>WNGP01005804.1_pt1 | contig 11678 bp, 10 predicted proteins | sample 5407671 | NCBI WGS metagenome assembly WNGP01 (sample SAMN13153381, study PRJNA577476) | soil metagenome | isolation source: 40 cm soil or saprolite under Garry oak tree replicate 2 | place: USA:California | collected 2016-06-15 | reverse complement strand
GACTCGCCTGAAATCGTTGTCTCTCACGGGTACTTTTCTACCATGGACCAACAACATCGTCACCAGGAGCGCAAGGCGGAGCCCGGATCATGTGGTCCGTCCTTAGTCTCACGCCCTCTTGTCGGCACACCATTGTGCCGAGCACATGGATCTTCATTGATCCTCCCCTTCATGTCGTCATACTCAGCGGCACCACCCATGCGGGTACAGGCACCCTCCTCTTTCGACCAGGAGTCGCCGTCGTGGTAGCTACATTGTCCAGTCTGAGCGTTGACAGTGATGCCAGGGAACCTGTACGTTGCCACCAGGACGTCGAGACGTGTTCATGCTCCGTCAGCGACCGGAGCCCACCCGGGGGAGACAGCCAGCGGCTCTCGCGAACCAGGCGCAGCAGAGACACGCTGTTGTTCTGCGGTGGCAACCGGATCGCGCACCACCTCGCCGCATACTGCGGCATAGCGTTCTTTGAACTGCCGCCTGGCTCGCGAGAGCCGCTGGCGGATGGCCGCTTCCCCCAGGCCCAGGATGTGGGCGATCTCCACCGAGGAAAAACCGCCCACGACCGAGAGGAGCAACGGAACGCGGAGTGGGTCCGGCAGCCCTGCAAGCGTGCGCCCAACGGCATCGCGTTCGGCGATGAGTGTTGCCGGATCACCACCTCCTTCCGTGGTACCATATCCTCCTGGCTGAACAGGGGCTGCAGCCTCATTGATCACCTCGGGGCCCGCCTCCTCTGGTGCTAGCTCGGAGAAGGGCACAAACTGCACGAGACGACACCGTCGGCGATGCATCTTGACGGTGTTCACAGCGATGCGCATCAGCCAGGCCTTCGGCTGAAAGTGGGCTCCGCTGGCTGCTTGTGCAGCATCAATCCTACGCAGCGCCCGGAGAAACGTGTCCTGGGTCAAATCCTCACTTTCGTGCCAGTCGCCCACCAGGCCAAAGATGACATGAAACACGAGTTTGCCATACTCGTCTATGAGCTGCTCAACTGCCTCGGCAGCAGGTAGGGTATCCACGTGTGCTCCTTTTCCGAGCGATATCCAATCAGATATCGTCCTCTCCTATAGAGATGCATAGACAAAGCCAGTGTGACAGCAAGAAATAGAGCAGGAATGAGCGGAGAAATAGGGAGGAAGGATGGAGCTTCACCAGTCCTCTCGTGCCTCCTCGTACGTGCATGCCTGGTGCCAGTCAACCAGTGCCCGCACCAGCTGCTGGTTCTACCAAGAAATGTACCCCAGATCAAGCAGAAAAACTACCCGTTTATCCACCAAGTTTTCCACCAAAAAAAGGGGAATGGGTTCACAGGTGTCAGGAGCAGTCCAGGGAGCGGTGAAATATGACACAAGATGTCAGGATGCGTGAGGTATACTGTTTCTGTTGAGATGCAGTATGGTTTCATTCTTCCCCACGGCGATATTCACACGCTTGCCGAACTGGCTCACGAGGCGGAAGTGGCCGGATGGGATGGCGTCTTTTACTGGGACGGGATCTACATCAAGGAAGCCGGACCGATGTATGATCCGTGGATCGTGTTAGCCGCGATGGCGCTGCGTACTGAGCGGGTACGCCTCGGCTTGATCCTCACGCCTCCCTCGCGGCGGCGCCCGTGGAAACTGGCCCGCGAGACCGTGACGCTGGATCATCTCTCCCATGGACGCCTCATCCTGCCGGTCGGGTTGGGTGCACTCGAAGATGGAGGCTTTACGAAGGTCGGGGAGATCACGGATCGCAAGCAGCGAGCCGAATTGCTGGATGAAAGCCTGGAGATCCTGACGGGCTTGTGGAGCGGAAAGCCTTTCAGCTTTAATGGGAAACACTATCACGTCGAGGAAATGACGTTTTTACCCAAACCGGTCCAGTCACCACGCATCCCCATCTGGGTGGTGGGAGCCTGGCCGAGCCAGCAATCGATGCGGCGGGTGCTGCGCTATGACGGGCTCCTTCCCAACAAAATCACCGGTGGGGATGCGCCAGCAGCGATCACGCCAGAGGATATCGGGGCGATGAAAGCCTATATTGAGGAGCATCGCAGTCAGACCACGCCCTTCGAGATTGTGCAGGAGGGAGAGACGCCTGGGGAGGACCGCGAACGGGCCAGAGCGATCGTGCGCCCCTATGCTGAGGCAGGAGCGACCTGGTGGACCGAGAGCCGCTGGTCCTTCCCTCCCATCGAGGAACTGCGCAGGCGCATTCAGCAGGGACCACCGCGTATCGAGTAGCTCTTCAGGTCTCTCTCTTCACTCCTTTCCGACCCGTGTCAACACAGGAGCGATACGACAAATTTCAGAAGTTCTGACGCAGTCGACTATATCTCGATCAAAGATGACTTGTTCTGTGAGTGGTCTCATCTGTTTCTCCCTGTCTTTGAATCACTTCTCAGGAGGATACGAAGCTGGAGCGACGATCTGTTATTTCCTGCCTTGACTTTTGTACATTTCGATGAGCTCCTCCACGGTCGTCGCATCCTCCGGCTGCTTGTCTTGCTCACGAAAGGCGACCAGCCGCGGAAAGCGCAGCGCATAGCCCGGCTCTGCCCCGACTTTTCCTGCCGTATGGGTCGGCGAGCGCGTGATCTCGTCGGCCAGCACTTCGAGGACGAGCTGCGGCTCGACCCACACGCTCGGCTCGATCAGCGAGGAGACGCGGGCAGGTCGATGATCGACTTCCAGTCCTTTAGTGCGCTCGCGGATACTGCGCCATTGCTCATCGCTTAGCCCTGTGCCGATTTTGGTCACTGTGACAAACAGGTCCCGTTCGGGATCATACACTCCCACTAACAGGGAACCCGCACCAAATGCCGCACGCTTGCCGCGTCCAAAGAGATACCCCAGCAGGACGCAGTCGATGGTGTCGTTCAGGGCTCCAGCAGAGTGGCGCTTGAGCTTCACCCAATTGAAATTTCGCGCACCCGCTTCGTAACGGCTCTCCAGCTTTTTCACCACCAGGCCTTCCAATCCCTTGCTGATCGCTTCATCAAAGAGGAGGGTGAGCGTACTGGCATCGCTCATGGTGTGGCTTTCGGTGAGCATGAGGGTGTCGTCAGCCGGGTGCATGATCTCCTCAAGAATCTTCAGGCGGTCCACCAGCGGGGTATCCAGCAGCGATACCCCATCTTTGTAGAGGACGTCAAACACGAAGGCCTTCAGCGGCAGCTGCTCGGCCATGGCCTCAATCCCGTGTTTGCGCCGCCTGCGAGTCGTTTCCTGGAAGGGCAGAAATTCCTCGGAGGTGGCGTTGTAGGCCAGGGCCTCCGCGTCCAGGATGGCGCTCTCGGCTCGGACCTGCTTGAGGGTGCCCGCGATGAGTTCGGGGAACATGTGCGATTGGTCTTCCAGGTTGCGCGAGAAGATGGTCACCTGCTGCCTGTCCTTGTGAATCTGCGCGCGCAAGCCGTCGTACTTATACTGCGCCACCACCGTCCCCATTTTCGCCATGATAGCCTCAGCGGTGGGGAGCCGTTCGGCGAGTTGCGAGTGGATCGGTTTGCCGACCTGGACGCCCAGGGCTACAACTGCGCCCTGCGCCTCTTCCTCGTCGGGATGTTCCCAGAGCGTCCGGGCGATGAGCCCCAGGTCCGAGGTCTTATGGTAGGCTCCCTCTAACAGCTTGCGCTTTTTGGCATCGTTCCACCTGGCCTTCGCCAACGCGTCGAGCACGGTTGCGTCGCCGATGCCCAGCCGCAGGTTGCCCAGCAGGATACGCACCACATATTTCGCAGACACGCTGTCAACGCACGTGAGCAAGTCGGATAGCCTCGCAATGCGCTGTTCGACCGCTCCTTTCCCTGCTGTCTGCGCGATGGTTCTCAAACCCTCAAACACCTCGTCGACATTCAGGACATGGGGGATATGTCCTGCTTCGCTATTAACTTTCCCTGCGACCAGTCCCAGATCACCGAGCGCAGCGTAAAGCGCTGCAATGTGCTCTAAAGTAGCGTTATAGGCCATGGCAATGGATCTAGCAACACTTTTCTCCGCCATCCCCATCTCCAGCGCCTCAAAGAACGGCGCGACCCTCCCCTGGACCAGGTAGCAGACCTGTTCTATCTCATCTGGCCGCTCAATCGAGCGAAACAGCTGCGTGAGCAGCTCGATCAACGCCAGGCGTGAGCTGGTGCGTTCCAGTTCCTCAAAGGTGTGCGCAAGGTTGGCAAATTCCACGGGATATTCCTCCTTCTTCCCAATCGAGTCGATTCAGCGCGTTGCATTATTTAGCCGGTGTGCCTGCCTCCACTTTCAGGAAGCTTCACATTTCCTGAGGAGGTTCTTACTGGCACCTGGCGTATACGACATGTCGTAATATTATAGCGTGCAAAAGGCTACCAGGGCACCATCACGGACAAACACAGCACTCCCTGGCGAGCAATCGAACTCATGGACGTTCTTCACGAAAAAGGGGGTACGCATGCCAGATTCTCTTGTTTGATTGATGGCTAAGAAGATGGGAAATCTGGAGACATCCCTTGCCATCTGGATCAAAAATTGTTATCCTTCCCCCATGCTTGAGGAGGAATCGATGGAAGGAGTCCACATCCGATGGCATGCCCAACCCTGCTCCGGATCTAACCTGTTTGCAACTAAACATGTTCGAAGTTTTCGACACAGTGATCACTGCTATGGTGACAGCACTAATAGTCTGAGGAGTCCCGAGAGAGAAAGGATAACACAGTGGTGCAACAACGCTTTTCCAACACAATTGTGCTGGTGACTGGTGCCGCGCATGGCATTGGCCGCGCTATCGCTCTTCGCTTTGGCAGCGAGGGCGCGCAGGTGATCGTCAATGATGTCAACGCCGCCGGAGTCGAAGCGACCGTCCAGCAGATTATCAGCAACGGAGGATCGGCTGTTCCTGGAGTTGCCGATGTGTCGAGCAAAGAGCAGGTCGACCGCTTATTCGATGACGTGCTCGCGCGTTTTAGCAGGGTGGATGTGCTGGTCAATAACGCCGGTTTGATCAATGTCGAACGCCACTTCCTGGAGGCGGATGAAGCCTGGTGGGACATGGTGCTGATGGTCAACCTCAAGAGCGTCTTCCTCTGCTCGCTCCGCGCTGCTCAGGTAATGGCACGCCGGCACCAGGGCGTCATCATCAATATGTCCAGCGGAGGAGCCTCGCACGCCCACCGGGGCATGGCGGCTTACGATGCGTCGAAGGGCGGCATTGAGGCCCTCACCAGGGCCATGGCGCTCGACCTTGCGCCATATGGCGTTCGCGTGAACGCGCTCGTGCCCGGCGCGATTGATACGCAGGGGATGAATCTTGAGGTGAAGCGAGAGCGGGGCGCGACCGTCCCGTTGGGACGCATGGGCGAAGTCGAGGAACTGGCCGGGCCAGCCGCCTTTCTCGCCTCGGACGATGCCAGTTATATCACGGGGCATATCATGCGGGTGGATGGCGGCCTGCTGTCTCAGCAGCGATCCCCTCAAGTCGATATTTTCCCACTGAGCCGTTTCCCCAAGCTGGAGGGTGAGTGATGGAAGGTACCTCTGGACATCTCAGGATTGGAGTGGATATCGGAGGCACGTTCACCGACCTCGTTGTGTTCGACGATGCGATCGGCGGCTTCGCAGTCGGGAAAACGCTCACCACGCCTCGCGACCCCTCTCAGGCCGTCGAAACGCTCGTGCTGGAGACGCTTGAGCGCGAGCGCATTCCCGCGAACGAGGTGCAACAACTCATTCACGGCACCACGCTGGTAACCAACGCCATCATCGAACGCACCGGGTCCCGTACCGCCTTGTTCGCGACGGAAGGCTTCCGCGATGCGATTGAAATCAGGCGGGAGAACCGCTACGAACTCTACGACCTGATGCTGGAGATGCCGCAGCCGCTGGTGCCGCGTTATCTGCGTTTCGGGATACCGCAACGCACGCTGGCCGATGGAACGACCCTGCGGGAACTGAACGCGGCTTTCGTCGAGCAATTAACCCGCGAACTCGCCGCGAACGGGATCGAGGCTATCGCCATCACCTTTCTGAACAGTTTCACCAACCCCTCTGCTGAACAGGAAGCACGCGCCATTGTCCAGCGCGTCGCACCAGGCATGCGGGTCTCTCTCTCATCGGAGGTGGTGCCCGAAATACGCGAGTTCGAACGCACCTCCACGACGATCACTAACGTGTATGTGCAGGACCGCGTCGAGAACTATCTTCGCGAGTTGCAGGCGCGCCTGGCCCGCATCGGCTTCAAAGGCAGCCTCTTCCTGATTATCTCCAGCGGTGGGGTTGTGACGGTCGATACGGCCATGCGCTTCCCAGTCCGCCTGCTTGAATCAGGCCCGGCAGGCGGGGCGCTGGCAGCGGCCAGTTACGGCGTGGCCTGCGGCTACGATGACCTGCTCTCCTTCGATATGGGCGGGACGACCGCCAAGTTCTGCATCATCGACCGGGGGCAACCGCTGCTCGCTCACGAATTTGAGGTTGACCGGAGGTATCGCCTCAAAAAGGGATCGGGACTCCCCATAAAGCTGCCAGTGATCGAGATGATCGAGATTGGCGCGGGCGGCGGCTCGATAGCCCGCTTAGACCCGATGGGGCTCTTGAAAGTAGGGCCGGACTCAGCAGGCGCTGAGCCGGGTCCCGTCTGCTATGGGCTTGGAGGAAGCGAGCCGACGGTGACGGATGCCGACCTGGTGCTTGGCTACCTTGATCCCGGCTACTTTCTTGGAGGCCAGCTCACGATAGATCTCGCCGCTGCTCGCAGGGTCATCAAAGAACGTATTGGTGATCCGTTGGGTCTCTCGATAGAAGAAGCGGCATGGGGCATCCACCAGATTGTGAATGAAAGCATGGCCAATGCCGCTCGCATCCACACTCTTGAGCGCGGGAAGGACCCACACCGCTTCCCCGTTTTCGCTTTCGGCGGCGCAGGACCGGTGCATGGTTTTCGCATCGCGAAGGCCCTGGGGTCGTCGGCCATGCTCGCGCCGTTTGGTGCAGGCGTCATGAGCGCCGTTGGCTTTCTGACCGCTCCGCTCGCCTTCGACTTTGTGCGCTCCTGGCCCGGCCACCTCGATCAACTGGACTGGCAGGAGGTCAACGCCCTGCTCAGCGAGATGGAAGCGGAAGGACAGGCCCTGCTTGAGCAATCCGGCATGTCGCCCAAAAACATTCGCCACCGGCGTGTGGCAGATATCCGTTATGTCGGCCAGGGCCACGAGATCCAGGTGCCACTGCCCGGCGGCCAGCTCGGTGGCGAGAGCGCGCCCACGATCATCAACTCGTTTGAAGAAGCCTATCACCGTCTCTACGAGCGGCTCAGCCAGTCGGTGCCAGTTGAGATTATCAACTGGCGCATCACCTCATCCGGCCCCGCGCCTCAAGTGCGCCTGCAAGCAGGCAGGGATGAGCGGACCATTGTGCAAACAGCCCTGAAGGGAAGCCGCCAGGCGTACTTCCCGGAGCTGGGTGGGTATCACGATACGCCTGTCTACAACCGTTATAGCCTGTTGCCCGGTTCAAGCTTCAGCGGACCGGCTATCGTTGAAGAGCGCGAGTCGACGGTGATTATCGGGCCGGATTCTCGTTTCCGCATCGACGAGCAGCGCAACTTGATTGTTGAACTCTAACTTCCCCGGCGAGGAATCTTTTCGATGACAAATACAATCGACCCGATCATCCTTGAAGTGCTCTGGAACCGCCTGCTCTCCGTGGTGAATGAGCAGCAGGTCACGTTGATGCGCACCGCCTTTAGCACGGTCGTGCGGGAGTCGCAGGACCTGGCCTGTGGGGTCTTCGATACGCGCGGTTCCATGATTGCGCAGTCGCTCACCGGCACACCCGGCCACATCAACGCTATGGCGACAGGCGTGCGCCACTTCCTGAAGGCGTATCCAGAAGAGATGCTGCAACCCGGTGACGTGCTGATCACCAACGACCCCTGGCAGACCGCTGGCCAGATCAACGATATGACGATCCTGACCCCTGTCTTCAAAGACGCACGCGTGGTCGCGTACTTCGCCAGCACCTGCCATGCCCCCGATATCGGCGGCCACATTTTCTCAGGCGAGGCCCGCGAGATCTACGAGGAAGGGCTGCGCATTCCAATTATGAAGCTGTTTATCCGTGATGAGCCCAATCACGAGCTTTTCAAGATCATCCGCGCGAACGTGCGCACTCCCAACGAAACGATTGGCGACCTGTACGCCCAGACCTCGTCAAACGCGGTTGGCGCGCGCGAGCTGCTTCATTTCATGGAGGAGTTCGGCCTGGACTCGATTGACCCGCTAGCCGACGAAATCATCTCGCGCTCGGAGCGAGCTATGCGCGATGCGCTCCGCACACTGCCAAATGGGCGTTACGAGAACGAGAGCTGGAGTGACGGCTTCGACGAGCCGATCCACATCAGAGTGGCCGTGACCATCGAGGACGAAGACCTGTTCATCGACTTTGCCGGCTCATCGCCTCAAAGTTCCAGGGGCATCAACGTCGTGTTGAACTACACCCACGCCTACGCCTCGTTCGCAATCAAGGCGGCGGTAAGCCCCGAGGTTCCCCATAACGAGGGGGCATTTCGCCCGGTACATGTGACCGCGCCTCCTGGTTGCATTTTGAACTGCGTAGAGCCCGCTGCAGTGGCCTCACGGCACCTGATCGGGCATTTCCTGCCGGGGGTGATCTTCGGGGCGCTGGCTCCTACCATGCCGGGCAAGCTCATCGCCTGCGGAGCTGACCCGATCTGGATCTCCGTCTGGCACGGGAAATGGCCCGCATCCCAGGAGACCTTCACCTTCAGCCTGTTCCAGTGTGGAGGCACCGGGGCGCGAGCGATCAAGGATGGTCTGAATACCACTGGTTTCCCCAGCGGAGTTGCCGGCGTGCCAGCTGAAGTCGTGGAGAGCTTAGCCCCGCTGATCCAGTACCGCCGGGAACTGCGCACCGATTCGGGTGGCCCTGGGATCTACCGTGGAGGGCTGGGGCAATGGACCGAGGTCGGCTACCGGGGCAATACTTCCTGGGGAGTTTCGGCGCTGGTTGACCGCACCCGCTTCCCCGCTACCGGGCTCGCGGGCGGCAAATCCGGCGCTCCTGGCGAATATCTCGTGAACAACACGACCAGTCCTCAAGCTAAGGCGATGACTTCCCTCGCGCCAGGTGACCGCGTCCAACTTAACCTTCCAGGCGGCGGCGGTTATGGAAACCCGTTCCAACGCCCGGTAGAACTGGTGCTGAACGATGTCGTCAACGGATATGTCTCGCTCGAGGCGGCTAAACTTGAATACGGCGTGATTGTGCACTATCATGGGAGTCAGGAGCAGCTTGTACGGCTGCCCAATCTCTATGTAATCGATGAAGCGGCAACGACAGCTCTTCGTACGGGGAAACAGGAAGCATGATGCCGCGCATGAATAACGGAATTTCCGAACGCATGAGAGAAGGCAGGCAGATATGTCATCGAGCGTGAGGACCGATGTAGTGGTTATCGGAGCCGGCATTATGGGCGCGTCCTGTGCCTTCTGCCTGAGCGAGCGGGGATTAAAAGTGGCGGTGTTGGAGGCGCAGGTGTCGCCGGCGATGGGATCAACCGGTCGGAGCGCCGCCGGTGTACGTGTACAATATACCGAAGAGGTCAACGCGCGCATCTCCTGGGAAAGCATCCAGGAATACCAGCACTTTCAGGAGTTGTACGGGGAAGACGCGGGTTATCGCCCAATTGGCTATCTCTTCCTCGTGCCGCCCGAACGCTGGAACGAGCACCTGGAAAGCGTCAGAATGCAGGAAAGCATAGGCGCTCCGGTGCGCGTTCTTTCCTTCGAGGACGCGCGGAGCCTCATCGCCTTTGAAACTGATCGCATTGCCGGTGTGACCTACGGGCCAGCTGACGGTATTGTCGATCCGCATAGTGTGACCTTTACCTACTTGAGGCTGGCGAAGGAACGTGGAGCTTCCATCTATCTCCAGGCTCCTATGATGAGTGCTACGTGGACAGGAAACGCCTGGCGAGTGGAGACACCCAGGGACACCTTTGAGGCAGAGTACCTCATCAACGCAGCCGGGTCCTGGGCTGGCGACATTGCCAGGTGCGCAGGGCTGGAGGTGGAGGTACCTGTCCAGCCGGTGAGGCGCCTGGTGTTTATGACGGCTCCTACCCCCTGGCAGCATGTCTACCCCTTAACGATTGACCTTGTGAGTGGTTTCTACCTGCGAAGCGAGGGCCAGCGCATCCTCTTTGGTCGTTCGAACCCCGATGAACCCCCTGGATTTACGGAGGGCATGGACTGGAACTGGTTAGAACCGACTATCAGCGTTGGGCTAGAGCGTTTTCCCTGGATGGAAGAGACGAGGCTAGATCACCAGGCTTGCTGGTGGGGTTTTTACGAAGTAACACCTGATCACAATCCGATTCTCGGTCGACTGCCAACCGTTGAGAATTGGATCAACGTCGCGGGCTTTTCAGGGCACGGAGTACAACAGGCGCCAGCCGTAGGACGCCTGATCGCCGAAGAAGTGGTGCTGGGGAGGGCACAATCGATCAATATTGACCTTCTGCGGATAACGCGCTTTTCGACAGGCCAGCAAAGCCACGAGCGCAATATTATATAGAGGAAATTTTTAAATGGACGCGAACATCAAAAGACAGGTACTACGTACCTTTACCTATGGGCTGTATGCCGTTTCTTGTGCTGATGAGGGTGAGGTCAACGCCTTCACGGCCAACTGGCTTTCGCAGGCCTCATTTGATCCCCCGCTGCTCATGATATCCGTCGAAAATGCCTCCAAGTCGCTGCTGATGATCCTGCGTAGTCGTGTGTTTACGGTCAACGTGCTGCGCTCCGGCAGCCGTGCACTGGCTGGGAAGTTAGGTAAATCGGCGTTAAGAGACCCAGGAAAAATGGCAGGCATTGAATATGAGCCTGGGGCAAACGGCTGTCCCATCCTGCACGATGCGCTGGCCTGGATCGCTTGCGAAGTGCGTCACACTGCTCCGGCAGGAGACTCTACACTTATCGTCGCTGAAGTTGTGGACACTGGTCTGTTAGCCGAAGGACCAGCGCTTACTATGGCTGAGGCGGGTTTCCGACATGCAGGGTAGTGCTTGCCAAAGGTGAAAATTCTGGGTTATACTCAAGGCGGTATCGCGTATCTATGGAAGGAGTCGTCTGCATGCAGAATGGGAGCTACAGCCCCCTCGATGCTGAGTCCAACAGTACCTACTGCGCATTTTGCCAGCACAGTGATATCGCCCGTTATGTTCTCAAGGAGACCCCAAATTTTCTCATCGTCACCGATCATGCTCCTCTGGTCGAGGGTCATCTGCTGATCATTCCCAGGCGCCACTATACGTGCTATGGTGATGTGCCTGCTGAACTTGATGCGGAACTATTCACCTTAAAGCGAGAAATACAACAGTTCCTGGCACAGTACTATGCTCCTGTAGTATTCTGGGAACATGGTATTTTCCGGCAGACCGTCTTTCACGCCCACCTCCACTGCTTTCCCTTCGGGACAATAGAGTACGATCACACACAGGAGCTGCATGGCGCTGTTGTTCATACGCAAGAAGACGTACGCACATGGTATGCTGCGTGCGGGCAGTATTTCTATATGGAACAGGCAGATACCGCTCTCCTCTTCGTCCCGGAGATGGATCGTTACCTGCAAATAATCAAAGGCATCTTTGCACAGGCGGTGGCACGCAGCGGATATAGTGGGTGGCGTTCTCCCCAGTTACGT
>WNGP01004844.1_pt1 | contig 11679 bp, 7 predicted proteins | sample 5407671 | NCBI WGS metagenome assembly WNGP01 (sample SAMN13153381, study PRJNA577476) | soil metagenome | isolation source: 40 cm soil or saprolite under Garry oak tree replicate 2 | place: USA:California | collected 2016-06-15 | reverse complement strand
CGGGAAACGCGCCCCGGCTCGCGATCAGGGCCACCGCCGCGTCACGACTAGCGGCGTCGACCACGCCCGCTTCGAGCGCGCCGTCGCGGCGCACGGCCTTGAATGCGAACGTCCCGGCGCTCATCGCTTCACTGCCTCACCCCAGGACGTGATGTCCGCGCTCTCGCCGTCACCACCGGGCAGGCTGTCGCGGCCGAGCGTGTAGAGGTCGTACGAATCCGGATTGTGCGCGCCGGGTGCCGTGTAGAGGTAGGGACGACCCCACGGGTCGGGCGGCACGGCCTTCCGCAAGTATGGTCCCCGCCACCCGGGGCGTCCGCCGAGCGGCTGCACGCGGAGCGCCGAGAGTCCTTCTTCCGTAGTGGGGTAGGTCCCGACGTCCAGCCGATACGCGTCGAGCGCCACGGCGAACGTCTCGATCTGGGTCCTTGCCGCAGTCACGTTCGCGTCGCCCACGTTTCTGAGAATCGACGGACCCACGAGCATGGCGAGCGTGCCGATGATCGCGAGCACGACCATCATCTCGATCAGCGTGAATCCGGACCCGCTAGTCACGCGTGACACGTAGCACCTCCTCGACCGTGGTCACACCGGCCTGGACCTTGGCCCAGCCATCGGCGCGCAGCGTCTGCATGCCGCTGTCCCGAGCTAGCTGGTCCAAGCGTGCGCACGAGGGCTTCGTGACCACCGCTTCGCGCAGCGCGTCGTCCAGCGCAAGCAGCTCGAACAGTCCAGTACGGCCGCGGTATCCCGTCCTACGGCACGCCGCGCAGCCGCGTCCTCGATACAGCTCGGCCGGTGCTTCGTCCGCCGGGCCGAGGGCGGCCAGGGCCGCGGCGTCGGGGATGTAGCGCTCCTTACACGCCTCACAGATCGTGCGCACCAGGCGCTGCGCCAGCACCGCCTGGAGCGTCGAGGTCACGAGATAGGAGGGAATGCCGAGGTCGAGGAGACGCGGGATCGCACCGACGGCGTCGTTGGTGTGTAAGGTCGAGAACACGACGTGCCCCGTCAGCGCGGCCTGAACGGCGAGCTCCGCGGTCTCGCTGTCCCGCATCTCGCCGACGAACACGACGTCGGGGTCCTGGCGCAGAATGGAGCGGAGCATTGACGCAAAGGTCACGCCGGTCTCGGCGTGCACCGGCACTTGCGCCACGGACTCGAGCGAATACTCCACCGGGTCTTCGAGCGTTATGATCTTTTCGGCGCGCGCGGCGCGCAGGCCGAGCGCCGCATAGAGGGTCGTGGTCTTGCCGCTCCCCGTGGGGCCGGTGACCAGGATCAGCCCGTGGGGTCGCTGCGCCAGGCGTTGCATCGCCGCGAACAGCTCGGCGGAGAGCCCCAGCGCCTCGAGCGCGATCGCGCCGCCGCCGCGGTCGAGCAGCCGCAGCACGACGCTCTCGCCGAACACCGTGGGGACGGCGGAGACCCGCAGATCGAGCTCACGGTCTTTCAGCCGTACGCGAATGCGGCCGTCCTGGGGCCGGCGCCGCTCCGCGATGTCCAGGTCGGCGAGGAGCTTCACGCGCGAGACGACGGCTCGATCGGAACGGGGCGGCGGGTCGATCCCCGGCTGCAGCACGCCGTCGATGCGGAACCGGGTCCGCACGCCATCGCGTGTCGACTCGAGGTGGATGTCGCTCGCCCCGGCGTCGTACGCCTCCCGGATCAACAGGTTTACGTAACGCACCACCGGCGGCTGGTTGGCGAGGTCGCGCGCGTCCGAGGTGAACGCCGCGTCATCCTCCGCCGCGTGCTCGAGCTCGACCGTGCCGTCGTCGGGTGCCCGCAGCCGGGCGAGCAGGACATCGAGCTCCTGCGTCGGCACGACCTGCGCCACGACGCGGCGATCGTACGCCACGCTCAGGTCGTCGAGGCCCCCGAGCAGCGAGTCCTCGGTCACGGCGACCACCAAGCCGCCATCCGGGAGGGCGCCAACCGGGCAGATGCGATGGTGGTAGAGGAAGTCGGTCGATACTCGATCGGCCAGTGGAATCTCGGTTGCTTCCGGAGCTATAGGTGTCATTGACGTGCCCCGCATATGGGAAGAAACGAGCCAGGTGCGGCGAGCGCCCCTAACGAATGGCAGGGCTTGCGACTACACGCCCCCGCCGCCCACAGCCCGGACCGGTCGACTCGCAGACTTGCGAGTCCTAAGGGGTTGTTCTCGTCTGCCGCCCCCCTGCGTCGTATCCACGCCACACGGACTGTGGTGCGTTCGCAACCACGACTCGTGACGATTATGATGTTTGGTGCGCGCGTCATGACCGTCGGTTCGCGACGCAGGCTTCAGCAGTCCCGAGATTCACCGCGGAACGAGAGATGCAGCAGGGGCGCAGCGTTCGGCCTTGCTGGCGCGGCGTTCATGCAGCACCCGCACCGAGGAGCGGCCACGCGACCGGAAGCAGCGCTGGCGCAACCTGAGGGGACCGCCGTCTCCCAAGCAGATCCCCTTCACAAGCTGCTGGGCCGCTCCGCGGCCATGCAGCAGGTGCGAGAGCGGATTCAGCGGGTCGCCCACTCGCCCGTCCCGGTCCTGATCCTGGGCGATACCGGCACGGGCAAGGAAGTGTGTGCGGAAGGGATCGCCCGGTTGTCCGGGCGCACGCCCTTCCTCCCCGTCAACTGCGCTGCTTTCCCCGAGAGCCTGGCCGAGAGCGAGCTGTTCGGCCACGAGCGCGGCGCGTTCACTGGGGCAGTCCGCAGCCATCCCGGTGTGATCGCGCTCGCAAACGGCGGCGTGCTGTTCCTGGATGAGCTAGCCGAGTTGCCCGCGCCCGTACAGGCGAAGCTGCTGCGCACGTTGGAATCGGGCGAGTACCGGCCAGTCGGCGCGACCAAGACGCTGCGGTCGGACTTCCGTATCCTCGCCGCCACGAGCGGCGACCTGGACCGCGCTATTACGTCGGGCCGGCTGCGTGCGGATCTGGTGCACCGGCTTGGCGCCGTCCGCCTGTCATTGCCGCCGTTGCGCCAGCGCCTCGAAGACATCCCGCTCCTGGCCGAGGAGTTTCTCCGGCACTACCTCGAGAAGTGTCCGTGCGGGCCCGCGCGCATTGCCCCGGAAGCGTGTGCCGTGCTGATGCAGCACGACTGGCCCGGCAATCTGCGCGAGCTGCGCAACGTCATAGAGGCCGCCGCCGCCGTGGCCAGGTCGGACGACGCCGTCGGCATGTTGCACGTGCTGGAGGTCCTGCCCCGGTCCGCAGATTGGAAAGCGATGCCGGAGGCGTTTCCCAGTCTCGCAGAAGTGCGGCTGGAAGCCGAGCGGCGCGCTATTCTCGAGGCGCTGCGGCGGGTCGAGGGCAATCGCGAGCGCGCGGCAAAGCTGCTGCACATCAGCGAAGCGACCTTGTACCGCAAGCTCGGGCACAGCTCACGGCTGATGTACGCGTAATCGCTCGCATCGCTGCGACTCCGAGCGCAGCGGAAAACTCGCAGGACTGAGAGCCCCGGCACCACGGGGGCCAAGACGCGGCTCAACCGACTATCCACGACTCTTGCTCTGATCGCTCACACGAGAACTGGAACGACCTCGCTTGAGCCCCCCGCACACCTGAGACTTCGAGCCGTGCTCGCGACTCTCGCCCCTGAGAGGGTACGCAACCGCCCTCGCAACGCCCTGACGAGCAGACTCTTCGCTCTTCAACGACTTATGATCTGATCGTTCGGCTGGCCCACTTCTTCCCTTGCGTGGCGGCGTCCTGCGCTCCCTGGAGCCCGAGCCATGCGCCGCACGATCGTTTCGCTCTCCGCACTCGCACTGTTCCTCGCCACAGAAGACCTCACGGCTCAACAAGGCGCGATGCGCGTCTCCGTGCCGTCCCCCGCCGCCGCCTCTCTCGGGAGGTTCGGTGATATCCCGGTGAACCTCAACACCGGGGTCGCGGACATCAGCGTCCCATTGTTCACCGCCAAGGGAAAGACGCTGGAGCTTCCGATAGCACTGCGATATCACGCCTCGGGGCTCAAGGTGGATGACGCCGGTAGTTGGGTCGGCATGGGGTGGGCACTCGACGCAGGCGGCGTCATCACGCGCACGGCTCGTTACACGCTGGATGAGAGGTCAAATGGGTACTGGAACACCGGCTCCACGTTTTACGTCGGGAACAACTGGTCCTCACCGTCGTCGCAGCTCCTCCTAAACATCTACTATCGTGTCGTAGACGGCGAACCAGACGATTTCTTCTACAACTTCGCGGGTCGATCGGGCAAGTTCGTCATGGGACCCACGACGTCGGATCCCAACCTCAGAGAAGTGCGCACGATTCCCTATCAGAAGTGGGTCATCCAGCCGACGATTGGCACGGGGGGGGGAGGGGAGATTACATCCTGGGTGATCACGACCGAGGATGGGACAAAGTACTCGTTCACGGCGCAGGAGAGGATCACCGACTGGTCCCCAGACGCGTCGGTCGATTTCTACGGCAGCAGCAAGGCGTATCCCCAGAGCTGGTATCTGACTCAGATCACCGCCCCGAGCGGCGACGTCATTACGCTCACGTACGCAGGCTACTGGGCAGCACACGACATGGGTCTGTATCAAGAATCATTCGAGGACGTGGCGTCCGATAACCTGTATTCAGCCTGTTATAGCCTGCCTCCGCTAAGAAGCAGTGCCACCTACTACGAGATCAACGCGCAACGACTCAGCTCCATAACCACGGCGCAGCATACCATCAGTTTCGCGACGAGTCTGCGGACGGATGCCATAGGGCCGAGCGATTTCCCTCAAACGCAGTACGCGTCTACGTCTGGCCACCCCTACCTCCAGGAGTATAAGCTCGACCAGATCACGGTCTCGACGCGCGATCCTACTCCGGTTGTGCTGCGGCGTTTTGCGCTCAGCTATGACTATTCGATTGGCGGGAGACTCACGCTCACGAGCGTGGCCGAGCAGGACCGCAATGGCATTTCATTGCCGCCGTACAGTTTCATCTACGACCCCACCCCATTCCCCGCGCTTGGGGACTGGAACCTCAACAACCCGCAAGGCAACCGCTATTTCAGCTGGTCCGTCGCGACCGATCATTGGGGCTATTACAACGGCGCAGACAATAACGGCACCTACATCCCTCCCGGCGTGTCACTGCTGACCGGTCACCAATGGCCTGGGAACGACCGGGACCCGCACCCCGCGTTCACCAAGGCCGGCGTTCTAATAAAAATCACGTATCCCACCGGCGGCTATGACACCCTGTCGTACGAGAACAACGACTACGGTTGGGTCGGGTCTACCCTGACCTCCGAGCCGGCGAGGCTCGCGAGCGGACTTCGCATCGCGCGCGTCGGCATGGCCGACGCCATGGGGAACCTCACCGTTCGGAAGTACTTCTATACCAGCGGGACCTACGCCGGCAGGTCGAGCGGTGTCGTCCAAGCCGAGCCCAAGTATGACTATGCGGTAACGGGTTACGACGACGGGGGCTACTACTGTCAGTACTACTCGCGCTCCTCAGTGTCCCGGATGCCCCTTGGGAGTGGGCCTGTGGTCGGGTACACGTTTGTAACGGTCTGGGACGGTCCAAATGCGGAGTCCGGGAAGACCATTTCGACGTTCACGACCACTGCCGATCCAGCGATGAACCCATGGCCCTACGGGCCGTGGCCATACCTGCGGCGCACGAGCTACGAATGGAGACGGGGCCAGGAGGACGGCAGCGGCGAGTACACCGCTGCCGATCAAATGCAACATCGCGTGCTCAATACGTACCAGTTTCCTGAGCCGACACAGACGACCCGCAAGTTCAAAGGCATTGCGATCAGTGTTGTAGGCAACGGGGGGGGGCTCACCGGGCTCCTCACCTGGAATCCGTTCTTAGTGGAGTCGGGATGGCGCTATCGGGACACGGAGATGAGCACGGCGTGCGACACGACGGGAGGGAACTGTATCTCGACCTCGAAGACGTTCGTGTACGGTAACCCCAACCACACGCAGCTGACAGAACTGCAGGAGACCAACTCCGACGGCACACAGCGTATCACGCGCATGAGATACCCAGCGGACTATGCGGGCGGCTCGGGGAATCCCGACGCCGCGGCGTTCACCGCCATGACGGACACGGCGAACAACATCCAGAACGCAGTGATCGAGCGCTGGATAATCAAGCGCGTCGGCAGCGTCGACTCGGTGATGACGGCGGCGCTCACGACGTACAGAAATTTCGCCGTGCCGCCAGCACTTCCCCAGTTTCTGCCGTTCCAGCGGTTCGTCCTCAACAGCCCGAGTCCACTACCATGACGCGGATCTTCACCCGGTTCGCCGGGCTGCTGCTTACCGCCGCGGCATCGACCGGCCGCGTGGCCGCCCAAGCGCCTCCGAGCGTCTACCCTGATGGCGGTTCGCTCACCGTCCCTCCGAACACGAACAATCAGACGACCTCGTTCTCGATCCGGAAGGCGGGATCCGGGTCGGTCACATACGACTACGCGGCGTACTGCTCCGCGTCGGTCACCTACTGCGTCGCCAGCGGCACCCGGGTCACGCTCGACCAATACACGCCGGGCGCCACCGTGAATGTGACGTTCAACACCGGCGCATTGGGTACGGGCACGCTCAGCCTCTACGTCGAAGGCGGTGGGGGGAGTGACTGGGGCTCGTACAACGTCACGGTCGCGACGTTTGGTGTGAACGTGACACCGCATGGAGCGACGGTGACGCGACTCCAGAATAGCACGGGGCTGAGCGAACTGTTCACCGTGGCCAACACGGGATCACAATCGAACACCTATACGTTCACGTGCAGTGGAAGCGGGGGCGCGACGTGCGGCACCTTGCCGGCACCCGTGACGGTGGGTCCGGGGCTTTCAGCGCAGGTCAGCATGCCCTACAGCGTGGGGGCGCCGGCCTCGGCGGCGCTTAACCTTACCGCGACGGGCACCAACGCCACGAACACCGGGTCCTACTACCTGAACGTGATCACGAGCACCGGCGCGTTCACCCCAGCAGCCACGTCGCTCGGCGTGTTCACGAAAGACCCACGCTATCTGCTCCAAGAAACGGCCAATTCGTATGACGACATGGGGCGGATTAGCGAATTCGCCGACGCCGTAGGCGTGCTGACGCGGTACCAGTATGGAGGCAACAGCAACAACGCGTTCCTCACGAAAGTTACGCGGGTCCATGACGGCAGCGGAACTGTAGACCTGGTGACCGACATCGCCTACGACACCGACGGCAATATCGCCTCGATCAAGGACGAAGGCGGCGCCATCCGCTACTTCTTCTATGACCTCTTCAGTCGCCTCGATTCGATCAAGAACAGCGGGGGGCAGCGGGTCAAAGCATATGGGTACCTGTACTCCCGCACGAGCGCGAACGGCTGGGTGTTTCAGCCTGGCAGCCCGAACGCCGCCATCGATACGACCTTCCAGCAGCAAACGCCTTCAATGAGAAAAATCGTGAGCGTCACGTATCTGGACGGCCTCGGCAAGCCGATCCAAACCGTGGACGACGAGTGGTCTGGCTCTTACTTGGTCACGGCGACCCAGTATGAGGCGATGGGCAGGCTGTGGCGTACCTGGAAACCCTACCGCCGGACCACGTCGGCCTACGATCCCAGCTTCGCCGCCAACGCGACGAGCTTTTACAACAGCTATATCGGGCGCACGAGCGCCAACCCCTACGTCGAGACGCTGTACCAGCCTGACCCGCTCGACCGGGTGAAGCGGGTGACCCCGGAGTACGACGAATGGTTCCCCGCTACGCCGATCCTGCACGGCTACGGCACCGATCCTACGCCGCAGCAGCAAATCACCGAGGTCACCGACGAATCCGGCAAGAAGCGGCGCAGCTACAGTGATTGGTTCGGCAACACCGTGAAAACCATCCTCGGCTACGGGGCGGCCGAGGCGACTACGACGCTATTTGCCTACAACGTGCTCGGGCAGCGGATCCAGGCAACCGATCCCCGCGGCCTCAACACCACCTACACCTTCGACACGCGGCGACTCCTCACGGCCAAGACGAGCCCCGATGTCGCGACGGCGAGCTACAAGCACGACCGTGGTGGCAATCTGCGCTACACGCAGGACGCGAACCAAGCCGCGGCGGGACAGGTGTCGTTCACGAGCTACGACTTTGCCAACCGGGCGCTCACGTCGGGGCAAGGCGCGGCCACGTTCGCATCCTTGGACCCGGATGCCTCGGCCGCGTTCGAGGGCACGCAAGCAAACTGGCTTATGGTGCGGGCATATGATGCCAGGCCCGCGACGGGGGCGTTTCCGTGGAGTCTGTTCGTCACACAGATCAACACAGTCACGCTCAATAACGTGAGTGGGCGGCTCGCCGCTGTGGCGAGTAAGTCGAATGGCGCCTGGCAAGTCACGCTGCTCAGCTATGACGCCGATGGCCACGTCGTCACGCGCTATACGTACACGCAGGACAATGCCGGCGCGACCGTCCTCACGGCGCTCAACACGCGCGACAGCCTGGTGGTGGACCTGCGGGGCGTGCTGCGAGCGCGACGCCTGACCGTTGGCTCGACCACTTTCAACCACTGGTACTACTACAACGATCGGGGCTTGCTCCTGCAAGCTTCCGCCTCCACGGGCGAACCCGATCCCAATAACCCGGATGTGAAGTACACCTATCACCCCTTCGGACCCGTACACAACGTACAGTTCCAGGGTGGGCCGCTTGTCCCGCACTCCTTTTCCATACGCGGTCAGCTCGTGCAGATCGGCGACCCGGCGACGACCACCTACCCCTTCTCCGCGAGCTACAGTTACAACCCGAACGGGACCGTCTCGGTCGCGGACTACTATAACCAAGGCTCGCCGGCGGCGCAGAAGCGCTACAAGTACGCCTTCCCCAGCTACGATGCGCTCAATCGCGTGAAGAGCGCCGACTTCTCGAGCTGGAGCGGCAGCGCCTGGACGTCCACGCTCGCTTACGACCTCGCAGGGATCAGTTACGACGCGGCGGGCAATATCACGTCCTTACAGCGCTACCGCGAGACCGGCACGCTGATCGACAATCTCACCTACACCTATCCGAGCACGTCGAACCGCCTCAGCTCGGTGACCGACGCCGTGGGGGCGACGCCCGAGTCGTGGGATGCCGAGACGGGATCGTTCACGTACGACGCCAACGGCAACGTCCTGACCGCGCCGGCGCCCTATTCCATCACGGCCGCGACGTACGATGCGCGGAACCTTCCCCTCTCGATCACGCGCAACGGGACGACGACTACGACCTACCGCTACGACGATGCCGGGCAGCGGATCACGAAACAGGTCGGCGGGGGGAACACCGAAGTCTACGTCCGCGAGGGCGCCACAACGCTCGGCGTTTTCACGATGAATTCGGCGGGTACGCCGGTCTCGTGGTACTTCAATGTGTTGGCAGGTACGAATGTCGTCGGCCGGCAGCCCAACACGGGCAACCGTAGCTACTACTACACCGACGCGCTGGGCAGCACGCGCGCTGTGCTCCAGGGCATCACTGTCGTCGAGAGCTACGACTTCGAGCCGTGGGGCCTGTTGATGCCCGGGCGCACGCTCGGCAGCGGCACGAAGGAAGGGTTCAGCGGCAAGGAGCAGGACGTCGAGACGGGGCTCACGTACTTCGGTGCCCGCTACTACATGCCCGCGCTGGGTCGCTGGACGGGGGTGGATGCCAAGGCCGACGAGATGTGCGAATGGTCGCCCTACGCCTACGTCTATGACAATCCGGTCAACTCGGTCGATCCACTTGGTCTCGCGGGCTGCAAGTACTACGAGGTCGCGTGCTGGACCGACGAGCTACAGGCGTGGGGAGGAGGGACGGGATTCGCGGGGCATGTCCTCGTGCCGGTCATTGAAACGGCGGTCACGTTCATTGGCATGGATGCCGTCGAACAGGATGCCGAAGGTGCAGCGAACGGCAGCACCACTGCCAAGGTGAATCTCGCAGTCACCTTTGTCGTCAATGCCGTCCCCGGAGCGACCGAGGTACGCGGCGCCCTCCGTACCGCAGCTGGGGAGGTCGAGCGCGAAGTTGCGAAGGTTGCCCTGCGCGAGGGTGAAGAGGATGCCGCACGGGCGGTCGCAAGCCAGGTCGGGGAGGACGCGGCCCGGGTGCATGGAAACTCCTTGGAGAGCACCAGTCCTCAGCACCGGTACGAGATCTATGAGACCGAGAGTGGCGAAGTTGTCAAGACCGGAATTAGCGGCGAACCCTTGAACGCCAACGGCACGTCCGCTCGGGCTAATCGACAAGTAAACCAGTTGAATAGGGCGGAGGGTGCTGATAAGTATAAGGCACGGGTGGTGGAAACGAACATTCCGGGTCGGCGAGCGGCTCTCGAAAGCGAACGGGCAGCAACTGGCAGACTGGCATCGGAAGGCCACAAGCTGCGCTTGCAAAAGCGGCCCCCGCACCCGTTGCCGCCGCCGCCACCGCCGCCGCCGCCACCTCCGCCGCCACCGGAGGACTGGCAATTCTGAGCGACCTGGGAGACGGAGACGTGGGAGACTGATTGGAGATGAATCCTCGAGCGAGCGTGAGAAGCCCCCGGCCGGGGGACGTTTTTGCGGTCCCGCTCGGCGACGGCCGGTTTGCAGCTGTGCGTGTGTTGCGCACCTCCGAACAGGACGGCGTTTCCTCCGCTCTGGTGGCCGTGACCCCTTGGATTGGGGGCCGTGTTCCGGAGTTGAGCGAGCCAATGCTCCGGGAGATACTCAAACGCCACAGGGGTCATTTCGGAGGTGGGCCGGCCGTGAGCTGGTACGACGGCATGCCACCCCGAGACTTCTTGTACCTAGGCGTCCTGCCTCCGGCAGACCACGAGTTGGCACTCGACCCCCAAGGGGCCTACGGTGGTCAGTGGAATGGGTCGATGGCTCGCGACGTGGTCTTGGAGCGTGGACCCGATGCATCTACGGGACGCGTTGGCGGGAGAGCAACGGAGAAGCCTGCTCCCCTTGGCGATCACGTGGCTGGCGACATGGCCGAGAAGGACTTCTGGGAGGCGATCGCGCTGCTAGACTGGGACGCGAAGACGGACGAAGCGATCGTGGCACCGCTAGTGGAGCATCTGAAGCGGCTACCACCCGTACAGATTGCAGGTTTCCACAAGCAAATGTCCGAAAAACTCTTCTCGATCGGGAGGAGTTCGCGCGTGAGATCGGTGAGTACGCCTACGGCTCGGAAGAGGGCTTCTCCCCCGATCATTTCTTGGATGTTCGGAGCGCGGTGGTGGCAAGTGGTCAGGAAACCTACGGCCGCGTAAGGTCTGAGCCACGCAGGATGCCCAAGACCCGGTACTTTGAAGCTCTGCTGACCGTGGCCGAGGAGGCATATCGCAGGAAGACCGGCCGTACACCCGTGTTCATGGGGTCCAAGCCGTACGAGACGTTCAGCAACGCAGAAGGGTGGAGAAGGGAAGTGGCCGGTCATTGATCGTTCCGCCCTAAACTCGTGCCTCCACCCTTCCCACGGCTTCAACTGCTGCGCTGCTGCGCGCCTCACGGTAGAGGTCCAGGGCCTTCGCGAGGGGTCCCACGATGGCGAGGGCAAGAATCGGCGGCGCCGGATAGAGCGCCGTGAGCGCAGGGATGTGAAAATCACCCGCCAGCCGGATGGCGGCCTCCGCCACGGCCACGGCGGCAGCCACGATCATCCGGCCCCGAACCGTGCTCACCGTGGTCTTGGGATCGGTGATCATGAAGAAGATGAACAACTGGTACATCGGGCCG
>WNGP01004444.1_pt1 | contig 11684 bp, 13 predicted proteins | sample 5407671 | NCBI WGS metagenome assembly WNGP01 (sample SAMN13153381, study PRJNA577476) | soil metagenome | isolation source: 40 cm soil or saprolite under Garry oak tree replicate 2 | place: USA:California | collected 2016-06-15 | reverse complement strand
CGTGGATTTCGGTCCGCTCGCAGTTCCGTGATCGAGCATGGCCTCTAGCTCTTTGATTCGCTCTCGAGTTAGATGTGTCAGCGTTTCGTAGCGGAGCATGGGAGCCATCGAGCCGCCGTTTGCCTCATTGGAGGCGCGTGCTGCCTTGGCATCGCGGGACGCGACCCATGCCCGCTGCTTTTCCTTGAGCTTTTGTTTGCTCTCAGAGTCCACGAGCTTCGCCAACACCGCCTGATAAGTTTTGTTAAGGTCGGCATCGGCTCGCGCAAAATCTTCGCGGGCCGTCGCGTTCATCTCAGCCTGCGTCTGCGCGTAAATGGGAGCCACGGGAATGAGAAGTGAACCAATCAAAGCCACAAGGACATTCGCCCATTTCATGATGTCGATCTTACCTTCTGCATTGTTTTTCGGCCGCCGACAAGACATCTTCAGCGGATTACCAATACCGACCTTCATGAAGCAAACAATCTCCCGAACGGTCATCGTTAGGCTGACCGCGATTCTAATTTGCGCGACTTCCGCAGCTGCAATCGATCTGCATCCGATCGCCGAAGTCCAAAGCGGTTATCTCTTCGGCGCGACCGCCGACGGGAAATGGATCAAGGCGGATGAAGCTGCGAAGGAGCTACAGGGTGAAATGACCTACCACGTCTACGGGTTGACCCAATCACTCAGCGAAGCCAAGGGAGGCCAGCCGAAGCCGTCAGAAGAGGATGCGTGTTCAAACGTGCTGACGGTTTCGCTTTCGCCAAACCCGGACGAGGGCGCGATCGCGCTGGCCGCGCCGTGGAACGCGTTGCCGCAAAAACCGCAAGTGATCGATCCGACGCAAAAAGTTCATGTCGATGCGGTGCGCGACTTTTTGAAAACAAAGCGAATCGAGCAACCGAAAGTTAACATCGAAAACATTCTGCGAGTTGATCTCGATGGCGATGGCGAGGAGGAAGTCTTGATCAGCGCCACGAATTATTTCAGCAAAGACGAGCGTATACCGATGCGATCGCCAGCTGGCAGTTATTCGATGGTAATTTTACGGCGGATCGTGTCTGGAAAAGTGGAAACGCAGCTGGTGGAAGGCGAATTCTATCCCAAGGCTTATCGGGATGCCAAGGGCGACGACTCGAGCTTTAACGCGCCGAATGCTTACAAAGTGATCGCGGTGCTGGACCTGGACGGAGACGGCAAAATGGAGATCGTCGTCCGCTCTGATTATTATGAAGGAGGAGCCACCACAATTTATCGGTGTAATCCAAAAAAGATTGAGGAGTTGCTTTCCGTCTCGTGTGGTGTGTGAAACGACAGCGGTAACGATAAACAATAAGTGGTCGCGGATAACTAAACTCTATTTCGTTTCCGCTTCCCGTTTTCGCAATTCGGCGGAGCGTTCCTCAGTAAGCTGACGCAGAACGCGGTCACGAACGATGCGTGCGTTCTCGGAGTCGCTCTTGTTGCGCACCGCTTCATCGGCTTGCCGGTCGCGTTCTTCAAGCCAGGCGCGTTGTTCGGATCGAAGCGCGTTTTGCTTCGATGAATTGAGGCGCTTTAATAGCGCGGCGTAAATTGCGTTCAATTCGCGGTCGGCTTTGGCAAGTCGTGCTGACTCGGAAAAGGGGTCGTCCGGCAACGGTCCCGGAGTAAGCCTAACGACACTGGCAGTGGGACCTTCACCGGCTCGGGTGAGCTTGAGCGAAAGAATGCCTTCGCTGATAGACGCATCGTGTTCGCGATCCTTTGTAACAAATGGGAGACCAACCGTGGTCGCACCGGAAAAACCAGTTTTCTTTCCAAGTTCCGGCAGGCCAGTAAGGAGATATGTTGAATCGAACGGTCCGCGCCGGCGCGATTTGCTGCTTTTGATCTGCGCCTCGATAGCTTTATCCAAAACAGATCCGATCTGTGCGGAGCGACAGTCGTCCTGACCCACGTCGAGAAGAAGCAAAGTATCGGTGCCCCATTTCCACTGATAGGCAGCCAAAGCAAACCGCCTTCCATTCTCCATCGGCCCCCAGGCAACGCTAAGCGTCCGATGACTGCCTGGTCGCACATAGCCTCCGGTATCCCCTAGCGCGCCTACTTTCTTTTTGTCGGCGAGATTGATAACCCAGATCGCCTTTACCTCGTATTGTTCATAGAAACGATTGGGATCTTTCTCGAGCAGCGACCAATCTACTGGCTCATTGCTATCAACTGTCCAAGCCAGGGCATTGCGACCATCCGCAGACTTTGAATCGCGAGCAATCACAAGTTTCTCTGATCCTATCTCAATCCAGGGCGGCTCCGGCTGCACCGAGGGTTCGGCGGCGGCAGCGAGTCCGTCATTGCCAGATCCCGGAGCAATTAGCAGGCAGGCGATGCCAAAGATGTAAGCGCGCGGGGTCACTGCCTCGGGATGATAGGTAGGACAAGGCGCTAACACAATGGAATTCGGCTGCGGAAATGGGCTCACACGCTTCCATCAGCAGAGTTTGCTTGCAATTGAGCGTTGTTATCCCCCACTCTCGAATTATGAAAGAGCTGGTTGAAAACCTTCCCAGGGTCCAGCGACTGATTAATCGCTGGCTGCGTCGCATGGCATTTCTTTGCGCGGTTGCGGTATGTTTCAGTTCTGCTCCAGGCCAGGAAACGTCGGACGTTCGTGAGATGGTTCAGAAAATTGAGGAGCTGCGCAGCGCGGGCAAGTTTCGGGAAGCAATACCAATCGCTGAGCAAGTGTTGAAGTATTGCGAGAAAAATTACGGCCCGGAACATGCGGAGACCGCGGACAGCTTAAACGATCTGGCGTTCTTGTACAACTCAATGAACGACCAGGCCAAAGCCTTGCCGCTTTACCAACGTGCATTGAAGATCCGAGAAAAAGCACTCGGTCCGGACCATCCATATACCGCAATTAGTCTCAACAATCTCGCCGAGGCTTATCGGGAAAGCGGCGACTACGCAAAAGCGGAGCCGCTCTACAAGCGGGCAATAAAGATTTGGGAGAACAAACTCGGCTCGAAGCATCCGAACACCCTGTCAGGGATGAGCAATCTCGCCCTGCTCTACCAGGACAAAGGGGATTCGACGAAGGCGGAACCGTTATATGTGCGAGTCTTGAAAGTCCGCGAGGAAACGCTTGGCCCCGACAACCCTCAGGTCGCAAACAGTCTGAGCAACCTGGGCACACTCTATTATCATCAAGGCAACTTCGCGAAAGCTGAACCGATGTATCAGCGCGCATTGAAGATCTATGAGAAAGCGTACGGAGCGGAAAATCCTCATACCGCAAACGTCCAAAATAATCTCGGGGCGATTTACCTTGATCAAGGCGACCTGGCAAAGGCCGAATCGTTTTTCAAACAGGCGTTCGAGACGCGTGACAAAATCTTTGGCCCCAACAATCCCGCGACTGGAGAAAGTATTAATAATCTGGCGTGGGTTTATATGGACGCAGGCGACTATACCAAGGCTGAACCACTTTATCAGCGCTCCCTTAAAATTACCGAGCAAACTGCCGGTCCCGATCATCCAAATACAGCCACTTGTCTCAACAACCTCGGAGTGCTTTACCAAATGATGGGCGACTACAAAAAAGCCGAGCCATATTATCAGCGGGCTTTAAAGATTCGCGAAAAAGCTTTGGGACCAAATAATCCCGACCTGGTCTCGAGCATCGGTGGCTTGGCAGACCTGTATCGACTCGAAAAAGATTACGCCAAGGCCGAACCCTTGGCCCAACAGGCGTTGCAGCTTTCCGAAAAGAAATTCGGCCCCAAGCACCAGATGACGGCCACTGCTTACAATAACCTGGCCGCGATTTATGAAGGCATGGGTAAGTACGATAAAGCCGAACCGATGTTCCAGAAGGGATTAAAACTTTTTGAGGACACACTCGGACCGAATCACTACAAGACTGGCGCAGCTCTTGACAATCTCGGTGTCCTTTATCGTGAAAAAGGGGAATACAAAAAAGCCGAATCGTACGCGCTGCGCGCGGTGGAGGTAACCGAAAAAGCCCGGGGCCCCGACCATCCCGAGACCGCCACTTGTCTCAACGACCTCGCCAAGCTTTACGAAGCAATGGGTGATAAGGCAAAGGCGGATCCGCTCCGGCAGCGAGCCGCGGAAATCCGCGGAAAAGCCAAAACTAAATCTGCCTCGCCGCAGCCAAGCCCTTCATCCAGTCCCACCTGAAGTTGTTCGGAGGCTAGCTTGCTCTCGCCGTCGTGAACAGCGTTTCGGCGTCTTAACACGCGATGACACTAACACGACGCCGTAAAGGCATTACGTCCTGCACCGGAATTGGCGCGCCGTTGCTGTTTTGGTTCGACAAGTCGCGCCAGCCTTTGCACACTGGTCCAGTTTCTAAAAGGTCATAGCGTCGCCGAAGCTTATTCCCGGGTGGATAGGCGTAAGCTTTCCGAAAAGGAAGTGTCAATTTTTCTCCAGGGAAATTCTGGCGGCAAAGAATGGAAAAAAGATCCGCGGAAGCTTGCTTGGGAAAGAAGCGATCATCGCGCAACGGCATGGTGCGAAACGCTCTCGGGGCGACCGACCCTGCTCATCCAGGCCAAGTATTAACGCGCCGGTTATTTAGCTCGTCGCGACTTGGTCCTATTAGCGAGGTGGTTGGACATGCTCAGCGCGCCTCTGTTTCGGTAGTGAGCAGGGCTTTAATTTTCTCCATGTCGGAATGAGTGATGCCTGCTTCTTCGAGCTCTTTGAAGTCATCCAGCACCGCCTGGGTAAAGCTCCGCTCGTCATCGATCTTGGCATCTTTGTTTGCCAGGTAAATGGTCTTCGCTTTGTCGAACTGGTTATCGAAGAGATAAGCGTGGGCGAGGTTGCCTTTGATAAGCACCGCGTCATCGGGTGACAGCTCCAGGGCTTTTAAGGAAGCGGCGATCGACTCACGAGGCTTGCGGTTGAAGAGCTGATACCAACCAAGGTCGCCATAGTACTCTCCATTCGTCGGATCCAGTTGAATCGCCTTTTGTATGTCTTCGACTGCGGCATCATACTGTTTCTCGTTAGCATGGGCATCGGCACGGTCATAGTAGGTCTCCGCTTCAATGGGATTATACTTCGGATCGGACTTGAGCTTCTCCAGCCATTGCTTGAATTGCTTCGTACGCGCTTGGGTCATCTTCAAAACTTCGCGATCCGCAACGTCAGTCGGATTTTCCAGCGAATCTTCCTGAGCTTCGCCGTTAGCAACCTGAGCGGCTTCGTTGCGCCGATTAATCCAGGCGCGCTGTGCTTCCTTTAGCTGATCGCGCTGTGTTGGCGAAAGCTTGGCGCGGAGCGTAGAATATGTTTCGTTTAGCTGCCGGTCAGCGTCGAGAAAACGCGCGTCATAGCTGACAGCCTCTTCAGTTTGACCTGACTCTTTAATCGGCGCGCCTTGGATTGTAGCGGTCGGGCCATCCGGTGCGTCGGCAAGCTTCAGGTGCAGGACGCCTGAGTAACCGGGCGCGTCCGATTTTGGAATGCTAGCTTCAAACGGAAGCCAAAGAGTAGTTGGATCGGAAAAACCTTTGCGCTCTCCAATTTCAGGCAGGCCAAAGATCGGATACTCGACTGTATAATTGCCAGACTTGTCGCGATCCCACTGTGTGCCGTAGCCTTTGATCGGCGCGGCACGGCGTGCCTTGTTTTGTTGCGCGACAAATTTTTGCACCGACTGGTCGAGTGACTTCAACAAGCTACGTTGCGAGACCGAGTCGCCGGTCACCGAAAGAAGAATAAGATCTTGGGGACTCCACTTGCGGTCGCAATTCACAATGACAAAGCGACGGCCGTTCTTATCTGCCGGTCCCCAGCGAGCTATTAACGATTCGTGGCCATAGCCCGGAAGCGACCAGGATTCAGCCAGCTTAAGTGTAGCCAGGCTCTTGTTACTTTTGTGATCAACCACCAGGATTTCGACGAAATAGCTTTCATCATCTCCGTAGGTGTCCTTAAATTTTTCGCGATCTTTGGCGAGCAGATTCCAATCGACTGGCTCAGCGTCCTTCGAGGGACGCAGCGTCCACGCAAGAGCGAAGCGACCATCTGGCGACCCGGTGCCAGCCACGATTTCTGCTTTGCGATCCCCAAGCTCCACAACAGGCAAGCCAGCTATTGATTCTTGGGGTGAAGCTTCAGCGGCAGCGGGTGTTTCATCAGCAGCAAGGATAGAAAAACCGCAGCTAACCGCGCACCCGACGATGGCGACAAAGGTGAAAAGGGATCTCATAGTTTCTCGGCTTCTTTCAATGAGAGCCGTTGTGTCTTGATAATTTTCCAGTTACCCGCCTCATCGAACTTTAGAGTGAGGAGGAAATGAGCGCCGAAGGCCTCGTCCACTTCCAGACCGCCATAGAGAATGGCGGTGTTAGAATCGACCCATTGATGCACTTTCACCGTCTCCCAAATCAACCGTAGGTGCGTTTTCTTAGGTAACCCCTTTTTTATGGTCTTGTTCAAAATCTCGTCCACGTCGTCATTGGGTGAGTTCAGTGCTTTCCATTCGTCCCCGCGCAGTTGATAAAGCGCTGTCTGATGCACACGTCCCTGTCCCCAATTGAAAGCGAAGCGTTTTGAATCTGGGGCCCAAATTACACTCGCGTAATCACCACACGAGCTTATGTCACAGACATCTGATAAATCCGCGGCGATTTCATCCGTCTCGGCCTTTACGAGCTTTGGTCCTTCCTCGCTCGGCGCCTTATACTCCCATTTCTTATCTGGAGAAAGCGAACTAGGGTTCGGCGATGCTGTCGGCGTTGGTGTCTGCGAGAACACAAAGCTCGGGCTGGAGAGCCAAAGCAAAATTAAAACATTAGCGATCGCGGCAAATTTTGGATTCATAGGTTTGATCGGAAGGTGAGCCATGCCCGCTGCCTTTTCTTCAGCTTTTCCTTGCCCTCAGCATCCGGAAGCTTTGCCAAAACCGACTGATAAGTCGTGTTTAGCTCCGCATCGGCCCGCTCGAACTCCGCACGCGCCTGTGCGTTCATGGCCGCCTGCGTCTGCGCGCGCATTTGGGCGATAGGAACAAGAAGCGAAACCAGCAGAGCTACGTGAAGTTGTTTTGGGAAACGCAAGATTGACCTCTATTGTTATTCGGTTTCAGATTCCTCAAACATTTTCATCGCGTCTTCTTCGTTCAGCTCGCGTGTTCCGGTGATGTTCCAGTTCCCACGATTGTCGCATTTCACTGTGAACAGCACACCAGTGATGAGGGAAGCGGCCTCACCGGAATCTCTCATCGCAACGCCGCCTTCCGAATAGGCGAGTGCCTCGAACGTGTCATTATCGATCCAACGCAGCACCCGCCACACGTCCTCGATTGGATTCACACTCTCCGCGCCAGCCTCCTTCAACTGCTTTTGCTTCGCGCGTGCCATCAGCTTCCTCACCGCCGCGGCTTTCTTTTCCAAATCCGGCAGCTTCTTCCATTTCGTGCCGGTAAGCTCGTACAGATCACACGAGTAATACTTACCGCCTGCTTGATAATTGAAGGCGAACCGTTGCGAGTCCGGCGCCCAGATAAGCTTTCCAGTTTTGGTTTTGAGGGAGCCATCATTCTCGGGATCGCTTAGCTTAATTACTGGCTTTTCCCTGTCTGAGCGCACGAGCACCGCGGAATCGTCATCCTCGACGCGATACTCCCATTTCTTGTCGGGGGAAATTGAAGTCGGTGACGGCGAAGGCGTTTGACCAGGGGAGGGCTCCTGCGCATTGGAGAAACTGCAACTGAGCGTGCACGCGACGATTACGACGAAGGCGAATATGCGCTTTCGATTTTGCATAAGCTAAATACGGATCGAGACCGCCCGTTGTTTCAAAGAATTCAAAAAACGTGGAAAACGCTGTCATTGTTCGCCTTCGAGCTCTTTTTTCGACATCTGATGCGTTTTGACGGTCTTCCAGTCGCCAGCCTCGTCGAATTTCAGTGTGAAGAGGAAATCCGTCGTCATTCGTTGACATTGTCGAGGCCGGCAAATTTCCAGCCGCTTTTGGTGAGTTCGAACACGAACCGAATCGGTGCATTCTCCCGGTCGTCTGGAGTTTCCTTGAACGGGCAATAGATCTCATACTGTCGATCGGATTCCTTGTGCGGTTCGGCGCTTTTAAAACATTGGGCGGCATTGGCCTCGCCTTTGAAAATTTCGTTATAACGCCGCAAGAAGTCTTCCTTGTTCTTTACAGCTTTGACCGAATAGGGCATCGACAGTGGGAATTTCGTCATCACTGCGACCATCGCCTTATCGCCAGCGATAACCGCGGACTTAAATTCTTTCCAGAATGCCGAAAAGTCACGCTGCGCAAAGGCGGTTGAAGAGAACAACAGAATTAAGATTCCGGCTAAGAAGCTCTGCCCACGAATCACACGAATAGACGCTAATGACTTCGGTTCCGACGATCTCATTGTTACTTCTCTAGCTGTTCAACTTCCTTTTTCGACATCTGATGCATTTTGACGATTTTCCAATTCCCCGCCTCGTCGAACTTGAGAGTGAAAAGGGCAGCCGCCTCTCCCTCATCGCGCTCCGAATAAGCATAAGGGATTACAGTATTGGCGTCAGTCCAACTACGCGCTTCCAAATCATCACGCACTAGCGAGGAATCTCCCCTTCGGTAAGTGCTTCTCGGCGAATACTTCTTAGCCAGTTGCGCTAACTGCGAGTGCTTTGATTTTTCGTCTACCGGCGAATACAAGGCTGCCCATTTGCCGTCACGCAACTGATAAAAGGCGACGGTTTCATAATCGGTCCTAAGACTATTTATCGTGTAATTGAAGGCAAAGCGTTTCGAATCCGGTGCCCACACGACTCCCGTTTCGATGTTCGTATCGGGCAGGTCGGGCCGTTCGATCTTTTGAAAGGTTTCGCCGCTTCGGAAGTAAACATCCACTCCTTGAAGCCTCGGATGCCCCACCACCTTTGTCTTCAAGGCGAACCCATTCGAATCGGGTGCCCAGAGCACATTCCAGTAAACGGGCATAGCCGCCTCGTCGATGCGTTGCAACTTTTTCCCTGACTTCTTATCAATCAAGTCAATGATTTGGAGCCGATCGCCGAAAGAGTCCTCCTCACTATCGGATGCGAGAAAGGCAATTTTTCCGTCCGGCGACGGTGGACAATCGCATCTCTTGTTCGCATTATCCTCTTGATCTGGCGACGCGTTCGACGACGACGGCTCCGCCGTCGTTTCTGTCGCCGCGTTCGTAGTTGGCCGTTTCTGAGGCTCAGGCGATGGCGTTGCCGTGCCTTCTTGGTCAGGAGTCGTATCGTCGCGGAGCCCGTTCTTTAGCTGATTAATTCGCTCCCGCGTGAGTTCTGTCATTGTTTCGTAGCGAAGCGTCGGAGCCATCGAGCCGCCGCGCGCCTCACCAGCAGCACGTGTGGCTTCGGCATCGCGGGACGCAATCCAAGCTCGCTGTGTTTCCTTGAGCTTTTGTTTGCTCTCAGCATCGGGAAGCTTTTTCAAAACCGCTTGATAGGTTTTGTTAAGTTCTGCATCCGCTTGCTCAAACTCCCCGCGCGCCTGCGAGTTCATGGCCGCCTGCGTCTGCGCGTGAATCTGCGGAATGAGAAGCGAAGCCAGGATCGCTGCGATCGCACCACCCCTCAGAACAATCAGAAATCTCATAACGTTTCCTGTTAGCGCGACAAATAGTCTTTTTATTTACTTCTCAATTCCCGGTCCTCATTCTCGATCCTATTAATTTCTTTGCGCTCCTCCGCGTTCAATCCGTCGACTCCTTTTGGCGGCACTTCACAAGTCCTGACAATTTCCCACTTACCTACGGCATCGAATTTGAGCGTGAAGAAAAAAGATGCGCGTACGCTTTTCGTCTCGTTTTTGATTTCGAAGTCTTTTTGCGAGTGCGCATATAACAGCGCCGTGCTTGGGTCGATCCATTTGCGAACCTGCCAGCTTGTCATGATTGGCCAGCCGCTATCCTCCCTCTGCAGTTTCAGCTTTTTCTTCTGCCTTGCCATCGAACGATCAAGCGGCGCAAACGTGGCGTTGTTGGATTCTAGCGAATCGAGCTTGCGCCACGTGTTCCCGTCGAGTTGATAAAATTGCACCGTTTGATAGGCCTTGGTCGGATGAAGGTTATATGCAAAGCGTTTTGAGTCCGGCGCCCAAACGATGTTTGCGTAGCCAGGCGTTCGACCCAACGCTTCTGGGAGTCCGTCAGCGTATTCTTCTTCGGAGAGCACGACGGACGCCTGGTCGCTTCCGGCTTTTGCGATAACAAAATCCTCCTGTTCACCGGCCGCGCCAGCACGAAATTCCCACCTGCCATCCGGCGACACAGATCTCGCCGGCGGCGAGCGCTCTTGGGCGATAATCGACTGGTTTAAGATCAGGAACAAGCCAAGGCAGCTCAGAGCAATGCGTCGTTTCATTCTTCGAGGCGCACTCCGGCAACTGTTAGCGCGACAGATAGTTTATTCATTTACTCGGACACCTCGGTCTTGGTTTTCCCAACCTTTTTCACGGAGGCGTGAGGCGCGGTTAATTCTACGGTGAGCACAACCGCGCCGGTATAGCGCGCGCCGTCCTCGCGACCAGTCCCCATCAATTCGTTAGACAGCTCCAGTTCTCCTGGCTTGAGCCATCTCAAAGGCGCCAGGGCGTAGCCCTTAAGTTTCACGCCACCGCTCCCCTTACGAGGCTCGATCTTTGGTTCCGGCAAGTTACCAGGCAACCGCACCTCCTCGAAAGCCATACCATTCCAAAAATAAACAATCGTCTGGCCGGACACCTGGTTACGAGTGCCGTACGCTGCCCACTTTGAATCAGCCGACCATACCAGGAGAGGTTGCTCTTGATAGGAAGAATCTGGATCAACATACAGCTTACCCAGATCGACCAGGACTTGACCAGAAGTCTCGATCAAATCGACTTTTAGATCCTGGCTGATCCGCAAAGCGAAACGCCCATCGGGTGATGGATATTTGATCTCCTCTGCCGCTAGCAATGCGCAGGCATATGTGACACAGGAAGCAAAAGAGACGAATAAGGAGGTTCTGATGGTTTTCATTCTTCGAGATGCACTTTTAGCTGTTTGATTCGCTGGTGAGTGAGCTCGGTCATGGTTTCGTAGCGGATGGTGGAGCCATTGACCCGCCGCGCGCCTGATCACTCGCAAAGGCAGCCTCGGCATCGCGAAAATCGAGCACGCTCGTTGGCTTTGCTTTAGCTTTTCCTTGCCATCAGCATCCGAAAGCTTTCTTAGAAGTGCTTCATAAGTCTTGTTCAGTTCTGTGTCGGCCTTCTCGAAGTCTTTTGCCGCTTGGCGGTTCATCTCGGGTTGAGTCTGGGCGTTGGCGTGGCTTGTCGAAAATGCGATCAGTGCAGCGATTAATAGAGCAAGGCTAATTACTTATTGTTTCATGCAGGGCCCGGTTAGGGCTGCGCCGCTGAGTACACATATGACAGCGATTCGCCGAGCGGAGTGATGAAATCGTGAAGTTGCCAGCACTCGTGTTCTCGTTTGCGCAGTACCAAATGCGCCGTGTGCCGTTCGGGCGGGCGCTTGGGGTCAAGCACGTACGGATATGACATGGAGACAACTGCCATATCCGGCGACTCCGTTTCGACGGAGAAGCGAACCGGCTTGCCAATTTCTCCGTCCTGGGCTCCAAGCCAAGGGTCGTAATCCATATGCCCGACCTCTCCCTTCGAATATGCCCATTCCTTCTTGA
>WNGP01004443.1_pt1 | contig 11685 bp, 9 predicted proteins | sample 5407671 | NCBI WGS metagenome assembly WNGP01 (sample SAMN13153381, study PRJNA577476) | soil metagenome | isolation source: 40 cm soil or saprolite under Garry oak tree replicate 2 | place: USA:California | collected 2016-06-15 | reverse complement strand
TCGAGCAGCTGCTCCAGCGCGTGCACCAGCATCTCCCGGTCGGCGATCGGAGCGAAGAACGTGAGCCCCGCGACGATCGGCTCGGGCAGCTCGCGCCCCACGACCGGCTCCACGAGCGCTCCCGCCGCGAGCCGCCACAACCGCCGGCCGGCAGCGCCGAATTGCGATACGACCGCCTCCTCCGGGAGCGCCGCGAGATCGCCCAGGGTACGGAGGCCGAGCTGCCGCAGCCGGCGGTGAGGCTCGGGGTCGATTGGCAACACGGCGAGCGGTTGCAGGGCGAGAAACGCCGCCTCCTCCCCGACCGGCACGATCACGGCGCCTCCCGGTTTCGCGCGACTGGCGGCGACCCAGGAGACGAACTTCCCTTTTCCCCACCCCACCCGGAACGTGGAACGTGGAAGTCGGAACGCGGAACAGGCGAGCGAGCCTTCCGTCTCAGTTCCGCGTTCCGCGTTCGACGTTCCACGTTTGATCACCTCCACGATCTCCTCCGGCGCACCGTACAATTTTTCTAAGCCGTCGGTTCCCACATACGCCCGCCCCAGCTCCGCCGGCTCGACGACGGGACTCACGGTGCGGAGCGCGCTGAGCAGCAGGGTGAATTGCTCGTCGTAGTGAATCGGGTCGGGCTCGCACAGCCACAGCTCGGGACACAAGCCGATCGCCTGGCTCACGGTCAGACCCGGCTTCACACCCGCGCGCCGCGCGAGCGGCGAGACCTGCCACAGCCGGCGCGGGTCTTCGGGCGACAGCAGCGCACCGGGCCGGGCCGCCAGCTCGGGGCGCCGCGCCTCCTCGCAGCGGAGCGCAAAGAGCGGGATCCAGCAACAGGCGGCGTGCGCGCTCGTCAGGTGAGAGTTCCGGGTCATTGTGCCGAGCGAACAGGGACCCGAATATATCCCGAAGATCGAGCAGGCCGCAAGCTGCTGCTATTCGTGTCTAACTGATTGTTTTGCAGTAGATTAGATGCGATGCCGCGGCGCGACCAACCCGATCTCTTCAACTCACCTGCCGAGCTCGCGGCGCTCGCCCGCGGCGTCCCCCCCAACGTCAAGTTCGGAACCTCGACCTGGACCTACGACGGCTGGGCGGGCGACGTCTATCATCGCTCGTATCGCGGCGCGCAACCGGCGCAGCGGCTCGAGGAGTACGCGGCGTACCCGCTGTTCCGCACCGTGGGCGTCGACAGCGCGTTCTACGAGCCGCCCTCGGAGGAAGTGCTCGCCGCTTACGCGCGATCCCTGCCGCCCGGGTTCCCCTGCGTCAGCAAGGTGTGGGATCGGATCACGGCGCGGCGCTTCAACCAGGACCGGCGTTGGGGCAACCTCTCGGGGCTGCGCAACCCGGACTTCCTGAACGCCGAGCTGTTCAAGCAGGAGGTGCTCGCCCCCTACGCCCGCGTGTTCCGCGATCACGCGGCCTGCTTCGTGTTCGAGTTCCAGGCGATGCGCGGCAAGGACCTTCCCGATCCGGACCGCTGGGCTGAGGAGCTGGACGGCTTCCTGGGCCGCCTACCGCGGGACTTCCGCTACGCCGTCGAGCTCCGCAACGCCGACCTGCTGCATCCGCTGCACGGCGCGGTGCTCGCGCGCCACCGCGTGGCGCACGTGTTCAACTCCTGGAACGAGATGCCGCCCATCGGCGCGCAGCTCGAGCTGCCGTGGGTGTTCCCTGCAGACTTCACGATCGCCCGCGCACTGCTCCGGCCAGGTCGCGCCTATGCCGATGCCGTGAAGCTGTTCGAGCCGTACGATCGCGTCCGCGAACCCATCCCCGAGCTGCGGCAGGACCTGGTGCGTCTGATCGTCGAGGCCACGCGCCGCCACATGGAGGCGCTGATCCTCGTCAACAATCGGGCCGAGGGGAACGCGCCCGGTACGATCCGCGCCGTCGCCGCGGCGTGCGCCGGGATCGGCTAGAGCCCGAGGTCGGCCTGAGGAGCCGCGCGCGTCGTGCGGTAGCGGTCTTCCATGCCGTTGTTCACCGGCAGTCCGAATTTCACCTGGAGCCGCTGCACCCGTCGTCTGAGCGCCTCCGCATACTCGCGCGGTGCGCTTGCGTGCCGCGCGTAGGCGCGGGCGTAGCGCGGAGCGAGCTCGGGGAAGTGCGTCTCGATCACGGGCAGAAAGCGGTCGCGGATCCCGGCGTACAGCCGCAGCGGGCCGGCGTGCACGAACCGGGCGCCGGCCGCTCGGGCCGCGCTGAACAGCGCTTCGAGGTGGGGCAGATCGTCAGTCACGCCCGGCAGCACGGGCGCCACGATCAGGCCGGCGTTGACCCCGGCGGCGGTGAGCTTGGCGAGCGCGCGCAGCCGCACCGCGGGGAGCGGCGAGCGCACTTCCATCTTGCGGATCAGCCGGGCGTCCACCGTGATCAACGAGACGTATACCTCGAGATCCGAACGGGCGGCGAGGCGCCGCAGGACGTCGAGGTCCCGCGTTACGAGCGGGCTCTTGGTGATGATGCCGATCGAGAGCCCCTCGTAGCGGGTGAGCCGCTTGAGGATCGCGCGCGTCACCCGGAACCGCCGCTCCGCCGGCTGATAGGGATCGGTCGCCGTGCCGATTACAATGGGTGCGGTCGGGCGGCCCGGCGATCCGACGGTCCGGAAGTAGCGTCGCAAGTCGGCATCCAGGGCGCCAAGCACGTGCTCCTTCACGAAGATGCGCCGCTCGAACGCCTCCCAGCCGTGCGGCCCACGGAAGTCCCGGAACTCCTCGTCGCTCAGCCGCCCTGCGTCGTGCGCCCGCTCGACCACGTAGCGGTGCGCGTAGCGCGCGTAGCAGTACGTACAGCCGAACTCGCACCCCACGTATGGATTGATGGACCAGAAATCCATGCCCGTGGACTGCGGCGAGTTGAGGATCGACTGCGGCGCGAGCGCGACGAACTTCGTGCCGCGCAAGCGCTCGTCCAGGACGGGAATGCCGGACGGGCGGACGGTCAGACTGCCGGACCGTAACAACGACAGCTGCATCTCGCTTCGCTTCACTCGACCGTCCGTCCGTCCGACTGCCCGACCGTCCGTCGCCTCACCCACATCTCGCCCAACCACACTGCACGCACACCAGGCACCCCGCCTGTCTCACCAGGCCGGCGCCGCAGTCGGGACAACGACGTTGCGGGGACGGCGGATGAGGGACGGGGGATGGGTGTCGCGGGATGTGTACGCGCATCGGGGACTCAGGAATTGTTGACCCGAATATATCCCGAAGCCCACTGTCGGCAAGGTCTCCGCTCGGTTACTGTAACCCGATGCCCAACAATCGGATAGCATTTCAGGGCGAGCCCGGTGCCTACAGCGAGGAAGCCATCTTCCTGCTGCACGCCGACGCTGTGTCCGTGCCCTGTCGCGAGTTCCGCGACGTGGCCCGCGCGGTGCTCGAGTCTCGCGCTGCCCACGGCCTGTTACCGATCGAGAACTCGCTCGTGGGATCGATCGCCACCAACTTCGACTTGATCGCCGAATCAGGACTCGCCGTCGTGGGCGAGGTGGTGAGCCCGGTGCATCACTGCCTGCTGGCGGCGCGCGGAGCGGGGCTCGACGCGCTGCGGCGCGTGTTGTCTCATCCGGTGGCGCTCGCGCAGTGCGAGCGCTTCCTGTCGGGGTTGGCGGGCGTCGAGGTGGTCGCGTTCTACGACACGGCGGGCGCCGCAGCGGAGGTCGCGCGGCGGAGCGATCAAGCCGTGGGCGCGGTCGCCGGTGCGCTCGCCGCCCGCCGCTACGGCCTCGACATCCTGGTCGAGCGCATCGAGGACGAGCCGCACAACCAGACGCGGTTCCTGCTCGTCGGCCGCGAGCCCGCGACTCCGGCGCCGGACCTCCCCGCGAAGACGACGCTGCGGCTCCGGCTCCCCCACCGCCCGGGCACGCTGGCGCGGGCGCTCGCGCCCTTCGCCGACGCGGGGCTCAATCTCACCAAGCTCGAGAGCCGCCCCGACCGCGCCACGCCGTGGCAGTACCTCTTCTATCTGGATGTGGAAGGGCGCGTCGCGGATCCAGCGATGCAGGGAGTGTTCGCGGCCCTGCGGGAGCAGGGCGCGGAGATCAAGCTCCTCGGGGAGTACCCGCGATTTGTCGCGCCGTCATCGCCCGCCAAATGAAGTAGACCGGCACCCCCAGGACGACGCACAACAGGCCCAGGCCGGAGTAGGTGGTCTTCTCGACGAGCAGCGCGAGCGCGATGAGCCCTGAGAGCGCGAGATACGCCGCCGGGAGCCAGGGATACCAGAGCACGCGGACGGGCCGCTCCGCGCCGGGGCGCTTCCACCTCAGCACGAACAGCCCGACGGCCGTGAGCATGTAGAAGAGCAGCGCCGCGAAGATCACGAACTCGAGCAGCTGGCTGTAGGTCCCCGAAAGACACAGCAGGCTCGTCCATAGCGCCTGGACGACGAGCGCGACCACCGGCGTCCGGTACCGCGGGTGCAGCACGCCGGCGGACCGGAAGAACAGATTGTCCCGCGCCATCGCGTAGTAGACGCGGGCTCCCGAGAGGATCAGGCCGTTGTTGCACCCGAAGGTGGAAACCATGATCGCCCCAGCCATCACATACAGGCCAGCGTTGCCCAAGACGGCCTGAAGCACCGCGGTCGCGACGCGATCCTGCGGGGCGCTCGCGATATCGCGCATCGGGAGCACGTGCAGGTATGCCACGTTCGCGAGCAGGTACAGCACGGTGACGGTCAGCACGCCCGTCGCCATCGCGAACGGCAGGTCGCGCGTCGGCTCCTCGAGCTCGCCCGCCGCGAACCCGACGTTGTTCCACGCGTCCATCGAGAACAGCGACCCCACCATCGCGGCGCCGAGCACAGGCAGCAAGGCGGTGGTGAGCCCGCCCGCGGGCCAGAAGGCAGGGCCGAAGTTGGCGGCGATCGCAGCGGCGTTGCGGCCGATGGTGAGGCCCAGCACGATGAGCGCGGCGAGCGCGGCCGTCTTGATCGCCGTAAGCGACGTCTGGATGAACGCCGCCGTCCGGACCCCGCGCACGTTGATGAGCGTGAGCACGACGATCGAGCCGATGGCGAGCAGCCGCTGCGGCGACAGGCCGACCGTGATCGGGCCGATCGGCTGGGGGAACGCGATCGTGCCGCCGAGGAAGACGTCCGGGGTGAGGGTGGGGAACAGCACGCCGCTGAAGCGCGCGAACGCGACGGCTACCGCGGCGATGGTCCCCGTCTGGATCACGACGAACAGCGTCCAGCCGTACAGGTAGCCGAACAGCGGGGAAATCCCCTCCCGCAGGTAGACGTACTGCCCGCCCGCCCGCGGGAACATCGCTGCGAGCTCGCCATAGGTGAGGGCGCCCATCAGGGTCACGATCCCTGAGAGGGCCCACACCAGGAGTAGCAGTCCGGGCGCGTGCACGTCGCGCACGATTTGTGCGGAGACGATGAAGATCCCCGACCCGATCATCGAGCCCACCACGAGGGCCGTGGCGTCGAGCCGGGAAATCGCCCGGACGAAGTCCGTGTGCGGCTGTTGCGTGCTCGCCATGAGTCGAGGGCACTAACCTAGTTGCTCTCACGCGGGCCCGCTATGTTTTCCGGCAACCGATCCCTCGACTCGAGGCTGCACCGTGCGTCTGCTCCCCCGCGAAGAGAAGTTCTTCGACCTGTTCGTCGCGGTCGCTGACCGTAACAAGCAAGCGGCGCAGCATCTGCGCGACCTGTTCGACGCGCCTCCCGATCGGCGCATTCCCCACGTCGAGGCGATCAAACGGCTCGAGCACGAGGCCGACCAGGTCACCCACGAGGTCGTCAACCGGCTGGACCGCACCTTCATCACACCCCTCGACCGCGAGGACATCCACAAGCTGGCCTCCGATCTCGACGACGTGATGGACGCAATGGACGGCATCGCCCGCCGCTCGCAGATGTTCGGCCTCGGGCCCGCGCCGGACGGCGTGAAGCGGCTCGCGGAGGTGATTCAGCGCATGGTCGGTGTGCTGGCCGAAGGCGTGGGCCGGCTCAAGAAGGGCGACGACGTGATGCGGTTCTGCATCGAGGCGAAGCGCCTCGAGGAGGAAGGGGACGCGATCTACCACGAGGCCCTGGGCCGCATGTTCGCCACCGAGCGCGACCCGATGGAAGTGATCAAGTGGAAGGAGATCTACGACAACCTCGAGCGCACCTTGGACGAGTCGGAAGATGTGGCGAACGTGCTCGAGTCGATCACCCTGAAGCACGCCTGATGCACGCCTCCGTGGCGGGGGTGATCGCGATCATCGTTGTCGCGCTCGCCTTCGACTTCATCAACGGATTTCACGACGCGGCCAACTCGATCGCCACCGTCGTGTCCACGCGCGTCCTCTCCCCCGGGTTCGCGGTGGTCTGGGCGGCCGCCTTCAATTTCATCGCCGTCTTCATCTTCGGCACCGCGGTCGCGAAGACCATGGGCAAGGGGATGATCGACATCGCCATCGTGGACGCGAGTGTGACGCTGAGCGGCCTCCTCGCCGCGATCGTGTGGGACCTGATCACCTGGTGGGGCGGCCTGCCGACGTCGTCGTCGCACGCCATCATCGGCGGCTACGCGGGCGCGGCGGTCGCGAAAGCAGGCTTCGGCGCGATCATCGAAGCGGGCTGGATCAAGACCCTCATCTTCATCGTGGTGGCGCCGGTCATGGGCCTGTGTCTGGCGCTGCTCCTCACCGTGGCTCTGTCGTGGGCCTTGCGGCGCTCGCTGCCACGACGGGTGGACCGGACCTTCCGGGTGCTCCAACTGGTCTCGGCCTCTGCCTATTCCCTGGGACACGGGACCAACGACGCCCAGAAGACGATGGGGATCATCGTGGGCCTGCTCGCCGCCCCCGCGATCCAGCCGCTGTTCGCGGACTCGCCTGTCAGCGTCCTGCACCTCACGTCGGCCGACGCGATCCCCCTCTGGGTCGTCATCGCGTGCGGTGCGGCAATGGGCCTCGGCACGATGTCGGGCGGATGGCGCATCGTCCGCACCATGGGACAACGGCTCACGAAGCTCACGCCGTTCGGCGGTTTCTGCGCCGAGACGAGCGGGGCGATCACCTTGTTCATCGCGTCGCACTTCGGCATCCCGGTGAGCACGACGCACACGATCACCGGCGCCATCTCGGGGGTGGGAGCGGCCCAGCGCCTCTCGGCGGTACGGTGGGGCGTAGCGGGGCAGATCGTGTGGGCGTGGATCCTGACGATTCCGGCAGCGGCCGGAATCGGGGGGCTGAGCTATTTGCTATTGCATGCGCTGCTGCACTAGGTCTTCTTCTGCAGCTTCTCGAGATCGAGCATCTTCACCCCCTCCACGTACTCCGTCACGGGTGCGTGGCTCACGTTCACGAGCGTGTCCATGCTGTCGCGGATGCGGCGCGTCATCCGCATGATGTTCTCGAGCGAGGCCTTGTCCTCGGGGTGCGTGAGCCGCGCGTCCTGCTCGAGCAGCTCACCCTCCGCGAGGATGGTCGCGAGCGCGTTGTTCACCTCGTGCCGCATCGCGACCGCAAGCTGGCTGATCACGGCCACGCGCTCGCCCTGGATCGCGCGGCCGTAGAACTCGTGCAGCTGCTCCGACAGCCACCCCACGGAGATCGCGATGGCACCGTAGGCGGCGTAGATCGGAACGGTGATGCGCCAATCCTCGGCTTCGAGGTTCAGCGCCACGAGAAACTGGATCGACGTGAACAGCACCGTGCCCATCGCGAGACCCGCCACCGCGCCGCGCAGCCCGTAGGTGAGTGAGAGGAGATACGCGGGCACGAGCGTCACCAGCCAGACCAGGTCCCGGTACGGCACCTCGTCCGACGCGACGAACTGGAGCACCAGGCTGGGCGCCAGGTAAGCGACGGCGCAGTACACCCACCAGCGCCTGGGCAGCGGCGGCCGGTGCGCGAGCCGCGTGAACCCGAGAAAGTCAACGAGCCGTAGCCGCATGTCAGTCGGCGAGAATCCGCTTCAGGCCCCGCTCCGTCTCCGCCAGCGCTTCCTGGAAGTGCCCCAGCTCCTCGCCGTAGCCGAACCGCAGGTGCCCCGGAACGCCGAAGTGCTCGCCCGGCACGAGCAGCACACTGTACTCGGCGCGCAGCTTCTCGACCACGTCGAGGGCGCCCGCCCCGTGCCGGTAGCGCACCCAGCAGATCGCTCCCGCCTGCGGTGCATGCCAGCGGAATCCGTCGCCGAACCGCTTGAGCCACTCCTCCAGCACCGGGAGATTCGTGGTGAGAATCCGCCTCGTCCGCTCGAGCAGCTGCTGGCGCACGAGGGGGTCGAGGGCGACGCCCGCGAGGTGGTCGCTCGCGCCCGACGGACCGATGGTGGTGTAGTCGTGGCGCGCCCACGCCTCGGCGCTGAGCCCGGGAGGCGCGACGATCCAGCCGACGCGCAGGCCGGGCAGCCCGTACGCCTTGGAGAGCCCGTTCACCACGATCACGCGCTCGTAGCTTCCCCAGAAGGACGGCGTCGTCCGCCCGTCGAGCTCGGCGCCCTGGTACACCTCGTCCGCGAGCAGCCAGGCGCCCACCTCGGCGCTGCGCTCGAGGATCACGCGCCGGGCGTCGTCCGACAGCACGTGCCCCGTCGGGTTGTGCGGGTTCGTCACCACCACGAGCTTCGTCCCCGGCGCGATCGCGCTGCGGATCTCTTCGGGGACGGGGTCCCAGCCCTGCTGCTCGTGCAGCTCGAAGCCGCGTACTTCGGCGCCGAAGTTCTGAGCGAGCCCCCACGTCTGGAGGTAGTTGGGGAGCATGATCGCCACCTTGTCCCCCGGCTCGATCAGCCGCCAGCACAGCGCAAAGTTCGCCTCCGAGCTGCCGGTGGTGACGAGCACCTGGTCCGGCGATGCACCGGGGTAGAGGGCGGCGATTCGGCCGCGCAGCAGATCGGTCCCGTTCGACTGGCTGTAGCCCAGCCGCACCTCGATCAGCGGCAGCGTAGACGCGCCCGCGAGGCCGAGCAGCTCCTGGATCGAGAGCGGGTGGACTCCCGACTCCGAGAGGTTGAAGCGCACCCGGTTCTCCCACGTGCTCTGCCACCGCTCCAGCTCGAACGGCACGAAACGAGTCACGGCAGGTCCTCCACGTCTTCCGGGGTCTCGAGCCAATAGTCGGGCTTCAGGTCCTCCAAGTGGGCGCGGTCGAACGGCCCCCACAAGGCTGCGGCGGTAGCGACGCCCGCCGCCTGGCCGCACTCGATGTCGTGCCGCGAGTCGCCGACGAACACCGCGTCATTTGCCTTGGTACCGAGCCGGTCGAGCGCGAGCAGCACGGGCTCGGAGTGGGGCTTCGGGTGGGTCACCTCGTCCGCGCCCACGATCACGTCGAACGCCGCTTCGATGCCCGATACGCGGAGGCCTCGCTGCGCACCGCTCCGCGACTTGCTCGTGACCAGCCCGAGCTGTTTGCCGCGCTGCTTGAGCCGCGTCACGGCGCCGACGATGCCGTCGTACGGGCGCACCAGCGCGTCGTGGTGTGTGAGGTTGTAGGTCGTGTAGGTCTGGGCCATGGCTTCGATCTCCGAGGGATCCACGGACCACTGCCGCAGCTGCACCCGGATCGGCGTGCCGAGGCCCTTGAGCCACAGCTCGTCCGGGGGCTCGACGCCGCGGTGCGTGCGTAGCGTATGCCGATAGGAGCGCAGGATCAGCTCGATCGAGTCGATGAGCGTGCCGTCGAGATCGAAGAGAAATGTGCCGAATGTCACGCTCCCAAGCTAATGGAGGACGAGTAACGCGGCGACGAGCTCGGCCTGCGGCGGGTCGAGTGGAGGCTCGGCCGGTGGGAGTCGCTCGGCCCAGCCGAGCAGGTCGCGGGCGCAGAGGGGCGAGCGCCGCTCGAGCAGCTCAGCGAGACCCAGCTCCTCACCCGCCGTCATCCCAGACGCGAGACGGGAGACGAGCGCGTCGATGCGCGCGAGCAGGGGAGCGTCCCCCCGTCGTGCCGCGAGCCGCGCCGCTGTGAGCATCCAGGGAATGAGCCGGCGCCCGGGGCGATCCCGGTCCGCGGCGCGCCAGCGGGCGTCGGCGATGGCGTTGAGGCGGCTGCGTACCAGAGGAGCGGCCTGCTCGATGACTCGGGCAAGCACCGCACGATCGACGGTTCGTGCCGGAGCGACTGCGGCGAGCTCGAGCTGGCGCGTCGCTTCAATCGGATCGGGGCGGGCGCCGTCCCGGTCCACGACGAGCGCTTCCACCAGCGTGCCGAGGCGCACGACGAGCACGGCGGCGGCGTCGGGCCCGGCTACTGCGGCAAACGCGCCGGCCGGGCCGTCCCCCGGGCAGGACGAGGCGAGTAGATCGAGCCGATCGCACCAATCGAGCCCGGCCACCGGCGCCTGCGCGCGCGCCTTGGCGGCGAGACGCTCCTCGAGCCGCACGGCCTCCGCGAGCGCCGGTGGAGGGAGGAAGGTGACCGTTTCGACCGTACTGTGGGGGGAGCCGAGCCGGTCGACCCGGCCCACGCGCTGCGCCAGGCGCGCCGGGCTCCAGGGCAGATCGTAGTGGATCACGCGGACGGCGTCCTGGAGATTGAGTCCCTCGCTCAACAGGTCGGTGGCGATCAGCAGGTCGGTCTCGAGCGCCGCGCACGGTGGCGGGGCCCCCTGCGATTGGGGTGCGAACGCTCGCAGCACCTCGCCCGGCGTTGCTCGGGCTCCGCCCAGCAACCCGCCGTCGCCCAGCACGGCGGCGGCGCGCCGGCCCGCGAGGCGCCGCGCCAGGTAGCGCACCGTGGCGCGCGCGGTCGCGAACACGATCGTTTTCCCGCTCGCTCGAGCGAGCAGGTCCTCGAGTGCCGCCGCCTTCGGATCGACGCCGCCGCTCGCGAGCGCGCGCAGCGGGCGCAGCACCGCGAGATCGTCGGGCCGGACGACGCTCGGCCCCGCATCGAGAAGCATCGGGAAGAGCGCGAGCTGGAGCGCGTCGATGTCGCGGTCGGGGAACAGACGCTGGAACTCCCGGGCCCCGAGCGTCCTGCCTTCGCGCGCTGCGTCGCGCGCCAGCTCGAGGTACGCCTCGTACCGGGTGATGCTCTCAGCCAGTGCGGCGCCGCTCGAGGCGAGGCGCGTCAGCAGCAGCAGGCGGAGCAGCGCCGCCGCGTGGCCGCCCCCCTGGAGCGAGCGGATCGCCCGCACAACGGCGTCGAGCTCGGCATCGGGGAGGGGACCGGCCCGGATCAGGCGCATCGCTCCCTGCTCCGGAAACGCGAGCGACGTAGGACCGGGCGCGTACCCTGTCCGGACCCGCTGGCGCGAGCGCGCCACCGTAAGGCGGGCGACGACCGGCCCCACGCTCTCCGGTGGTGCGTCGCCGCGCGCGGCGCGACTGAGCGACGGCAGGCCGAGGCCGGTTAGGGCGTGGTCCCGTAGGAACAAGCGAAATAGATGGAAAAGATCGCCAGGGCGGTTGTGCACGGGTGTCGCCGTGACAAGCAGGACCCGCGCGCCGAGCGCGAGCCGGCTGAGCGCCCGGTAGCGGTTCGTAGCGGGATTCCGGAAGCGGTGGGCTTCGTCGACGATGAGGAGGCGGTAAGGGGTGGTAGAAGGCGGTAGGGGGCGGTAATGGGTCGCGCTGAGCGACTCGTGCGTCAGGATCGGCGTTTCGGCGTCGTGCTGCGCGAGTAGCGCCCGCCATTGATCCACCAAGACGGCCGGGACGACGAGGGCGAACGGCTCGCCGCGCGCGAGCGCGACCGCGAGCGCGACGTACGATTTGCCCAG
>WNGP01009281.1_pt1 | contig 11686 bp, 10 predicted proteins | sample 5407671 | NCBI WGS metagenome assembly WNGP01 (sample SAMN13153381, study PRJNA577476) | soil metagenome | isolation source: 40 cm soil or saprolite under Garry oak tree replicate 2 | place: USA:California | collected 2016-06-15 | reverse complement strand
CACGCAGCTTGGATCGCATCCCTCCGGTGCCGAGCTTGCTCTGACCATTGCATACCGCTTCCATCTTCGGAGTCAGCTTGCGTACGATCCGCAGAAGTCGCGGACGTTTGCCATTGGGCACGTAGAAGCCATCCACATCGGTCAGGAGAATCAGCCAATCGGCTTGGACTGCAGTAGCGAGGAGGGCGCTGAGTTCATCGTTGTCGCCGAATGCCCCCTCGAGTTCGCGCACCGAGACACTGTCATTTTCATTGACGACCGGGACCACTCCCAGCTTCAGCAGTTCATGAAGTGCATTTTGTAAGTTGGTATAACGCACGGTAGAAGTGAAGTCGTCATTTGCGAGCAGTAACTGGGCGACGACTTTCTTACCGAAAAAGAGTTGTTCGTAGGTATGCATCAGCAAACTCTGACCGACCGCAGCGCAGGCCTGCATGCGGGGGACGTTGGACGGCTTTTCGCTCAGTCCAAGGTTCGACATCCCGGAAGCGATCGCGCCCGAGGTGACGATCAAATACTCGTGACGCGGGAGATCAAGCTGGTCGACCAGTCCCCGCATCAATGCGGTGTCGATGCGGCCACCGGGAGCGATCAGGCTAGTACCGACTTTGACGACGAGACGCATGTGGCCTATCTAATTTAGCAATTCAAGCGCGGTTTGGGCATGGCAATCTGTGCCGCCGCGGCGTTTTGGCAAGGTAGACTTAGGACATGCCAGCGAAAGACTCCACTCAACGCTTTTCTTCGCGGGTGGACAATTACGTTCGCTATCGGCCCGGCTACCCTTCCGAGGTCCTGGAATTACTTAAGTCCGAATGCGGGCTTAAGCCGAGTTCCATCCTCGCCGACATTGCTTCGGGCACCGGTATCCTGACCCGCATGTTGCTGGAAAACGGCAATCGGGTGTTCGGAGTTGAGCCCAATCTTGATATGCGGCAGGCGGGAGAGCAACTGCTGGCCCGCTATCCTGGATTCACCAGCATTGCGGGAAGCGCCGAAGCGACCACTCTGCACGATCACAGCGTGGATATCATTACGGCCGCCCAGGCGGCGCACTGGTTCGAACGGGAAAAAGCTCGCCGGGAGTTTGTACGGATTCTTGTCCCCGGCGGCTGGACCGTGCTGCTGTGGAACGAACGCGATACTGACTCGACCCCATTTTTGCGCGAGTATGAACAGTTGCTGCTTACTTACGGGACTGACTATAAAGAGGTGCGGCACGAACGGACTACGGACGCAATTGATACATTCTTTGCGCCGTCACCATTTCGGGCGAAAGTGTTTCCCTATAGTCAGGAACTTGATGCCAAGGCTCTCGAAGGCCGGTTGCTGTCTTCTTCCTACACGCCGCAACCGGAAGATGCGAGTTACGAATCCATGGTTCGCGAGTTGCGCCGCGTATTTGGTCGATATCAACTCAATGGACGGGTTTCGTTTGAGTACACCACACGGGTGTATTACGGTCGGCTGGAGTAAAAGAAATAAGCTGAGGAGAACCTTTGCCAGACGAAAAAAGCTTGTGGCAATCGCCGAATTTCTTTGCCTTTTTTCCCGGCAATGCTTCGGGACCTGCCATCCTGGGTGATCTGCTGTCCTCGGGACTAGGCGTACAGGGGATGCTGTGGGTCACCAGCCCAGCTTGCACTGAACTCGAGACTCATGTGCTCGACTGGCTGGTAAAGATGCTCGACTTGCCGCAACAATTTCTTTCGTCGAGCACCGGTGGAGGCGTTATTCAGGACACCGCATCGAGCGCTTCGCTTTGCGCTCTCCTGGTGGCGCGCGAACGCGCTACCAACTTCGTCAGCAATCAGCGCGGATGCGATGGAAAACTGGTGGCTTACACATCGGCGCAAGCGCATTCCTCTATTGAGAAGGATGTGCAAATCGCTGGCCTGGGTCGCGAAAATCTTCGAATGATCGCAGTGGACAAGAACTTTGCCATGCGATCTGACGTGCTTGCCCGTCAGATCGATCAGGATCGCGAAGCCGGCCTGGTGCCCTGCTTCGTTTGCGCGACGGTTGGCACTACTTCCTCCAATGCGATCGATCCTGTGCCTGAGATCGGCCGCATATGCCGTGAGCAGAAGCTCTGGCTGCACGTGGACGCTGCCATGTCGGGCACCGCCGGCCTCTGCCCTGAGTTTCGTCACATTCATCAGGGACTTGAATATGCGGACAGCTACTGCTTCAACCCGCACAAGTGGATGTTCACCAACTTTGATTGTGACTGCTTTTACGTAGCCGATCGCAAAGCGCTCATACAAACCCTCAGCGTGCTGCCGTAGTACTTGCGCAACCACGCTACGGAATCGGGCGCGGTCATTGATTATCGCGATTGGCAGATTCCGCTCGGCCGGCGTTTTCGCTCGCTGAAATTATGGTTCGTGATCCGCCACTATGGCGTCGAAGGATTGCGTTACCACGTTCGTAGACACGTTGAACTGGCGCAGCAGTTCGCGGATTGGGTCAGGAAAGATGATCGCTTCGAACTAGCTGCACGCGTGCCTCTAAACTTGGTCTGCTTCCGACATAAGGGTGGAGATGAGGTAAATCAGAGGCTGATGGAGCGTCTGAATGCTAGTGGCGATCTTTATTTGACTCATACCCGTTTGGACGACCGGCTTACGTTGCGCCTCTGCGTTGGTCAGACCAATACTATGGCGCGTCATGTGGAACGGGCTTGGAAGAGGATTCGGGAAGAAGCAGAGCAAGAAAAGTAAAGCTTGGTTGGCCGTTCATCATTAGTCGTTGGCGTACTCACTAAGGCTTGACTTATTTTTCGCCAACTGCAGCGGATCGGAGTGGCCGGTTCGAGGCCGGCTGAGGCGCGCGAGCTTGCGGCTGGGAGTCTGTGGCAACTGCTGCTCCCCGAGCTTTTCGCACAACATACTTTCCGCGGCCGGTAAGAAAGCGCGCCAATACAGTCGCGACGTCCTCCAACAATACTCGATCCTCGGCGCCGAAAGCGTTCTCGCGATCGCTTTCTACGTCCAGCACGCCCAGTTCGCGTCCCGCCAGTTTCATCGAGACCAGAATCTTGGAGCGGGTTTCGGGGAGTGCCATTTGCCCCGGATTCGGGTGGCGGCCAGCTTCCAGCAATTGCTGTGGCGTGTTCGGTCCCACGAGCAGATAAATTCCCATCCAGCTATAGTGGCGGCCTTCGCAGAGCAGTTCAATGATGTCCACGAGCGGAGAGCGATGGGCTGACGGCTTGTTCGCAGCCAGAAGACGCTTCACTTCGGCGAGCAGTTCGCGGGCGGAACGATAAGTTTTCAATGGCAGGTCCTGAAGGGCAAAGTTCTTAGGAAAGTCGGGGCTAGTTTAATGTAGCACGCAGCAATCAGCAATCAGCATTCAGCACTCAGCCAAAGCGGGCCCAAAGAAGACTTCAAGGAAAGTTAGCCATTTGGCTTCCCTCGACCTGGCAAAACCTGTGGACGCAAAAGGATTTTGCTGAGTGCTGATTGCTACTTACTGCCGCTTATCCAACCCCTTCGCCTTATCTGGCGTGACTGAGGGTTCAGGTTTCCAGGACGTAGCGTTTGCGGGCGCGGACGGATTCACGCCAAAATCCCAGACAAATAGGTTCATGCCTTCTTTGCCGAGCATTTCAGCGACGGCATATTCACCTGGCGCGAGAGCTGCGGTCGGAGTCACTTTCACCCATCCGCCGGTCAGCTTTTCTGCCGTGATGGGGATGAGTTTCTGGTTCTGGCTGACTTTGCCATAGACCGCGATTTTAATGTCGCCCACGATGCGCTTGCCCTGTTTCGAATCCAGACGGACGATGCGGAACCTATCCCATGGCTGTTCGGGTTGCTGCGTTTTCTGTGAGCCTTGCGTGCTGGCCTCGGCGCCCTGATCCTGCTGTTCGACATTGATATAGATTGCCGGCAAAGTGGCGTGTGCCTGAATTTTCGCGTGCAGGCCCGGGAGCTCAATCGTTTGCTTGGCGCTGGCGATGGGATTGATGGCAGCGCGCAGAATATTGCCTTTCATGTTCTTGTTTACTTCACCACCGTTCTGCTCTAGCTGTACCAGCTCCGGCTTGCTTTGATAATTATCCAGCAACACCACGCCCCCTTCATCGGGCAAACGCAAACCGGGGGCTACATGGGGGGACTTTGCTTCATCGGCTTGCCGCTCAGCTTCCAGCTCCTTGTCGAGGACGACGGCCTCAGGAGCGGGTTTCCCGGCGGCGCGATCTTTTTCGTATTTATCGGTGGCGTCCCAGTCCACCAGAGTGTTGGGGACTTCTTCCCACTCATTGCGTTCCGCGCTAAAGTAACGGACCCGATCCGCTTTCTTTTCCCATTTGGTAGCGAGTTGGTAAGAACCATCTTTCAGGATGAGGCGCTTTGCAAGTTGCTGGGCTTGAGCGGAAAAGGGTATCAGCAGGAGTATGGCGAATCCCGCTAGTAGAAGAGCTCGGATGGGATGAAGCTGACGCATACGACCCTTATCCATTAGATGCAGTCGGGTGCTGGCGAGTGTACCCAGTAAACCCTTTCAACTTGGCAACTTCCAGAAGTCTCCGACCAGCCCGATCTCAGCAAATGCCTTTTGAGCCTCGGCAGTCGTTTTCGGACGCCACAGCGGGCTCAAGCGGTCGCGATACCATTCCGTAGTCAGTCGCCAGACCTGGTCCAGCGTCAAGGTTCCTCCGCGGGTCCGATTCCACTGATGGCACCATCGGTCAACGTGCTGTTCCGACCGAAACAGGAGCATGGTTTTTCATGTGAAGACGATGTCTTTGTACCAGTCGCGGGCAGGGACTGCAAAGTGCGCAACCCCGTCGTGTCGTAATAGCCGGTCGTTCTTGACCTTCAAAACCATTTCGTAATTGCAACAACCGCAGGAAGTGTCGATGCTGGCGTCCTGGCGCAGCATCGCAGCAATACCAAGCGCGTCCCAGATACAGTTGCCGTACCACGAACGCCGGCCGATCTTGACCGGAAAGGCCGTAGGAACGGCAGAAAATGGCGCCGCCCGCCACAATTCCCCATTCTCCTGCAGGACAAATGCGTGCGTGGCGCTGAGGCGCGCCAAAGCGGCTCTCACTTGCTTGAGCGGACGAGAAAGTCCGTTCGCCATTTCGACCACTGATGGAGCTCTGCCGTGACGAATGAAATAGCGATAGATGTAGAGGCGCAAGTCGGAATCGAGCGCCGGCTTGTCCCGAACTTTCGAGGTTTTGGTTTGCATTTCCTGCGCCAGCCGTACCGCTCGCATCGATAATCGTACTAAATGGGTCGCGGAAAACTTCCTCTAGTCACCTGAATACTTTTCAGGCATAATTGCTTGTGCACCCATCCTGCACAAAATTTCAAAGACAATTTAAGGCGAGGAAGCGATGTCGGCAAAGTATATCTTTGTGACCGGCGGTGTGGTGTCTTCACTGGGTAAGGGCTTGGCGGCGGCTTCGATGGGCTGCCTGCTCGAAAGTCGCGGGCTGAAAGTCAACCTGATGAAGTTCGATCCCTACCTCAACGTGGATCCGGGCACCATGTCCCCCTTCCAGCACGGAGAGGTATTTGTCACCGACGATGGCGCCGAGACTGATCTCGACCTCGGCCACTACGAGCGCTTCACCCACGCCAAGCTGTCTCGCGATAACAACTGGACCACTGGACGGATTTACGAGCAGATCATCGCCAAGGAGCGGCGCGGCGATTATCTCGGCAAGACAGTGCAGGTCATTCCTCACGTCACCAACGAAATCAAAGCTGCCATGAAGAAAGTGGCGCAGGACGTGGACGTGGCCATCGTCGAAATCGGAGGCACGGTGGGCGATATCGAGTCGCTGCCGTTTATGGAAGCTATACGGCAAATGCGGCAAGAACTCGGGCGCGATCACACTTTGTTCATGCACGTCACCCTGGTGCCGTTTATCGCTGCCGCGCAGGAACTCAAGACCAAGCCGACTCAACACTCGGTCAAGGAATTGTTGAGCATCGGAATTCAGCCGGATATTTTGTTATGCCGCACTGACCGATTCCTTTCCAAAGATCTCAAGTCAAAGATCGCGCTCTTCTGCAACGTGGAAGAAGAAGCCGTGATCACCGCAAAGGATGTGGCTTCCATTTACGAGGTGCCGGTGGTGTTTTCGCGTGAGGGTGTGGACACCCTGGTGCTTCGTTATCTCCGGCTCGAAGCTAAGGATCGCGATCTGAAGGATTGGGAGGAAATTGTTCGCCGGGTTTACAACCCGAAGGCCGAGGTCACTATCGGCATCGTTGGCAAATATGTGGAGTATGAGGATTCCTACAAGTCGCTGAAAGAGGCACTGGTGCACGGCGCGCTGGCGCACAATCTGAAATTGAATCTGAATTGGGTGGAAGCCGAGGGTCTCGAAACTGGCGATCGCACCTACGAAGAACAGCTCGCGGACTACGATGGCCTGCTGGTTCCGGGGGGCTTTGGCAAGCGCGGTATTGAGGGGATGCTGATTGCGATCCGCTATGCTCGCGAAAAAAAGGTTCCCTATTTCGGTATCTGCCTGGGCATGCAGACGGCGTGCATCGAGTTCGCACGCAACGTGTGCGGTCTCGCGGATGCCAATTCCAGCGAGTTTGATCCTTCCACCCCGCACCGGATTATCTACAAACTGCGCGAACTGCGCGGTGTGGAAGAACTGGGCGGCACCATGCGTCTGGGCGCGTGGACTTGCAAAATTGAGCCTAGCACTTTGGCGCACAAAATTTATGGCCAGCTGGAAATTAGCGAACGTCATCGCCATCGTTACGAATTCAACCGTGAATATGAAAGCACGCTGACCGCGGGAGGTCTCCGGATTTCAGGTTCGACTCCGGATGGGACGTACGTCGAGATGGTGGAATTGCCCGACCATCCGCATTTCATTGGCTGTCAGTTCCATCCCGAATTCAAATCGAAGCCGCTGGAGCCGCATCCATTGTTCAAGACATTCGTAGGGGCAAGTTATGAGCACGGATTGAAACGGCGCGCTGACAAAGCAGCGGCGGAAGTGGAATTGTTCCACCGGCCGGAGAAAGTGGCCAGAAGATAAAACGGCTTGCCCGATCGCCGTTCCCTCTGTGTTCCCAGTGCCTCTGTGGTTAATCCATGAGCGCCTCCTTCCAAATCGATAATGTCAGAATTGGTGCCGGAGGGCTATTCCTCATCGCCGGTCCCTGCGTGATCGAGAGCGAAGAGCATGCGATGTTTATGGCTGAAGTCATCAAGGGAGTGACTCGATCCTTAAATTTCCCTTTCATCTTCAAAGCCTCCTACGACAAGGCGAATCGGACTTCCATGCGGAGTTTTCGCGGACCGGGTCTCGCCGAGGGGCTTCGCATCCTGAAAAAAGTGAAGGATGAAGTTCACGTTCCGATACTCACCGACGTGCATGAAACCGCGGACGTTCCCAAGGTCGCGGAAGTTGCTGATATATTGCAGATTCCGGCGTTCCTCTGCCGTCAAACTGATTTAATTGTGGCGGCAGCCATGAGCGAACGCGTGGTGAATATTAAAAAAGGCCAATTCGTCTCGCCCTGGGACATGCGGCATGCGGTCGAGAAATGCCGTACGGCGGGGAATGACAGAGTCTTTGTCACTGAGCGAGGCTCAAGTTTCGGTTACAACAATCTGGTGGTCGACATGCGCTCGCTGGCGATCATGCGCAAATTCGTCCCCGTAGTTTTCGACGCTACTCATTCCGTGCAATTGCCGTCGGCTGCTGCTGACGGAGATCATGCGGTAAGCGGCGGCCAACCGGAGTTCATTCCGGTGCTGGCGAGAGCCGCTGTTGCGGCTGGAGTGGACGGTGTGTTCCTGGAAGTGCACGACAAGCCCAAGGAAGCCAAATCTGACGGCGCGAATGCGCTTGAATCAACCAAGTTGCGCGCGGTCTTGAAGGAACTGCTGGCAGTGCACGGGGCGTTGGCAGGAGCTCATCTGAAGCCGTAAATCTCTTTCTACCCTAGAAGCTGGCGGAGGAACAAAATGCGTCATTCCCTGTTCTTCGTGCTGATTCCTCTTTTCGCTATGATCCCGTACTCCCTTTCCCAGACATCGTCTGCGGAAACAGCGAAAGCTCCACTTCGCGTAGCGATTGCGGGATTGGTGCATGGACATGCCGAAGGTTTTTTTCAGAACTCGGCGCATCGGCAGGACATCCAGATTGTTGGCATCGCGGAGCCGGATCAGCAGCTTGCGTCCAAGTATGCAACTCAATTCGGGCTGGATCGCAAACTGCTCTTCACCGACTTGGATGACATGCTGCAGAAGACACATCCGCAAGCAGTGCTGGCGTACACCAATACTTACGATCATCGCCGCGTGGTGGAGATCTGCGCCCGGCGCGGCATCCACGTGATGATGGAAAAACCGCTGGCAGTCAGCACGGAAGACGCTCACGCCATTGAAAGGGCCGGGCAACAGGGCAAAATTCATGTCCTGGTGAACTACGAGACCGCCTGGTATCGCAGCAACCACGCAGCGTTCGATCTGGTGCAGGAGAAAGCACTCGGTGACGTACGCAAAATTGTGGTGCACGATGGCCATTCGGGACCTAAGGAAATCGGCGTGGGCCCGGAGTTTCTGGCTTGGTTGACCGATCCCAAACTCAATGGCGGGGGAGCGCTATTCGATTTCGGCTGCTATGGCGCCGACTTAGCCACGTGGCTGATGGACGGGCAGCGGCCGCAGACGGTCACGGCTGTTACGCAACAAATAAAACCGGACATCTATTCACGAGTGGATGATGAGGCGACGATTGTCCTGACTTATCCAAAGGCGCAGGCCATTATTCAAGCGTCGTGGAATTGGCCCTTCGATCGGAAGGACATGGAAGTTTATGGTGAAACTGGCTACGTGATTACCGACCGCCGCGACGACATCCGCGTGCGGCGCAAGGGCGAAGAAGAGAAGCGGATTGCGGCTAAGCCTATTAAAGCTCCTTACGATGACTCGCTATCTTTTCTACGAGCGGTGATTGTGGATGGTGTTGCGACAGACGGTCCTTCTTCTCTCAGGACCAACGTCATCGTGACTGAAATTCTGGATGCAGCCCGGCGGTCGGCAAGTTCCGGGCGAACCATTCGTCTTGACGCTGGGAAATAGCTTGATCCCTCGTAAGGGATCGGCGCGAGTCCCGTAGGGACGAAATAATTTAGCATAAAGTTTGTCGCAAGCCCCGGAGGGACGGCACAACCATCCCAGAACACGGGCCGGATCGCAGCCTACTGGTGACTTTGGGTGTAGCTCATCCGAAATGCTTTTATGTCTTACTGCTGAGGATTACAGATTCTGTTGCTTGAATATGTGTCCGAGATGGTGTCGTCCCTCCGGGACTTGTCGGTTGACTCGCCTACCCAGCGCTGAAGCGCTGGCTTACTTGTTTCGTCCTCCGGACTTGGCCGGTGCGTGTCCATCGCTGAAGTAGCGGGGAAACCATGATCTTGTTTCGCACTCGTGCCAAAGGAACCCAAACGAAGAAACGAATGTTCCGGAGTGCGATGTCCCATTGGCGCAGTCCCAACCTTCCTGTGGCGGAGCGGCGCAAGTCCCGTCGGGACGAGATTTTTGTTCGCGTGATGCGCCTTCTGGTTCTCGATATAACGCACAACACCTGCGGTTGGCGACGCGTTGACACTGAATGCTCCGTAGCCCTCCTGCCAAGAGAATTTATTGCCGGCTGCGCCAGTTTCGTTTAACCACTTCGACGAACTTCCTTTCAGAAATTGAATTGCTTTCGACAAGGGCAAGCTGGGCGGCAGGAGCAGAAGTGCATGCACATTATCTTTCACACCGCCGATGATCATGGCCTCGAAGCCTTGATTACGGGCAATTCCAGCCATGTAAGCCCAAAGTTTGGGTTGTTGCTCGTCGGAAATGTTTTTGTGTCTTTCCTTGGTGCTGAAGATTACGTGAATTCTGTTGCTTGAGTATGAGTGCGACATGATGTGGTCCCTCCGGGACTTACTCTGTTGACCTGCCTACCCAGCGCTGAAGCGCTGGGCTAAATTGTTTCGTCCTACGGACTGGGCCGCTGCCTATCCAGACGACTATGTTGTGCTCGGAGCTTGGCAAAAGATGTGATCGCCGCCACGTCGCACTGCGGGCGATGCGCAGGCGGTGCGGGGAAATTCAGCCGCTAAATCTGCTACCATTTCCGGCCTCAGTATCACCATCGTTCCATGATGATTCTTTCCGCTATCGCCGGTATTTTTCTTATTCTCCTTATCCTGCTGGATGCATTTGAGACTGTCGTTCTTCCGCGCAGAATCCGCAGGCAATTTCGTCTGACTACCTGGTTTTATCGCTATACCTGGAGACCATGGTCGAGAATCACGAGTCATATTAAGTCCCCTAGCCGGCGGGAGAATTTTCTCGGATACTTCGGGCCTCTGTCGCTAATCCTCCTACTCATGTTTTGGGCTTTCGGCTTGATTCTTGGCTTTGCCCTGCTGCAACACGGGATTGGCGAGCATGTGCATTTAGGCAACGAGCGGGTCACCTTCTGGACAGTCCTTTATATGAGCGGGGAGACATTCTTCACGCTCGGGCTGGGAGACGTGGCTCCCATAAGCAGCCTGTCGCGCGCGTTGACCGTGCTGCAATCCGGCCTGGGCTTCGCTTTCCTTGGCGTGGTCATTGGATACTTGCCGACGATCTATTCATCATTTTCCAGGCGAGAGATCGAAATCTCACTGCTCGATGCTCGTGCCGGATCGCCACCTAGTGCGGCGGAGCTGCTATCGAGATTTGGCAACTGTCCGCAACAGGAAGTGCTTGACCAGATTCTTCGTGATTGGGAACGTTGGGCGGCTGAGGTGCTGGAAAGTCATCTCTCTTATCCGGTGCTCAGTTTTTTCCGTTCACAACACAACAATCAATCGTGGTTGGGAGCGCTGACTACTATCCTTGATGCGACTGCCCTAGTAATTTCGGGTGTGGATCAGATTCGTCCCGAGCAGGCCAGAATCACTTTCGCGATGGCGCGGCATGCTGTGGTCGATCTGTCACAGGTAGTGCATGCGCGTTACGATCCCCGGCATCCTGACCGGTTACCTGCGCCTGAGTTGGCGCGGCTTCGACAGAGTCTAGAAACGCGCGGGATACGTTTGCGGGGAGGCCCCGAGGCAGAGCAGAAGCTGGCTTATCTGCGGACGCTCTATGAACCCTACGTGCTGGCCATGGCGCGTAATCTTGCAATCAATCTGCCACCATGGATTCATTCCGACAAGAATCGCGACAATTGGCAAGCCGGACCGTGGGACCGCGCAATCAAGGAGAGAACTGCCATGGAATATACACCGGCAGTGGAAGAACATTTCTGATTGAATTCAGACGCCCGTTAACTTCTCCGCCAGCATTTGCTAACATCCAATCTCCCATGAAACACATCGGCGAGAACGTGGTGCGTATCGAGGCAGCAGCGCTGCACGCACTCGCTGATCGCATTGCCGGGCCCATGGCGGAGACTTTCAACAGCGCAGTGGAATTGCTCTGCGCCTGTCGCGGACGCGTGGTGGTGACGGGTATGGGAAAGAGTGGAATCATAGCGCGCAAGATTGCCGCCACGCTGAATTCCACCGGAACGCCTGCGCTGTTCATGCATCCGGTAGAGGCGGTGCATGGTGATCTGGGCATGGTTGTGGGTGGCGATGTGGTGCTGGCGCTATCAGCGAGCGGGGAGTCAGAAGAGATTCTGCGGTTGCTA
>WNGP01004437.1_pt1 | contig 11694 bp, 8 predicted proteins | sample 5407671 | NCBI WGS metagenome assembly WNGP01 (sample SAMN13153381, study PRJNA577476) | soil metagenome | isolation source: 40 cm soil or saprolite under Garry oak tree replicate 2 | place: USA:California | collected 2016-06-15 | reverse complement strand
AGTCGCACCTCGACGCCCGGCAGCGGCGTGCCCACTAAGCCCGGCCGGCGCTCACCATGCAGCGGATTCGACAGCGCCATGCCGATCTCGGTCATGCCGTAGCGCTCGAGCAGAGTATGGCCGCTGATCTCTCGCCACCGCTCGAGCGTCCGCACCGGTAGCGCCGCCGACCCTGACACCATGAGTCGCGTCCGCCCGCACCCCGCCGACCACTCGCGGCGCCGCTCCGGCGGAGCCGCCTCCCAGGCCGCGATCAGGCGGTGGTAGATAGTCGGGACGGCCATGAACAGCGTGAGGTCGCCCCGTGCGATCCGCGCCCACGTCTCGAGCGCATCGAACTGCTGCAGCATGTCGCAGCGCGCGCCGCTCCACAACGCGCAGCTGAGCACGTTCACGATGCCGTGCACATGGTGGAGCGGCAGGACGAGGAGAATGCGATCGTCCGCGCTCCACTCCCACGCCGTCACGAGCGAAGTCACCTGGGCGCGCAGGCTCCCGTGCGTCGTCACCACGCCCTTGGGCTTGCCCGTCGTGCCGCTCGTGTACAGGATCATGGCCCGGCGATCGTCGGGGACGTCGGGGAGCGGGGAGCGCGGCTCGCTCGCCAGCGCCTCGGCCGTGCGCACGCGGCGCACCGCAGACGCCATCGGGACGGCATCGAGCCGCGGTGCCAGCTCCGCATCGGCGACGACTACTCCCGCATCGGCGTCCCGGATCACGTACTCGAGCTCGGGCGGCGGGTGTGACGTGGCGAGGGGAACCGCGACGCCGCCCGCGCGCCAGATCCCCCACTGCGCCGCCACATAGTGGAAGCCCGGAGACACGAGAAACGCGACCCGCGCCTCGCCGAGATCGTCGCGCGGACCGAGCAGACACGCCGCGACGCGGGCAGATGCATCGAGCAGATCCCGATACCTGACGCTGCCCTCCGCTGCGGTGATCGCGGTTCGCTCGGCATAGCTGTCCGCGCGGGCGACGAGCATGGACTCGCCGTGCCTCAGTCGTCGATGGCCTGCCGGTGCGTCTCGCGCGTGAGCCAGACCGACACGACCGTGATGAGAACAAGCGCCAGCATGTAGAGCGACACGGGCCAGGACTTCCCCCCGGTGCGGGCCAGCAGCGCGGTGGCGATGAGCGGCGACAACCCGCCCGAAAACACCGACCCGAGCTGCGATGCGAGCGACGCTCCGCTATAGCGCACGCGTGCGGGGAAGAGCTCCGCGAAGAAGCTCGATTGCGGTGCGTACATCGCGTCGTGTGCGAGCGTGATCCCGAGGACGAGTGCGAGCCAGATGAGCGCCGGCTGTCCCGTCTCAAGAAGCCAGAAGAACGGGAACGCGACGACCCCACCCGCCACCGCGCCCCAGAGGTAGATAGGCCGCCGGCCGAGGCGGTCCGAGAGGGCGCCCCACGCCGGCACGGTGAAGAGGCTGCACACCGAGGCCACGAGCAGGCCGTTCAGGGCGATGTTCCTGTCCAGCTTGAGCTGGGTCGCGACATAGGTGAGCGAGAACGTTGTAAAAATGTAGAACAGACCGTTTTCGGCGAGCCGCGCGCCCGTGGCCAGCAGCATGGGCTTCATGTGCCGGCGGAACACCTCGATCACAGGCATCCGCGCCTCGCCTTTACGGCTCTTCAGCCTTTCGAACACCGGCGACTCGGCCAAGCGGTGGCGAATCCACAGCCCGACGGCGAGGAGGATGAAGCTCAGGAGGAACGGCACCCGCCACCCCCACGCCAGGAACGTGGCCTCGGGGTAGCCCGAGAAATGGCGGAACACGAGGGTCGAGAGCAACAGGCCGATCGCCACACCCATCTGCGGCCAGCTCCCGTAGAAACCGCGGCGGTGCGCGGGCGCATGCTCAATCGCCATCAGCACGGCCCCGCCCCACTCCCCACCGATCCCGAGCCCTTGAAGCAGCCGCATGGCCACGAGCAGGATCGGCGCCCAGATCCCGACGGTCGCGTAGGTGGGGAGCACTCCGATCGCCGTCGTCGCCAGCCCCATGATCAAGATTGTCACGTACAGCATCGTCTTGCGGCCGAGCTTATCGCCGTAATGGCCGAAGACGATGCCGCCGATGGGCCGCGCTGCGAAACCCACCGCGTAGGTCGCGAACGCCGCCATGGTGCCGGTGAGCGGCGCGAACGTCGGAAAGAAGAGCTTGTTGAAAACGAGCGCGGCGGCTGTGCCGTAGAGGAAGAAATCATACCACTCGATGGACGTGCCGATGAGACTGGCGGCGGCGACCGTCACGATTTCCGAACGGCGCTCCGAGTCGCTGTCGCGCGTGGCAACGTGGGCGGCCATGATGCCTCCGTGAAGTGCGGGGGAGGACGACGCCTGCGCCCCAGATCATGGCAGTCGGACGCCGACATGGCAACTCGCGCCGCGCTCTTGCTCTTTCGAGCCGTGGTCGCAGGTTTGAGACATGACCGGTAGGCGCCGACCGAGGGGCGCAGCCAGGCGCCCGCGGGCGCGCACCCCTGCTCCACCGCCCCCCCCTTCCCCCCTGACGCCGGAGTTGTTGCGCTCCCTGGTGGAGCACAGCTCCGACGCCATCGCACTGCTCGACGCCGCCGGCACGACGTTCTACACCAACCAGACGGCCACGCGGGTGCTGGGCTATCCGGTGGACGAGCTGATCGGGCGTGGCCCGTTCGAGCTGCTGCACCCCGACGACGCGCCCCTAGCCCAGGAGCTGTTCAGCCGCCTGCTGGCGCAGCCGGGGGAGCCCGTCGCCGCCCAGGTGCGCTGTCGCGCCCGCGACGGCGCGGTACGGCACATCGAAGTCGTGGCGATCAATCGGCTCGATGAGCCGGCGGTGGCTGCGATCGTGGCGAGCTACCGCGACGTCACCGAGCCCATACGGACCGAGACCCAGCAGCGGGTGCTGGTAGAGTCGGTCCATGCGATCCTGTGGCGGAGCGACGCGCGCACGTTCCAGTTCGACTTCGTGAGTCGCGAAGCCGAAACCCTGCTCGGCTACCCGGTCGCGCGCTGGACCGAAGACCCGAGCTTCTGGATGGAGCACGTCCATCCGGACGACCGCCAGTGGGCGGCGGGGTACCGCCGCCACGAGACAGAGCTGGTGCGGCCGCACGAGATGGAGTACCGCATGCTCGCGGCGGACGGGCGGGTCATCTGGCTGCGGGACGTGATCCGCGTGCTCGCGGAGGGCGGCCAGCCGCGCTGGCTCGTGGGTGTCATGCTGGACATCACCGCCCGCAAACGGGCCGAGCAGGTGCAGCAGGCGACGTACCGGATAGCCGACGCGGCCAACACGGCGGCCGACCTGCCCACGCTGCTGCGCCGCATCCACGAGATCGTCGGCGAGCTGATGCCGGCGAAGAACTTCTACATCGCCGTCATCGATCCCGCGACGGACACCCTCAGTTTCCCTTACTTCGTGGACGAGGTGGACCGGTACGACCAGCCCCGGCCGTTGGGCAAGGGGCTCACCGAATACGTGCTCCGCACCAGCCAGCCGCTGCTCGCCACGCCCGCCGTGTACGAGAGCCTCGTCGCACGGGGCGAGGTCGAGCTGATCGGCGCACCCTCGATCGACTGGCTCGGGGTGCCGCTGAAGGTGGAGGACCGGACGATCGGCGTCGCGGTGATCCAGAGCTACACCGAAGGGGTGCGCTACGGCGAGCGCGAGCGCGACATCCTGGAATTCGTCTCCACCCAAGTGGCGCTCGCGATCGAGCGCAAGCGCGCCGAGGACGCGCTGCGGCGCGCCGAGGAGCGCTACCGGGCGTTCATCACCCAGTCCACCGAGGGCATCTGGCGGTTCGAGCTGGAACAGCCGCTGCCCGTGGACTGCCCCGCGGACGAGATGATCGAGCGGCTCTTCCGCGACAGCTACCTCGCCGAATGCAACGACGCGATGGCGCAGATGTACGGCTTCGGCTCGGCGGAGGAGATCGTGGGGAAGCGGTTGGGGGAGTTCCTGGTCCGCTCCGATCCCACAAACACCGAGCTGCTGCGGGCCTTTCGGGAGTCGGGGTTTCGTCTCACCGACGTCGAATCTCACGAAGTGGACCGCGAGGGACGGCCCAAGATCTTCCTGAACAACCTGGTGGGCATCATCGAGCATGGCCACGTCGTCCGCACGTGGGGCTCGCAGCGCGACATCACGGACCGCCGCCGCCTGGAGGAGCAGATCCGCCAGGCCCAGAAGGTGGAGGCCGTCGGCCGGCTGGCGGGGGGGATCGCCCACGACTTCAACAACATCCTCACCGCGATCCTCGGCACGACCCAGCTGCTCCAGTCCCAGCTCGGGCCCGCTGCGCCGCATTACGCCGACGTTGAGGAAATCCGGCGCGCCGCCGAGCGCGCGGCGGACCTCACCCGCCAGCTGCTCGCCTACAGCCGGCGGCAGGTGCTCGCCCCCCGCGTGCTGGACTTGAACGTCGTCGTGGCCGGTCTCGAGCCGATGCTGCAGCGGTTGCTCGGTGAGGACGTGCAGCTCGCCACCCGCCTAGCCCGCGGCCTGGCCCCGGTGACAGCCGACCCCGGCCAGCTCGGCCAGGTGATCGTCAACCTCGCCATCAACGCGCGCGACGCGATGCCGCAGGGCGGCCGGGTGGTGATCGAGACCGCCAACGCCGAGCTCGACGTGGCGTTCGCACGCAGCCACGCCGGCGCGGTGCCGGGCGCCTACGTCCGCCTCGGCGTGAGCGACACGGGGATCGGGATGGACGAGGATACCCGCTCGCATCTGTTCGAGCCGTTCTTCACGACAAAGCCGGTGGGGCAAGGGACCGGGCTCGGGCTCGCGACGGTTTACGGCATCGTGAAGCAGAGCGGCGGCTACATCTGGGTGGAAACGGAGGCCGGCCGCGGCACGACGTTTCACATCTGCCTCCCCCAGAGCAAGGGCGTGCCCGAGCCGATCGCCGCCGCCGACCGGCCGGTCGAGCTCGCGGGCGGCGCCGAGACGATCCTGCTCGTCGAAGACGAGGAGGCGGTCCGCACCCTCAGCCACCGCGTGCTCGCCACCCTCGGCTACACCCTGATCGTCGCCGCGAGCGGACCCGACGCCTTACGCGCGGCGGAGGGGCATGACGGCCCGATTCACCTGCTGCTCACCGACGTCGTGATGCCCGAAATGAGCGGCCGCGAGCTGACGCGCCGCCTCGCGGCCGACCGGTCGGGACTCAAGGTCCTGTACATGTCCGGCTACTCGGAGGACGCGATCGCTCGCCACGGCGTGCTCGATCCCGGCACGGCGTTCTTGCAGAAGCCGTTCACGCCCGACGCGCTGGCGTGGCGCGTGCGGGAGGTCCTCGGCGCGCCCGCGGCAGAGGCGGGGACGGGTCGCTCGCCCCCGAACCCTGAGGAACGGCGCCTCTAGCTAACTAAGGAATTGCCTGATGGTTGCGGTCGCCACGATTCAGTAGCGTATAGGCGGAGGACTCGCCCCCAACCATGCGATGTTCCGGCCGCAAGACTGCGCTGTCGCAATTCCACCCGCCGGTGCCGCAAAAACGCCCTATCCCCAGCAGCGCATGGCCCCATAGTGGTGCACAGGCGTTGTCGCCCGCGGATTCCGTCCGACAGGTGAGAGGGGCTGTGATGCCGACCAATAACTCCGTGGTGGCACTGGTACGCGTATTGGGCTGCGTCCTCCTCGCCCACCAGGTCGTCGCCCAACAGCCAGATTCCGCCGCGTCTCCTGGTGCACTCAAGAAACTGACGCTGGAACAACTGATGAACCTCGAAGTGACATCGGTCTCGAAGCGACCGGAGAAACTGTGGCAGGCGGCCTCGGCGATCCAGGTCATCACGCAGGACGACATTCGTCGCTCCGGAGCCACGAGCCTTCCGGAAGCGTTGCGTTTGGCCACCAATCTGGAAGTCGCTCAGGTTGATTCCCGCCAGTGGGCCATCAGCGCTCGCGGCTTCAACAGCACGACGGCCAACAAGCTGCTGGTGCTCATCGACGGGCGCACCGTATACACGCCGCTGTACTCCGGCGTCTTCTGGGACGTCCAGGATGTGCCCCTCTGGGATGTCGACCGCATTGAAGTCATCAGCGGACCGGGAGCCACGCTGTGGGGCGCCAATGCCGTCAACGGCGTCATCAATATCATCACCAAGCCGGCCCAAGACGCTCAGGGATTGGTCGTATCGGGGGGCGGCGGGACTGTGTTGCAGGGCCTCGGGGGCGCACGCTATGGCGGTGCGCTCGGGAGAAACGTTCATTATCGCGCGTACGGTAAAGCATTCACTCGCGACCAAACCCAGTTCGCAGACGGCCGGGCTGGCGTTGACGATTGGTACGCGGGGCAGGGTGGTTTTCGACTGGATTTGAACCCGTCGGAGACGAGCCAGGGAACGTTGCAGGGGGATCTCTACGACGGCCGCGTCGCCCAACCGGCGGCGAGCGATATCGCCGTCAGCGGCGGCAACGTGATAGGGAGCTGGTCCCGCGCGTTTTCTCCGACTTCCGATGCACGACTGCAGCTCTACTTCGACCGAACGCATCGCAGCATTCCCGGCACGTTTGCCGAGGATCTCGACACCTACGACGTGGACTTCCAACACCATGCCGTTCTCGCCCGGCGTCACGACGTCGTGTGGGGCCTCGGCGTCCGGCTCATCGACGACAGCGTCGGCAACACAGCTGCCCTGGCCTTTCTGCCGTCCCAAGTGCAGCGAAAGTGGTTCAGCGGGTTCCTGCAGGACGAGATTGCTCTCATTCCCGAGCGGCTCCACGTGATCCTCGGGACGAAGCTCGAGCACAACGACTACACGGGATTCGAGCTTCAGCCCGCTGGTCGCGTGAGCTGGACGGCGCGCCGGGGAGGAGTGCTGTGGGCGGCGGTCTCGAGGGCCGTGAGAACACCCTCGCGCATCGATCGCGAGCTCTTCGCTCCGGCGCAGCCCCCGTATTTGCTCGAAGGCAGCCCGAACTTTCGCTCCGAAGAGCTGCTGGCCTACGAGCTGGGATACCGCGTTACGGGCCAGGACAGGCTCGGCGTGTCACTGGCGACTTTCTACAACCGCTATGACAACCTCCGCAGCATCGAAATGGTCAGCCCGCCCGCGCCGTTTCCCATCGTCCTCGGCAACGGCCTCGAGGGAAAATCGTACGGGGCGGAGCTGGCGGCGGACTACCGGCTGACCGCCGCGTGGCGGCTCCGAGCCGGCTACACCGAGATGCGGGTCCGCACGGAGCCGAAGCCAGGCAGCACCGATACCACGCGAACGAGCAGCGATCCCGATCGACAGTTGTCTCTGCGCGCATCGCTGGACCTGCCGGCGCAGTTGAAGCTGGACGCGGATGCGCGCTACGTGGGCGAGATCAAGAATCAACAGATTCCCGCCTACGGAGAGCTCGATCTGCGCGCGGCGTGGCAGCCGGTAGCGGCGCTGGAGCTCTCCCTCGTCGGGCAGAATCTCCTACACCGGCAGCACGTCGAATTCGGCGCCCCGGCATCGCGGCACGAAATCCAACGCGGCGTTTACGGACGAGTGGAGTGGCACTTTTGAAGGCAACCCCCAGGGTGTTCCGGGCGTGTCTCCTCGGTGGGGTCATGCTGCTGCCGCGGGGCCCCAGTCTCGGGGCGCAGTCCCCGCGCGCGTCGGAATACCAGGTCAAGGCCGTTTTCCTCTTCAACTTCGCTCAGTTTGTCGACTGGCCGGCTAGCGCCTTTCCCGACTCGACAGCTCCGCTGGTCATCGGCGTCTTGGGCGACGATCCATTCGGTCCTTACCTGGAGGAAACTGTCCGGGGTGAGACAGTACGCGGCCGACCTCTCGAAATCCGGCGCTTTCAGAACATCGAAGACATTCGGACCTGTCATATCCTGTTCGTCAGTCCGTCGGAAGGGAGTCGGCTAGACGACATTCTCGCCAATCTGAAGCACCGGGCCATCCTCACCGTGGGTGATGGCGCCGCATTCGCCCAGCGCGGAGGGATGATCCGCTTCATGTCGGAGAAGAACAAGATCCGGATGAGAATCAACGTCGCCGCGGCCGAAGCCGCGCAGCTGACGATCAGCTCCAAGCTGCTCCGGGCGGCCGAGATCGTGACGCCGGGGAAGCCCTAGAATGGCGCTTCGAGACAAGCCGATTCGCCAGAGGCTGATGGCCATTCTGCTGCTGACGAGCGGGGTCGTTGTGGTACTCACCTGCGCGGCATTTCTTGCGTACGAGTTCGTGACGTTCCGGCAGACCACGCTCAAGAATCTCTCCACTCTTGGCGGGATCATCGCGGCCAACAGTACCGCGTCCCTGGCGTTCCAAAACGAGGGCGACGCGCGGGAGATCCTGTCGGCGCTCCGAGCGGAGCCACATGTCGTCGCCGCCGCCCTGTACGACAAGGATGGGAAGCTGTTCGCTCGCTACCCTGCGGACCTGCCGGTCGCGGCATTTCCGGCCGCGCCGGACCGGGACGGGTACCGTTTCGAGCACTCGGACCTGGTGGGATTTGCGCCGGTGGCCCAGGCGAGCAACCCGCGACTGGGTACGCTGTACCTCCAATCCGATCTGACGGCGGTGTACGGCACGCTGCGGCTCGCGGGCGCCATCGCTGCCCTCGTGATGGCCGTGTCATTGCTCGTGGCGTACCTCCTCTCCGCCACACTCCAGGGCACGATTTCCCGGCCTATCCTGGCGCTCGCCGAGACCGCCAAGAGCGTCTCCGACCGTTCCGACTATTCGGTGCGAGCCCCGAAGCTTGGCGGGGATGAGCTGGGCCTGCTGACCGATGCGTTCAACCAGATGCTGAGTCGCATTGAAGACCAGGACCGGGCCCGTGGGCACCTCATCACGGAGCTGGAGCACAGCAACAAGGAGCTGGAGCAGTTCGCTTACGTCGCGTCGCACGATCTGCAGGAACCGCTCCGCATGGTCTCCAGCTACACGGAGCTGCTCGAGCGTCGCTACGGCGACAAGCTCGACGACAAGGCGCGAGAGTTCATAGGCTACGCGGTGGACGGCGCGGTCCGGATGCAGCGACTCATCAACGACCTGCTGGAGTTCTCGCGCGTCAGCACCCGCGGCAAGGCGCTGCAGCACGTGGACGTGACTCGGGTCCTCGGCACGGTGCGGGCCAATCTGAGCGTCGCCATCCAGGACGCTGGCGCGCTCGTGACGAACGACGACTTGCCCACGGTCATGGCCGACGAGACCCAGCTCGTCCAGCTCCTGCAAAATCTCATCGGTAACGCCATCAAGTTCCGCGGTCGCGACCGACCACATGTCCATGTCGGCGCGCAGGCGACCGCGACGGAATGGGTGTTCGCCGTCCGGGACAACGGCATCGGGATCGCGCCGGAGTACTTCGAGCGCATCTTCGTCATTTTTCAGCGGCTCCACGCCAGGGACGAGTATCCCGGCACGGGCATCGGTCTGGCTGTGTGCCGGCGGATCCTGGATCGGCACGGGGGCCGGATCTGGGTCGAATCGGAGCCGGGCCACGGCTCGACTTTCTACTTCGCACTTCCCACTCGGAACGGAGAACAGGCGCCATGAGCGACACGGTCGGCGGGCAGTCCGTGGAAATCCTCCTCGTCGAGGACAACGCCGGTGACGTGGGGCTGGCGCGCGAGGGGCTGCGCGAGTGCAAGATCAGCAACAACCTGCACGTCGTCGGCGATGGGGTGGAAGCGTCGGCATTCCTTCACCGCAAAGGCCAGTACGCCTCGCGGCCGCGACCCGACCTCATCATCCTCGATCTCAACCTGCCCAAGCGAGACGGGCGGGAGCTGTTGCGAGAGATCAAGAGCGACGACCAACTGAAGCAGATTCCCGTCGTCATCCTCACGACGTCCGCGGCCGAGGAGGACATCGTCCGGAGCTATTCGCTCCACGCCAACTGCTACGTGACCAAACCGCTCGGCATCGACCAGTTCCTCGAGGTGGTCCGCTCTATCGAGGACTTCTGGTTCACCATCGTCAAGCTGCCACCGAAGTAGGGAAGGAACGTGACGACAGGATCCCCCGTCAGAATCCTCCTGGTCGAAGACAACCCGGGCGATGCGCGTCTGATCCAGGAGACGCTCGCCGACAGCCGCGGCGCGGCATTCGACGTGGAGACCGCCAGCCGGCTCGCCACGGGGCTCGAGCGCCTCCGGTCGGGCGGCATCGACGTCGTGCTGCTCGACCTGACGTTGCCGGACAGCGGGGGCGCGGCCACGTTCGGCGCCGTCAATCTCGCGGCACCTGATATCCCGACCATCGTGCTCACCGGCCTGGGCGACGAAGCCGTCGCGGTCCAGGTCGTGCGGGAGGGAGCGCAGGACTACCTCATCAAGGGACAGGCGGACGGCGAGACCCTGGCGCGGGCCATCCGCTACGCGATCGAGCGCCAGCACGGCCGGCTCGAGCTGAAGCGAGCGGAAGAGGAGTTACGGCGGCTCAACGACCAGCTCGAGCAGCGCGTCCGCCAGCGCACGGCGGAGCTCGAGGCGGCCAACCACGAGCTCGAGGCGTTCACGTACTCCGTCTCGCACGACCTCCGGGCCCCGCTCCGTCACGTGAACGGCTTCGTCCGCATTCTGGTGGACGAATTCCGCGACGACCTGAATGCCCAGGCACAGCACTACCTCGAGCGCATCGAGGAAGGCGCCCGGCGCATGGGGCGCCTGGTGGACGACCTCCTGAACCTGGCTCGGGTCGGGCGCCAGCATCCCCAGCCTCGCGCGACCGCGCTCGGGAGCGTGGTCCGCGAAGTCATTAGCGAGCTGGGGCCCGAGCTCGCGGGCCGGCAGATCGACTGGCGCGTCGCCGATCTACCCGAAGTACGGTGCGACCCCGGTCTCATGCACGTGGCGTTCACCAATCTCCTCTCGAACGCCGTGAAATACACCCGCCCGCGCACCCGGTCGGTCATCGAGGTCGGCCAGACGACCCGCGACGGCGAGCGGGCGTTCTTCGTCAAGGACAACGGGGTCGGCTTCGACATGAAGTACGCGGACAAGCTGTTCGGCGTGTTCCAGCGCCTGCACCGCGCTGACGAATTCGAAGGGACGGGCGTCGGCCTCGCCACCGTACAGCGCATCGTCCACAAGCATGGCGGGCGCATTTGGGCCGAGGCGGAGCCTGATCGGGGCGCCGCCTTCTACTTCACGCTGGCCGCCGACGCGGGGGCCGGATGAGCACGCACGACGTCGAGGTCCTGCTGGTGGAGGACAACCCGGCGGATGTGGAGCTGACGATGCACTCGCTGGCCCGGCACGGCGTCACCGCCCGGATCCACGTGGCGCACGACGGCGTGGAAGCCCTGGACTTCCTGTTCTGTCGCGGCGCCTTCGCTGCACGCTCCGCCGCCGTCCCTCCCAAAATCGTGCTCCTCGACCTCAAGCTCCCCAAGATCGATGGGCTCGAGGTCCTGCGACAACTGAAAGCGGACCCCCGCACCCGAGCGATCCCCGTGGTCATGCTCACCTCGTCCCGGATGGAGCGGGACGTCCTGAGCAGCTACCGACTCGGCGTAAACAGTTATGTACAGAAGCCCGTCGACTTCGAGCAGTTTCAGGTCGCGGTCTCGCAGCTCGGTCTGTACTGGCTGGTCGCCAACGAGCCGCCACCGCCGGATTGGGTCCCGAGCGAGGGCGGCTCGTGACGCCGCCGCGTCCCCCCCCTCTGAAGCCCTTCGGGCCTTGATCATCGAGCACACCGCGGCGGACGCCGAGCTCGTCCGGCACGAGCTGGAGCGAGCGGGATTCCTCGTTCACGCG
>WNGP01009178.1_pt1 | contig 11696 bp, 12 predicted proteins | sample 5407671 | NCBI WGS metagenome assembly WNGP01 (sample SAMN13153381, study PRJNA577476) | soil metagenome | isolation source: 40 cm soil or saprolite under Garry oak tree replicate 2 | place: USA:California | collected 2016-06-15 | reverse complement strand
CGATCCAAAAACAATGACCAGACCCTGCTCGCCGAGCAATCTTTCCCGCAAGTCAGTCCATTCCGCTTTCGAAGTTTCGTGTAGGGACGGGCGTCCACGCCCGTCCTGGCCTGATCCCTCCAGGAAGGCCGCGAATTCTGCGTAAGACTCTGCTGAAATCGGCAAGAAACTGGCTGCCTGTCGGCGCAGCTTGATCGGCTCTGAATTCACCACGTACAACCGCGCCTTGTGCAGCCGAACGTTATTACGAATTTGCCAGGCCAGCAGGGGATGCTCGTCCGTCGGGTTATTCCCGATCAGCAGGACCGCCGGGGCGCCATACACATCGCGCATGCTGGCCGTGGAAGTGGCTTTTCCCTGGAGGGCAGCAGCAAGAGCAGGGAAGTCGGCGGTGCGGTGATGATCAATGTTGTTGGTGTCCAGCACCACACGCGCGAACTTCTGCAGGAGATAATTTTCTTCGTTCGTGGTTCGCGTTGAGCCGATGACACCAATCGCGCGGCCACCTTCGCGATCGCAAATCTCGCGGAACCGCTTCCCAGCCAGCTCAAACGCTTCTTCCCATGTAGCAGGAACCAGACGTCCGTTCTTGCGGACTAGAGGTTCCTTCAGCCGATCTTCGTGATTTGCAAAGTCGAATGCGTAGCGTCCTTTGATACAGAGGAAATCGCCATTGATTCCACTTTTGTCGCGATTGTCCCCGCGCACGACCTCCATGCCCGTATCGGACCGCCGCACTCCCAACGTCGTCTTGCATCCGTCCGCGCAGTGAGTACAGGTTGTGCCGACGTGCTTCATCTCCCAGGGGCGCGTCTTGTAACGATACGCACCCGAGGTCAGTGCGCCGACCGGACAAATATCAATGCACATCCCACATTCTTCGCAGTCGAGATGGTCTTGCTTATTCGGCACAATGGTCGAGACCACGCCCCGGTTCTGGATACCAAGCGCCGAAACATCCATGCCTTCACCGCAAATACGCACGCAGCGATAGCAAAGAATGCAGCGCGGGCGGTCGAAGTAAACCACCGGCGACCATTGTTGCTCGTCACGATGCGTCTTGATGTCAATGTACTTCGATTCTGCCGCGCCGTAGGAGAACGTCATGTCCTGCAGTTCGCATTCGCCGCCAGCGTCGCATACTGGGCAATCCAGCGGATGGTTCCCCAGCAGCATCTCGACCATGCTCTTGCGCCCCTGCTTGATCTCGTCACTCTCGGTGGTGACGATCATGCCTTCGCCGATGACGGTGGTGCAGGCAGTCTGCAGCTTCGGCATCTTCTCGATCTTCACCAGGCACATGCGGCATGCGCCCTGCAATGAGAGATTTGGGTAATAACAGAACGACGGCACTTCAATACCAACGACTTTGCAAGCTTCTATTAGCAGTGTGCCGGCGGGCGCGGAGACCTGTTTGCCATCAACCGTGAGGCTTACGAGTTTTGGGGCGTCAGACATTGGAGTTCAGGTTCTAGCTTTTCTCTGTTAACCCTCTGTGAACCCTCTGTGTCCTTTGTGGTTAAGTGCTTAAAACCATTAACCACAGAGGACACAGAGGTACTTCATGCAAAAACCGGTAATCGCTCTACTGTCGCCGCCTTGTCAAACGGACACGGTCGCCCTTCCAAATGGTCTTCAAATTCTTTCCGAAATTTTTTCACAATCGAAATCGTCGGAAGCGCTGCAGCATCTCCTAGCGGGCAGAACGTGCGCCCAAGCATGTTCTCCGACAAATACTGAATGTTATCGATGTCTTTCTTAATCCCGCCTCCCGCGTGGAAGCGGCTCAATGTCTTTTCCAGCCAATCGGTCCCTTCACGGCAAGGGATACACCACCCACAACTTTCGTGCCGATAAAATTTCATGATGCGTAACGCGAACTTGACCATACAGGTGGAGTCATCGGCCACAACCAAACCTCCCGACCCGAGCATGCTGCCGGCTTTCATCAGCGAATCGAAATCCATCGGCAGATCAATTTCGTCAGCGGTCAGCAGCGGACAACTCGATCCGCCAGGCACTACAGCTTTCAAGTTGCGCCCATTGGGAATTCCGCCGCCGACGTCATAAATCATCTTCTTTAAGTTGTATCCCATCGGCAACTCGTACACACCCGGCTTGTTCAAATGTCCGCCCAGACAGAACAGGCGAGTGCCACCGTTCTTTGGCGTGCCCAAATTTGCAAACCACTCCGCGCCGCCGAGAATGATGGGCGGCACACTCGCCAGCGTCTCAACATTATTAATGACCGTCGGCCCGCCCCACAGCCCCACCACCGCCGGAAACGGAGGCCGAATACGCGGGATGCCGCGTTTACCTTCGAGGGACTCCATCAGCGCCGATTCTTCGCCGACCTCGTAGGCACCTGCTCCGCCATGCCAATAGACTTCAAAGTCGCGCCCGCTGCCGAAAATGTTCTTTCCTGCAAAGCCTTTTTCGTAAGCATCGGCAATCGCCTTCTGCATGATCTCCAGCAAATAGCGATATTCGCCCCGAATGTAGATGTAGCCAGCCTGCGCACCTACGGCCAGCCCTGCGATCATCACGCCCTCGATCACCGAGTGTGGATCGTGCTCCAGAATCAGACGATCTTTGCAAGTGCCAGGTTCGCTCTCATCGCCATTGCACAAAATGTATTTCGGTTTCGCCGACTGTTTGGGGACGAATGACCACTTCAGCCCGGTGTTGAATCCCGCTCCGCCGCGCCCGCGCAATCCCGAGTTCTTGACCTCGTTGATAATTGCGTCGGGCTGCATGGCAAGCGCCTTCTGCACGGCCTGGTAGCCGTCGAACGCGAGATAGCGATCAATGTTCGCCGCGCCTTGTCCAAAGCGCTTCGAGACGACACGTACCTCATCGGGATGTGAAACTAAGTCAGCCATTGAATTGCATCATTCAATCATTGAGCGATTGAATCATTGAAAACCGGGAACGGGGTGCCCACTTCTCGCCGCTTTTGCGAGAAGTGGGTACCAATGATCCAGTGATCCGATCGCTCAATGATTCAATGTGTTGCAGCCCTCTTCCTATATTCCTCCAACACCATATACATCTTTTCTGCCGTCAGGTTCTCGTGAAAATCGTAGTTGACCTGCACTGCCGGCGCCCAACTACATGCACCGATGCACTCCACTTCTTCGAGCGAGAACACGCCGTCGGACGTGGTTCCCTTGTGCCCGACACCAAGTTTTTTCTCGCAATGCTCCAACAATTCTTCGCCGCCACGCAGCAGACAAGCAATGTTGGTGCACACCTGAACGTTGTATTTTCCGCGCGGCTTCGTGGTCAGCATGGAGTAATAGCTGATCACATTGCGGACATCGAGCTCGGTGAGTTCGAGGCGCCCGGCGATTTCCTGGATCACTTCTTCAGAGAGATAGCCGACTTCATCTTGCGCATAGAGGAGAGTCGGTACTAGCACCGATCTCTTGGTCGGATAATGCGTCAACATCCCCGAAAAACGTGACTCGAATTGTTGCGAGAACTTCATCGCATTTGTGTTGTCCCTGATAGGGACTTGTTGTCTTCTCTTATCCTCCCCGGCACTTCCATGCCGGGCTTTCACATGCCGCCGCTTCGCGGCTGGGTGGTTTTCTTTGCGAACTTTGCGCCGCCTTAGCGAACTTTGCGGTTAAGGTCTATAAAGCTCTCACCGCAAAGAACCCGGAGGAATCGCAACGATCGCAAAGAAAACCGCCACTATCGATCTATCTCCCCCAGCACAATATCAATACTCCCAATAGCCGCCACCACGTCTGCAATCAGGTGTCCTTCACACATACTCGGCAGCGCCTGCAGGTTCGCGAGGCAGGCCGAGCGCATGTGCACGCGGTACGGTTTGGCCGAGCCATCGCTCACGATGTAGTATCCCATCTCACCGCGCGGAGATTCGACTGCCTGATACACCTCACCTTCAGGGACCGCAAATCCTTCGGTGATGATCTTGAAGTGATAAATCAGCGCTTCCATCTCCGTCTTCATCTTCTCGCGGTCAGGCAGTACAACTTTTGGCGCGTTGGCCTTAACCGGTCCCGACGGCATGCCATCCAGCGCCTGCTGCACAATGGCAATCGACTCACGCAGTTCTTGTACGCGCAGCATGTAACGCGTAAACACATCGCCGTCTTGGCCCACCGGCACTTTAAACTGGAAATTGTCGTAGCCCGAGTAGGGCATGTCCCGCCGCAAATCAACATCCACGCCGCTTCCACGCAGAGTTGGGCCGCTGGCGCTGAGTGCGATCGCATCTTCGGCAGAAAGTTTCGCGACGCCTTTCGTACGCATCACCCAAATTGGATTCCCCGTCAGCAGGCCTTCGTATTCGTCCACCTTAGACGGGAAACGGTTCGCAAAATCGCGCACTCGGTCAAAGAATCCAATCGGCGGTTCGAGCGCAACGCCTCCAACGCGGAAATAAGATGTCATCATGCGCTGCCCGCTGACGGCCTCGAACAGCCGCAAAACGTCTTCGCGCTCGCGGAAGCAATAGAGGAACACGGTCATCGCGCCAAGATCAAGGGCATGCGTGCCCAGCCACACCAGGTGCGAGTTGATGCGCGTCAGTTCGTTCATCATTACCCGCAGCCACTGCGCTTTCGGTGGGATCTCAATGCCAAGCAGCTTCTCCACCGCCAACACGTAGCAGAGATTGTTGGTCATCGGGCAGAGATAATCGATGCGGTCGGTCAGCGGTACCACTTGGTGATAGAACTTGGCCTCGCAGGTCTTCTCAATTCCGGTGTGCAGGTAACCAATGTCAGGCAGCAGCCGCACTACAGTCTCGCCGTCAATTTCCAGAATCAATCGCAACACCCCATGCGTGGACGGGTGCTGCGGCCCCATGTTCAGGATCATGGTCTTGTCCTGACCGGGTTCTAGCGCAGGCGTGGGTGTGAGGTGGGCCATAAACGAACCGTGAACTTACCGGTAGCCCTCCACCGGATAATCTTTGCGCAGCGGGTGGCCTTCCCAATTTTCCGGCATCAGCAGGCGGCGCAGATAAGGATGCCCAGAGAAACGCACTCCAAACAGATCGAAAATTTCGCGCTCGAAATAATTCGCTCCCGGCCAGACGGACGTTACGGATTCAAGCGCCGGAGTCTCTCCGCTAAGCCGCACTTTCAGCCGCACACGTTCTTTGTTAGGAATCGACAAGAGGTGATAGATGACTTCAAACCGCGGCTCCGATGGATGCCAATCCACGCAGGTGATGTCGGACAAATAGTTGAACGGACAGTTCGCGTCGTCTCTCAGCAGAGCGCAGGCCTCACGGATGGCCGACCGCTCGACGTCAATAGTCATTTCATCACGATCAAACTTTACACCCTCGACCGCCCGCGGATTCCATGAGATCAGCCGCGAAATTGCAGGATGCCCTTTGAGTTGCTCGAGATCGGTGACCGCCGGAACCAGCGCCATCAAACCTGACCCTTTCCAGCTGTGGCACGCGCGAATTTCGTTTGTTGCGGAGACGATACGCTGAGTCCCCAATCGAGCGCACCTTTTTTCCAGATGTACCAGAAGCCAACCAGCACGATTCCGATGTACACGAACATCTCAGATATGCCGAAAAGACCCTGTCCCATCTTCTTGAGGTCTTTCAGGATGATCGCCCAGGGATAAAGGAAGACGGCTTCAACGTCGAACAGAATAAAGAGCATCGCAACAAGATAAAACTTCACCGAGAAGCGCTCGCGGGCGTCGCCCACCGGCGTCATCCCACATTCATACGGAGACGATTTCGCCCGGCTCGGCTTGCGGTACCCAATGATCCAGGAAAGCAGCACCAGAGCGCTAGCCAGAGCGCCAGCCAGCAAAAAATGGATCAATAACGGCAGGTAGTTGGCGAAATAATTGTCGGGCATAGGAGAGCTGAATAAAATTATGCCAATCAACTAAACGTTCTAGATTAGAGTTCGGGTGGAGCAGTGTCAAGCGACGGACGTATGCCGAACGTATGCCGACGGACGTATGCCGGAACCGAACGAAAACTTTGAACTCTCAGACTTAGAAGCATGGATATTGGAGACAATCGATAACATCGGTTGGTACGCCTATCTATGGTTTCCTGTGATTTCCCGACAGGTCCTGAACTTTGGCCCAAGGGCGCCGGAAGACGAAGTCTATGCGGCGTTCGTCGACCTAGTTCGGAAAGGTGCCTTGGTTTTCATACAGGAAAAGTGGGGTGATATTCCGGAATGGAGGCCAGCCCCCAGCGCTCTAGCAATCGCCAAGGACATTTTACATTCTAAGTTTGGATGGCCGGATCATTACGAACCGAGCTGAGGCCGGCCAACACGCAAATAACGTTCGACAACGCCAAGCCCAGTGCCGCAGGCACGGCATGGGAAAGCCGGCACGGAAGTGCCGGGTAAGCCGAGGTATAGATTCCCGAGTCCCTTCAGGGACGGTACCCACACCCGCGACATCCGGCAGGGACATATGGTCGCGAAACGCGATCGTACGAGCGGAGTCCGTGACAATGCTTCGAAAATCGAGGCTGCGTTTGGTCCTCGTAGGCGTGCCGTCCCTTCGGGACTCACGTCGTGGCTGGATCGGCTTACCCGGCACTTCCGTGCCGGGCTTTCCCATGCCGTGCCTTCGGCACTTGGGTGTGAACACCCGCCGTGTGACATACCTCACAGACGCTCACTCACGAAATGTGAATATTGGCTGGATGGCCCACAAATATCCCAACATTCTCGTTCATTGCGTCTTCAGCACCAAGGAACGGAAAAACGTCATCCCGGACGAGATTCCACGGCTCTGCAAATATTTCGCGGGCATTGGCCGGAAGTACCATATTCCGGTGCTCGCCGCCGGAGGCACTTCCAACCATATCGCATTTGTTGATTGCGCTTCCCGCAGATGTCACCCCCGCCAAAGCAATTCAGGTTCTGAAAGCCAACTCTTCGCGTTGGCTGCATGAGCACGGATTGGAGTTCAAATGGCAGGAGGGATACAGGGTATTCAGCGTGAGCAGTTCGAACAAAGCCGCGGTCACCCATTATATCGAGCACCAGGCGGAGCATCATAAGAAGCGGTCGCATGAGGCAGAGTTCGAGACGATGATCCGAAAATCGGGAATGGCATTTGATTCAAAGGAAGCATTCGGGTAGCAGTGTCGTCCCTTCGGGACTCGGTTCCGTTTGCCCAGCACACCCGGCACTTCTGTGCCGGGCTTTCCCATGCCGTGCCTTCGGCACTTGTACCGGGAAACCCAAACTGTGGCCTTCCGCGCTCCCGGTGCCTATCCGAACTTTCGTAATCATTGCGCCTGACGATATTTTCGACGACACTGGTTATTCGCAAACCCCATGATTTTTGGCTTCAACACCGACATCAAGCACCAAGACACTGTCTATCACGTGCAGAGTGAGGCGCGCGAAGGAGAGATGCTGTTACAGACCCAGGTCTTTGTGCGCGGACGCTGCATCGGTAAGCGTGCGACCCCATACGCCGAGCCGGCGCAGAGCCCAGATTTCACCGACCAGAGAAAAGAGCACATCCTGCGCGAGCAGCACCGGTTGGTGCTCGACGCCATCCGCGATGGCCGTCTGGAGCAAGTCTTCGACAGGCGCGAGACGCCCGAGACTCTGGCCGCGGAGAAGGAACTCGACATCCAGTGGCTGAACTCGGAATCTGTCCACGCCGAACACGAGCTCTCGATGAAGCTGCGCGCCACCGAAGCCGGGCAGGGAATCGCCGGCGCTCGCCTGACGGTCCGCTTCGCCGGTCCCAACGCCGACCCCTTCTACACACAGGTCACCACTGACGCCTCCGGCGACGCTGAGTTGACATTTCTGGTGGAAGAAGCTTCGCTCCCAGAATCGTCGCTGTTGGTGCAAGTGAATTCCCACGGCTAGAAGCCGTGCCCTCCCGGTCGATTCGCGGTACATGCGATAATCCTCCGAAAGCAAGTTTAGATTTCGAGGATGGCCGGATTAGTTTGCGAGGACCCATGCTTCCCCAAGCCTGACGCGCCACAGCCGCTGAATGAAACTCACCATCAACGGCGAAGACCGGGAATTCAGTTCAGCCTCCACCGTATCTGCGCTTCTTGAGCAGCTCGGCATGAAGCCCGACCGCGTCGCCGTTGAGCTCAACCGCGAGCTCGTTCCCCGTGATCGCTGGGATAGTACGTCGCTCTCCGATGGGGACAAACTGGAAATCGTCCATTTCGTGGGCGGCGGGGATCGCTAGGCGCTAGAAGCTAGCGGCTAGTAGCTCATTAGTTACCTCCTTTTGCACGATTTCCCTGATTGATTTCCCACAATTTCAGCCTAAAATGTTTCAAACATTTTGTATGTAGAACGTTTGAAACATTTGTGGGTTGAAATGCAGGACGCATTCACATCGCAAGACGTCATTCGCCTGACCGGCATCACTGCCCGCCAGCTGCAGTGGTGGGATGAGCGCGACCTCGTTGTCCCCGGGCGCCAGGGGCATCGGCGTGTTTATTCTTTCGAAGACCTGGCCGAAGTGGCCGTGATCTGCGAGTTGCGCAGCAAGGGCTTCTCGCTGCAACGCATGCGCAAGGTAGTCCGCTTCCTGCAGAAAGAATTCAGCAAGCGCCTGGCGGAGACCGTGAGCGGCGCGTCGAGCTATCACCTGCTGACGGATGGCAGTACGCTTTACCTCGAAACATCTCCGCAGCAGATTGTGGACATCCTCAAGAATTCCCGGCAGCCAATGTTCGCCATTTGCCTAAGCGATACAGTGCGCCAGGTGAAGGCGGTCGTCAGCGGGCGCAAGCGGCCCGGCAGGTGCGTTCCGGAAAAAGGTCGTTCAGTACGCAAGCTGAGATTGGGTTCCTAGCAGAAGATTTGCCCGCGAGGAGGGTGAAATGGTTGCTGAACTCGAAGTCCTGAGCGAATGGATCCCGGACCAGATGCAGCCCGGCACAATCTTCGTGCTGGAAAATGCCGGCCACATCGGCGAAAAAGAAGATCCCTACTGGGCCGTGCTCTCCTGCCCCAATTGCGGCACATTGGGCCTGATTACCAGAAAACAGATCGCAGGACTGGTCGCGATCATCTGCGGCTCAGGAACGTGCTCAGCGCAGTTCTTCATCCGCGACAATGACATCGTGATCCGCAAGCCGTTTTGAAAGCAGTGGCCAGTGGTTAGTGCTTAGTGGTCAGTAACGCCTGCAGTCGGAAGAGCATGAATTTCTAGCCACTGACCACTAGCCACTAATCACTGACTTTCTTCCGCTCCAGCGCCACCGGCACCTGTTCCACAATCTCGATGTCAAATCCCTCGAGCGCCGCGACTCTCCGCGGATGGTTGGTGAGCAGTCGAATCCGGCGCAGGTTCAAGTCTGCGAGTATCTGCGCCCCGATGCCAATTTCACGCTGCGTTTTGCGGTGGGTTTCCGGCGCCGAAGGCAGAGCCCTCTCCCGATGGAATGAGATTGCGGTTTTGTCGCCGACTTTTTCGACCGAAAAACCTTTTGCCGACTGGTGTAGGTAGATCAGTGCGCCGCGTCTTTCGCAGGCAATGGCAGTGAGCGATCCCTCAAGTGTTTCCCGACAATCGCAGGCAGCTGAACCAAAGACGTCGCCGATCAAGCAGTGCGAATGCATTCTGACCAGCACCGGTTCGTCGCCTCTTCCAATGTCGCCATGCACCAGCGCCAGATGGGAATCGCCACCATCCACTTCACTCTCGTATGCGATTACCCGGAATTCGCCGTAGTCGGTATCCACCAGCGCCTCTCCCACGCGGTGCACATAGCGCTCATGCTGCATGCGATAGCGGATCAGTTCCGCGACGGTGAGCATTTTCAGTCCGTGTACGTTGCAAAACTTAATCAGGTCCGGCACTCGGGCCATGCTTCCATCTTCCCGCATGATCTCGCAGATAATTCCTGCCGGCACCATTCCGGCCATGCGAGCCAAATCCACCGACGCCTCAGTCTGCCCGGCGCGCACCAACACGCCGCCTTTCCGTGCCCGCAGGGGAAACACGTGTCCAGGGCGCGCCAAGTCTGATGGGCGCGTTGCTGGATCAATGGCGACCATTATGGTGCGCGCGCGATCATAAGCAGAGATTCCCGTACTCACCCCATCTCGCGCGTCTATCGCCTCGCAGAATGCAGTTCCATAATTAGAAGTGTTTTCAGCGCTCATCGGGCCAATACGGAGATGCTCCAGCCGCTCTTCGGTGAGCGTGACGCAAATCAGTCCGCGCCCATATTTCGCCATGAAGTTGATGGCTTCGGGCGTGACTTTTTCCGCAGCCAGCATGAGGTCGCCTTCGTTCTCGCGGTCTTCATCGTCGACGATGACGATCATGCGGCCGTCGCGAATCTCGTCGATCGCGGTGGGCACATCAGTAAATGGAGGCTTCGAGGTCATAATTGAGAATTGTAACAATAATGGTGCAAGTTCCAGACGCCAGCATCGCAAATCCAACTGCAGCCACGGATTTTCACGGATCGCACGGATAAACCGATTAGAAAGTCAATATCTGATTCGTTGTAATTGACCGATTTTATCTTTACCGGTTTTATCCGTGTTGATCCGGGAAAATCCGTGGCCGCTGTTGGTTATGCCTTTAATTTCAATTCCATCTGCGCCTTCACCTTCGGCCACTCCGTATCCATAATGCTGAAATAAACCGAGTTACGCTGCCGGCCATTCCACGTGAGCATATGTTTCCGCAATGTACCCTCTTCCTTTGCCCCGAGCCGTAGAATGGCTTGCCGCGAGCGCTGGTTGAGCGCGTCGGTCTTCAACTCCACGCGCAGACAATGCCATACTTCAAAGGCGTGGCAGAGCATTAGGTACTTTGCCTCGGTATTGATAACCGTGCGCTGCCAGGGAGATGCAATCCAGGTCGATCCGATTTCCACTTTACGATTCGCCAAGTCCATGTTCATGAAGCGAGTGGTCCCGACGATCTGGTTCGAGCTTCGTTCGTAGGTGGCGAACGGAATTGATACGCCACGCTTCTGCTCCTCCAGCACCTGGCGATTGAATTCCTCGAAATGTCCAAGCGATTCCAGCTGGTAAGGTATCCACTGAAACAGGTCGGCCAAGTGGTCTTTCGCGATCTCCCACAGCATTGCGGCGTGCTCGGGCCGCAACGGTTCCAGCCGAACGTGAGTGCCTTCGAGCGAAAACGGCGAAATTGCTGGAATTGTGCTCAAATGTGAAACTCCCGATGGGCTCGTGCGTCTATTATCTTTGCATCCTGCAGCGGGTTTCGTCATCCTATCGAAGGGCGTGGGGTTTGTAGAAGGGGACTCGATGTGTTGTTGTTGGCAACTCGCAGCTGGGGTCGGCGAATGAAATCGCAGTGTATCCCATTCCGGCAGATCCCGCATACCACCCGCCTTTTCCTTGATTACCTTGAGTTCACTCCTAACGTTCAGCCGTTTTATCCCCGGTTGCCCTGCTTTTTGGAGTGGGCAAAAGAAGAATCATCACGTATCGAGTATCCGGTTGATTGCAGAACCCGCATGGCCGATATTCTTCAACGCCAAAACAAGACTTGGGGAGCATCCACTCCCACGCTGGAAAATATAGCGAGGTTCCGCTCCGGGGCTTGCGCGGTGGTCACCGGGCAGCAGGTAGGGTTGTTTGGAGGCCCGGTATTCTCCCTTTACAAGGCACTGAGCGCGGTCAAACTCGCCAGCGAAGCGCGAAGACTCGGCATCGACTGTGTTCCTATTTTTTGGCTGGCGACAG
>WNGP01011286.1_pt1 | contig 11697 bp, 11 predicted proteins | sample 5407671 | NCBI WGS metagenome assembly WNGP01 (sample SAMN13153381, study PRJNA577476) | soil metagenome | isolation source: 40 cm soil or saprolite under Garry oak tree replicate 2 | place: USA:California | collected 2016-06-15 | reverse complement strand
CTGCAGCGTCACCGTGTAGGTGCCGCCCGCCGCGTAGGTATGCGACGCGTTCTGGGTCGTCACCGCCGCCGACCCATCCCCGAACGTCCAGCGGTAGGCCGTGATCGAGCCGTCGGGATCGCTGCTCGTGCTCGTGAAGTTGCAGGTCAGCGTCGAGCAGCTCTGCGTGAAGTTCGCGGTCGGCGGTTGGTTCGTGGACCCGCTCGGCGGGTTGAGCGCGAGCACGGAGACGAGCCACGTGTCCTGCGAATTGAAGAACACCGTCCACTGCGGATCGCTGGAGCCAGCCGCCCCTTGGATCGCGTAGTCGGCGTCACCCACCATTCGCAGGGGGCTGTCCGACTGGCGAGTGAGATCCGTAAACCCGGCGGGCGGGTTCATCCCCGCGAAGCCCTGCCCGCCGGCCAAGAAGGTTCCGTACACCAGCGCGCCCGAGGCGACGGTGAGGGATCCCGCGTCGGCGGTGGTCTGCGTGGCGGCCGAGCCCGACGCCGACTGGTGCCCGCCCAGCGCTTGCGCATAGTCGAGCGCCACACCGCTAAACGCGGAGAGCGATATGCCGCCATGGACAGAGTCCGCCAGGTTCGCGCGCACGGCGTATATCTGGTCGCCACCCGGGTTGTACAGCCCACCCTGGAAGTGTTGCACATTGGTAGCGACATACGTCGCCATCGAGAGCCCGCCCGCCGTGCGGTACTCGACGAAGTGGAAGGTGTTACCGACCGGCGTATAGGAGGTGTTGGTGATGACGTCCGTAACCGAGTCGATGATGTTGGTCGAGCCGACCCAGTAGAACGTCGCCACGATCGCGTCCCCGAGCTGAGGGTTCGTGGGGTTGAACCCCTTGATGATCACGCGCCCTTCTTCGTTGCCGAACGTCCCCACCCACTTGTCGAACACGATGCCCGTCCCGCTCGGCGTGCTGCACCCCACGCTATACGCGGCCGTGGCCGTCCCTCCCGACTGCACGGTGACGGTGCGCGTCGTGCCGCCGGCCACGGAGCAGTTGGGCGCCACCCCGGAGAGCACGACGCTGTGACTGCCGGCTGCCAAGTTGGTGAACGTGTAGCTGGCGCTGGTCCCGATCTGCTGGCCCGACCCATTGTCCACCGCCACCGTATAGCCGTCCGGGTCGGTCGTCCCGGTCGAGGCGCTCGTCGTCGCGGTCAGATTTCCGGGCCCGGTGCCGCCCGCGCTCGGGTTGAGAGCGATGTCCTCCGCCAGCCAGGTGCTCTGCGTGGTGAAGTGCCAGGTCCAGCGAGGATCGAGCGTCTGGGCGCTGGTCGGCACGGTGTACTCACCATCGGCGACCATCGACGCGTCGGAAGGGTGGGCGACCTGGGTAAAGCTGGTCGGCCGGTCGACAGGCGACGCGTTTCCCGCGGTCACGCCATACGCGAGCCCGCCAGCAGGGACCGCAATGGAATCGGGATCGGCGGTGGTCGTGGACGCGCCGGACCCCGCCCGCGCATGATGCGGCCCCACCGCTTGCGCGTACGTCGGTTGGATGCCGCTATACGCGGAGAGCATGACGCCCCCGTCCGTGACCGATGCCGAGAGGTTTCCTTGCACCACCAGCAGGTTGCTGCCGCTCGGGTCGGACGACGTATCGGGGAAGTTCTGCGCGTTGGTGGCGATATAGGTCGCCATCCCAACACCACCGGAGCTGATCGAATCGACGAGGATGTAGGTGTTGCCGACCGACGCCCCGCCGGACAAGCGGTCGGTCACCGAGGTGATGTGTGCGGAGCCGAGCCAGAAGAACGTCGCAACGATCGCGTCGCCGACATGCGGATTGGGGCTGAACCGGGCCGCGAGCGCGCTGCCGGGGTTCGCCCCCACCACGCCGGTGCCTTGCGTCGACACTGCGTCCAGCTCGACGCCCTTGGGACCGCTGGGAACGTGGCGTGCGGGGCCGAGGGCGTCGCTACACCCAGCGGCGAAGAGCGCGGCTGCGAGCAGCCTTGGAAGGACCGATGTCCGCCTGCACGCGATCGGGGACGTGAGCCAGCCTCCTTATATGGCGTGCGCTCCACACCGCCACACGCCGGGGTGGCGTGCTTCAGACGGGAACGGCTGCGGCAAGCTTCGGGCCAATCCCTAAGACCTGCCCCGACGTGGGGCCGCTCAGGATTGATGCAACCAGCAGGTGGGGCTGCACGACCTTCCGTCGAGCCGCGGCAGCATCTGTGGCGCCCGGGCGCAACGACGACGCCACTCCCCCGGCGCTCAGCGCCCGTTGAGTGCCAACACGGTAGCGAGGAGTGCCAACACGGTAGCGAGCCACGTGCCGGGGTGTTGCTCGTTGAAGAACCAGGTCCACCGCGGCTCCGCCGAGCCGGCGGTCCCCTGCACTGCGTACGCCGCATCCTGCTTCAACGACGCGTCCGTCCCAGCGGCGATGTCGCTGAAGCCGGACGGCGGATGGAGGTCGACCAACCCGTCGTCATGGTGTGTTCGTGTAGTGGAACCCCTTGCAGAGCACCAAGCCGCTCTCGGCGACGGTGCCGTTCCAACTGGTCGAGCGCGATCCCGCTCCCCGAGGCGTCGAGCGATGGCCGCTCGGCAACGGAGCGCCCGGGGCGTGCGGGCTTCGTACAACCCACCGCAAGCAGCCCCGCCACAAAGAACCCCCGCACCTCTGCGACCACCACCCAGTGTGTTTATCATGCCGCCTCATTTGTGGAGTGCGCGCTACACGTCCAGAGGCAACGAACCCCAGGAAGCAGACTGGCATCCGAGATGCTCTACGCGATGCCGCCGAGGTAACCGCCCGGAGCGTCGCCCATGTGGCTAGGTGAGAAGATCCTGCTGCTGTGCTCGCGGTCTCCCGACGAGCCCGACTTCCCCGCGACGCACGATCAATGGAACGACGCCAACGCGCTCGACCTGCTGCGGCAGGAGTTTCCGGATTTCGAGAGGTTCGTCATCGGGAAGACGGTGCTCGACTTCGGCTGCGGGCGCGGCTGGCAGAGCGTCGCTATGGCACGCGCCGGGGCGGCGTACGTGTTGGGAGTGGACACGAACGGGCCGTCCTTGCAGAGCGCGCGAGCGCTGGCCGCTCGCAGCGGTCTCCCGGCCGATCGCATCGGCTTCGCCGAAGGGCTACGCGCCGAACATGCCGGCGGATTCGATGTCGTGATCTCCCAAAACAGCTTCGAGCACTTCCCCGATCCCGATGCGATCCTGAGGCAACTGACGTCCGCGCTCCGACCCCGAGGTCGGCTGCTCATCACGTTCAGCCCGCCATGGTTCGCTCCGTACGGCAGTCACGCGGCCTTCTTCACGAAGGTGCCTTGGGTCCACCTCCTTTTCTCCGAACGGACCATGATGCGCGTGCGCAGCCGATTTCGCAGTGATGGTGCCCAACGCTACCAGGACGTGGAAGGCGGGTTGAACGGGATGACCGTCGCGCGGTTCGAGCGTCTCGTGCGGGCTTCGGGCCTGGGGGTGGAGTGGAAACGCTACCGATGCGTGAAGGGGCTGAACTTCCTAGGCGCGATTCCGCGGATACGGGAATTATTCATCAACGCCATTACCTGTACGCTCGCGAAGGCCGCGTGACGGCGGTCCAGTCACCTGTCGAGGTCGATCAGCAGCAACCGCCACCGGGCGCCCGCCGCGACGACCGCGGCACCAATGTCGGTGAACGACCGGGCCAGGATCGGAATCCGATCCTCCCGCGGCACGAACCCCGCGCGACGCGCCTCGGCAGTCCACTGCGAATCGGCCATGACGCTGACCTCGAGGCGCGCGGCACCGGCGGCTCGCAGCCGTCGGGCCAGCGCGACGAGCAGAGCGCCCAGCCGCGTCACCGGCTCGCACTCGAGGGTGCAAACCACCGCTACGCCGCGCTCGTCGGGCCAGCGAACAAGGGCGCGACCGACGGGGAGTGGCGGCGAGCCGGGCGCGTGGAACGTGAACCACCAGTCGCTCGAGCCCGGGTAGCCCGCGAGGCGGCCGCGATACAGTGACAACGTCCGAATGGGACGTAATACTCCGGCGTCCCCGGAGGGGGATGGAGGTGGCGGGTCCGGCGCTTCCGCCGCGCACGTCTCGGTCACCACCAAGGAAGGCGGCCCTGCCCGCAACCGGCGGAACAGGTTATAAGCCCGAATTCCCAGATCGATGGCAAGGCGAGGGTCGCGCAGCGGGAGGACGAAGCGCTGCATCGGTCCGACGTGCCGAAACCCGGTCGCCTGGGCGAGCGCCCGCGCCGGCTCGTTCGGATCGGCGTACAGGAAGTCAACGGCGCCGGAGTCTTTCGTATCCTTGACCATCTGGCGCACGAGCGCGAGGCCCGGCCAGAAGGTGCGATATCCCGTCGCCACCATCATGTTGGCCAGCAGCGCGCCGCGCGCGATCTGCCCCTCAAACAGGAACCGCCGGGGAAACAGCGCGATGTGCCCCCGGAGCGTGCCGTGCTCGTCCCAACCTACCCAGCTCGTGGCGCCCCCCTCCTCGCACGCGGGCCGTCGATAGGCCCGGTCGAAGAACGCTGGGAATTCCGGGCGGTCGTGCGCCAGGAAGAGTTGTTTGATCTCCTCGCCGTGCTCAAGCGGATCGACGCGGCGGACGGTGAGGCCCATCGTCCCCCGCGGAGCCGCGACGGGGGCTTCTTGCATCACGCCGCCCCCGCCGTCGAGAGCGCGGCCACGGTGTGCTGCAGCGTGGTGAACCGGAACTCTGCGAGCAGGCGCCTGAGCCGCTGCGCCGTACCCCCGAGCCCGCTGTAATGACGCAGGCGCGTCATCCAGGGGACGTCGAGTCGCGGCTGTGTCGCGTCGAGCTCCCAGGAGTGGATGTAGAAGGTGCCGGGCCGGCCCCGGCGCTCGCATTGCCGCAGCGCCGCTCGCACCAGGCCGTACGGGAGGACGCGGAAGTAGGCCCCGCCGGCGGCGGGGAGCCGCATGCCGCACCACCGCAGCGTTGCCGGCGGGACCTCGGCGAGGCGCCCGCCGGGGCGCTCGAGCCAATGCGGGTCCGGCTCTCCGTCGGGATACCCGTACCCCGGGCGGCGCACGGGAAACAGGCTGGAGTCGTAGCTGTAGCCTTCCTCAATCAGGATATCGAGCGCCCACTCGCGACCCGGCACGATGGAGAAGCTCGGGGCCCGGAAGCCGAGCACCGCCGCGCCGGTCTGGTCCTCGAGCACGCGTTTGGTGCGGCGGATCGACTCGCGGAACTGGCGCGGCGTCTGATCGGTCACGCGCGCGTGGTCCCAGCCGTGCGACGCGATCTCATGGCCCGCCTGGGCGATGGTGCGGATCAGCGTCGGGTGTCGCTCCGCCACCCAGCCTACTACAAAGAACGTGGCCCGGGCGTCGTAGCGGTCCAGCAACTCGAGCAGCCGACCGACCTCCCCGGCGACGCGGGACTCGAACCGCCCCCAGTCTGTCCGAGCGACGTGGGGCTCGAACGCTGAGACCTGGAAGTACTCCTCGACGTCGATGCTGAAATGGTGTGCCGTCATGGCGGCGGTACCGCGTTCCCCAGCTGCCGGGGCCGGTGGCGCGGCGGTGGCGAATGGTTCACGCCGAGCGCCCCTACCAACTGCGCGACGCAGCGCTCGATGCGGTCGTAACTTTCCTCGAAGACCTCCACGCTCTGGTTCACGGGGTCGCGGATCACCCGGCTCGCGATCGTCTGCGGGTCCAGGTCACCCAGCGCCATGATATCACGCGGCAGCCGACCGAAGCGGTCGCACACGCGGCGTCCGTAGGCTGGGTCCATGACGACGAACAGGTCTGCGGCGCGCGCGGCGTCCGCCGTGAGCAGGTTGGAGCGGTGCGCCGAGAGATCCACACCGCGTCGCGCCGCGACCGTCAGGGCCTCGGGTGGGCACGGTCGGTTGGGTCCGGTGAATCCGGCGGAGTCGACGCGCACGCCCGCGGGCGCCAGTCCCCGCGCCAGGAGGGCGGCCGCGAACGGGCTGCGGCAAATGTTGCCGTGGCAGATGACCAGCACCGCGGCCGGCGGTCGGCGACGCCGCAGCGCCTCCAACGCCTTGCGTCGGTGCAACGGGTGCAGGAATCGCCAGGGCGTGATCACTCGCGTTTCCTGCGTACGAGACGGGCGATAGCCTCGAGCGACCCGAGGTTCTGCTCGGTGATCTCGTCTTCAGCGATCGTGACGCCGAACGTCTGCTGGAGGAATTCGATCAGCTCGAGCACCCCGATCGAGTCCATGACGCCGCGCCCGAGGAGCGGGTCGTCCGGTCGCAGGGTCCATTCGGGCCGAGTGTAGAGGAAGTTCTCCCGCACGAAAGCCGCCGTGCGATCGACGATCTGCCCGTAGCTGAGAGCGGCCGTCTCTTCGCGCATGCCGTCCACGGCTCGCACGCTGTGCAATGTTCGAGCCTCAGCGAGGCCGCCGTCCATGTGGCGGCGACGCTACGTCGGGCCTCGTCAGAACGCGCCGATGTTGAAGGCGGCACTCTCGGCCCCGGTCACTCCGGCGGCCGTGACCGCGAGCGTGTAGCCGTTTCCAGGCTGGTCGATGCTCAGGTCCGAGAAGGTGGCGACGCCGTTCACCGCCGCCACGGTCTTCGTGCCGGACAGCGTACCGGGGGTGACCAGGCCGCCGTTGTGCCCGATGGCGATCGTCACGGACCCCGTGAAGCCGGTGACCGTGTTGCCAAGGTCATCCACCACCGTCACGCGCACGGGGGGCTGAATAGCCATGAGCGGCAGCGTCGTCGTGGGCTGCACCGTGAACCCCAGGTGCTGCTGCGCGGGGTTGAGCGCGACCACGCTCGCGAGCCACGTTCCGGGGGAATCGAAGAACCACGTCCACTGCGGATCGATCGATCCGGCGGCCGATGTCACGGTGTACTCTCCATCGGTATTGAACACCGCGTCCGACATCGTCGCGACGGGAGTAAAGCCCGCCGGCCGGTTGACGCCGTACAACCCGGACATCGAGACGCCATAGGCGAGCGCCCCCGCGTCGATCGCAATCGCGCCCGGGTCGGCGGTTGTGGCGGTGGAGCCCGAGCCGGCCGCCGAGTGGCGGGCGCCCAACGCCTGGGCCCACACCGGATTCACCCCCGTGTATGCGGAGAGCAGCACGCCACCGTCGGTGACCGTCTGCGAGAGGTTCGCCCGCACCGCGTAGATGTTGCCGCCAGCCGGCACCGCGTAGATGTTGCCGCCAGCCGAGTCGGTGATGCCGTCGGGGAAGTTCTGCACGTTGGTCGCGACGTACGTCGCCATCGATAAGCCGCCGGACGTAACGTATTGGACGAGGGCGTACGGGTTCCCGACGCGCGTGTACGGGTTCGTGGTCAAGACATCCGTCACGGAGTCGATGATGTTCTCCGAGCCGGCCCAGAAGAACGTCGCAATCACCGCGTCCCCGACGTGCGGGTTCGTGGGGTTGAACCCTTTGATGAGCATCGTCCCGCTCTCACGCATGGTGCCGTTCCACTGGTCGAGCGCGATGCCGCCCGCCGCCACGGCGAAGCGCGGCGCGGGGAGAGCGCGGGGATTGGGACCGACTGGCTCACTGCAAGCTGCGGCGAACAGCATCGTGGCCACGAGACTCGCAAGGCCGACTGTACTTGTACGCGTGAACATGACCCGTCTCCCTGTGGAGTGTGCGCCACACGTGGGAAGAACAGGGCCCGCGTCGGCGGTGGTGCGTACTCGCAAGGGTCGCGCCATGGCGTGGCGTGCTGCCGACAACGACCGCCGCCGCTCCAGTGCACCAATCCGCGGCGCCCGCGCTGTGCGCGAGCGCACCAATCTTGGCACAACGTGCCTCACCCTTCGTGCTGGCACCGTGTATGCAATACCGACTGAGCGCCCAACACCGTGCCGTACCGGAGGGTACGCGGGATATGACAAACGCATCGTCGGAAACAGGCGTCGAAATCTTCTCGACCTGCCCGCAATCGAGTGAAGCGGTCGGGAGCAGGTACATCGCCGCCGTGCGCGACGTCGCGCGCTGGAGCGAGGGCTACGGGTGCACCGGGATCCTCGTGTACAGCGACAACCGGCTCGTGGACCCCTGGCTCGTGTCGCAGGTGATCATCCAGGCGACGAGCCGGCTGTGTCCGCTGGTCGCGGTGCAGCCGATCTACCTGCATCCCTACGCTGTGGCCACGCTCGTCGCATCGCTCGGCCACCTGTACCGGCGCCGCGTCTACCTCAACATGGTGGCCGGGGGCTTCGTGAACGACTTGACCGCCCTCGATGATCCGACCCCGCACGACCGCCGCTACGACCGGCTGCGGGAGTACACGGAGGTGGTCACGCGCCTGCTGCGCGAGGCCAGCCCGGTGACGTACGCGGGAGAGTTCTACCGGGTGAAGAACCTCCGGCTCTCGCCGTCGCTCGCGGGGGAGCTGTTCCCCGGCGTCTTCGTCTCAGGCTCCTCGTCGGCCGGACTCGCGGCCGCCCGCACACTGGGCGCGACGGCGATCAAGTACCCGCAGCCCCCCGGCCACGAAGCGGACGACGTCGTCGAGCCGGGCCTCGCGCTCGGCGCCCGCGTCGGCATCGTCGCACGCGAAACGAGCGAGGGGGCGTGGCGCATCGCGCGCGCGCGCTTCCCCGAAGACCGCAAGGGAGAGCTCACGCGCCAGCTCGCCACCAAGGTGTCGGACTCCGCCTGGCACCGCACGCTGTCGAGCGCGCCGGACGCCGGTGCCGAGCAGGTGTACTGGCTCACGCCGTTCCACCGCTACCAGACCAACTGCCCCTACCTCGTCGGGAGCTACGACGAGGTCGCCGACCTGCTGTCGCGCTACCTGGGGCTGGGCTACCGCACCTTCATCCTGGACATCCCGCCGGCCGAGGAGGAGTTGCGCCACACCAGCATCGCGTTCGAGCGCGCGCTCGGACTCGTGGCGCGATGACGCGGCTGCTGCAAGACGGGATCACGGAGCAAGCGGAACGGCGTCCCGATGCGACCGCCGTGACGATGCACGGCGAGGCGCTGAGCTACGCCCGACTGGATCAGGACAGCGACCGACTCGCTCGGCTGCTGCGCGACAGCGGCTGCGCGCCCGGCGACCGCGTCGGCTTGTTCCTCCCCAAATCGCCCGGTGCGCTCGTGAGCATGCTCGCGGCGCTCAAGGCCGGGGTTGCCTACGTCCCGATGGACCCGGCGAGCCCCGCGCGACGCCTCGCCGCGATCCTGGAGGCGTGCGATCCGAAGGTGATCCTGGCGTGCGCCGCGACCGCCGGGGCCCTCGCCCAGATCCGGACGCTCTGCCCGGCGATTGCGTCGGCGCGCATCGGGTGGCTCGACGCCGCGCCGCCGGGGCCGAATGCGCCTGCACCGGCGTTCACGCTCGACGACGTCGCGCGCACTCCCGTCCGCCGGCTCGATGCGCGGGTAAACGCGAGCGCGCCGGCGCACATCCTGTTCACATCCGGCTCGACCGGCACGCCCAAGGGCGTCGTCATCACGCACGCGAACGTGCTGCATTTCCTGGATTGGGCGTTGCGCCACTTCGGCGCGCGCCCGGGCGACCGCCATTCGGGTCACCCCCCGCTGCACTTCGACCTGTCGACGTTCGACGTGTTCGGAACGCTTTCCGCGGGGGCGGAGCTGCACCTCGTTCCGCCGGAGCTCAACCTGCTGCCCCACAAGGTGGCCCAGTTCATCCGCACAGCGGCGCTCACGCAGTGGTTCTCGGTCCCGTCGGCGCTCGTCCACATGGCGAAGTACGACGCCGTGCGGCCCAACGACTTCCCGGAGCTGCGCCGACTGCTGTGGTGCGGCGAGGTGCTGCCGACCCCGTCGCTGTGCTATTGGATGCAGCGGCTGCCGCACGTGACGTTCACCAATCTCTACGGCCCCACCGAGACCACGATCGCGAGCAGCTACTACACGCTGCCCAGCTGCCCCGCCGACGAGCGGGCGGCGATTCCCATCGGGAACGCGTGCGACGGGGAGGAGCTACTCGTCCTGGACGAGCGTCTCGAGCCCGCGCCCCCGGGAGAGCAGGGAGACCTCTACATCCGCGGCCCGGGCCTGTCCCCCGGCTACTGGCGCGATCCCGAGCGCACGCGGCTCGCCTTTCTGCCCGCTCCCGGCGGGCGGACTCCAGAGGACCGGATTTACCGGACCGGCGACCTGGCCACGCGCGGCGCGGACGGGCTGGTGTATTTCCTGGGCCGTGCGGACTCGCAGATCAAATCCCGAGGGCATCGGATCGAGTTGGGCGAGATCGAGACGGCGCTCGACGCGCTCGACTGCCTGCGGGAGAGCGCCGTCGTCGCGATCCCCACCGACGGCTTTGAAGGGACGCTGATTGCGTGCGCCTACGTCCCGGCGCCCGGCGCCGACGTCACTCCCGCGCGGCTGCGGAGCGCGCTCGGCGAAGTACTGCCGCGCTACATGCTCCCCAACCGCTGGATGGCGCTCGAGCGTCTTCCGAGAACCGGCAACGGCAAGGTCGCCCGCCGGGACCTGTGCGAGGCGTTTGCGGGGTATGCAGCTCAAGTGCGTTGACACCCCCGAGATGCTCGAGACCGTGGCGGGGTGGCTGGCCGACAAGCAGAACCACCAGTGGCTCGATTTCGGGAACGGGGTGCAGGCGCCGTCGGCGCTGTCGCTCAAGCTCATGACCCAGCGCGGGGTCAACGTGCTGCGGGCATACACCGCGGACGACGACGTGACGCCGATCGGCGTGGTAGGTCTCAGCAACGTGGACCGTCACGCCGGCACGGCCACGGTGTGGGCGGTGCTGGGACGCAAGCGCTACGGCGGGTACACCGACCGCGCCGTCAAGGGGCTGCTGACCATTGCCTTCACTGAGCTGGGGCTGCAGAGCGTGAACGCCTGGACCGTGGAGACCAACATTCCCTCGATCCGTTGCATGGAGCGGTTGGGCTTCCACCCGGTCGGCAGGCTGCGGCAGTGCCATCGTATCGACGGCCGAGTCTACGACCGCCTGCTGTACGATCTCCTCGCCTCCGAGCACACGGAGCCATGATGGCGACGGATGGGACGCTGCCCGACCGCCTTCGCGAGCTGTTCCTCACGAAGCTCCAGATCGAGCCGCCACCCGACGGCGTGGACATGATCGAGGCCGGGATCCTCGATTCGCTGAACGTCGTCGCCCTGCTGCTGCACGTCGAGCAGCAGCTGGGGATCAAGGTCTCGGTGGACGACGTGGAGATCGACGATTTCCGCACGATCGACGGCATCGCGCGCTGCCTGGAGCGGCAGCGCTCACGCCTCTAGAATCACCACTGCACCCGCGATGTCAGGCTCGTGACTGAGGGAAGCGTGTGCCCGGCACACGCCCAGGCGGTGCGCAAGCTCGGCGGCGGGTCCCGACAGGCGTAGCTCCGGGCGCCCCCCGCGGGCCACTTCGACTTGGTGGAGCGACAGCCCCTGGCTCCAGCCAGTCCCAAGCGCTTTGAGACAGGCCTCCTTCGCGGCAAACCGCGCCGCCAGCCCGGACGACGGGTCCCGAGACTGGGCACAGTCGGCCCGTTCGGCGGGCGTGAAGACGAGTTCCTCGAAGCGAGCGCCGTACGCCGCGCGTAGCTGCCTGACCCGGCCCGTGCGGACGAGGTCCACCCCGACGCCGATAATCATCATCCCCCCGCGACGCGGTCGAGCACGTCCGACAGCTCCTGCAGGCTGAACGGCTTGCGCAGCACGGGGCGCTCGGAGCGCTGCAGCCCATCGCGGGTGCGCGCCGAGATCGAGTCTCCGGTAGTGAACACGATGCGC
>WNGP01004435.1_pt1 | contig 11697 bp, 10 predicted proteins | sample 5407671 | NCBI WGS metagenome assembly WNGP01 (sample SAMN13153381, study PRJNA577476) | soil metagenome | isolation source: 40 cm soil or saprolite under Garry oak tree replicate 2 | place: USA:California | collected 2016-06-15 | reverse complement strand
ATATGCCGTGCGTGTCGTGCAAATTGATCCGAGCTTGCTCTACACAGGGCTGGCCCTCGCTTCGGTGGTAGCCCTGGTTGCTATGCCGGCGTTCGCTCTCATCTCCGACCGCGTTGGACGGAAGCGGTGGTTCACGCTCGGTACGGTGCTGATGGCGGCCTTTGCCTTCCCCTACTTCATGCTACTGCAGACGAAGAATCCGGCGCTGGTACTCTTCGCGCTGATCTTCTCTGTGGGGATCTGTATCTCCTGGCTGTACGGGCCGGAAGCGGCGTTGATCGCGGAGCGGTTCGCGCCCAGACTCCGCTACAGTGGAGCTTCGCTGGGGTATCAACTGGCCTCGATTACCGCGGGTGGATCAGCACCAATCATTGCGACCTACGTGCTGGCGAACTACAAAACAATCGGGGGTGGCTTCGCCGCCGGTGCCCCTGCCTATCTGCTGATCGCCCTCTACATCGTCTTCATGTCGATCATTTCGTGTATTGCCGTGCAGTTTCTCAAAGAGTACGCAGGCAAGGCCACAGCCCAGGATAGAGTGTTAAGAGAACCTTGAAAGCTAGCACGTGAGCCACGGCTGGCGCGTCCGGCCCTCGGCTCAGCAGTGATGAAAGGAGTGTACGATGGAAGAAAAAGTCTACCGAACCGAGCTCACGCCCGCGAGTTTCCTGGAGCGCAGTGCCTCTCTCTTTCCCGACAAAGTAGCCGTTGTGCATGGGGATCGGCAGTACACGTATCGGAAGTTTGCGTGGCGCGTGAACCGCCTCGCTTCGCACCTACGCGCCAGCGGGCTCCAGAAGCACGATCGGGTGGCCTTCCTGTGCCCCAACACCCCCGCATTGCTCGAGGCACACTTCGCGGTCCCCGCCGCCGGTGGGATCCTGGTCGCCGTCAACACGCGTTTGAACGCGCAGGAGATCGACTTCATCCTGAAGCACGCCGGCGTGAAGTTCCTTTTCGTCGATGCCGAACTCGCTCCTCTGGTCGAGCCGCTCAGCCTGGAGGGCATACAGGTGGTGCGAATCGATGATACAGGTTCAACTGAAGATCCCTACGAGGTGTTCCTGGCTGCCGGATCACCCGAGCCGGTGCTGAGCTGCTTAGAGGACGAGGAAGAGACGATTTCGATCAACTACACCTCCGGCACCACCGGGAACCCGAAGGGGGTGATGTACACCTATCGCGGCGCGTACCTCAACGCGCTGGCTGAAGTCATCGAGACGGGGCTGACCAGCAGCAGTGTCTACCTGTGGACGCTGCCGATGTTTCACTGCAACGGCTGGTGCTTCATCTGGGCCGTGACTGCTGTGGGTGGCACGCACGTGTGCCTGCGCAAGGTCGATCCCGATCTCATTTGGGATCTTTTCGAGTCCGAGGGCGTCACGCACTACAACGGCGCGCCGACGATCCAAATTTTCCTGGTCAACCACCCGAAGGCGCACCGCCTCGAGCGACAGGTCACGGTGACGGTCGCCGGCGCGCCTCCTTCCCCCACATTGCTTGGGCAGCTGAAGGAACTCAATATTCACCCCATTCATGTGTACGGCCTCACCGAAACCTATGGCCCCTATACCGTCTGCGCCTGGCATACCGAGTGGGACCAGCTCTCGCACGCAGAGCAGGCACGTCTCCTCGCTCGCCAGGGCCAGGCCAATGTCGTCTCGGACCGCGTGCGGATCGTTGATGAGGCAATGGGTGATGTTCCCCGCGATGCGGAAACGATGGGGGAAGTGGTGATGCACGGGAACAACGTCATGAAGGGCTATTACAACAACCCGGAGACGACGGAACAGGCCTTTGCGGGTGGGTGGTTCCACTCCGGCGACATCGGCGTGTGGCACCCCGACGGCTACATCGAACTGCGCGACCGTGCGAAGGATGTGATCATCTCGGGCGGTGAGAACATCTCGACCATCGAGGTGGAGCAGACCGTGGCGCAGCACCCGGCTGTCATGGAGTGCGCCGTCGTCGCCATCCCCGACGAGAAATGGGGTGAGCGTCCCAAGGCCTTTGTGACCCTCAAACCAGAGCAGACGGCAACCGAGCAGGAGATCATCACCTTCTGCCGGCAGCGCCTCGCCCATTTCAAGTGTCCGGTGGCCGTCGATTTCGGTCCCCTGCCAAAGACCTCCACCGGCAAGATACAGAAGTATGTGCTGCGTGAGCAGGAGTGGAGGGGACACGAGAAGCGCATCCATTAGGCCTCATGGTACTTCTGGACGATGATCTTGTCCTTCGTGACACAGAGAGCCACGGTATCATACACTGGAGACGAACACAGGGAAGGTATTGGCAGTGGGCCACGGAGTGACGCACCAAGGCGCGCACTTAGGGGATCGCGACGACTCGTCCTGCTGGCCAGCCGCACAGTTGCTCTGTGTGCGGCTTCTGACTCGGCGATACCTTCTCTTTCAGCAGAGGGTCACGATCCATCTGGAGAGTGGGAGCGACACATCCCTCGTGGAGCGGGTGATGGCCCGTACAACCAGCAATACCACTGGGACGTGGACCCCAACAGTGTACCCGGACCGTTCTCTACCGTTTGCCCCCCGGGTCGCTTTCGGCTGGGTCTCTAATGCGTCAGAACTCGACCATAGGGCTGCCCTCCACAGAACAGCGACACGCTGGCACTCGAGGTGACTTTCGGCAAACGCTCCCTCTTAAGCGGAGGCTTTAGCGTCATGAGAAGTCCCTTTGCTCGCCATCCGGCAAACCTCACCTCGCTTCATTGAGATGCGCATGTTGCTTGCCTTCCGCGACCCCCTGATCTTCACTCTCCATCACAGAAATCTTGTCCGGTCGATCTCGTGCTGCTTGGTTGGACTGTGAACTGAAAAGTGTGAACAGAAGGACTCAAATCTGTACCGATAAGAAACCCTCTCCATAACGTCTTCATCGTAGTGAAGGAAACCTCTCTGACACGTTGCAGAACATATACCAGGACCATTTCTACAACGAAGAGGAGAGGTTACAATGAAGGTTCAACGGATTCGTCACCCTGAGACGAACGAGGCTTCCTGGATCGTGCTTGATGATACCTACTTGCTCATCGAGCCAATCACCGCGTACCTTGCATTCCTGGAAAACCTGGGGCGATCTCCGCATACCCGCCGCGCCATTGCCCATCATCTCAAGCTTTTCTGGGAATTCCTCCGCGATGAGCAGATCAATTGGACAGAGGTAGATATTGCTCGCCTGGCTAGCTTCATTAGTTGGCTCCGTCGTCCGGCATCTACCACACTGTCGATTGCCCCCCAGGTAGCGAAACGCACCAATGCCACCATTGACCAGATGTTGGCTTCTATCCACGGTTTTTACGACTTTCACATGCGGCTGGGAGCCATCGCAGAACAGCCTCTGTATCAGTTTCTTACACATACCCCCCGCCGCTACAAACCGTTCTTGTACGGCATTGCCAAGATGAAACCCATCCAGACTCGTGTAGTCAAAGTCAAACGTGAGCGTCGCCGCGTGAAGACATTGACTCAGGATCAAGTCGATCAGCTCATTGCGGCATGCTCTCATATCCGAGATAAATTCCTCCTGACGCTGCTCTCCCAGACGGGCATGAGGATCGGGCAGGTACTCGGATTACGCCATTCTGATATCAGCGTACAAGACAACGAGATTCATATTGTGCCCCGTGAGCACAATGCGAACGGAGCGCGGGCAAAAAGTAGGCATGCCTACGTCATTCCCGATGTAGCGGCGTCCGTCATGCAGTTCTACACAGAGTATCTCATTGAAGATCTTGGGGCGCTAGAGTCTGATCATCTGCCTGACTACGTCTTTGTCAATTTGTGGGAGGGGGAACGAGGTCATCCCATGACCTACGATGCCGTCATGTCACTCATTCGTCGCTTGAGGAAGCGAACTGGGATCCCCGTGACACCACATCAATTTAGGCATACCAGGGCCACCAGCTGGCTACGCGACGACCAGCTCTCGTTGGAGAGTACTTCAGCACTCTTGGGTCACGCAAGCATCGAGACGACGCGCTCTACCTACGATCACAGGAACATGGATGATGTGAAGAAGGAGTTGAAAGCAGCGAAGAAGAGGCGGGAGAGTGAGCATGGACAGTGAGCCAATCTGGTGGTCGGCAGAGAAGCAGCAACACCTTGCCGATCAATTAACGGGCTTCTGGGCAGAGGATACCTGGCTCTTTACCTCGAAACAGGGTGAGACCTACCAGATGATTTTTCCTCTCCCAGCACCAGCTTTACAAGCAGAAATCAAGTATGCCCTGCGTACCAAGTTTGAGAGTGGGCGGTGGAAGACCAATGGGAATCTCTCATCAATGTGTCATGATGTGAAAGCCATTCTTCAGTGGCTCAATCAGCTCCCGCTCATTCCTGACTCGTTGATGCAGAAACCCTTTGATCATTGGATTATGTCACTGCGATCCTATCTGGTTCAGACAGGCCAGTACCGACGGGTGAAAAGTAAGTACTTACTGGCGTCACAAACCTATGTTGAGCAATGGGTTGAAGACAAATGCATCTGTTTGCTTCGTCAAATCTACGCCATTGTTGCCGATGCCTACGATGATCGGGAGGAGACCGAAAAAGATATCTGGAAGCCCAGCAGGCTTGGGCTGACCATCAATCCCAGCCGCCCTGAGCCTCTGCTGAACTTTACCCTCATTGCTCAACCGTGGCTGTGTCAGCTTGCCAAAGTCTTCATGAAATACAACATGTCCGTTCGCAGTCCTGCGGATTGCCAGGCGAAGGTACAAATGCTTCGAGAGTTCTCGCGCTTTCTCACAGCACAGCATCCTGCTCTTTGCATTGCAGAGATTAATCGAGCACTCATTGTGTCCTTTATCAGCTACTTGAAAGCACAGGACAAAACCTCCCATCGGGTCACGATCATTCTTGTCCACCTGCGGACCTTTCTCGAAGGATGTGCATATCACCTCAACGTAGCTGGACTCACCAAAGAACGCCTGATACTGGAAGGTGATTTCCCCAAATTGCCGCATGGTCAGCCACGAGATCTTCCGGCTGAAGTGTTAGCACAACTTCGAGAACATCTGGAAACACTTCCTACGACAGCATTACGTATGGTCGTGATCTTGCTGGAAGTTGGCCTGCGCATTAGCGAAGTCTGTACCCTCCAGCTTTCCTGCCTCGTCCACGATGACCGGCACGAATGGTACCTTCGCTTTTACCAGTGGAAGGCCAAACAAGAACATATCGTTCCACTCGTAGATGAGGCAGTCGTAGCGACGATCCAAGCACAGCAGCAAGAAATCCGTGAGCAGTGGGGTAATACCTGTCAGTACCTTTTCCCAAGCCCCTTGTCCCACCAGCTTCCGTTCAAAGCAGGAACGTTTACCCGCACGCTCAACGAATGGGCATGCGACAAGCAGATTTGTGACCAATCTGGGAACCTGTACCATTTCCAGTCTCATCAGTTTCGGCATACGCTAGGGATGCAGCTCATCAATGAAGATGTGCCTCTTGATGTGATCAGCCGATTGTTTGGACATGGCTCGTTGTTGATGACACAACGCTATGCACAAAAACGAGCCGCGAAGTTGCGTGCAGAGCTTGAGCGGGCCGCGCGGAAACGGAAAACAGTCAACGCAGTCGGTCAGGTGGTCACGGGAGATCCTCGCGCTAATGATCCCGATGCCCAACTCCTGCGCAAAGGGATTCGCGGCCAGACCTTGCCAGTGGGCGGCTGTGGACGGCTCATCGTCTTAGGTGGATGCCCTCATGCCAACACCTGTGTCACCTGCACGTATTGGCTGACTTCAACGGATGATCTGCCTGCCCTGAAGTCGTTTCACCAGCGAGCCGTGCGCTTAAAACAACGAGCCACAGAAGTTGGGAACCAGATCGTGACCGAGCAACAGGATCGCATTATTCCTAGCCTCTCGCTTCGTATCAAGAGCCTGGAAGATCCCGGCACCGATGGCGGGCTGTCAGTTGATGAGCTTCTGTCACAGCTTCGCTCCGATTTGACCGAAGCAGAAAGCGGGTTGGAGGAAGCGCGTGAAGCAGGGCTGCCGCTTGCGGCAAAACATGTGGAGCGGACCATTACCGACCTCAAGATGAGGATCGCCACCCTGGAGGAAACCATATGACACAGCCATTAGTCCCTCTCCTCGACCCCCTCGTAGCGCAGTACCTAAGCCTGGAAGAGCTTTCGGTAATGGAGGAATTGCTCGATCTGTGTGGGGCCAGTCTCGATACGAGGGCATTGCCTCTGCTCAAGCAACGCTTGCATGAGGAAGAAACACATGCGGCGGCATTGGGAGCGCGAGGATATGTTCGTATGCGCGAAAAGTGTGAACAGTTAGTTACCTGCCTCAAACCACTCATTGAGGCGCTGGAAGGAATGAGCCATGTCACGTCAAACGACTCCTTGGCAACGCAACATTGATGGCTTGCGGAGATCCGCGCAAACAAAAGCAGAGATCACCAAACACCGGGCAGAGGAGGCGATTGCTCTGCTGCTCAAAGAGCGCCGCCCAATCACGTTCAAAGCAGTGGCCGAAACCGCTCAGATCTCGACGGCCTGGCTCTATGCGAACGAGGACATCAAAGAGCGTATCATCCACCTACGCTCGCAACAAGCGCCCAAGGCTCACATCGCCATTCCTGTGCGTGAGCAGGCAACTAACGCCTCCAAGGATACGATGATTGCTGCTCTCCAGAGGCGGATCAAAGAACAAGCAGCAGAGATCCGTGAACTCAAGCAGCAACTAGAAGTGGCCTACGGGCAACTCGCCAAACGATAGCCAGGAGAAGGCTCTATTACTCAGAATGCTTTTATGATACAATATGGAGGACAAGCTTCAAGCTTATCCTCCTGAGTATATCTACAACGTACAGAGGCTGGTTTCAAGCGGGTGGAGTGGTTTCCGGTACAGATTTGGAAGATTCAGTTCACAGTCCAACCAAGCAGCACCGAATGCGTTGTCCGAAATGCTCCTGATCCACGCTCAAAGGTGCTACATACGGTGGAAATTGCGGGAAACAGAGCAAAAATGGACGTCCTAAACGGTGAACTGAAAAATAGAACGAGCACAGGAACGAGGAAAGACCATGCCACTACACACAAAAACATCGACACCATGCCGAGTTGTGTGTAAAGCCGAGGCTTTGCGAAGAAGTGGAGCAGAGAGGATACTACAGGCATAGATTGTATCCATTTGTTTCTCGAAAGGAGAAAGCTATGCCTGTCGCCAAGAACAAGCCTACCACACTGTCCCCGGAAGGTTCAACCTCGGAGTCATCCTCACCCGTCGTGCCAGATCAGGAGGAGTTTCGGCAGCATTTACGCCGACTAGCCGTGAGCGCCGTGCAGGTCTTGATTAAACAAGTCATGCGGGAAGAATTGGAGCAGTGCATTGGAGCCTCATGGGGTGAATGCACTCCCACCCGTCGTGGCTATCGCAATGGGTCCTACACGCGCGATCTTGTGACCCCGACTGGGCGTATTGAGGACCTCAAGGTTCCCAGAGACCGCGCCGGAGCCTTTCATACACAGGTGTTTGAGCGCTATGCTCGCTATGAACCCGAGGTCGCGGAAGCCCTGACGGATATGTTTGTCAGTGGCACCAGTACCCAGAAAGTGGGCAAAGTAGCAGAAAAACTGCTGGGTGTGGCCCCCAGTGCCAGTGCCGTCAGTCGTCTCAACCACGCGCTGACCGAGCAATATCAAGCCTGGCGCGAGCGTCGGCTGCTGGCCCACTACCGTATCATTTACCTGGATGGCATTCATTTCACCGTGCGTCATGGGACACAAACCGATGCCACGATGATTTTAACTGCGCTGGGAGTCGATTTGGAAGGAAGTCGAGAAGTGCTGGCCTTGCGCGCCTGCACCGAGGAAGACAAGGATGGCTGGAGTTGTCTCTTACAAGATCTACGCACCCGTGGCGTGACCGAGGTCGATCTGATTGTCACGGATGGACATGATGGACTGTTGGCAGCTGTCTCCGCCCTGTTTTCGGCCACGCCGCGCCAGCGCTGTCTCGTTCACAAGCAGCGCAATGTGATGAATGCTATTCCTAAGCGCGAGCAGCAAGAGGTCGCCGCTGAACTGGCCGGGATCTGGAAGCAGGAGAAGAAAGAAGACGCCTTGCTCAATCTGGCGGCCTTCAAAGCCAAATACCAGAAGCGCTACCCGCAAGCCATCCGGAGCCTCTGCGAAGATGAAGAGCATTTGTTAACGTTTTATGCTTTCCCACCGGTCATGCATCGCTACATTCGCAGCACCAATGCCATTGAAAGCTTGTTTAGCAATGTGCGGCAGCGCACCGATCCGATTGATGCCTTCACCACCGAGACGTCTTGTCTGACCATCGTCTGGGCCGTGATGCAAGATATCCGCTTGCCAAAGATTCCGGTCAGCTAAAGGCGAAGCGCTGATCGTCATTGGCCGACACACAACCAGCCGGAAAGGGTGGTCTGGGAGGAGGTGTTTTTTGTCGGCGGTCCTGGGAGCTCTCGCAGCGCAAGGCCCCTCTTTCACCCTTGGTCTTCCGTTATGGAAGAACTCTTTGCACTGGCCACACGCTGGCGGTGACGGATGAGGTAGTAGAGTACCAGGGGAAGGCAGAAAATCACGACTCCGTAGACGACATCCGTCTGGATGGTGTAGCCACCCTGAAACACATACATGCCTGAGCGGAGCAAGGACTGATCCCCGACAAGCGTTCCCGCCATGACCAGCAGCACGAGCACACCATACGCCACCAGAGCCAGACGCGGCCAGCGCACAGCCAACCAACGATAGGCGAGCAAGAAGAGGGCAAAGAGGGCCAGAGCTTGCAAGCCCGTCAACAGGGCGAGGATGAACAGGGGCGCCTGAAAGAAGAGGCCGCCCCACCAACCCAAAGCCTGGGCAAGCGCGTGAAAGAGCATCGCCACTCCTGCTGCCACCAGGAGAGCTGCCACAAAAGCCTTGCGATCACTAGATCCTCCCTGCCGTGCCCATAGCAGCAGTGCGGCGATCGTCACCAGCGTGATGAGGATCACCAGGACACCCACCGCTGGCAGCTGGAGGACCTGGTGAAATGAGGGAATGGCTCCATTCAGGGCATCGGCCACATACCCACTCACGAGACCGCAGGTGGCTAGGGCTCCCAGCAGTCGGGCTTTGTTTCTTGCCGATGCCATCGAAGGGCTCCTTGTGGTGTGTGACGAAGAAGAAGGATGTCTTCCATCGATCTATCTTATGCCATTTTTGTGCGCTGAGCAAGGGACTTTCTTCCACGAGATCGTGCAGAGAGAGGGGACCTTTTACGCAAGTCGCTAGCTGCATCTGTCTCGCGCCCATATCCTCTGGTTGACCGCACACCGTTACACAATATTCGGCATGGCATCCAAACATTCTCCCCTATCCGCTTCCTGATGGCGGACAGTGGGTAACTGAGTACATCACCGCACGGATCGTCACCAAGCGCACAACGACGGTGGAAACCTATACGATCATCCTCCAGCAATTTACGACCTGGGTTGCCCAGCGACCAGGAAACGAGCAGCACTTTCATCCCAGCCAACTCTCGCAAACAGCGGTCGAGATGTACCTGAGTACAGCATTGAAGGCCTCAAGCAGCACTCATAAGAGTCGTGTCAAATCGGTGATCAGTGGCTTTGCCCAGTGGTTGATGGATGAAAGGGAGATGCTCTCGCGCAATCCCACCCATGGAGTGACGGTAACGGCACAACAGGTGCTTGCTCCGCGTGAACTGGACGATGATCAACGCTCTATTCTGCGTGAGTTGGTAGAGAAAGACGATCTGCGTGGCAAGGCACTCTTTGCTCTGGGGTACTGGGCTGGGTGCCGTGTCAGTGACGTTGCCCACTTGCGGATGGAACATACCCATGTTGGGCCAAAGGTCGGGTGGCTGCATGTCGGCTACAAGGGGGAGAAGTTCCGCGATATTGATCTGCGCAATGAGGTCCGTGGACCGCTCTACGACTATCTCCATCATGGTGGGCGCAAGAGCGAAAGCGTCTACGTCTTTACCTCGCAACGCCCAAAGAAGGACGCGCAGGAAGGCGACCACAACATATGGAGACTGACTGAGGAAGGGATTCATGCCTGGTTCCGGGTGCTCAAGTCGAGAGCCACGCATACCCAGTGGGAGCGCATTCATGCTATCACCTTTCATGACCTGCGTCATGACTTTGCTCATCGTGCCATGCATGCTGGTTGGCGACTTTCGGAAGTCGCTGTCTACCTGGGGCATGTCATGAGTCGCGGTACTCCTGCGGTCATGACGACGGCACGCTATACCCAGCCCAGTCGGGAGCAAATCAAACAGAAACTCAAGGATGTACCAGGGTAGAGAGCAGGCAACCTCCGAGAAGAATAAGCGGCGAGAGAGAGCGGCGAAAGAAGAAGCATCTTGAGATAGTGCATGCTGTCCTCATGTGCCTGTGCAAGACAGCACACCGGCATGGCTTCCTGCGGATCATACCAGGCATTCTCTGTGGCCGCTTTTACACGTATCTCGGCTGACACCGAATAAGCGTGAGCACCGGCTGGCCTACCTGCTTTACACGTGATGACACGTTCGCGCAGAGGAGGCCGTGAAGGGCAGAAAGGAGTACCATGTCAGGAGTCTTTACTATTGGCAGGAACCTGTTTGAAGTCCTCAAGGAGGAGAGCCCCTCCGCCACGATCAAGATGACGATACCACCAGCCCAGCCGAATTACCTGCAGAAAGCTCATCGTCATCCCTCCGTTGAAACACTCGTGGTGATCTCCGGGCAAGCCGAAGTGACCCATGGCTATGAGCAGCTCACGACGGTGGTGCTTCACCCAGGGGAGGAAGTGTCCTTTGGGTCCAATGAATGGCATGCGACCAGCAACGCTTCCCCAGAAGAAGCCCTCGTGGCTCATCTGGTGCAAACGCTAGGCCACCAGTGGGCACAATTCATTCGGGATGGAGCCGCGCTGCAACAGGATGGGCAACTCCCCACCGGCTTTGTCAACCGGTGGTTCGACATCCTTCAGGTGGTTTTTCGCTAGCCTCCTCGGGGATCACTCCAGCAGGAGTTCAGGCCCAGGCTTCTGAGCACGCATCGAAACGGCAGCATCGCTGATGGGAGACTGAGCGAACAGTTGGTGGCAGTCGTCCAGGAGACGATGCAGCCCACGCATGTCTCGCTCTGGCTGCGCCCACCTGAACACGAGAGAACACAGTGGACTCCTTTAGATACTCCAGAACAGTGCCCACCTTCAGGAAAGAGAACAGATGGCTGTCTGAGAGCATTTTGCCTGTATCCTGGGCCTGCCTCAATTGACAGAGTGGTGATGGAAGAAATCAGATGGGGAGCGGGTTTCCCAGGCCATGACTGGTCGATTCCTCTGTTTCCCCTCAAAATCGGTCAAGTTTAGCCCAATTTACCATCTCTGCCACGAAGGCAGGTGTTGGAAAGACCATAACTTCGCCACTTCTGACGCATAAAATCGCCAGCTCATTGAGCTTGATTAGGATGCTTGTTCCCTTCTTTTCTGACGCATATCCTTGCCCAAACTCGAAATTGACCCCTAAACCTGCCTGAAAAAGTTGCACATAGAATATCCCAAAATTTGCACCGTGAAACGAGATTTCACGCCTGATTCGGGCGAGTAATTGCGTCAATGTGGCGACAAAATGCGTCAACACCTTGTTTTTGGCTCAAGAATTGGGTATGCTTTGAGCAGGAGTGTCTAGCATCCCATTTG
>WNGP01004841.1_pt1 | contig 11701 bp, 14 predicted proteins | sample 5407671 | NCBI WGS metagenome assembly WNGP01 (sample SAMN13153381, study PRJNA577476) | soil metagenome | isolation source: 40 cm soil or saprolite under Garry oak tree replicate 2 | place: USA:California | collected 2016-06-15 | reverse complement strand
TCGTGGCGCGTGATGCTCGGTGATAAGCGCGATCCGTTAGGCGGCCCCAGTTCATTGGTGCGAGGGGTTGCGCTCGGCTCGGCACTGGCATGTGCGGCTACTGCGTGCGCGACCTCGCCGAGCTCGACCGGCCGGCACGTCTGGACGATGCAGACGTCTGAGGGGGGCCGAGATGTGAAACTCGACTCAGCCGTCGTCGGAGAATGGCAGATCTGCTTTTGGTATGACAGCCTGACTCTCCAAACGCGTCACCCCCGTCCCAACCCGCACTGCGGTGCCCTACGCGTCACGCGGCAGGCGGCGCAGTTCCTGGCAGTCGACGCGTCCTTCTCTGGCTTCATCGTCCGCTTCTCACGATCTACTGTCCCACCGTGTGCACGGGCCGGCTTGCCGAACGAGAGAAAAGGTACCCTCATCCCAGACTTTTACGGTGTGTCGGTCCATCTCGAGCTGCCGGCCTTCCAGTTCTGGTCTGATTACGTGGCAGCCACGGGCAGCGTGCGCGGTGACTCGCTCGTGGGTAAATGGATGAGCCGTGATAGTACATGCGCTGGTGATGGCGACGAATTGTTCGTGATGTCGCCGCGACATTAGAATGTCTGTAGGTGTTGACCTGTATGGGGGCATCGCCCTCTTCCGCTCTTCTGTCCGCCGCCCGATTTTGGGGCACCACTCAGGATTCCTCGGAGGTCCTATGCGCATCCTCACCGTCCCGGCGTGCCTCGTGCTCATGGCCGCCCCACTACACTCCCAGGCCACGCCGAGCGCGCGGCACTGGGGCCTGGCCCCTGCGGTCTTCCCCCCGGGCGCGAGGATGGCCGTGGTGAGCGGTGACCCCGGTAAGGCGGGGCCGTTCACAGTCGAGCTGGCCTTCCCAGCCGGCTACAAGATCCCGCCGCACTTCCATCCCACCATCGAGACGGTCACGGTCAAGAAAGGGACCCTCCTCGTCGGCATGGGCGATACGTTCGATGCCTCGAAGACCAAGCCGATGCAGGCTGGCGACTCGGGGTCCATCCCGGCCAACGCGCACCACTTCGCCGCCGCCAAGGGTGCGACCTTCATTACGGTGAGCGCGATGGGTCCATTTGCCATGACGTACGTCCACCCCGCGGACGGTCCTCAAAAGCCGGCCGCCAAGCCGTAGCCTGTGTGGGGCATCGAAGTCATGGATCAGAAACCCGCAGCGGCATCCGTTTGGGAAAGAGCCCGCGTCGGCGCGCGAGACGGGATCTATGCCGCGATAGGGCTCACGCTCTTCGCTCTGGTGGTTGCAGCCATCGGCTTTGCTGTCGACCCGAAGGGATTCGACGAGCTTCCGATTCCTCTCGGTGGTTTTATCGCGCTGTACTTTGTTGGCGGTGTTGTGTGTGGAGCAGTTTACGGTGTTCTTCGACCCGTGCTGAACTCCTCCCTCGGCGGAAGCATCTTGGCCGGAGTTGTCTTATGCACACTAGGGCTTGGGATCATGGTTGTCGCGATCACAATCGACGAAGCCCGAACGGCTCCTCCGAAGGATCTCACTGCTACACTGGGAGCAATCGCCCTTGTCGTGCTGGGAGTTGGCGCTCTGGTGGGTGTCATGCTCGGATTGATCATGTGGGCACGCCGGCGCGGCGGTTGGCTCGCGATCATGCTTCCATCCGCGTTGATCTTTGCGGCGGCGCTGGTAAAGAGCGGCGTTCTTTCCATGCCGAACGCCTGGTCAGTCGTGGTATCAAGAGCGCTGCCGATCCTTGTTGCGCTGGGGCTGCTCTATATCGCCAAGCGATGGTTTCCGAGCCAGCCTAACCCGCCAGTCTGATGGCGGTGCATGACCCCCGCGCGGACTCGGACATGTGCCTAACCGCCTCATGATCTCGCTGATTCAAGTTCCGCGAACCAGGGTCGCCGCGCTTGCCAACCTGGTCCCCGCCGTCATCTGCTTATTGTTAGCGGTCACACTCACTGTCGCTTATTTCACAACGTCTTCTCAGAGCCAAGATCCTGAGATCTTCATCGGCCCATACCTTGCCACGTTTGTATTTCTGCCCCTTGGTGCTCTTTTCAGCCTCGCCGCAGTGGCACATTGGCGCCGCTGGCCGGTACGCTGGTTCGTTCAAGGTCTGGCAATCGCTCTGCCGCTCGTGTTCGCGGTCCTTATGATTCCGTAGAGGAGTGATAGAATTCCATCTGGAGATCACTCGAATCTGGGGCAAGGACGCCACATGGAACCTGCTGTCTTTCTCGCTGCACTCCTCATATTCGTGGGGATCCCCGCATTCACCGTCCTCAGGATCGCGCGGCTTCGTGCCGCCCGCGGTCAACCATCAGAAGACACGACCGCGCGGCTCGAGGAGCTCGAGAACCGCGTACAAGAGCTCGAGCAACAGCAAGCCGAAGTTCAGGAACGGCTCGATTTCGCGGAACGGGTGCTCAGCAAGGCACGGGAAGAGCGGCGCATTGGCGGCTAGTCGGCTGGTTGCGCTCGCGCTGTGTGCCGCCGCAAGCGGCGATGTCCTCAGCGCGCAGAGCCGACTCGGCGTCTTTGCCGCGGATACGAACGTCGGGCGCGCAACAGGTTCCACGTCTTACGACCGGCAGCAGCAGGCGTACGTGATCGCGGGCTCGGGTCAGAACATGTGGGATAGCCGCGACGATTTTCATTTGGTCTGGAAACGGATCAGCGGCAACTTCATCGTCTCCACGCGGGCGCGCTTCCTGGGCACGGGCGGCGAGGCGCATCGGAAGATCGGTTGGACGATTCGGTCGTCGCTCGCCCCGGGCAGCGCCCATGTGACCGCGGCGCTGCACGGCAATGGCTTGATGTCGCTCCAGTTCCGTCGCAAGCCCGGCGGCATCACGGAGGAACAGAAGTCGGCGGACAGCTTGCCGGACGCGGACGCCATCATCCGGCTCGAGCGGCGCGGTGGCGTCTACGTCCTGTCGGTGGCGCAGGTCGGCGACACCTTCGTCACGCAGCGACTCGCCGGCGTCACACTCCCCGATACCGTCTACGTCGGTCTCTTCGTGTGCTCGCACAACGCCACCGTCACCGAGCGCGCCACATTTCGCAACGTCCGCATCGCGACGCCGGCGAGGCAGTCGCGGTAACGTGGTTACGCACGTGAACACATTCTTGCTGGCGGCTGAGGCCGGCACCATAACAACCCCCTACGTTTGACACTGGGAGGACTCGATGCCCACTCGTCTGCGAGTCTTCTACTCGCTGCTCACGGCAGCCTTGCTCTTCATTCCGGTGGTCGCGCTCTACAGTGAGCTGGCGAAGCGCTCCGACATCTGGTGGACGCCGCCTCCGAGCGCCCTGTCGTTGACGGAGAGTGCAGACCGCGTGCAGGTCTTCGCGGAGGGTCGGCTGCTCGCAACCCTGGTCGAGCAAAAGCAGGTCTCGATCACCGATGGCGCAACATCGCATGTGCTCACGCTGCAGGAGATCAGGCTGCGACTCAACAACTGGGACCGCGTGCGCATACAGCGGCTGCCGCTCCTGCTGACCTATGCAGCCGCGATCGGCGCAGGGCTGGTAGTCATACTCGTAACCGCCACCGGGCGCCTTGCATATCGTGGCGAGCGCCCAGCGGTGACGCCCTGAGAAAGGCACCTACGCCTCTCCGTGAAAGAGCCGGCCAAGCTGGACATCCACCGACAGTCCGGCCCGAACGCGGGACGCACGATCCCCGCGATCTTCGAAGTACACTGAGCGCTCTAGGCTCAGCGCCGAGTCATGAGCGGCTCCGCCAATAAAGAAACGCAGGGATTCCAAGTCCGATGAGCCCTGCGCCAATCGCCGCGTTGCGGGGGTTGGAAATGATGGAGCTGAAGACGACGTACGCCGCGGCGAGAACGAAAATAACAACCGTCACGGGATAGGCGGGAACGCGAAAGCCAGGCGTTGAACTCTGATCACGTTGTCGGTAGACGAAAAGTGCCGCCGCCGTCAAGCCAAAGAAGATCCAGTCCCCGAACGTTACGAAATCCACGAGCTGCCCGAACCTTCCCGTCAGGGTCAACAGCACGGCGAAGGCGGCGAGGGCGACGATGGCAATCGTCGGTGTTTGGTACGCGGGATGCAGGACGGCGAAGCGACGAAAGAACACGCCGTCGGCGGCCATCGCCTGCAGCACGCGCGGCGTCACCAGAATCACGAGGTTCAGAAACCCAAACGTGGAAATCGCGATCCCCGCCGCGATGACCTTCCCGCCGACCGGACCCAGCAACGCCTCCATCGTGTCCGCCGCCGGAGCGGTGCTTTGCGCCAGGCCCTCGATGCCGAGCACTCGCAAATAGGCGACGTTGGTGAGCAGGTACACGGTCACCACGATCGCGACGCCCCACAGCAGCGCTTTTGGCAGGTTTTTTTCCGGATCGACGATCTCTTCGGCGATGAAATTCGTTTGTTGCCAACCGCCGTAGGTAAACAGGATGGGTACGAGCGCAGGGCCAAGGGCGGCGAGGTGAGGCGGCGGCGAAGGGGCGGCGAGGGGCGGCGAGGGCGCTGCGAGGAGCACACCCGCGCCGATGAGCACCGCCAAACCCGCGAGCTTGAGAACGGTGAAGATGTTCTGTGTCACTGCGGCTGGTCGCACCCCGACATAATTGATAGCCGTTAGGAAGACGATTGCTGCGACGGCGAGCGGTACGGAGTACGTGTGCGCGAGCCCCGCCAGCGCCAGCGTGTAGTCGGCGAACGTCACCGCCACGGCGGCGATCGCGCCCGTCGCGATGACCAGCACCAGCGTCCAGCCGTACAGGAATGCCGGCAGCGGGCCGAAGGTCTCGCGCAGGTAGACGTACCCGCCGCCGGCGCGAGGACGCCGCTGGCCGAGCTCGCCCCAGCAAAACGCGCCGATCAATGCGACAACGCCACCGATGACCCACGCCAGCAATACCAGCCCCGGTGAGCGCAGCCGCTCGGCGACGGTGGCAGGCGTACGGAAAATCCCGCCACCGATGATGCCGCCCACCACGGCCATAGTGCCGGAGAACAGGCCCAGACGACGAGCGTAGGATGTCATTGGGGTGGGAATAATGTAGGGGCGCAGCATGCTGCGCCCCTACCCCACGCTACCATACGCCTGACTAGCGTCTTTCGGCTCCGGCCGCCACGTTACACGCGACTCTCCTCCTCGAGATCAGCCTATGCCCGCCTACTCTCTCCTGGTGAATGGCCGCCGCCGTACTGTCGAGGTCGCCGCGAACACGCCGCTGCTCTGGGTGCTGCGCGACAATCTCGGACTCACGGGGACAAAGTTTGGATGCGGCATCGCCCAGTGCGGTGCCTGCACCGTGCACCTGGGCGGTGACGCGGTGCGATCGTGCATGCTCCCCGTTTCCGCGGTCGGCACACGGCCCGTCACCACGATCGAAGGCCTGAGTCCCACATCCACGCACCGCGTGCAGAAGGCGTGGGTCGCCGAGGACGTGCCGCAGTGCGGCTACTGCCAGTCGGGCCAGCTCATGGCCGCGGCGGCGTTGCTGCGCCGCACGGCGCAGCCGACGGACGCCGACATCGATGCGGCGATGAGCAACATCTGCCGCTGCGGAACCTACCAGCGGATCCGGGCCGCGATCCATCGCGCGGCGAAGGAGGCCTGATGCAACGGCGCGACTTTCTTCAGGTGGCGGGGACGATTGGCGCTGGGCTGGTCATTGGGTTTCGGATCCCCAACCGGCGTGGCGTGGCGCCGTTTGCGCCCAACGCGTGGCTGCGTATCGGCACCGACGACAGCGTCCTGGTGATTGTGGACCGCTCGGAGATGGGTCAGGGCGTCACCACCTCGCTGCCGATGTTATTGGCCGAGGAGCTCGAAGCGGACTGGACGAAGATTCGATTCGAGTTTGCCCCGGCCGATAAGGCCTACATCAATCAGCTCTTCGGCATTCAAGGCACCGGTGGCAGCTCGAGTGTGCGCGCGGCCTGGAAGCCGCTGCGCGAGGCGGGCGCGCAGGCGCGCACCATGTTGATCGCGGCGGCCGCGCAGACGTGGGGGGTGGAGCCGGCGAGCTGCCGCGCCGAAGCTGGCGCGGTGATTCACGTCGCGACCCACCGGCGGCTCACGTACGGCGCGCTGGCGCAGCGAGCGGCGGCGCTTCCCGTGCCCGCGGACGTGCAGCTCAAGGATCCGAAGGACTGGCGCCTCGCCGGTAAGCCGACGAAACGCCTCGACACGCGCTTCAAGGTGAACGGCACGGCGCAGTTCGGTATCGATGTCCGCGTGCCCGGGATGCTGACCGCGGTAGTGGCACGCAGCCCGGTGTTCGGTGGCAAGGTCACCAGCTTTGATGCGACCGCCGCGAAAGCCATCCCCGGTGTCCGGCACGTCGTGCAGATCTCGAGCGGCATCGCCGTGGTCGGCGATGGCTATTGGCCGGCGAAACAGGGTCGCGATGCCCTGAAGGTCTCCTGGGATGAGGGCCCGGTTGCGCAGGTCTCCAGCGCGAGCATCTCCAGTCTGTTCGCCCAACGCGCCACGCAGGACGGCGCCGTCGCCCGGCACGACGGCGACGCGGTCGCCGCGCTGGCCGGAGCAGCACAACGCGTCGAGGCCGTCTACGAAATGCCGTTCCTCGCGCACGCGACGATGGAGCCGATGAATTGCACCGCGCACGTGCGCGCCGGTGCCGTGGACATCTGGGCGCCGACGCAGAACCAGACGGGCGTTCAGATGGTCGGCGGCCAAATCGGTGGCGTACCGCCCGAGAAAGTCGCTGTGCACACGACCTATTTGGGCGGTGGGTTCGGCCGGCGCTTCGAGCTGGACTTCATCATAGAGGCGCTCGAGACCTCGAAGGCGGCGGGAGCGCCCGTCAAAGTAATCTGGTCGCGCGAGGACGACATCCAGCACGCGCAATACCGGCCCGCCAACTATCACCAATTGCGCGCGGGACTCGATGCGAGCGGCCGACCGGTCGCATGGACGCATCGCATCGTCGCGCCATCGATCATGGCTCGGATGTTTCCGCAGACCGTCAAGAACGGTCTCGATGGGGAAGCGGTCGAGGGCGGCGTCGGGTTGCCGTACGCCGTCCCCAACGTGCACGTCGACTATCAGCTCACCGACACGGGCATCCCGGTCGGCTTCTGGCGGTCGGTGAACAACTCCTTCAATGCGTTCGCCGTGGAGGGGTTCATCGACGAGCTCGCGTCGGCCGCGAAGCAGGACCCCTACGAGTATCGCCGCACGCTCCTCGCGAACGCCCCGCGCGATCGCGGTGTGCTCGAGTTGGCGGCGACCAACGCCGGATGGGGCACGCCGTTGCCCGCGGGACGCGGCCGCGGCATCGCCGTGTACAAATCGTTCGAATCATTTGCGGCCCAGGTTGCGGAGGTGTCGGTGTCGCCGGCGGGAGACGTGCGCGTGCATCGCGTCGTCTGCGCCATCGATTGCGGCATGCACGTGAATCCCAGTACGATCGAGGCGCAGATGCAGGGCGGCATCGTGTATGGGTTGACGGCGGCGTTGAACGGCGCGATCACGATCGAAAACGGGCGCGTGACGCAGAGTAACTTCCATGACTACCGGATGCTGCGGCTGGCCGAGATGCCGGTCGTGGAGGTGTACATCGTGCCGAGCAACGAGGCGCCAGGAGGCGTCGGGGAGCCTGGGACTCCTCCCATCGCCCCCGCGGTCTGCAACGCGATCTTTGCGGCGACGGGGAAGCGAATTCGGAGGCTGCCGATTGGGAAGGTGACGTAGAAATCGTGGTCGTGTAGGGGCGCAGCATGCTGCGCCCCTACAACTCACGATCCCTCGCAACTACTTCAGCGAAGCCAGTAGCCCCGCATGATCCGACGGCCAGATCGGATAGGCCGGTCCGGGCAACCGATCCGCCGGTACGTCGCCGACGCGATCGATGCTCCCCTGCACGTTACCGTCGTCGCGCGCAAACCCGCGCGTCCAGACGTAGTCGATCCGCTGATCGAAGTTCGCGACCTGATCCGACAGATCGGCAACGTGGCAGCAGGTCAACCCCGCGGCACCCACACCCGGATGCATCGCGGTCCACGTATCCGTATAGCCCGCGCCCGCGAGCACGCCATACATCGGCGAACCAGGTCGGTCGTTCAAGTCGCCCATGAGCACGACGCGCTCGCTCGAGCCGAGCGCCGCGACCATCTCGCCCACCTGCGCGGCGCGAATTTGCTCGAGCAATCCCGGCGGTGCACCCGCGAGATCGGCTTCGGTGTGCGCGCTCGCAAACGTGTACGCCCTGCCGTCGATGGTCGTACGGGCAAACACCCAGCCGCGAATCAGTACGACGCCGTCCGCGACCTGCCCCAGATTGACCGAGAAGTCCTGGCCGCCGGCGTCGTTGAGCATGACGCGATCGGCATCGATCAGCAGCGCATCATGATCCCTCAGGTGAACCAGCCCTGAGACCAGGTTGACGTTGATGTTGTCGGACGTGGCAGCGACCTGATAATGGAGACCGCGCGCCGCCAGCGCGGCCTGCAGCAGAGCCAGAAAGTCCTGGTCCACGACGACCGGCACACCCAACGGGCGCAGATCGATATTGATCTGCGACACTTCCTGCAGTCCCACGGCGTGCGGCCGCGCCCGCGCGATCCGATCGGCGATCGCTTCGGCGCGCGCAGGAAAATCGGTCTTGCCGACCGTTTGGATCGCGAACAGCAGCGCCGGGAAATCATCGCCCGGATCGGGAGTGCCCAGGGCGCGGATCACGAGATCCACGTCGGCGCCGACGTAGAGGTTCTGCGTCATGACGCTGATCTCGCTCGAGGGGACACTGACGCTCTGTTCGGTCAGCCAGTTCCCCGAGCCGACCGGCTCCTGACACGCGGTAGCCACGATCGCTGCAGCTGCGAGAAGATACAGGCGCTTCATCATAATACGGGACTCCGGGTTGAAGACTGAACGTCGTGATCGACGTCGCAGCCTAGCCGGGGCCCGTCAAGCGTGCGTCAAGGTTTGGCCAGACCGGTGCGAGGATCGATCTCGCGCACGCCCCGCAATACCATCATGCGGAAATGAATGCGCTGAATCTTCGTCCAATAGCCTTCCAGCGCGCGGGACTCGAGCGCGATCGCAGCACGCCGCGTGACGCCGGGCGGCGGCGGTACGAGCGCCGCGAGCCGATCGTACACGACGCCGCGCAGCGCCGGATCGACGCGCTGCAGCACATGCCAGAGCGAGAGCGCATCCTGCGGACGCGCGAGCGCGAGCACCGTACGAATCGCGCGCGCGCGCGTGCCCCGCTGCGCGAAGTCGAACGCGATCAAGGCGCGCACGAACGGCGCCGGCGCGCCCTCCACATACGGAATGCCGGGTCCCGTAGTGGGGCGGATTTGCATCAACGTGCCCAGGAGTACCCGCGAGGCGTGAGACCCGGTCTGGAACTCGACTTCACCCGCGGTGACGTGCAGCAAGCCGTTGCCCAGGGAATCCGTTTCGAGAGTGTAGGCACAGCCGAGGTCGATCGCCGTGCCGGCCGGCGTCTCGACGAAAAAGAGGCGCGGCACCGCGTCGACTTTGGCGTCGATCGTGCCGCGCGCCAGCGCCAGGCGGTGCTCGTTCGCTTTGGCGACGACGAGCTGCACGCGCGTGTCCGGCCGCACTTCGACCTGCCCGATCCGTCCGACGGCGATGAGCGCGCGCGAGGAGTCGTCGGTCTGCAGCCAGTCACCCACCCGCAGCCGGCCCGACGCCGCGAGCCGCGTCGTGCCGATCAGCGGCCGGCCCGCCAGTGCGGTGACGTCCCAGGCACTACGCTCCGCCCGGGCGATCAGCAGAAACACCAGCACCGCGGCCAACGCGAGCGGCACCCAGTACCAGCGCCGCCGCCACAGCCGAGCCTCGATACCCGGCCACAAATCGCGTGGCGGCTCGATGCTCTTCGGCAGCCGGCTGACGGCGTCGTGCAGCTCCTGTTCGTTCATCGCTCCAGCTTCTCCCGTAACAGTCGCCGGGCGCGAAACAGCTGCGCCTTGGACGTGCCCTCCGCTATGCCCACGAGCTGCGCGATTTCGCCGTGCCCGTAGCCCTCGATGTCATACAGCACGAATACCTCCCGCGCTCCGTCCGGCAGCTCGGCGATGGCCCGCTCGAGGTCGATGTTCAGATGGAGGGGCGCCGCATGTTGCGCCCCTACCACAGTGTCCGGATCCTCCGCCAACATCACCCGCCGCTCCCGCCTGCCGGTCGTGCGGCGTTCGTTCAGGACCACATTGACGGCCAGGCGGTGCAGCCAGGAACTGAAGGCGCTATCACCGCGGAACGAGCGCAGTTTGTCCCACAGCCGCACGAACACATCCTGGGTGCGCTCTTCGGCGTCGCGTCCGTCGCCCGTGAGACGGAGACACAGCGCGTAGACACGGCCGGCGTGCTGGCGGTACAGCTCCCGAAAGGCGGTCTGGTCGCCGGCCTGGGCGCGGGCGACGAGATCGTCCGACACGGTACTAAGACGCCGTGGGGTGCTGCAACGTTTGGACGAGAGTCCCGGTGGCGCTCACGGCAGCCGGATTCGCGTGAGCTCGCGCCGCCGCTGCTCGAGCTGCTTTTGCAGCTCGTCCAGGCGCGCGCGCTGCTGGGCGACCTGGGCCTGCGCCTGCGTCTGGACCTCGTTCACGCGCGCGCACCGGACCCACCTTGGCGTCGACCAGCGCGTCCACGCGATCGTGGACCTGTTGCTCCGCGGCGGCGACCTGTCCGCCGAGCACCGCGCGCAGGCGAGCTGCCCCTCCGTGCCCTCGGAGTGCAGCGCGCCGAACAGCGATTGGATCAGCTTGATCAATGCGAACATGGGCGTTTCAGCCGGTCCTCAGCAATCGCCAGTATCTCCCGCAGCGCTGTGCGCCGCTCCTCCTCGCGCGAGCCGCGCAGCCGCGCCTCGAGGATCGGCACGATGGCCTCCTTCGATCGCCGGTTGACGAAGACGACAAAGCGAAAGCCGAACTTCTGCTCGTATTCTTCGTTGAGCGTCGCCAGGCGTCGCAGGACATCCGCCGGCGTCGTGTCGCGGTCGTAGCCCTGCTCCTTGAAAGACAGCGCCGACACCTTGTCGCGACGTTCGCCGATGCGCGGATGCGCATTGATGACAGCGATCTGCTCTGCTTCCGAGAGTTGCTTCACGATGGCACGGGCGCGTGCGAGTATCGCGGCACCGCTGGGGAACGGCTCCTCCGCGCGAAGCCGATCCAACAATGGACCCGCGTCCTCGAAGAGGTTCAACTGCCTCGGTAGCTCGAGCACGCAAACGGGGACATCAAGAGGGGGATGTGGTAGCGGCGGTTGGTATCGCTGATCTCGAAGTCCAGCGTCGCGCGCTGGAGGAACGCCGCGGTCCCTTTCTTCTTATAGTAGGCGCCCACGTCGAATGACAGCCGGTACGTCCCCGCGGTCAGAGCTCCGTCGCCCAGTGCCCCGATTCGTCCGTCCGCATCCGTCTCTCGGGTTCCCTGCGATACGGGCTCTTTGCCATCGAGGCGCCACAGCGTCACCGCGACGCCGGCGGCGGGCTCGCCGCGCGTGGTATCGAGGACGTGCGTCGAAATCGTCGGACGGTTAGTGTTGGACATGCTCAAGATCCGCGTGGGAAGCCTGACGTTTACGGCACGGCTGGAAGAGAACGCCGCACCCAAAACGGTGGCCGTGATTCGCAAAATGCTGCCGCTCAAGTCCAAGATAGTCCACTGCCGCTGGAGCGGCGAGTCGACGTGGATTCCCATGGGCGAGCGCAAACT
>WNGP01015560.1_pt1 | contig 11712 bp, 11 predicted proteins | sample 5407671 | NCBI WGS metagenome assembly WNGP01 (sample SAMN13153381, study PRJNA577476) | soil metagenome | isolation source: 40 cm soil or saprolite under Garry oak tree replicate 2 | place: USA:California | collected 2016-06-15 | reverse complement strand
GGTAATCCGCCGGCATCGGATAGTCCTCGAACTCGGACAAGCGCTTCGAGGAGATGATGTGCGTGGAAAAATACACGCTGGTCCGATCCCCTTCTTCGCGAAACACCCAATTACCGCCGATTGCGTCGCTCTCGTCATAACAGACGACGCCGCTGAGCCCGGCCGCCAGCAAATTTTTGAGCGCCGTGAGGCCGCACGGCCCCGCGCCGATCACGCAAACGCGTGGCTGCAGCCGATCATCGGATCGAACGGCGGCCGAGTTCATGGCTGAACAGTTTGTTCCCAACGTCGGGCATGCCCCCGCGCGTTCACCACAATGCATCACGTTTGCTCCCCCACAATGCTGCCCGCTTCCGGCGCGAAGCTAGGCCGGCGGTCATGCGGTGACAAGCGCAGGATCGGCCTCCGGCCCGCGGCGGTTGGTTGCGCCGCCGGGCCGCAGAAACGGATTTCTTTACAGCGAAAGTCAAGTTCGTTATCGGCAGGCGGTCGGCAGCCCCGAGCGTTGCAAGCTTGATGAAGATCATCCGCGGCAAGAAGGCTCTCGTCACCGGCGCCGCGTCCGGTATCGGACGCGCGATCGCCATTGCGCTCGCCGACGAGGGTGCCGACCTCTACCTGGTCGATATCGACGAAGCCGGCCTCGCGCTCACGGCCCGCGAGGTCGCGAGCCGCGGCGTCGAAGTCGTTACCGCAACGTGCGACCTCGCCGAGCCGGCTCAGATCACAGCCGCAGTCCGCGCGCTGCTCTCGCGCTGGGGCCGGCTCAATATACTCGTCAACAACGCGGCAGTCCTCTTTTACGGCCCGGCCCACCGCATGACCGACGAGCAATGGAACCGAGTGATGTCGGTCAATCTGGCCGCCCCCATTCAGCTGGCTCGCGAACTATTGCCCACGCTTGTGCGCTCGCAGGATGCGCATCTGGTCAACGTGTGCAGCATTTTCGGCTTGGTGGGCTCGCGCAACGTGGCCGCCTACCAGACCAGCAAATATGGCCTCATCGGCTTCACCGAGGCGCTCCGAACCGAGTATGGCGGACGCAGCTTCGGCATCACCGCCATTTGTCCCGGCTTCGTCTCCACCCCGATGGTGGAACGCGTGGTCGGCAGCGAGCCGGAAGCAAAGAGCCGCTCCGGCAAGCCCCCTACTCCGCCTCCCGCATGGATCTTCACCACGCCGGAGAAAGTGGCCGCCAAGACCATCGCGGCCATGCGCAGGAACCGCGGAATCGTCGTCGTGACCCCTGCCGCACGCCTGCTGTGGTGGCTCAAGCGGCTCTTCCCCGGGGCCGTCGACTGGGTCACCCGAGAGGGCTGGCGCAACAAGGGACCCGCCGAGCTCGAGGCGGATCGCCTCGTACGTGATGAGCTAGGCCGTTAGGACGCGGGGGAGCCGCTTCCGCCCGGGGCCGGGCGGCGACCGCTCGTACGCGGACCTTGCCGACGCACGCTCGGCGAAATGCGGAATTCCGCCAAGGTTGGCGCTCGTCTCCGCAACGCCCCGGAAAATGCAGCGCGCAGAGCCGGCGTCGTTGAACTCAGCGGCGTCCTTCGCTATAGGGGCACACGTCGGTTCGGGGGCAAGGAGCCATGCTTCGCGCCGCTCGGGCCCGGGGCGTTATTCCAAGCCGCTGAGCACCAAGAGCATCGCAAATGTCCGATACGTTCAATACGGTTGCGGATATCATTGCCGAAACTTGCGACATTCCGCGAGAAAAGATCAAGCCGGAAAGCCACGCTATCGACGATCTCGAAATCGACAGCCTGGATTTTCTCGACATCGCGTTCGCCGTCGACAAGGCATTCGGCATCAAGCTGCCGCTCGAGCAATGGACGCAGGAAGTCAGCGACGGCAAGGCGTCGACCGAGCAGTATTTCGTGCTCAAGAACCTCTGCGCCCGCATCGACGACCTCATTGCCGCCAAGAGCGCGTGAGCGCCCAATGCGGCTTGAATATTTCCAGATGGTCGACCGCGTCGTCGAAATGTCGTGCGACGACGGCATTATCCGCGTCGAATCCGTAGTCCCGATGGCGAGCACGGTATTCGAAGGCCATTTTCCCGGTTATCCGCTCGTGCCGGGAGTGCTGCTCATCGAGACCATGGCGCAAACGGCAGGGTGGATCATCCTGGCGCGCAATCGGTTCGATCGCATGCCGTTCCTGGCCGGGGTGCGGAGCGCGAAGCTCAGACGCTTCGTGACGCCCGGCGAGCGGCTGTCGGTCGAAGGCCGCATCATCCACGAGGGTTCCGCGTTCTGCCGTTCCCCAATCGCGACGTCCGGGCCGAACTGGAAGCGGCGGCCGCGCGTATCGAGTTCCCGCTAGAGGCGCTCAGCGATGCCGGCTGAGGCGTGGATCACCGGGATCGGCATCGTCTCCTGTCTCGGCGAAGGCCCGGATGCGCATTGGCAGGGGTTGCTGCATCCGCAGCCGAGCGCCGACACGGCGCGGTTCGCGCCATACGTCATCCATCCACTGGCGGCGATCGAGTTCGACAAGCAAATTCCGAAGAAAGGCGATCAGCGCCAGATGGAACCGTGGCAGCGGATCGGGACCTATGCGGCGGGCTTGGCGCTGGATAGCGGCAAGGTCAAAGGCAACGCCGCGCTGCTTGCGCATACCGACATGATCGTCGCCGGCGGCGGCGGCGAACGCGATGTCGAGGTGGACGTCGCCATCATGGCCGGGCTCCGCAACGCCGCCGATCCCGACGCCTTCATCAACGAACGTTTGATGAGCGATCTGCGCCCTACCCTGTTCCTCGCGCAGCTTTCGAACTTGCTCGCCGGTAACATTTCCATCGTGCACGGGGTCACTGGCTCCTCCCGGACCTTCATGGGCGAGGAGGCTGCGGGAGTGGACGCGGTGCGGGTCGCGGTCTCGCGTATCGCCGCCGGCCAAAGCAAGCTCGCGCTGGTGGGCGGCGCGCACAATGCCGAGCGCAAGGATCTGCTGCTGCTCTACGAATTCGGCAGCGTCGCCCTCAAGGAGCCGTATCGACCGGTCTGGTCACGCCGCGCCAGTCCGGGGTTTGCGCTGGGCTCGCTGGGTGCTTTCCTGGTCCTGGAAGAGCGCGAGCATGCCCAAGCACGCGGCGCCGAGCCTATCGCAAGGCTTTCGCTCGTGCTCTCCGGCCGCACCGGTCGGGATGCGGGCGCGGTAGCGGATGCGTTGCGCCGGATGTGGCAACCGATCGCTCCCCGGCTCGAGGCCGGCCGTTATGCCATTCTGTCGGGGGCAACCGGCGTCGAGCCCGCGACCGCCGAGGAGCAGAGCTTCCTGGCCGAGCATCCCGAAGCGTCGATTCGCGCGACCGGGAGCCGGATCGGGCACGGCATGGAAGCGCAGTTCCCGATGAACATTGCCCTTGCAGCCCTTGCGGTCCGCCATGGCATATTGTTCCCGCCCTGCGCCGGTTCGCCGGTCGAGCGCGCGATGGAGGGCGCCTTGACCCAGGCGGTCGTGACAGGGGTCGGGCATTGGCGGGGAGAGGGCATGGCCCTGGTCGAGGCCGCCCATTGAGCGAAAGGATCAAAGAATATGCAGCCCACGCGGGATAAGGGGGGTCAGCCCATCGTGGTCGTGACGGGCATGGGAGTCGTCACTCCGCTCGGTATCGGCAAGACCGACAACTGGCGGCGGCTCACTGCGGGCGAATCCGGCATTCGGGCAATCACGCGCTTCTCGACCGACGGACTGAAGACCAAGGTTGCCGGCACCATCGATTTCGTGCGGGCCGAGCCGTTCTGTGCTCCGGCGCTGGCAGAGCGCCTCGCCGAGATCGTGATCGAGGAGGCGGTGGGCGAAGCGAAGATCGGCACCGCCAAGAATTTTCCCGGACCTTTATTCCTCGCCGTGGCCCCGGTGGAGATGGAATGGCCGCAGCGCAAGGAATTGGCCGCGGCGGCGGCGCGAGCCAAGGACCCGATCGATTATAACGAGCTGCTGCGCATGGCTGCGAGCGGCGGGTTTCGCGGCTATCACGAGCGGTTCCTGTTCGGCTCGGTGGCGGAACATCTTGCCGCCAGGTTCGGTACCCAAGGCTCCCCCATCACATTGTCGACCGCGTGCGCCTCCGGCGCGAGCTCGATTCAGCTCGGGCTCGAGGCGGTTCGCCGCGGCGAGGCCGACGCCGCGCTATGCGTGGCGACCGACGGTTCCATCAATCCGGAAACGGTCGTGCGTTTTTCGCTGCTCTCCGCGCTCTCGACCCACAACGATCCTCCTCAGGGGGCTGCCAAGCCATTTTCCAAGAATCGCGACGGTTTCGTGATGGCCGAAGGCGCCGGCGCCCTGGTGCTCGAAAGCTTCGATGCCGCCAAGGCCCGCGGCGCCAGGATTCTCGGCGTCATCGAAGGTTGCGGCGAAATGGCGGATTCCTTCCACCGCACCCGTTCGAGCCCGGACGGCAAGCCGATCATCGGCAGCATTCACAACGCAATCGCAGATGCCGGGCTCAATCCCGACGACATCGACTACATCAACGCGCATGGCACCGGCACGCCGGAAAACGACAAGATGGAATATATCGGCGTGTCCGCCGTGCTCGGCGAACGGGCCAAGCAAGTGCCGATCTCGTCGAACAAATCGATGATCGGGCACACCCTATCGGCCGCCGGCGCTGTGGAGGCGATCTTCACCCTGCTCACGCTCGAGCATCAGCGCATTCCGCCGACGATCAATTATCAGGTGCCGGATCCGGCCATTCCGCTCGACGTGGTGCCGAACGTCGCGCGCGAGGCGAGCGTCCGTCATGCGCTGTCCAATTCCTTCGGATTCGGCGGTCAGAACGTCTCGCTCGTCATGGGGCGGGAACCCTCGTGACGGCTCGATCCCGGCGATCGTCGTCCCGGAACCTGCGAAGCGGGTATCCGGGACCCATGACCACCCACCTCGCAATTCCGCTCGGTCCCGTGGTCACGGGTCCCCACTTTCGCGGGGACGACGCTCCAGCGAGTCCGTGCTTTTATAGCTTGCGGTGACTCGCACCCATGCGAGCGTTGACCCTCGTTGCCGACCGCAAGCTCGAGCTGCAAGAGGTGCCGCCACCGTCCGCGCCGGGCGCCGTCGAGGTGCAGATTCGGATCCGGGCCGTGGCGCTCAACCACATCGACGTGTGGGGCTGGCGCGGCATGGCATTCGCCAAACGCAAGCTGCCGCTCATCGTCGGTGCGGAAGCGGCGGGAGAGATCGCAGCGCTCGGACCGGGCGTAACCGGTCTTCGCGTCGGCGACGCCGTCGTCATGTACGGTGCGCTCACCTGCGGAGAATGCCGGGCCTGCCGCGAGGGGCGCGACAACCTTTGCGAAAATGTCGGTGGCATTCTCGGTTTTCATGTCGACGGCTTTGCGCGCGATCTCCTCAATTTTCCCGGCCGGCTCGCAATACCCGTGCCGGACGGGGTTGCGTTCCGCGACGCCGCCTGCGCCCCGATCGCGTTCTCGACGGTCGAGCACATGTTGTTCGACAATGCCAAGCTTCAGCCGGGCGAGACCATCCTGGTGCATGCCGGGGGGTCGGGGATCGGCACCGCGGCGATCAAGATGGCGAAGGCGATCGGTTGCACCGTGATCACTACGGTCGGCGATGATGCCAAGGCCAACAAGGCAAAGGAGCTGGGCGCGGACCACGTCGGTTCGAACACGCGGTGCGCAAGCTCACGCGAAAGAAGGGCGTCGACGTGGTATTCGAGCATGTCGGGGCGGAGACCTTCAATGGTTCGCTCCTGGCGCTCAAGCGCGGCGGACGTCTGGTGACCTGCGGGGCGACCTCCGGTCCGAGCGCGACGCTCAACCTGATGCAGCTGTTCCAACAGCAATACCGGATCATCGGCTCGTTCGGCGCCACCATGGGCAACATCCGCGGCAGCCTCGCCAAAATGGCGGGCGGGCTGACGCCGGTGATCGATACCGAAGTCGAGCTTGCCGATGTCGCGGCGGGCCTCGAGCGGCTCGCAAGCCGGCAGGTATTCGGCAAGATCGTGGTGCATTTCTGAGTGCGCAGCCGATGAGGAGGGCATTCCGCCGTCGATGGCAAACTTATGCCCGAGGTTTCAAGCGCGGCGTCGATGCGCTGGTCGGCTTTGCCGCCGTGGCGCTGTTCAACCTGGTGCGCCGGACCAATCCGGACCGGATGACGAACTTTGCCGGCCCCTTCATGCGCACAATCGGGCCCTGGTTGCCCGAGCATCGCACCGGCCGCGCCAACCTGATGGCGGCGTTTCCGGAGAAATCCGCCGCCGAGATCGAAAAAATCCTGGCGGGCGTATGGGATAATCTCGGACGGGTCGCTGCGGAGTTCGCCCATCTAGACCGCCTGTGGGAGTACGATTTCGAGCGGCCCAATGCCGGCCGCATCGAGTTTACCCCGAGGTCGATGGAGCTATTCCTGCAGCTGCGCGACGACGGCAAGCCGGCGCTGGTATTTGCCGCGCATCTCGGCAATTGGGAGCTTCCGCCGCTTTCAGCCGGCGCCTACGACATGCCCGCCGCGGTGGTCTATCGGCGGCCGAACCTCGGCGCGGTCGCGGAAGCGATTATCCCGTTGCGCGCCGTCAGCATGGGCGAGCTGATCCCCAGCGATCGCGCCGCTCCGATCAAAGCCGCGCGCGCGCTCGAACAGGGCGTGCACGTCGGCATGCTGGTCGACCAGCATTTCAGCGAGGGCGTGGACGTGATGTTCTTCGGCCGGCGTTGCAAAGCCAATCCGCTGATCGCGCGCCTCGCCCGGCATTTCGATTGCCCGATTCACGGCATTCGGGCCATCCGCCTTGCAGGCGGACGTTTTCGCGCAGAGATCACGGAAGCGGTCGAGCCGCCGCGCGACGCCAAGGGCCGGGTCGACGTCGATGCCACCATGCAAACGATCACCTCGGTGGTCGAGGGCTGGGTGCGGGAACACCCCGATCAGTGGCTGTGGCTGCACCGGCGATGGCGGTGATGGGAACGCACCGTCACATCCCGGTCTTGATGCGGGTCCACAGCCGGTTGATCAGGCGCTGCGTCTTCTGATCGTGCGCGGTGATGGTGTAGAGGTGCTGCATGGTTGCGGCATCGGGATAGATGCCGCGATCCTGCAGGATCGCCTGGTCGATGAACGGACGGCTCGCCGCAACGCCGTTGGCATAGGCGATGAAATTGGTGTTCTTCGCGGCGATTTCCGGCCGCAATAGAAAATCGATCAGTGCGTGGGCCTCGCGCGGGTGCCTGGCGTCGCGCGGAATCGCCAGATTGTCGAACCACAATTGCGCTCCCTCCTTCGGAATCACGTAACCGATGTCGACGCCGTTCCTGGCCTCGCCCGCGCGTTTCTGCGCCTGCTTGATGTCGCCGGAGAAGCCGAGCGCGAGGCAGATTTCGCCGGACGCGAGCGCGTTGAGATATTCCGAGGAATGGAACTTGCGCACGAACGGCCGCACCTTCATCAGGATATCGGCGGCCTTTTCCAGCTGCGCCTGGTCGCTGGTATTCGCATCGAGCCCGAGATAGTTCAGCGCCGCCGATAGCACGTCGTCCGAGGAATCCAGCATGTGAACGCCACAGCCCTTGAACTTCGCGATCTGTTCCGGCTTGAACACCAGATCCCAGCTGTCGATCGCCGCTTGCGTCCCCAGAATCGCTTTGGCGCTGCCGACGTTGTAGCCGATTCCGGTCGTTCCCCACATGTAGTTGACCGCATAGAGATTGCCCGGATCGTACGCGGCGAGCCGCCGCGCGATCTCGTCCCAGACGTTCGCCACATTGGGGAGCTGCGACTTGTCGAGCTTCTGGAAGATGCCGGCCTTGATCTGGCGCTCGAGAAAATAAGCCGTCGGCACCACGAGATCGTACCCCGAATTCCCGGCGAGCAGCTTGGTCTCGAGAATGTCGTTGGAATCGAACGTGTCGTACTTGACCGCAATCCCCGTCTCGCGGGTGAAGGCTTCGATCGCGGCGGGATCGATGTAATCCGACCAATTGTAGAAATTCACCACCCGGTCGCCGGTCGTCGCCGCCAGTGCGCCGCTGCGGCCGCTCCCGGCCGCGACGATCAACGCCAGGATCAGGAGCAACCGAGGCATGTGTGCTTCAGCTCACGGTGGGGTGGCCGGCGGCCTTCCAGGCGAGAATGCCGCCCGCGAGGTGCGCATCATACGGCAGCCCCGCGGCCTGCGCCGCCTGCGAGGCCGTCACCGACCTTTTGCCGGACCTGCAGACGAACACCACCTCTTTGCCTTCCGGATCGGGAATGCGCGAGGGATCGAACGAGGATAAAGGCACGACCACCGCCCCGGGAAATGCCTCGAGCGCCGTCTCGTTGGGCTCGCGGACATCGACCAGCAGGATCCGATCGTGCCGCATCCCGCGCGCCACTTCGTCGGCCGTGAGATTGCGCACGGCCTTGCCCCTTTCGAACATCGCGTTTCTCCTCGCGCTGCGGTCAGCGACCGGCCGCGGCGCACCGCCTTCTCGCCCGGGATCGCGTCGGGCGTTCGGAGATGATGTGTCGCATCCTTCCCGGGAATCAAGACCGCATGCGGTCGGTGACTCGTTGCACTACACCGCAAATCATACCGAACTATACCGTGACCTGGGTCCCAACCTCGACCACGCGTCCGGTCGGGATCTTGAAATAATCGGTCGCGTCGTTTGCGGCTTGGGCAAGGTGGATGAAGAGCCGGTCCTGCCAACGCGGCATGCCGGATTGCGCCGCCGGCCGCAGCGACCGGCGGGACACAAAGAACGACGTCGACATGATGTCGAACTGCCAGCCGAGCTTGCGCGCGATCGCCAACGCTTTCGGCACGTTCGGCGTCTCCATGAAGCCGAACCGCAGCCGCACCCGCGAGAACGTCTTTCCGACCGGCTCGATGCGAACGCGCTCCGCGACCGGCACTCGCGGCGAGTTTGCGGTCTCCACCGTCAAGATGACGTTCTTTTCGTGCAGCACCTTGTAGTGCTTGAGACTGTGGAGCAGCGCGGTCGGCGCGCTCCGGGGATCGCTGGTGAGGAACACGGCGGTCCCGGGCACCGTCTGCGGCGGCTTTCGCTCCAGCATGGCGACAAGATCGTCCAGCGGCATCTCCTGGCGGCGCGTCTTCTCGAACAACAGCCTGGTACCGCGCCGCCACGTGTACATGATGGTCATGATCAGGCTGGCAAACGCCAAGGGGGCCCATCCACCCTCGAAAAGCTTCAGCAGATTGGCGGCAAAGAACGTCAGGTTTATTGCTTGGAACGGCACCATCAATCCGGCCGCGGCCAGCGGCGACCAATTCCAATGCTTCCAAATCACGACGAAGCCCATCGTCGCGTCCACCAGCATGGTGCCGGTCACCGCGATTCCATACGCGGAGGCCAGCGCGCTCGAGGAACGGAACATGACGACCAGCAGCAGCACCGCGATCAATAGCAGGGCGTTGACGCGCGGCATGAAGATCTGGCCGGCAAGTGCTTCGGAAGTGTGACGAACTTCGAGCCGCGGCAACAAACCAAGCCCGATCGCCTGCCGAGACAGAGAATAGGCACCGGTGATCACCGCTTGGCTGGCAATCACGGTGGCGGCGGTCGCGATCAGGACCATCGGCAACTGCGCCCAGTCCGGATAGAGCAGGAAGAATGGATTCTGGAGGGCTTTTTCGTCCGCGAGCACGAGCGCTCCCTGACCGAGGTAGTTGATCGCGAGCGCGGGCAGGACGAATCCGGTCCAGGCCATCTGGATCGGTTTGCGGCCGAAATGACCAAGATCGGCATAGAGCGCCTCCGCTCCCGTGACGGCCAGGAACACGGCGCCCAGCGTGAAGAGACCGATGATGCCGTGGCTGGCCAAGAAACTCAGCCCATGGAGCGGATTGAGCGCGCGCAATACGCCGGGGTTCGCGGCGAGATGCACCAGACCGCCGAGGGCGATCACCACGAACCAGACGGCCATGATTGGCCCGAAGAACGCCGCGACCCTGGCGGTGCCGCGAGACTGCACCACGAACAGGCCGACCAGGATGGCCATCGTCAGCGGCACGACATAGGGATCGAATCCGGGCGCTACGATCTTCAGGCCTTCGATCGCGGAGAGAACCGAGATTGCCGGGGTGATGATGGCGTCCCCGTAAAACAGCGCCGCGCTGCTGACGCCGAGCAGGACCACCGCCGCGCCGGAACGGCCCATCGCGCGCTGCGCCAGCGCCATGAGCGCCAGCGTGCCGCCTTCCCCGTTGTTGTCGAGCCGCAGGAGGATGAGCACGTATTTGGCGGTGACGACGAGCAGCAGCGCCCAAATGATCAGCGACAGCACACCGAGAACGGCCGGCTCGGTTGCAGTTCCGCCCGGCCCCGCGGCGGCGACCACCGCCTCGCGCAGGGCATAGAGCGGACTCGTGCCGATGTCGCCGTAGACGACGCCGAGGCTGCCAAGCGTCAGCGCCCAGAAGCCGGCCGGGGGATGCGATTCGCCGTTCCCATGGGCCGGCGCCTCGCCTCCCTTGGGAGCGGCTACGGGGTGGGCCATGTGTTCTGCCAGGAATTTTGCCGAAATTTGCCGGCTATGCTGCGCTGCACTATGCGCAGGGGTCGCGGCTTATAACACCGGGGCCCCGTTCTGCGAAAGCCTGTCAAAGACGCGGATCAGCCATGCTGAATCCGAAGCCCCCCCGGTGCCGCTTCGCGCTGAGGACCGTATCGCCGGAAACGTTGCTGCCGGGTCCCCGCCCCCGCCGCGGCCAATAGCGCGGGAGCTATGCCCGCCGGCCTGGGGGCAGCGGATTTCTTTTGCGACTTCGCAACGCCTTTCCGAGCCGAGCGTGCTGGGCTATCAGACGGGATTGCGAGACAAAACGGCGGCGGCAAGTGGAGGAAAAAATGCGCGAGATCGGGCATTTCATCGGCGGCAAATTCGTGAAGGGCACATCGGGGCGCCAAGGGGACGTGTTCAACCCCAATACCGGCGAGGTGCAGGCCAAGGTCGCCTTCGCCAAGCATGCGGAAGTCGAGCATGCCATCGCGGTCGCGCAAGCGGCCTATCCGGGCTGGGCGGCGACCAATCCGCAGCGCCGCGCCCGCGTGCTGATGAAGTTCAGCGATCTCGTGCAGAAGGAATTCGAGGATCTCGCCAAGCTGCTCTCCTCCGAGCACGGCAAGACCGTCCCGGATTCCAAGGGCGACATCCAGCGCGGCCTCGAGGTCATCGAGTTCGCCTGCGGCATTCCGCACCTGCTCAAGGGCGAGTTCACCGAGGGCGCCGGCCCGGGCATCGATCTGTTCTCGCTGCGCCAGCCGCTCGGCGTCGTCGCCGGCATCACGCCGTTCAATTTCCCGGCCATGATCCCGATGTGGAAATTCGGCCCGGCGCTCGCCTGCGGCAATACCTACGTGCTCAAACCCTCGGAGCGGGACCCCTCGGTGCCGATGCGGCTCGCCGAGCTCCTGCTCGAAGCCGGGCTGCCGGCGGGCGTGTTCAACGTGATCAACGGCGACAAGGAAGCGGTCGACACGCTGCTGACCGATCCCCGCGTGCGGGCGATCGGCTTCGTCGGCTCCTCGACGATCGCCGAATACATCTACACGACCGGCTGCGCCAACGGGAAGCGCGTGCAATGCTTCGGCGGCGCCAAGAACCACATGATCGTGATGCCCGACGCCGACATGGAGCAGGCGGTCGATGCCCTGATCGGCGCCGGCTATGGATCGGCGGGCGAGCGCTGCATGGCGGTCTCGGTCGCGGTGCCGGTCGGCAAGA
>WNGP01004422.1_pt1 | contig 11713 bp, 10 predicted proteins | sample 5407671 | NCBI WGS metagenome assembly WNGP01 (sample SAMN13153381, study PRJNA577476) | soil metagenome | isolation source: 40 cm soil or saprolite under Garry oak tree replicate 2 | place: USA:California | collected 2016-06-15 | reverse complement strand
GACATTTCGAAACAATCGGTACAGCATGCCTCTGCTGCCTTCAGGGGACACTTCGCCGTTGCGGCACCCGGGGAGCTGCCATGGAAAGGGCTGAGGTTCGATGCGATCCTCATGCTCGAAGTGCTGGAGCACGTTGAGGCGCCACGCACCTTCGAAGTCCTGCGTTGGGTGCACTCAATTCTGGCCGAGGCCGGCGTTTTGATTCTCTCGGTCCCGCTGGAAGGTGTGACCGACTTGAGACGGTCGCACTTCGTTTGCCCCCACTGCGGCCAGTTGGTGCATCAGATCGGTCATCTGAGAAGCTACAGTGGCCTCCAGCCCATTCAGATGGAGCTCGCGCGCTCGGGCTTTGAAATTGAACGGACGCGAGGGTTGGCGGGCGGAAAGTATCTTGGTATCTCGCGGCAATGGCTTATGCCGCTATTCCCAAGCCGCATCAGGCCGATGGTGATGATCTTCCGGTGTCGCCGGCGTTAGGAACGCCTTGGCAGCTAAGATACGCATCGGCTTCAACGCCCGGTACCTGCGGGACTATAATCTACGCGGGTTTAACAGGTATACCCTGTCCTTACTTACAGAGCTTCAGAATCGAGGCGAGTTCGAACTCGTCCTCTTTACCGATAAACGCTCACCGATCCATCCCGCTTTCGCTGAAGCAATCCGCGCCGAGATAGTGGAGATCACAAGCCCAAGGGTTCTGATTTGGGAGCAGTTGGTGCTGCCGATGGCATTTCGGCGACATCATATTGACCTCTTCCACGCGCTGGCGGACGGCGGCCTTCCCGCGTGGAAGACTTGTCCGTACGTGCTCACGTATCACCACGCTCCCGACAAGAGCCTGAAGCATTTCATCGCGCGCGGGGAGCTATCGGGAAGGATGGATGACTACCTGGATGGCGACAGAGGCATAAACGGCCAATACCTGAAGCGGCGCGCCGAACTGCTCCGCTGGATCTACCTCCACAGCGCCAATCGAATCATTGCTGTGTCCCGCTATGGTAAATGGGAGCTGGTGGAGCTGCTCGGCGTTCCGGAAGAGAAGGTCGAGATCATCTACGAGGCCGCCGACGCCTCTTTCTCGCCGGACGTTCCTCGGGCGACGGTCGAGGAAGCTCGCGCAAGATATGACCTTCCCCGTAGGTACCTTCTATTCGTGAGCGGTTTTGATCGCAGGAAAAATGTTCCGGGGCTTCTTCGAGCATTTCATGAAGCGAAAAGGACCGGGGTGCAGGAAGCCCTCGTTCTCGTTGGGACCGGTGGCGATCTTCCTGCCGCGAAGCTTCTGGCACGTACTTTGGGCTTACGGGAAGGTCGCGATATTGTATTCCTCCAGCGGATCCATGACGAGCTGCCGGCCGTATATTGCGGTGCCACTGCCTTCGTGACCCTCTCATGGAGCGAGTCTTTCTGCCTACCTATGCTTGAAGCCATGAGTTGCGGCACTCCGATAATTGCCTCCAATCGGGGGGCGATTCCCGAAATCATGCGAGATGGCGGTATCTTGGTCGATCCTAGAAATCGGGACGGCGCGGTTCAGGCGATCAAGGAGGTGACGAGTAGGACAGACCTTCGGACGAAGTTAAGGGCGGAGGCGCTCAAACGGGCAAAGGAGTTCTCTTGGCAGAAGACCGCTGAGCAGACCACCCTAGTCTACAGAGAGATCCTCGATTGTGTCGCGCAGCGCTGAGAAACGCATATCTAGGCTAAAGGTCAACTCACCCCCTAGGTGGGCAGACGCTTGACGTAGGGAGTCCAACTGACTGCTACCCGGGCGAGAATCGTCGTTGTCACATCCAACGAACCCCATCCCTTCGGCCATGCCCTGGGTCGATGGCATTACGCATTGCTGAAGGAGTTGAGCCGCCGGAAGTATCAAGTTCGTTGTCTGTCGGTGAGCAACAACCAGCAATGGGCCCAGTTGGCTGCCCAGGCGCTTGAGCCCTTTGGGATCCACCTTTCATTTCATCCAGTCTCACTGGAACCGAACTGGCTTCGCAGAAAGTGGCGCACCCTCCGCGCTCCCTTCTCGTACAACCTGTCGAATGGATTGAGAGCTGATCTCGCGAGGGAACTCCGCTCTGGGTACGACGTCCTTCATCTGGAGCAACTTTGGACAGGATACTTGGCGGAGCAACACCAGCGCAGTCTGGTCGCCGTGCATCACCTCATCACGCTCGATCTTGGTGGACTGGAGTTGGGACGCAACCCTAGGCTCGTGCTGGGGCGTCATCTGATGGGTAGGAGTGAGAGGAGGTTGCTGCGCCGCCTCCAGGCGATCACCACGCTCAGCGACCGGCTTGCGGGATCCATTCAGTCCATTAACCGGAGGGCCAGGGTGTTTGTCGTTCCTTTCGCTCTCGATCCGTCGCTTTACCCGTGGACGGCGAACGACCGTGCCGAGCCGGTCATTGGCTTCCTGGGCAGCATGAAGTGGATGCCCAGCTACCTCGCCGCGCGGCGCCTCATCACACGCGTTTTCCCGCTCGTCAAGCGGAGTGTTCCGGGCGCCAAGTTGCTCATCGCCGGCTGGGATGCGCGCGAGGTCTTGGTGGACTTCCTGAACTATCCCGATGTTACCATCCTGGAGAACGTTCCGGATGCGAGAGCCTATTTCGATCGTTTGCAGCTTCTCGTCTACCCGCTCCCGCAAGGGAGCGGAGTGAAGGTCAAGGTCCTCGAAGCGATGGCTTGGGGCATTCCGGTCGTCACGACGACGGACGGTGTGGAGGGCATCGAGGCGATCGACGGTGAGCACTGCTTCGTCGCGGACGAAGACGCGATGATTGCGCAGCGAGTGATCGAATTGCTCCGAAACGCAGATCTTCGGCGGTCATTTCGAAAACGAGCGCGTGCACTGATCGAGGACCAGCACTCACCTGTGCCTGTCGTTGACCGCCTGGAACGGGTTTATCAACGTTTGTGACGGTGGTGATGAGTGGCCAGCCGGCGCGCAGGTGCGTGAGGTGAACCGTCCTTTGGTGTTGCGGCTCCTGCCCGACCGACTCAGGGTGGCCGCTTGGTCGCGGCTGTACCGCCCGGCGAGTGAACGATGGCACCCGCTCTACCGGGCGGCGTCGCTGAAGCTCGCACCGAGGATCACGATGGACCTCGTCCCGGGGGACCTGATCTCGGACTGTATTGCCTTCACTGGGGTCTACGACCTGGAGCTCAGCCGCCACCTGTTACAGTTCGTGGGGCGAGGCGAGGTAATGATCGACGTCGGGGCGAACCTCGGTTACTTCAGCTTGCTCTGGGCGGCAGCCAACCCTGCCAGCCGGTGCTTCGCGTTTGAGGCTTCGCCGCGCACTATCGATCTGCTGAAGCGAAACGTAGCTCGCAACGGGCTCGACGCTCGAGTCCAGGTGTTGTCGCAAGCTGCTGGGAGGGAGCATGGCTCACTCCTCTTCGATGTCGGTCCGCCGGAGCAAACCGGATGGGGCGGCTTTGCAGCCACCTCTGGCGCTAGCGCCATTTCCGTGGAGGTCGTTCGTGTGGACGAAGTCGTGACCAATGTCGATGAGGTCGCACTCCTCAAGATTGACATCGAGGGGGCTGACACTTGGGCCCTGATGGGCTGCGAGCGACTCCTGCGCGAACGGCGCATCAAGTCGCTGTGGTTTGAACAGAACAAGCCGCGTATGCGGGCACTGGGGATAGGGGAACGGGAAGCGGAAGACTATCTCCGATCCGTCGGTTATCTGCCGTCCCCACGCAGCGATCCATCCCGCGATGTCGTCGGGTGGTCGGCGATTCCCGTATGACGCACACGCTTGACCCGCGGATTTGCTCTCTTGAGCAAGGGCAGACATCGTCGATCGGCTGGAGTTCTCGAAGAGGGAGGGGAACCAGTGGGTCTGGGTGCGGGTTCGGAAGGGAGCTGCGAAAGGCCTCTGGATGAGCTTCGCTCCTTCAGCGCAAGAGGCCTGCATCGTGTGCGAGGCGCACTCGGAGGTCGGAGCCGAGAGGGTGAGGGAGTTTCTTCTGCAGTCTGGATACACCGCTCGTTGGATCGATGAGAATCACCTCTTGACCATGCTGTGAACGTGACTTGGTATCTCGGACGCGAAGGTCAATGCGCTCCTGACGTAATTGTGGCGGCGGTACGGAAGATCGGTCCGCGAACCCTAACCTAAGCATCATGAGAATCTGCCTGCTCTCCGCCCGGTTCCCGCCGCAGCGCTGCGGTGTCGGTGATTACACCTGCTTTCTGGCTGGCGCGCTCGCCTGCGTTGGACACGATGTGCACGTCCTCACTCGAGCGGGAGAGTTGGATGAAGCGCATTATCCGCTCCCACCCAACGCGCGCGTGCACCGCGTCATCCACAATTGGGGGACAGGGGGACTGCCTGAGGTCCTCAGGTATCTGCGGAAGCTCGCTCCGGACCTGTTGGTGATCCAATACGCACCGCACGCATTTGATCGGCGCGGAATAACGTTCGCAATCAACCTTCTGCCGGCTCTCGTGCGGGGCAGCATCAGTACGAGCGTCGTCACAAACTTTCACGAGTTGTACGTGCCGTTTGATTGGTCGGTCAAGCGCAACCTCGCTGCTCTCTGGCAGCGGGCCGCTGCAGTGCTTCTCGCGTGCGGGAGCCGCGCCCTCAGCGTTACCGCCAGTGAATGGCAGCGACGTCTCAGGACGATGGGTATTCGCAAGCGCATTCACGTGATCCCCGTCGGCAGCAACATCCCGCTGGCCACGATCGACGAGGCACACCGGACTCGCTTGCGAAGGCAGCTGCTGGGCGAATCGGAGGGGCTTCTGGTGGCGGGTTTCGGCGCCCGGCACGACCGCGACATCCCAGCCGCCCTCTATGCGCTCCAGCAGTTGAAAAGAGAACGGCCGGCCAAGCTCGTGTGGATCGGTGGTGGGAGCGTCGGTGAGCGAGAGCGGATGAGCATCGAGGAGGCTATGCGCCTCAACGGGCTTGAGGAAGACGACGTCAATTGGACAGGCCAGCTTCCCCATTTCGAGGTCTCAAGGCTTCTAGGCGTTTGCGATCTGATGATGCTTCCGTTTGTGGATGGTGTCTCGACGAGACGAACTAGCGCCGTCACAGCCCTGCAGCACGGGCTGCCACTTCTGACGACTCGCGGCACGCGGCAGGAACCGTGGTTCGTTCACGGTGAGAGCGTCTACTCGGTCCCGGCAGGCGATGCACAGGCGCTCGCTGATGGGCTGCTAGAGCTTGCGCGAAGGCCAGCCTTTCGGGCCCGACTTGGCGAGAGGGGCCGTGCACTGCATGGCGCCTGCTTCGCGTGGGACGTAATCGCTCAGCAAGTCTCTTGTTGTGCCGCGCGCACGTCAGAATCGTGAAGCCGCCTTGGAGTTGGGGGTCAAGGATCAGCGAGCAGCTGATCTGGAACGGCCTTCAGTCTGTCAAGCACCTCCTGGTCGGCAGCTTACTGGATCTGGGATGTGGCATGAAACCCTACAAGGGGCTGTTCGGCGAGAATTGCGCCCGGTGGATCGGCCTCGATTACGAGAATACTCCGTCGGGCCGCTCGACAGCCGATGTCTTCGGAAGCGCTTTGCATCTCCCATTCCACACTGCGACGTTCGACACAATCTTGTCAACTCAGGTACTAGAGCACGTACCGCAGCCATTCACACTCCTCCGTGAAGCCCATCGGGTGTTGAGGCTGGGTGGCCATCTTGTGCTCACGGCCCCCCAGACCAACCCTCTTCATGAGGAGCCGCACGACTACTTCCGCTTTACCTGTCATGGCCTCAGATCCTTGGCGGAGGAAGCTGGGTTTAGCGTCCTCCAAGTCACGGCACTGGGCGGAGCCATTGCCACAATTGGACAGATGATCGTATGGCATTCCAACTGGGTCCAGAGGATTCCCGTAATCGGTCCTGCCCTGCACAAGGGCGTGAATGCGGGCCTCGCCTGGATCACGTTGGGGTTTGATCGTCTTTCTCCGGTATACGGTGGCGGCGCAATGAAGGACACTTTGAATTGGCTCCTCGTTGCGAGAAAGGCCGAGTCATGATGCAGGTCCTCCATGTATCCGCCATGGCCGAACGAGGAGGACTGGAGGTCGTCCTGCTGAATATCCTGCAGTGTCTGGATCGATCCCGGTTCACTCCTCAGGTGCTGCTCCTGGAGAATGGCCCTTTGGTGAAAGAGGTCGAAGAGACTGCAACACAAACTCATGTGATCGGAGTCGGTCGCGTCCGGGACATACTGAGGGGGGGCAAAGCCATCGCCAGGATCGTGCGGCTAATCCGCAGGGAAGGAATCGACCTCGTTCACAGCTATAACGCGAAAGCCCACATCTACGGTGGACTCGCCGCAGCCATCGCTGGTGTCCCGAGTCTGTATCATCTGCAGGGAGTGCCCAAACTTACCAACAGTCGCGATGGCGTCGTCAGCCTATTGTCCGTCACGATTCCTGCCCGAGCCACGGTGGCGTGCTCCTCCTATGTAGCGGAAGCCTTTGCACGAGTTTGGCACTCGCGACGGCAGATTCGCGTCATCTACAATGGCGTGCCCTCTCGGGTGCGGGCAGTGGGGAGTACGCCAAGCGTACGACAGGAGTTTCGGATTCCTGATGGCGCTCCAATCATCTTGATGGCCACCCGCCTACAACGGTGGAAAGGAGTCCACGTCTTTTTGGACGCAGCCGCAAAGGTGGCACGGAGCTACGCTCACGTCTGTTTCGTGGTGATCGGTGGAGCACTCTTCGACTTGGAAAAGCACTATCCCTTGCAGCTGCACCAACAGGTCGAGCGTCTAAAGTTGAGCGAGGTTGTTCGCTTCCTTGGCTTCCGGGCTGACGTCCTTCGGTTTTACGCAGCCGCCGACATCGTCGTCCACAGTTCAATCGACTCGGAGCCTTTTGGTATGGTCTTGCTAGAGGCGATGGCGTGCGGAAAGCCCGTAATCGCGTCAAATGCTGGTGGTCCGCGAGAGATCGTCGACAGCGGCGTCACCGGGCTGTTGGTTCCACCGGGGGACGCCGAACACTTGGCGCAGGCGATTCTCGCTCTCCTCCGCGACCCGGAACGCAGGCTGCGAATGGGCCAAGCTGGAGCTGCGCGGGTTCGAGAATTGTTCAGCGCCGAGCGCATGGTTCGGCAGCTAGAGACTCTATACCGGGCCATGGTCGGGAAGCACTCGGCTGTCTGACGGCTTGTCAGGAGAGCGCGCTGCGATGGCCGAACCAGCCGAACGCATTGACCTGCGGGATGCCGGGAATGAGCGACTTCACGGCCGTCATCCGGCCGATCTTCCGGTCATGCTGCTACTGGCGCTGGGCTTCTTCCTTGGGCCCCTCAAGCTCCTAGGCACCTCCTGGTTCGGGTATCTAGCCGCCGACGGTCTTGCCTTGGTAGTGCTGCTCGTGGTTTTCGCTGAGAGAGTCGCGAGTCGAAAGCCCGTTTTCGCCACGAGTCCCCTGAGCGTGCCCCTTCTGCTCCTCGTGGCCTTCTGCGTTCTGGAACTGGCGAATCCTGAGGCGCCCTTCATACGCAGTGTAATGGGGCTCCGGAGTTGGGTGCTCTACTTGGGGTTCTATTTCGCCGGCTTCTACACCCTGCGCTCCGTGCAGCAGCTCGAGCGACTGTACGCTCTCCTCCTCGCTCTGGGGCTGCTGACCGCGGTCTACGGACTGTATCAATGGCAGGCCGGACCTCAGGCGTTTGCCAGTTGGAGTGAGTACTACGGTCAGTACGCCCGTCTCGCCTGGTCGGCTCGGTCCGGGCCCGTGTTCCGGGCCTTCTCCACGTTCGTCGCCGCCGGCACCTTCGGTGGCAACATGGCATTGCTCATGCTCCTCGCCTTCAGCGTGGCGGCCTCTCCGAGAATGCGGGCCCGCTGGCGGGTCGTCGCCGCGGCAATTCTCGCAGTCATGGGAGCGGGAATTGCGGCCTCGGGCAGCAGGGGTCCGGTTGCCCATCTCCTGTTGGCGGCAGTCATGGCCGTGGGATTCACCACCGGTATGTGGTCCAAGTTCGGGGTGGCGTTCAAGGGCGGGGTAATGGCGGCATTTGCTGTCCTTCTCATTGCCTTTCTGATCGGACCCGTGGTCAGCGAGCGCTTCTCTACGATCTTCGATCCGCAGGCCTTCTTTTGGAAGTGGTTCGGCCCTCTTACCTACGGCATTCAAATCGCCCGGGAGCATCTCTTCGGGATGGGCCTCGGCTACACGGCCGGCGTACCGCGGTTTATCTCCGACCCGGCTATCCGGGAGCTCCCCACGACGAACATCGACAGTGGCTACGGCTCTGCCGGGGCCGAGCTCGGTTTCATTGGATTGGCGCTGTTCGCATACTTCGCTGTGAAGGTGGGTGTCGGGGGCTTCCAGACCTGGAAGCGACTGCCCGTCGGCCGCTTGCGAGACTTGCTCCTGGGGCCAGCCCTCCTCGCCGTCACCTACCCAATCGTCTCGGTGATCGCCCAGCCGCAGGCGACCTTGCCGAGCTCGATTTACTTTTGGCTCCTGATCGGGATGCTCATGAAAGCACCCACGCTCCAGAGGGCGCTCGATGCGGATCAGCTTCTTCGTACCTCGGTGCACCCCGGACAATAGCCACGGGCGATACGTCATCGAGCTGGTCAAGCGCTTGGGTGTGCAGCTTCCCGTAACGGTCTACGCGGGAGTGTTCTCACCGCTGCTCAGGTCGGTGGCGCGGTGCCGCTTCCTTCCCGTTCCCAATCGCCCCGCGATCGCGCGCCTGGCTGCGATGTGGACCGCGTCCGTTGTCGCGGTCAGACGTCGACCCGCCGACATCGTCCACATCCAGGGTGCTGATGCCCCTGTCGGCAACGTGCTAACGGCGCACTGTTGCAATTCCGTGATGCGGACTGCAATCGGTGATAGCGTGAGGCTCCATCGCAGGGTCAACTACGCCATCGGGGCGGGTGCAGAGAGGTACTGCATGTCGAAGGCGTCGACCCGGCGGATCATCGCAGTGTCTCACCGGGTCAAAGGGGAGATCGAGCGCGCCTACGGCATCGACCCGCGGAGGATCATCGTCATCCCAAACGGCGTGGATGCCCAAGTTTTCCACCCCCGGTATCGGGCTGGCTCCCGGGTACCCGTCCGCGATCGCTTGGGTGTCACTCCCGAGCAGTTTCTGGTCCTGTTCGTTGGTGGGGATTATCGGCTCAAGGGCCTGGTGCCACTGTTGGAAGCGGCAGGGCGTATTGCGGGCGTGATTAGGGTTCTCACCTTGGGTGTCAAACCGGATGCTCCTCTAACGCAAATCGTGCGGGAAAGGGGCCTTCATGAGCGGGTCACGTTCCTAGGTGATGCCAGTGACGTGGCGTCCCTCTACGCGGCGGCGGACTGCTTCGCCCTGCCGACTCGATATGACACGTTCAGCTTGGCCACGCTGGAAGCGATGGCATCCGGACTGCCGGTGATCGTCAGCCGTGCGGCTGGCGTGTCGGAGCTCCTAACCCGCGACCGTGACTCCCTCATTCTCGAAGACCCAAGCGACGTGAACGCGCTTGCTCAGCACCTCCGGAGACTCATCGACGATGAAACGCTGCGCTCCCGTCTGGGCGTGGAGGCGAGGAAGACGGCCGAGCGTTATTCGTGGGACGATGTCGCAACACGGACGGTCGCAGTCTATCACGAGACACTGGCGAACAGGCGATGACCCTCCGCTGCCGTGAGCCCGTCTGATGCGCATCGCAGTCATTTCTCATACGTATGTCCTCGAGGCCAATCGTGGGAAGGTCGAGGCGCTGGCTCGACTTCCCGGGTTCGAGATCCTGCTCGTCGTGCCGCGGACATGGAGGAACAGAGATCTTGGTCAGCGATCCCGCGCGCAAGTTCCACGGGCAGGTCCGCTCTCCGTGGTGCCGCTCCGGGCGTGGTCCTTCGGCTCCGGATCACTGATCGCGTACGCTCCTCTCGCGCTATTCCGGCTGTTGCGATGCTTCCAGCCGGACCTCATCCACTTGGAAGAAGAGCCCTGGAGCGTGGCAGCGCTCGAGCTGTCCCTCTTTTGCATCCTGCTCGGGGTCCCGTTCACCCTCTTCACCTGGGAGAACACGGACCGGCGGCTGTTCCTTCCGTTCCACCTCATCCGGCGCTGGGTGCTCCGACGGGCTGGCGCTGCGGTGGCGGGGAATGCGGAGGCGAAGGCTTTGCTCCAGCGCCGCGGCTACAGGAAGGACGTTACTCTCCTGCCGCAGCTCGGCGTCGATCCTCCGGCGCCGCGCCCGGGCGAACCGCGGCAGATCGTCATCGGATACATCGGACGCCTTGTACTGCAAAAGGGGCTCTTCGTGCTTCTCGAAGCGGTCGCGCGGCTCACCGACGACGTCCGGGTCATGGTCGTCGGGAATGGTCCCCTCAAGGTCAAACTTCTAGAAAAAGCGCACGGGCTTGCCTTGGATGGAAGGCTCGAGTTGCACGAGAGAGTTCCCCATCACGACGTTCCGCGGTATCTCGACCGGATGACCGTCCTGGTCCTCCCTTCATTAACGACGCCGACTTGGAAGGAGCAGTTTGGACACGTCCTGATCGAGGCAATGGCCTCCGGTGTCCCCGTGATCGGCTCGGATTCTGGGGCCATTCCCGAAGTGATTGGCGACGCGGGGCTAGTCGTGCCCGAGGGGGACGTCGGGGCGCTAGCTGAGGCACTGCGCCGCCTGGTTTCGACCCCTGGGCTGCGTACCGACCTCGCGTCACGCGGGCACGGGCGCGTCCTTGCCGACTATACGAACGGCATCATCGCCCGCCGCCTGGCGGCATTTTGGCAGGATCTCGTGTCCGATGCCTGAAAGCCATCTGCGGCACTACTACAAGACATCTGTCTTCTATCTGGAGGGGCTGCTTCGGAAGCCGTCAGACTATCACGCTGCCTACGTTGAGCTGGCGCAGCATTATGTTGCGCCGGGGTCCGTGATTCTCGACCTTGGGGCGGGAACGGCAGCCTCGAGCGAGGTGCTTGCCCGGAACTTCACGACGGTAGCGCTGGATCTGTCACATCTCTTCCTGAAAGGAGGGCTCTCGGAGCACCCGTCCAATCTGTCCCGGGTGGCCGGAGATGCTCAGGATCTTCCATTCAAGCCGGGCACGTTCCACCTCGTGGGGGCGTTTGAGTTCGTTGAGCATGTGTCCGACGTAGGGGCGGTCTTCCAAGAAATCGACCGGATCCTCAGACCAGGGGGCTTCGTCCTGATCATCTCCCCCAACATGCTCTCACCGCTCAATGCCGTGGTCGCGTTCCTGAGGGAGGCCCGACGGGGAGCCGTGCAGTTCTCCGGACTCACGCAGGCGGTCAGGAGCTGGTGGCTCACCACGGCAAAGGTGCTCTCCGCCACGACGAAGTTCCTCATGCGGAATGTCCCCGCCCGGGACGATCTGCACTCCGACATGGATGCCTGTTATTTCGCCAGTCCCGTGGACCTCGAGAAGTGGTTCTCGCGCAGGGAGTATCAGATTCTGCGCTACCAGAAGGGTGGGCGGACGAGACTGGGGCGGTCGGTGAATTGGCTGTTCGGAAGCTATGCCCCGACGATCTACTTCGTCGCTCAAAAGCCTGTGACGCAGCCGGCTCTGCCCCCGGCCGTGGCTTCCTAGCCCATGTGCGGCATCTGCGGTGTCCTTGGCCCCATCGACGCGTCCGTCCTGCGCAGCATGACCCGGACCATGGTGCACCGCGGTCCGGACGACGAAGGGTTCTATCTCGCCGACGGCGTCGGCCTCGGCGTCCGCCGGCTCAGCATCATCGACGTGGCGGGCGGCC
>WNGP01005887.1_pt1 | contig 11717 bp, 8 predicted proteins | sample 5407671 | NCBI WGS metagenome assembly WNGP01 (sample SAMN13153381, study PRJNA577476) | soil metagenome | isolation source: 40 cm soil or saprolite under Garry oak tree replicate 2 | place: USA:California | collected 2016-06-15 | reverse complement strand
CTGCCGGCATTCTGCAGCCCTTCGCTGCGGACCAATCCATTCCCAAAGAAAAGATCACGGCTCTCGATCGTCGATATACTGCCGTGATTGAGGCGCTCGACGACCTCGTCGAGGCTGTCGGTTTGAAAGCAGCCTAAGAGGGCAAGCATTACGAGAACGAAATTCTCGTTTGGGACCCTATAATGGGAATAATGGGAATAATGGGACTAAGAAGGCAAGCATTACGAGAACGAAATTCTCGTTTGGGACCCTATAATGGGACTAAGTGGCCATTCCTGAAACATTGTGATCGTCCCGGATGACGGGGTAACAGGAAGTTATTCCGAGTCATAAGTCCAGTTGTGGGAAATCACGGCTCCGTTGATGGCCTCGTCCACGATCGCTGATTTGAGCTAACCAAGAGCTAACCACTGTTCGGTGCCGTACCGAATGCTCTTTTGCATACAAGCTGTTGAGAATTTGATCGTCCGTGTGATCTGCGCGCATCATTGCTCCTCGTTACAAATCATGTCCCCATGCGACCCTCCACTTGAAAACGCCGCGTAACTATCACAGAATGAGAGTGTTCCCCGGTAGCTCAACGGTAGAGCATTCGGCTGTTAACTTTAAAACGATCCGTTGATTCGGCACCGTTTAACCCCGAAAAAGCTGCCTAAAACCGGGCCTAGTAGTTGGACCCAATGTTGGACCCAAGAAAGAATGGCCCCGACTCACGTTCTACAGAGCCGGGGCTTTTCTTTTGCTACTGGCATCCTGAGATAGTCAAGAACCGAAGGGTTCGCTGCGAACTTCCCAGAACGCCGTTTGAACGAAGCCCCCCATCCGGGATTTGATTTGATCGGTTCGGTCAACACAAGCGCGTTTGAACGAAGCCGCTCGGCGGCGGACGCTACGCGTGAGGCGAACGGAGGAGTTATGGCTAACGGCTGAAGTAGGTTGTCGGGTCATAAGCGCTGCGGGCGAGCGTTCGAACGTCCGCAGAAGTTTGCGACCCCAGTGTCCGCTTGGTTTATCAGACATTAGGCTGCGAATTTGTCGCTGCTCCGTTCCTAAGTGTTAGAAACCGAGTCGGAGTCCAAACCGGAACGCCCGCTCATCGCCAGACGGTTCGCGGCCGCTGTTTACGACATTGTCGACGATCATGAACTTGCTGCCGCTGACGTCCGAACGGGGATTGGCAAAGTGGGGTGTGTTGCTGAAGTTCAGCACTTCGGCGCGGAATTGCATGTGCAATCGCTCGGTCATCCGAAAATCGCGGAACAAGCCGAAATCGAGGTTCACCAGCCCGGGGCCGCGAAGCGCATTAAAACCCGCCGTCCCAAATCGGGCAGCCGTCACCGGAGCAAAAGCTGTCGGGTCGTAAAACGGGGTATCCCCGATGCCACCCAACTTCTGTACGTTCGGCTTGACTTGGTCGGCACGCTGTGAGTTCTTCGGCGCGTTCAGTCCGGTTCCTGAGGCCGAAACTCCAAACGGCAGACCGGTGTAGGAGCTGAACAGCCAGTTCAACTGCCACCCGCTCGTCAAAGCATTGCTTAAGCCGTTATGGCCCCCCTTTTTCAACCGACCAAAGGGCAGCTCATAAATACCGGCGAGATTGAAGCTGTGGGTACGGTCAAAGCCAAAGACAGCGCGATTCAGGGTATAAAACGCGGGAATCTTGATAGCCGGGCTGTCCGTGCTTTCCCGCACGTTGTAAATGCCGATTCCCTTGCCCCAGGTGTAGGAGGCATTGAGCTGCAGGCCATTCGAAAATCGGCGTTCCAAGGTAGCCTGGAGGGAATCGTAGTGACTGTTCCCGATAGGGGCCACCAGTTGCGTATCTGCGTCCCGCTGGAACGCGGACCAAAGTACTTGGCTGGTTTTGCCGCCCCCAGGGAAGCCATAGTTCTGCTCGAGCAATCCTAGCGCCTTGACTTGCCGTGTTGCCACGTAACCAACCGAGCCAACCAGGTTCTTCCAGAATTCTTTCTGCAGCGTGACGTTCCAAGATTGGATGTAGCCTCGCACGAAATCCGTCGAGGTCGTGTTCAGGCCAAGACTGCCGGCAATGCTGGCGACACCACTGGAAAAGTCGGGCACCACGATTTGCGGAATCCCATCTTGTAAGTGGCCCACAGGAACCCGGGAGTTTGGACCAGTCTGAATGAAGGGAAGCAGAACAGGTACGTTGGCCCGAAGGCTGCGGGCGATGTTGAATGGATCGTTGGTGATGCCGTAACCGCCGCGAACGACAAATGTATCCGTTGCGCGATACGCAAAGCCGAACCGCGGCGCAAACATTGTCGTACTCACACTCACGCCGCAATCTTCTTGGACTGATCCTATACCGCAAACCAACATCTTATTCGTGGCGAAATCGTACCGTTCGACGCCTCGCGTATCGCGAGTCGGGTAGGGGAAGTATTCATACCTCGTGCCGTAGGTCAGGGTGAGCTTGCGGTTCAACTGCCACTGGTCCCGCGCGTAGAAGCTGTAGCTCCACGTCCGCGTATGATAGATGTCCGGAACCTGAAGGATTCTGCCCCGGTTCGCAGGCGCTCCCACCAGGAAAGACGCGAACGCATTGTAGTCGCTATCAGTCTGCCCAGGTATCGTAGTTGGGCCGCGATCAAAGCGGAATCCACCCGAAGCTGGCTGGGTCTCCGTATAATGTTCGGGCTGTGTGTGGTTCAGATGCTGTCGGTAGAGGTCCATCCCCAACCGGATGTTGTGAGCGCCTTTGATCCAGCCGAGATTCGCGACATACTGGTATTGCGGATCGCTACGGTAATAAGGCATGTAGCCCTCAGTGGCGCCGAACGTCGCGAAGCTGTTGTTTGGAAACTGGAAGCGCGGCCAGCCGCCTTCGAAACGACGAGTGCCGTTCGTTCCCGGGATGCCCAATACATCCCGGCCGATGTTCCGGTCTAAATCCGGCTGCTCGGAGTTGGTGTCCATGCGCGTCCAACCGAAATGCGCGTCTACTATCATGTGCGGCGTCAACAAATAGTTACCCGCGATCGTGTAGCTGTAAGTGTTCCCCCAGCCCGTGCCGGGGTTCCCCCCACTGCCCAAAATCGGGCCCATGTCGCCGAAGGCCAGCGGCGAGTGCAAGTCGAAATGCATCATGCTGAACCGCCCATAGATGTTCAGCTTCGAGGTTGTATTCCAGTTGATTTTGGTATCTCCGGCGCGGCGGTCGAAGAGATAAGACCCGGTGGCGTAATAGTCGTTCACAAAGCCGGAGACGGGAAGGTTCGGGAGCGGGATGAAACTGAGTATTTTTTGTGCAATCGGATCGATACTGGTCGAGGGAATCACCTTGTTCGTGAATTCTGTCTTGCCACTGCCGTCTGGGTTCCCTGTGAATGGATCGAAGATACGGCTTGGTGAGGCTGTCAGGTCGCCATTGCGCATGCTCAGCGTCGGGACCGAAACTCGCCCATCGGCCAACCGCCTGTCAACAGTCCCTTCATAGTCGCCGAAGAAGAAAACCTTGTTCTTCTTTATCGGGCCGCCAATGGACCCGCCGAACTGGTTGTAGACCAGTTTCGGCTTAACCTGGTTCGTTGGTAGGAAGAAGCCGCGTGCCCGGAGAGCGTTGTCTGTATGATATTCAAAGGCTGAACCATGGAAGTCGTTGGTGCCGCTCTTGATTTGCACATTTACTGCGCTGCCGCCGGCTAGTCCTTGCTCCGCATCGAAGCTGTTCGTGACGACGTTAACAGTCTCGATGGCTTCCATCGGCGGTACGTAAGCGGTGATGTGCGGAAGCCAGATGTTGTAGCTGCTGGCGCCATCGATACGCACGTTGTTGGAGCTCGCGCTGGTTCCGTTTACGTTGTAGCGCAGTGCCCGCGAGGGGTTAGAAGGCACCGAGTGCTCATTGGTTGGCACTGAAAAGCCAGGAATCATCCGAAACATGCTTTGGTAATTACGCACGGGCACCGGAAGTTCGCGCAGCTCCATGCCCGTGAGTTCGGCACGCACCTCGGACCGGTCCGTCTGCAGCAAGGCCGTTTCGGCCGTGACTTCGACGGCTTGCGACACGCTGCCGATCTTCAGGGTTACATCCACTCGTGTCACGCTGTTGATGGTGACGGGCACCTGTTTTTCCGTGAAAGGTGAAAAGCCCTCCTTGCTAACTTTCAGGATGTAGGTGCCGCTCGGAATCGTGGCGAACGTATACCCACCCGCTTCGTTTGTGGTCGTCTGCCGGGCGCGCTTGGTCTCCACCTGTACGATCGAAACGACAGCGTCTGGCACGGTAGCGCCCGTCGAGTCCTTCACGTTCCCCACAATCGACCCGTAAAGGACCTGCGCTGACCCGCGCTCCGGTGCGGCCAGTGCCGCCAGAGCAAGAATAACAAGCGGAAATGCGAGCTTAAGGAATGCGGATTTGAAGAGGAACCTGGCGTTCATCGGCGCTCCCTTCCCCAAGATGGAAGCCGAAATACTGGAGAGGTTTCCCGCTTTTTGGCAACCCCGTTGGCGTTAATCTGACGGAACTAGACGGAACGGTTGAGGCAGGTCCCGAAGTCGCGCAGACCATAGTGACTCGCTTTACCAATCTTCGAAGTACGCGTCAATCGGGTGTTTACCTGACGCCGACTCCAAAAGGAAAGCGAACTGCAGGACATCTACTCTGGAAAGATGCCGATCTAAATATTCCTATCCTACGCGAAGCCAAAGCTGAGGTTGCGCGATTACAGCCAAACCTTCCTTCAATCCGTTAGGGAAAGAAATCCCTCTAGGAAGAGAATTTGGTAACTCTGGGCTAAACAGAAAGCTAATGGGGATTCGCCACTAGCGCAGAAAGGAGCTAACTCCGCTGGTTAGTTCGGCGATCCGGAAGCAATCTGATGCTTAGCTCGGCGGATCGCTACCGGGAAAAGTCTTAGGGTTGTATCGGAAGCGCGAAGGCGCAAGGCGCATGCATGAGCACGGTGTGTTTGGGCGCTTTCGATACAAAAGTCTGATTACCGGACGCGACCTGCTAACTAGGGAAGTGAAAGAGCAAAATGCCATAGCCGACGCCTGCGGGGTCGTCGGTCTTGGCAACTTGGAACGCCATGAAGCGGCCATCCGTGGAGATCACTGGATTTGAAGCTTTCCCGCCTGCATAGTCGTTGAAATACGTAAGGCGAGTGAAGTCCTTTCCGGTTCCATCGAGCTTCAGTTTCCAGATGTCGATATTTCCGGAGCCGCGGGTACCGCCAAGCTCCTCGCATTGACGGTCCGCTTCGACGGCGGTATACAGACCGTCGGGGAAGATACCCTCGACCTCATTGTACGAGCCCGGTGCTTTGGAGAAATTCGTCACCACGCCAGTGCGCAAGTCGATGCCCATGACCGAGGCTTGACCGCGCGGCTCATAGCAGGTGAACGTCATTTTGTCATCAAGTTCTGCGACGGCCAGACGCGAGGATTCGGATGCCAAATCGGGGTTTTGCTGTGAAGTCTCCGAGTAGGAGATTTAAGAGACTTTTTCGAAATGGCGGCGCCTTCGCTCATCTTTTGGCCAAGCTTAATGGGTCGCGATCCGCGCTCCTTGCTGAGAAACCACAGTTCGTTGTCGCGGGTGCGGCTTACGCGGATGTTCTCGAAATGATCGGGACCGATCAAGATGTAGTCGCCGGTCACCAGGTGCATCACCCGCAGAAACACGGCGGCAGGCACATTGCAGGTGAGGCAGCGCATTTCGCGGGTCTTTAAGTCGATTACCATGGCATCGCCGAAGCTTTTCGCCATGAAAGCGACGCGCAGATTATCAGGTGAAATGTCAGCACGTTCGCCGAAATGAGTGAGGACTTCGAAGTTGGGAGGCAGATGATCAAGTGGATTTCCCTGCTTGCGTTCGGCCGGCAGGGCTAAGAGCAGTGCAGCGAAAAGGCTCAGTGATACGCGCATGCCGACATCCTATCAGACCGGGCAGCGGGTCTTACGGATCCTACTGTCGCTATGGGCATCGTGCCCTTCTTTTGTTGCGCTACATTAACTGCGAACAGAACAAACATGTGCTCGAAACCTGAGGTGAGTCGGCTAGTGTAGACCAATCCAAGTTGTAGGGTTCCGTTCTGGATATTACGGCCTGTTCAGACAACTGCCGTCTCTCTTCGCTGGCCAGTTTCAGGAAGTGGGAAGCTGCTGAACGGTGCTCGTGCTCCCATCGTTTCTGGACCGTGAGGTCTGTTAGCTATTTGTCCGAGATTCCGACTACTACGGTATGCGCGTCATCTGTCTGCAGTTCCACATTTTCATAGAAAAAGAGTATTCGGTGCGGCGCCGAATGCTCATGAATTTTCCAGGGAGCTATAAGTCTAAATCGTTGAGAATCAGTCAGCCGATTTTTGATTTCATCAAAAAAGAATTCGAAAAATCAGGATGTTGGACCCAAGATGAACCCAACGGTTGAAGTGGCATCATTTCGACCGCTGTATTAGAATGAAAACAAATGTGTTGCGCCGTTCCCCGGTAGCTCAACGGTAGAGCATTCGGCTGTTAACAGAGAACTTCACATCACATAACTCGTTTCTCTGGCGTCAGTTAACAGCTTCCGGATCATCCCCAAATACGTAATTCTTGTCCCCCATATGTCCCCCGCCATTAGCTGCTTCCGCTGGCTGCGAGGTGACGCTGTGCTGCACCCCAGTGCCAGTGGCATGCAGAACAACCTTCGAACCGCATTTCCTCCCACGGGACAGCGTCGTCCGACCTGGTCCATAACTTCAGTGTTGCCCGTCATCCGCTCAAAGTTCAAGCGGTAGGTGCGCGGATGAATCGTGAACCGCGGCGCTTGCCAGGCAGCAGGAAGAGTGTTCGGGACTATAATCTGCCAATGTCATTGCCAGGACAGTCGCTGGACATTCGCCTTCTGGTTGACCGAATTCCTGCGTTTACGTGGTCAGCTCATCCGGACGGCTCCGTGGAGTTCGTAAATCAACGATGGCGCGAATACGCAGGTCTTTCGTCAGAAGAATCGCAAGGCTGGGGCTGGCAGGTTGCAATCCATCCGGAGGATTTACCGTCACTCATGGAAAAATGGCGGGAGCTGTTGCGCTCTGGAGAACCAGGTGACATCGAAGCGCGCATGCGCCGCCATGATGGGGTCTTTCGTTGGTTTCTCATTCACTTTGAACCATTCCGCGACGAAACCGGGAAGATCGCCATGTGGTACGGGGTAAGCACTGACATTGAAAACCTCAAGCAGACTGAGGAGAAACTGCGTGAGGATGAACGCGAGCTTCGGCAGATTACGGACGCAATACCGCAGGCGGTGGTTGTGCTGGACCCAAGCGGCATGGCGATCTACGCCAATCGGGCGACTCTCGACTATACGGGTCTTACCGCTGACGATGTGATTGCGCCGAATTTTCGGGAGAGGCTCTTTCATCCCGAGGACATCAAAAAAAACCGAAACGAGCGGAAGGCTGCCTTGGCGCGTGGTCTTCCGTTCGAATTCGAGTATCGGGCGCTCAGGAAGGACGGCCAGTACCGTTGGTTCCTGACTCAATACAATCCTTTTCGAAACGAGCGCGGACAGGTTACTCGATGGTATGCAACGGGCACCGACATTGATGACCGCGTCCGGGCGGAAGAGAGAACGCGGAACGAAAATCTGGCGTTGCGAGAACAAATCGATCGCGACTCGATGTTCGAAGACATTGTCGGCTCTTCGGAAGCACTGCGTAAAGTGCTACGTCAAGTCGCCAAGGTGGCTGCTTCCGATTCCACCGTGTTGATTCTGGGTGAAACTGGCACTGGAAAGGAATTGATGGCTCGCGCTATCCACAAGCGATCCAAGCGTACGGAACGAGCATTCATCGGCGTAAATTGCGCCGCCATCCCGCCTTCTTTAATTGCGTCGGAACTCTTCGGTCACGAAAAAGGCGCTTTTACGGGTGCGACACAACGCCGCACGGGGCGCTTTGAATCGGCCGACGGCGGCACGATCTTTCTCGACGAAGTCGGCGACTTACCTGCAGAAATCCAGATTGCACTATTGCGGGTTCTGCAAGAACGTGAAATCGAACGCGTTGGCAGCAGCCGGCCAATTCCGGTCGACGTGAGAGTGGTTGCAGCCACGCACCGCGATTTGAACGCGCTTGTTGCCGAAGGCAAGTTTCGCCAGGATCTCCTGTACCGGCTGAATGTCGTGCCTATCCGGATGCCGCCATTGCGCGAGCGAGTAGCTGATATTCCCTTGCTGGTTGAGTACTTCATCGATCGCTTTGGAAAGAGGGCTGCAAAGAAGTTCAGAACTATCGACAAGAAATTCCTAAAAGCGTTCCAGGCATATGGATGGCCAGGCAACGTCCGTGAACTACAAAATGCAATCGAGCGCGGCGTGATCCTCAGCGAGGATGACACTTTAGCCGTGGACGAGACATGGCTCAAGTGGGAACCGACCCAAAATCCGGTGCGGCCCCGTACGCTGGATGGCGCCCTCGTAAGGCAGGAGAAGGAAATGATTGAAGCCGCCTTGGCAGAAAGCCAAGGCCGAATTTCAGGGCCCGCAGGTGCGGCAGCTAAACTAGGGCTGCCAGCACAGACCCTCGAATCGAAAATCAAGCGTTTGAAAATTAACAAATATCGATTCAAAGCCCCACAGACTGACTGATCCCCTGCGTCGACCTATTAAGCCAATCGTGTTTTCCTCATCAGACAGAAATTCCTGAAAATTCGGGACTGCACACAACTCTAACTTCCATTCCTGCAAGGAATTGCGAATGGCTTGGTTATTGCACTCGTTCGACTGTTCTTCAGAGCAGGGATCTATGACGCTGAAGATCAAGCGGATTGCTGGAAAGCGCAAGACGCGCATTTGTTTGAGCGGGCAGCTTCGATCTGAGCACCTTGATCAGTTGAAGTCTGAGGTCGAGCGTGGCGGACCACGCGTCACCTTGGATTTGGAGGAACTCGATCTGGTGGATATCGAAGGTGTTCGTTTTCTGAACGCGTGTGAGTCGGCAGGGGTCTCGATCCTGCACTGTTCGCCATACATCAGGGAATGGATGCTGCAGGAGAGAAGCCGACCGAAAGGCCATCCGGAACTTGGATGATTCATTGAGGCTGAAACTAGAAAGGGGAATGATCATGAAGAAGATTTACGGGGTTGTAACGCTCGTTGCTATGCTGATGGGCGCGACTCTGGTGCTGGAGAGGACTGTTAGAGTTGCTGCTGCGGCGCCAGCCGGCATCAAGAACGTGGTTCTGGTGCATGGAGCATTCGCCGATGGCTCCGGATGGGAAGCCGTCGCGAAGATCCTCGAGAAGGATGGCTACACGGTGTCGGTAGCGCAGCCCCCCGAGACCTCCTACGCCGCCGACCAAAAGTACACGAAGGCCGCCATCGACGCCATGGGCGGACCGGTCGTCCTGGTCGGCCATAGCTACGGCGGGTCCATCATCAGCGAGGCCGGCAATGATCCAAACGTTGCGGCACTGGTCTACATCGCCGCATTTGCACTCGATGAAGGTGACAGCTGTGCGTCGATCGAACAGGCCCTGCCGCAAGCGTCCAAAGCATTCAAGCCGGACAGCAACGGGAACTGGTGGATAGACGAGACGCATTTCGCGGCCGACTTCGCTGCGGATATTCCCCCCGCCGAGTCCCACTACATGGCTATATCGCAGGTGCCGATCTCCACCGACTCGTTCACCCATAAGGTCACAAATCCCGCCTGGAAGACCAAGCCCACCTGGTACATGGTGGCCACCGCAGACCGGTCGATCAATCCGGACCAGGAGCGTATGATGGCGAAGCGCGCCAAGGCCAAGACGGTCGAAGTCAATGCCAGTCATGTGGCCTACATGTCTCACCCGAAGGAAACGGCCAAGCTCATCGAAGAGGCTTCTACCTCTTCGATATCTAATAAGTAATAGTTAACCAAAGGAGAATATAATGACAACTACGCAAACCAAACCGAGTATCGTGTTCTGCCACGGGATCTGGGCCGACGGTTCGTGTTTTAACAAGCTGATTCCCACACTTCAGGCCGAAGGCCACCAAGTGATCGCCGTCCAATATGGCCTCGACTCACAGGCAGCCGACGTCGCCGCAACCAAGGCCCGGCCATCCTTGTCGGCCACTCGTATGGCGGGGCCGTCATCACCGCTGCCGGAACCGATGATCGCGTTGTCGGGCTGGTTTACATCGCCGCGGTCGCTCCCGATGCCGGTGAAACCGTGCAGAGCCAGCTCGACAAGTACCCCACACCAATCTTCGGCCACATCGAAGTTGCCGACGGACGGGTCTGGATGCTCCCGGAAGGCGTTAAGGATTTCGCCGGCGACCTTTCGGAGCAGGAGCAGAAGGTCGTCTGGGCCACCCACTTCGCGCCCGACGCAGACCTGTTCAACCAGAAGGTTGACGGCACCGCATGGAAGACGAAGCCGAGCTGGTCCATCGTTGCCACCGAGGATCGCACCGTCCATCCCGACCTGGAACGCTTCCTCGCCAAGCGCATGGGCGCAACGACCGTCGAGGCGAAGAGCAGCCACGTGACCATGTTGTCGCAGCCGCAACTCGTGCTCGATGTGATCCGAAAAGCGGCAAAAGCCGCTCAGGGAGCCGCGGCAACAGCGTGAAAGTGCCTCTTTGCTAGCCTCAGCGCGGGCCCGCCATGCTGAACCCGCTTCGCTCGATAGTGGGCCTCCGCCGATCCAGACGACGACATCGGCGGAGGCCCAGATAAACGTCCTCTCAGGAGAACACAATGAAAGATCGCATCACCATTGAAGGCCGGGACGGCGCGTTTGGCGCTTATATCGCGCGGCCGAAGACCTTGCCGGCTCCCGCCGTCGTCGTTTTGCACGAGGTGTTCGGGGTGAACACCGACATTCGCAAGACCTGCGACGAACTGGCGGAACAAGGCTTGATTGCGGTCGCGCCCGACCTGTTCTGGCATCAGGAGCCCGGTGTCGACCTTGGTGTCACCTCCGAGGCCGACTGGCAACACGGCCTTCGCCTCTACCAGGCTTATGACAGGGACGCCGGCGCCAGAGACGTTAAGGATACCGCCAACTCGGTGGCCAAGCTCCCGGACTGCAGTGGTAAGGTTGCCGTCATGGGCTTTTGTCTCGGTGGCCTGATGACCTTCCTGACGGCTGCGCGCTACGGCGTCGACGCCGCGGTCGCTTATCACGGCGGTGACACTGAGAAATATCTGGGCGAGGTCAACGGTCTTGATGCGCCGCTGCTGATGCACCTGGCCGAGGAGGACGAGTTCATTTCCAAGCCTGCGCAAGCTGAGATCAAGAAGGCACTTGCCAGCAAACCAAACGCGACAGTCTATAGCTATCCGGGTCAGCATCACGCCTTCGCTCGGCATAATGGGACGCACTACAATGCCGCGGCGGCAGCGCTCGCCAACGGGCGGACAAGCGAGTTCCTACATCGACGTCTGCGATGACCACCTCGCCGTCCCGCGGTTTCGAGGTCTAAGAAGGGAGAAACATGTGGCTAATACTAATTCTGCGCCGCACGTGCGGGTGATCGAGGAAACGCCTGCGTACTGGAGGGTTGTGTTCGATTACCCGCCTTTCAACATCGTAGACGCCAGCATATTCGAAGCCCTACAGGATCTGCTCGCGGGAATGAACGCCAGCCCGAGCCTGCGGGTCGTCGTATTCGAAAGCGCGAACCCCGAGTTTTACCTTGCCCACTTTGATTTGACCGGCAAGATAGGGAACATCATGACTGCTGTCGGGGCTTCGGGCCTCCCGATCCTGAT
>WNGP01004803.1_pt1 | contig 11719 bp, 4 predicted proteins | sample 5407671 | NCBI WGS metagenome assembly WNGP01 (sample SAMN13153381, study PRJNA577476) | soil metagenome | isolation source: 40 cm soil or saprolite under Garry oak tree replicate 2 | place: USA:California | collected 2016-06-15 | reverse complement strand
AGAGCCCCACGGTGGCCAAGATGAGAGCAAGACCCGCGAAGAGACCAAGCAGGAGGACGTTGAACGCCTGCGCGGCCACTGAAGCGGAACGTACCTGCGACATGGTCCGCATCCGCGAAATTGGCAGATCCTTGTCGATGCTCCAAATGGCATCGCGCACCTCCGAGGACACGGAAACAGGGTTGCCCGCTGAGCGGACCACCCAGTCACGCAACAAACCGTTCCCCTCGAATTGCGAGACCGAGAAATATATCGTTGGCCGGGGACGACTGGCAACGTCGAATTCACGAAGGTCTCCGATGACTCCCACGACTTGCAGCCAGGGCGTGTGTTCATCGGGCGAGCCCTGGTTGATGCGCTTGCCGAGCGGATCTTCGTTCGGCCAGTAAGTACGCGCCATGCTCTGATTGATTACCACCACCTGCTGGGTTCCTGGCGTGTCGCCCCAGGAGACGTCCCTTCCCGCAATCAAGGGAATCGCCATCGTTTCGAAGTATCCGGGAGAAACGATGTCATAGTCGGCCATAGGTAGTTCCCCGGGTAGTGCCACGGGACGGCCGTCGATGCGGAAACCTTTGCTCGCCCGATAAAGAGTCAGGGGCAAAAATGAGATGGCAGCGGCGTGTTGCACGCCGGGGATAGTTCCAATTTTGTCCAAAGCCAGCTGGTAGTAAGCCGCTCGTTGCGACAATTGGGTGTACTTTTCGCCTCGCGGAATGACGCGGAACGTCAGCAGACCTTCTGGCTGGAATCCCAACGTGACTCGCTCAAGCGCCAGGAAGCTGCGGAGAACAAGCCCGCTGCCGACCAGTACGACAACACCCAGCGCGGTTTCCGCTACGATCAGCAGGTGGCGTACCCTCAGGCGCGAACCGGCGGGGGATTCGCGGGCTCCCTCTTTTAATGAGTCGCGCAAATTACTCCGCGTCGCGGCGAGGGCGGGCGCGATTCCAAAGAGCAAGGCGGCGAAGAGCGAAATCGCCAGGGTAAACGCAAGCACTGTTCCATTGACGCCGATATCGCCGAAGAGAGGAAGGTCATGCGGGCTGATCGCCTGCAGGGCCTTCATGCTCCAGAACGCTAGCAGCAGGCCCGAGCCACCACCTAGGAACGCAAGAAGCATGTTTTCCGTCAGCAGCTGGCGGAGAATGCGCATACGGTGGGCCCCGAGCGCCACACGCACAGCAATTTCACGGCTGCGTGCGGAAGCGCGGGCCATCAACAGATTCGCGACGTTGGCGCAAACCATGAGAAGGACAAAGCCGACCGCACCAAGAAGAACTAAAAGAGCAGTGCGCACGTTCCCGACCATCTGATCGTGCAGCGAAACCAGATTGACACCAACACCCGTGTTTGACTGTGGATACTCGTCGGCGAGGTGGCGCGCTACCCCATCCATTTGGGTCTGGGCCTGCGCCAGCGTCACACCAGATTTCAGTCGAGCGATGACGTTCAGATTGTGGCTCCCGTGATTGGCAAGCTGTGACGGGCTGAGGGCCAGTGGAACCCACAGCTGGTCTTCCGGACCAGAGACATGAAAGTTGGCGGGATCTGGGAACAGGAAATCGCGGGGCATAACGCCGACGACGGTGTAGCTGTCCCCATCGAGAAGAATCTTCTTGTTCACGATTTCGGGGTCTGCGCCAAAGCGGCTGACCCACAGGCCGTGGCCCATTACGACCACATGCGCACGGCCGGGGATGTCCTCGTCGGCGGTGAACACGCGTCCGAGGGCAGCATTGACCTGCAGCAGGGAAAACAGATTTGCCGAAACGGCTTCGCCCTCGACGCGCGCCGGTTCGCTGCCGCCAGTCAGATTGAAACTGCGGTCTTGGATGGCGCTCATAGCCTCAAAAACGGAGTTCTGCGTCTGCCAGTCGGCGAAATTCCCGGGCGCGGGCTCGTTTTGGTCCTTTTCATAGAACGGCAGACGAACTTTTTCCCACACCATTACCAGACGATCAGCGTGGGGATAGGGCAGGCGCTGAAGCAGGACGACATGGACGACGGAGAAAATCGCGGTGTTGGCGCCGATGCCGAGCGCCAGAGTGAGGATAGCGATGGCGGTGAAGCTCGGATTCTTGCGCAGCATCCGCAGACCGTAGCGAACATCGGTGAGAAATTCCTCGACGGATGGCCATCGCCAGACCTTGTGGCTGTCCTCTTCAATCAAAGTTACGTTTCCAAACTCGCGACGAGCAGCCGCTGCGGCTTCCTTCCTAGACACTCCGCAGGCAACCAGCTCCTCGATCTTTTCCTCCAGGTGTTCTCGAATCTCTTCCGAGAGTTCGCCATAGAGCTTTCGCCGCGAGATCAGTTGCTTGAGCCAGTTCATGATTCACCCGGCCCCCAGACTCGCGTAATTCCTTCGAGCATTCGCTTGAAACTCGACACCTCCCTTTCGGAGGTGCTCGTCGATCTGCGGCAAATCGCTGGAGGTTCGCTCGAGGGTGTAGCCGCGCCGGGGCTGTCGTTTCAGCGTTCGAAGAACCATCATCTGCAGCGCGCCGGGAAAGCGGTCTGGCCGTTTGTCCTTGCTCATAATTTGGCCGGTCGGCTTTCGTCCTACACTTGTCGCTACTAGGCGTAGAGTAACATAGTCTTACGAATTGCTCTTGTCAATAACCTATTTCAAGGCGAAACGCGCCACCGGCGCAGATTGAGGAGGCGTCTCAAGAGGGTCTCCCAACCTAAGCCCCCGAGGCTAGTCAGCCCACATGGTAAAATTTAATTTGATGGCCGGTAAGCGACTCCGAGTTGAGTGCTCTAGCGTCAGCATGCCAAACCTCTTCGTCCCTCTCCTGCTGGCAGCGGTGGTCTTTGCACAGACTTCTGCGCCTGAAATTCCGCCCAGCGATGCGGTGCGCGGGGGTTCGATCGCCTGGCCGCTTGCGGTTCCGAAGGCTTGCTCCTCGACCGCTTGCGCCCCAAATGGAGGCACAGCTATTTCCGGAAGCTCTTCACACTTGATGCGTATTTTGAAAACCAGCCTTAGAGGTATGCGAAAATCAACCCCGGGCGGAAATGGGCAAGTATTGGCGTGGCTTATACATGGAGATTCGATTGGCCTCAGAGGATTGGTGCCGACATATAGCGGACCCTGGATATCGGAGGATGGTTGCCGTCGCCGGCTTCCTTGATCGCTTCCGAACTGATTTACAATAAGTCCCGATAGACATTTATCGGAGAACTTGCATTGGCCAGTGGCTTTGATTCGTGCGGGGGCGAATGTAGAATACTGCGCGGCTGCGACCATGCACTGGCAGAAAAATAGACCCTATGCTGCTTTCCGATTGGCTGCGGTGGGCTCTGGATACTGCACCTGGAGGCGAACCATGAAAATCAGGAGTTTGCGTGTGCTGGTGAGTTTCTTCATCGTGTTGGGGCCGGCGAGCTTGGGTTGCGTTCGGGCATACGCGCAGTCCGACTCTGTTCCGAAGGTGGCCGCTGCGGCCGGCACGAAAATTCCCATCCCGGACATCTCGTACTCGAAGTTCATGCTGGCGAATGGCTTGACCGTGCTGGTTCACGAGGACCACAAGGCTCCCATCGTGGCGGTGAACACGTGGTATCACGTGGGATCGAAGAACGAGAGGCCGGGAAAAACGGGCTTCGCGCACCTGTTTGAACACCTGATGTTCAGCGGGAGTGACAACTTCAATTACACGTACATCAACGCGATGGAACGCATCGGCGCGACGAATCTGAACGGGACGACCAACAACGACCGGACGAATTATTTCGAAAACGTACCGACCTCGATGCTCGACTATGTGCTGTTTGCCGAGAGCGACCGCATGGGCCATTTGCTCGGCGTGCTTGACCAAAAGAAACTGGACTTGCAGCGTGGGGTGGTGCAGAACGAAAAACGGCAGGGCGAAAACCAACCTTACGGCGTGACCCGCCAGCTGCTGACGGAGAACACCTACCCGGTGGGCCATCCTTATTCCTGGACGGTGATCGGTGCGATGAAGGACCTTGATGCGGCTTCGATGAGTGACGTGCAGGAGTGGTTCAAGACCTATTACGGGCCAAACAACGTCACGCTGGTCATCGCGGGCGACATCACCCCGGAAGTAGCGCGTCAAAAAGTGGAGAAATATTACGGCGAGATCCCGCCGGGTCCCCCCATCGCCAAGAACGAGGCGTGGGTGGCCAAAAGGAGCGGGTCACACCGCGGCTGGGTGCAGGATCGCGTTCCGCAGGCACGTCTCTATCGGGTATGGAACGTGCCGCAGACATTTTCACCGGAAGAGGCCACGCTCGATCTGGTGGCACTTGTTGTGGGCCAGGGAAAAACGTCGCGGCTCTACAAGCGGCTTGTTTACAAGGATCAGATCGCGACGAGCGCGAGTGCAGACGACAGCAACAACGAGATCGCCGGGCAATTCTTCATCACCCTGACAGCGAAACCGGGGGTCGAGCTGAAGAAAGTGGAAATAGCCGCGGATGAAGAGTTGCGGAATTTCCTGAAGAACGGACCCACCGAATCCGAATTGCAACTCGCGAAGACGCAGATCTTCGGGCAGTACGCGCGGATCATGGAGCGTATCGGAGGCTTCGGCGGCAAGAGTGACATCCTCGCGCGCTGCCAGACGTTCGCGGGAAATCCTGATTGTTACAAGGAGTACCTGAAGCGGGTGCAGGCAGCGACACCGGCCACGGTGAAGAAGGCCGCGAACGACTGGCTGACTGACGGAGATTACATTCTGGAAGTGCAGCCGTATCCCCCCACCTTGAAAGCTGGCGCCCCGCTTGATCGCTCGAAGGAGCCGGGAGTCGGTTCTGCGATGTCACTGAACCTTCCGGCGATGCAGAAGGCGACGCTCTCGAACGGATTGAAAATCGTGCTCGCGGAACGCCACTCCGCGCCGGTGGTGAACTTCTCGCTTCTGGTGGAGAGTGGTTACGCGTCGGATCCCGCAGACGCGCCGGGCACGTGTAGTTTCGCGCAGCGCATGCTGGAAGAAGGCACGCCCACGCGCGATTCGCTGAAAATCAGCGAAGAACTGCAAGCGCTGAGCGCAGAATTTTCGGCGGGCGCCAATCTGGATTGGGCGACCGTCAATCTCAACGCGCTCAAGGTCAATGTGGATCAAGCCCTGCAGATTTATGCCGACCTGATTCTTCATCCGGCGTTCCCGGAGAAGGAGTTCGAGCGGTTGCAAAAGGACCGGCTAGCGGCCATCCAGCGCGAGAAGGTGACGCCCAACACCATGGCCCTGCGTGTCGTGCCGCCTCTGCTTTACGGCAAAGGGCATCCGTATGCAGGCGCTTTCGCGAGCACCGGCAGCGAATCCAGTGTGAGCAAAATGACTCGCCAGGATCTGGCGAAATTCCACGACACCTGGTACAAGCCGAACAAAGCCACGTTGTTGATCGTTGGCGATACGACATTGGCGGAGATCACGCCGAAACTGGAAAAGCTGTTCAGTTTGTGGAAGCCCGGCGAAGTTGCGAAACGAACCATTCCGACAGTGCCAGAGCCGGAAAAAGATGTGGTCTACCTGATCGACCGGCCGGGCTCAGGACAGAGTTTGATCATCGCCGCGCAACTCGCGCCGCCCTATAACGATCCCGACGAAGTGTCGTTGGATTTGGTGAATGACATGTTCGGAGGGACCTTCAGTTCACGCATCAATATGAACCTGCGCGAGGACAAACACTGGTCTTATGGGGTGGGCTCGCGTCTGCTGCCGGCGCGGGGCGAGCGTCCATTTTTCAGTGTGTCGCCCGTGCAGACCGACAAGACCAAGGAGTCTTTGGCCGAACTGGTGGCTGAGTACAACAACATCGTGGGCGGCAAGCCAATTTCGGAGGCGGAACTCAAGGACGAGCAGTCTAACGCCACGTTGGGTCTACCCGGATCGTTCGAGACGGTGCAGCAACTCTCCGGCGCTTACAGCACGATCCTGCAGTACAACCTGCCGGAGGATTACTACAACACGTACACACAGAAAGTGTTGGCCATTACGCCGGACACAGCAAACCAAGTCGCCAAGAAGTACATTCAGCCGAGCCACCTCGTCTGGGTGGTGGTGGGTGACATGAGCAAAGTTGAAACTGGTATCCGCGAGTTGAACGTCGGTGAAGTGCACAAGATTGACGCGGACGGTAACCCCGTGCAGTGAGCGACGGATGCTGAGGTTTCGATCCGGTATAGAACAGGCAGAAGGAACAATGACATCATCCAACGTCTCGCGCACCCATCCTCGAGGCTGGTGATGACCTGGCCATCGAGTTGGAATGGAGTGGAATCCTCGCTGTTCCCGTGCTGAACTTGCCTGCCGGTAGCGAAATGAGAGCCTTCGTCGCGATATTTCTTACCTTCCGCGACGGCAGAATCACTTCCGAGCGAAATTACGACTGCTATCCGTCATTTGGCCGGCAGCCCCCTCCGTCCGTTCCGGCATGAATCACGGGTGCTCGAAAATAATCGACTTAGGCGAACGACGCGCCATTCCCATATTCGGGACAGAGCGGATGCCAAGCCAGGCCACGAGCTTAGGCTGAATCCTGTCCGGAATTCTAGGTCCTCCCGCGGAAAATACCAACCGACATCTCGTGACGTTCGCGCCCACGTTGCCAGGAAACAGAATTGGACACCATGCTGCCACGCCATGCACGCCATGTCATGCCATGTCATGCCATTGACGAGACGGACCTCCCCCGGTATCATCCGCGCAATCCCAGGTCAATTTGGCGAGAGAGGTTTGCCATGTCAAAGCGAGCGTGTCTTGTTCTGTTCATCAAAGCTGGTTTATTGTTTGGCGCCGCCCCATTTGTTCGGGCCCAGCAACCGCAGACGAATCCTGAAGTTTACAGCCAACTGCAGTTTCGCTACATCGGACCAGTCGGGAATCGCACTACCGCGGTCACCGGAGTCCCGGGCCAGCCTTACCTTTATTACGTGGGAGCGGCATCGGGCGGAATCTTCAAAACCACCGATGGCGGCATCCACTGGGAGCCGATTTTCGATGCACAGCCGGTGTCGTCGATTGGATCTTTGGCGGTGGCGGGGAGCGACGCGAATGTGGTTTGGGCAGGCACCGGAGAATCGTTCATCCGGAGCCACATATCGGTTGGGAGTGGAATTTACCGCTCGCTCGATGGGGGGAAGACCTGGGCATCCATGGGGCTGGAGAAAACGGGGCGCATTGGAAACGTCATCATCGATCCCCACCATCCGGAAATCGTGCTGGCCTGTGCACTGGGACACGCTTACGGTCCGCAGCCCGAACGCGGGGTCTTCCGCACCACCGATGGCGGAAAAAGTTGGGAGCGGGTGCTGTTTGTGAACGAGAAAACGGGCTGCTCGGACCTGGCCATGGACCCCGGCAATCCGCATATCTTGTTTGCGGGGATGTGGCAAGTCGAGATCCATACCTATGGCCGGACGAGCGGAGGGCCGGGCAGCGGATTATTCAAGTCCACCGACGGAGGCGCAACGTGGAAACGTTTAGAAGGCCACGGGTTGCCGAAGCCGCCGGTCGGGAGGATTGCGGTGCGCGTGGCGCAACGCGACTCCGAGCGTGTCTATGCTTTGATTGAGACCGGCGACGGTGTGCCCATCGACGGGAAGACCACCCAGAGCGGGCAACTGTGGCGTTCCGATGACGGTGGGGAAAATTGGCAGTTGGTGAATTCCGACCGACAAATCCGGGGACGGACGCACTACTACACGCGGGAAGAGATCGCACCGGACAATGAGAACGAGGTGTATTTTTTTTCGGCAGCTTTTTCAAGAACGCTCGACGGTGGCCACACGCTGACCAACATGCCCGCGGGCCCGGGAGGGGACAACCATGAAATGTGGATCGATCCTACGAACGGAGATCGCATGGCGGTAGTGAATGACGGAGGCGTGAGCATCTCGGTGAATCGGGGCCACACGTGGGACCACGTTCAATTGCCGATAGCACAGATCTATCACGTAACCGTGGATGATCAGATTCCTTATTTCGTTTACGGCAACAAGCAGGACGGTCCATCTTACCGCGGGCCGAGCAATAGCTTGCAGTTCGGGGGCATGGGGGGCGGTGGCGGCGGTGGAGGACAAATCCCGCGCAGTGTGTGGCATCCGGTCGCGGGGAGCGAAAGCGGTTTCGCAACACCGGATCCTGTGGACAACAACATCATTTGGTCCAGCGGCACGGGGAGCGGGAGCGTCGGGGGAGCGATGGCGCGCTTCGACGAGCGCAATCGACAGGCGCGCGACGTCGAGGTGTGGCCCGAAGATGTTTCCGGGGCCAGCGCCACAGAAGTGAAGTACCGGTTCAACTGGGAATTCCCGATCACCATTTCTCCACACGACCACAATAAGGTTTACGTGGGCAGTCAATATGTCCACGTGACCACAGACGGCGGGAATAGCTGGCAGATTATAAGTCCTGACCTGACGCGAAACGACAAGAGTAGGCAACAAATCTCCGGTGGGCTCACGCCAGACAACATCGGCGTGGAATATGCGGGGACGGTTTTCGCCATCGCCGAGTCGCCGAAGGAGGCCGGGGTGATCTGGGCAGGCACCAACGACGGACTGGTGCAAATTACGCGCGACGGGGGAAAGAGCTGGACTGACGTCACCAAGAATATTCCGAACCTGCCGGAATGGGGCACGGTGAGCAACATTGAAGCCTCACGACATGACGCAGGCACGGCTTATATCACCGTGGATTTCCATCAAATGGACAATCGCGATCCGTTCGCGTATGAGACGAGAGATTACGGGCGGGTCTGGACGGCGATTACCAACGGAATCCCCCACAGCATGCTGAGCTATGCGCACTGCATCCGCGAAGATCCAGTGCGAAAAGGGCTGCTGTACCTAGGGACAGAGAACGGGTTATACGTTTCGTTCGATGACGGGAAAAACTGGCAGCCACTGCAGAACAGTTTACCGCACGCGCCGGTGTACTGGATCGCGGTTCAAGAGCGCTTTCATGATTTAGCGTTGGCCACCTACGGGCGCGGTTTCTGGATCCTGGATGACCTTACACCATTGCAACAGTTGACGGCGGAAGTGCAGGCGTCGAACGCTCATTTGTTCGCGCCGCGCCCCGCTTACCGTTTCCGACCCGTAGCCCAGCCGGCCGCAGTTTTCTATGACCCCGCGGCGGGGCACAATCCCCCTTTCGGCGCCGTACTCAACTTCTATCTCAAATCCAACCTCGGTGAGAAGGACCGGGCTCGCCTGACCATCAGCGATGCAACCGGCAAAGTGGTGCGGGAAATCGAGTGCCGGCCAGCCAGACCCGAAGGCCCGCGGCCAGCAGCAGGGCCAGGCGGCCCCGGGGGCGCCGGACGTGGAGAGGGCGGCCCGGACGCCCGACCCTGCGAAGCGAAGGCCGGCATCAACCGCTACTGGTGGGATTTGCGATTCGAGCCGAGCAGGGAGATCAAGCTGAGGACCACGCCACTCTACGCACCGGATGTCACGGTGGGGCCTGAAGGTTGGCGGCCCGCTCCCGGGGCGGGACGCATTTCCTTGCTCGCTCCGCCAGGGATGTACACGGTGACGTTGGCCTGGGGTGAAGAAAAGTTTAGCCAGAAGCTCAGCGTGCTGAAGGATCCGCATTCAAGTGGCTCCGAAAGCGACATCCAAACGCAGACACAATTGCTTACCGCGCTGAGAGAAGAGATAAACACCATTGCCGACAGCGTCAATCAAATCGAGTCGGTGCGCGCGCAGATCGGCGCCCTGGAGAAGGAATTGGGAACGGACGATAACGCCAAAGCGATCCGCAAGGCAGCCGAGGATCTAGCGGAAAAACTCGTGGCCGTTGAGGGGAAGGTGTTGCAGCTCAAGGCCACCGGCCGAGGGCAGGATGACGTGCGATGGGCGCCCATGCTACTGCAGAAGATCAACTACTTGGCGAGCGCCGTGGGGTCATCTGATTTTCCGCCCAGCACGCAGCAACTGGCGGTGAAGGAAGGGTTGAATCAGCAGGGCGAGCAATACGCGCAAGAATTCCAGCAACTCCTGGCCAAGGATATCGCGGCCTTCAATGCCATGCTTCGAGAGCGGAACGTTGCGAACATCATCGTGAAGACGCCTTAAGTGGAGAATGATTGACAGCGACACGCTTTTTGCAAGGACCAAGGCCGAGATCCTTATCTCTCAGCATCAAGAATCTAAAGCCGCTAAGCGGCGATACCCATTACTCGTTGGGTTACCCGGATTTCGCGAGACCTGACTTGACCTCCTCCCCTTCCTGAAGGAAGGGGATGGAACAGCAGGCGACCCGCTTTCGTCGCGGCTTACCCCGGCCTGAAGTCCGAGGCTTGCGCCACTCGCGGGGTCAGCTAGGGCGCGTGTCGAGAATTGCCTCCGCCCTGGGATCCCAATAGAGCTTCTTGCCGGACCAATAGGCTTGCGCCGCCATGATGCAGGCCACTGAATGCGCATATCCGTGGTGTACCGTGGCGTTCGGTTGTTTGCGGCTTCGCAAGCAATCCAGCCAGTTGGTCATGTGCGAGGGGTCCTCGTCCCCTATAGACGTTGGCGGAAGTGACTTATCGTCGCCCAGGGTAACGTCCTTCACCGCTCGCCGGCTGTCAACGGTGGGATCGTCTTCGTGATTTCCTTTCTCTTCGACCATCTGCCATCGCGGACTGCCTTCGCCTCCGTGATTGATGAGGGTGGCATTCTTTCCCATGATCCGCGTAAAACTGGGCGCGTCATTGCCAAAACTCGTCGCGTAGCTCACCAGCAAGCCGCTCGAATAGGTGAACAGCGCTTGGAAGGTGTCGGGGTTCTCCCGCCCATCGTGCCAGGCAAAAACGCCGCCATTGGCCACGACTGAGGCCGGATACTTTTCGGCCAGAAAAAAGTGGCATAAGTCGATGCCATGACTCATCCACTGGTCGGGGATGCCGCTGGAAAAATCCTTGTAAAGACGAAATTCGAAGTATAGCTGAGGATCAAACGGCCGGGACGGCTTGCCCATCAACCAGGTTTGCCAGTCGGTATCCTGCTCGCGGATCATCTTTACTTCGGGACGCCCGCGCCAGCGTGGTCCGTGATAGTTCCACTCAATCTCATATTTGGTAGCTTCACCGAGAACTTTGGAGCGAACCAAGTCGCGCACGGCAATCTGATAGCGTTCGACCTGAACAATGAGATTCTTCAGCAGCACCGCATCGCGGGCTGCTTTGACCTCTTCGAGAACGTTGCCCATAGGCTTTTCGCAGTAGGTATCTTTTCCGGCCCCGGCACTCATCTTCAGCAGCGGTGAGTGCGAGTGTTCGGGCGTGGAGATCAGCACTGCGTCCACATCCTTTAGCGCCAGCAACTCCTGCGGATGCCGAAGCGCCCGAGGTGCTTTGCCATAGAACCGTTGATTGGCGGCCATCGCTCGTTCGACATTGTGAGCCCACAAATCGCAGACTGCCGTCATCTCCACATTCTTTTGATCTTTGAGAGACGCCACAATGCCATCGAGCTCGCTGCCGCGATTGCCGACCCCGATATGCCCGAGCGAGATCCGGTCGTTGGCCCCCGCGATGCGCGTGTAGGACAGCGCCGTGCCACTCCATGCCGCACCTCCAGCTGCCACAACCGCGCCCTTGTGCAGAAATTCCCTCCGGTTGATTTTAGGGTCTGAGCTGTCCATGGGCTCCTCCTCTGTGGTTCGATTATGACCACCAACCTACTCCGCTTTCTAAGGCCAGGTCAATCAGGCAGTCCCAGCATTTTGCTCAGCGTTCCGCCCATAAT
>WNGP01009120.1_pt1 | contig 11721 bp, 10 predicted proteins | sample 5407671 | NCBI WGS metagenome assembly WNGP01 (sample SAMN13153381, study PRJNA577476) | soil metagenome | isolation source: 40 cm soil or saprolite under Garry oak tree replicate 2 | place: USA:California | collected 2016-06-15 | reverse complement strand
GACCTGCTGACACCAGCACCGCGCCGCCAGCGCGAACGTAGCGCGCGATGTTGTCGAAGTAGGCGATCGGCAGCACGCCCTGGCGCGCATAGCGGTCGAAGATGATCAACTGGAATTCGTTGATCTTCTGCTGAAACAGTTCGCGGGTCGGAAACGCGATCAGGGACAATTCGTTGATCGGCGTCCCGTCCTGCTTTTCGGGGGGGCGCAAAATCGTGAAATGCACGAGATCGACGCTGGCGTCGGACTTCAGCAGGTTGCGCCAGGTCCGTTCCCCGGAATGCGGCTCGCCCGAGACCAAGAGCACCCGCAACTTGTCGCGCACGCCGTCGATCGCAACCACCGCGCGGTTATTGACCAGCGTCAGCTCGTTATCGAGCGGAGACGCCTCGATCTCGACGATGTTGGGTCCGGCGTGCTTGATATCGATCTCGACGTTGACGGTCTGCCCGCTCTGCACGGTGCGCTCGTTGATCACTTCGCCGTCGCGACGCACCACAATCTTGGCGCGGTCGCTGCCGACGCCTTGATCGTCCAGCCGGTAGGTGATGGTCTGAACCTGTCCGACGATGCCGAAGCGGGGTGCCGCTGATATCGCGATGCGCCGGTCGCGCTCGTCTTTGCGTCCCGTGATCAGGGCGTGCACCGGGGCTTGAAATCCAAGCCCCGCCGCGTTGGCAGGAATGTCATGCACCCGGCCGTCGGTAATCAGAAATGCACCAGCGACGCGATCGACGGGAACGTCCGACAGCGTCGACGACAGCGCGCCGAATAACCTCGTGCCATCGGTTTCGCCGTCGGCCTGGCCGGCTTCGACGACCCGCACCTCCAGCCCCTTGATCGTCTTGAGGCTGTCGACCAATGCCTCCTGCGCTTTCGCGGTTTCGCGGTTGCGCTCGCCGAAATTCTGGCTGGGGCTCTTGTCGATCACGACAGCGGCCACCGACGATAACGGCTCGCGGTCCTCGCGGGTAAATGACGGATTGGCCAACGCCAGCAGGATAAGCGCCAGCGCCGTCACGCGCACCGCCGCACCGCGCGCGCGGCCGAGCAGGAGCAGGACTGCGATCACGGCGATGGCGGCCAGCGCCAGCCACAGCACCAGCGAGGGGACGAGCGGCGTAAACGCGATGCCGTACTGCATATTGCGTTCCTACTGTCCGAGCCGTTCGATCAGCGCCGGCGCATGCACCTGGTCGGCCTTGTAGTTTCCGGTCAGCGTATACATCACGATGTTGACGCCGGCGCGGAAGGCGAATTCGCGCTGCTTGGGCTCGCCCGGTGTCAGCGGCAGCATCGGCTGGCCGTCGGGGCGTATCGCCCAGGCACCGGCAAGATCGTTCGAGGTGATGATAATCGGTGAGACGCCGTCTCCGCCCCGGGCCGGCCGGGAGGCTGCCTCTTCGTCCTCGTCACGCGGCAAGGTTTCAACCCAGGTCTGGCCGGAGTTGAACCGGCCCGGGAAATCGTGCAGCAGATAGAACGTCTTGGTCAGCACGTGTTCGCGCGGAACCGGTTCAAGCTCGGGAACGTCAAGCGAGGAAAGAATATTGCGCAATGCCAGCATTCCCTGCGTCTGCGATGCGCCGCTTTCTCCCGGCGACGCCTCGATGGCATCGCGCGTGTCGAACACCACGGTGCCGCCCTGTTTCATGTAGGCGTCGATGCGGTTGATGGCGTCCTGTGGCGGCTTCGCCGCGCCGGGCACAACCGGCCAGTAGATCAGCGGGAAGAACGCCAGTTCGTCGCGTGCAGGGTCGATGCCAACGGGGTCGCCGGCTTCCAATGCCGTGCGCTGCGCGAGAAACAACGTCAGCCCGGACATCCCGGCCTTGACGATGGAATCCACGTCGGTATTGCCGGTAACAACATAAGCAAGGCGGGTTTGTGAGACCGACTTGATCGCGAAATCGTCGTTGTTGTCGGCACGGGACGGCGATGGCGCCGCCAATATCGTGGACAATGCCAACGCGAACGCCAGCGCAGCAGGCGCGGCGCGGCGCCGCAGCAACGCTGCGATGCCGGCGCCAAGCATAGCGACGATAATCGCGTCGATCAAAAACAGCGCCAGTGACGACGACAGCAGGATGCCGCGCAGATCGCGCGGTTCGGCATTGGTGTAGCTGGCACGCCGCGCGCGCAGGCCAGCGGTATCGAGCGGCGCGATGCGATCCGCCGCCGCCAGCGCATTGACCGCGAGAGGGCCGTCGGCCGGGCCATAGAATCCGGGCGGATGATCCGATGTCGCCCGGTCCCGGAAGTCGGCCGCCAGCGGCTTCGCGGTTGAGGGCGGTGGTCCGAACGCACCGAAACCATCCATCGTCCGCAGCGGCGCTACGGTTTCGACCTTCGCTTCGCCCGCCACGCCCGCACCCGGATTGGACGTATAGCCTGATGCGTCGACGATCCGCCTCAGCATCTCGACAAAGCTGCCCGACATCGGCAGATCGGACCAGCGCATGTCGGCACTGACGTGAAACAGGCTCACCAGGCCCTTGCCGCGATGTTCACCCGTCACCAGCGGGGTTCCATCCTCCAGCGAGGCCCAGCTCTTGGTCGCCAGCACCGCATCCGGTTCGGCGAGCACCTGCCGGCTGACGGTGATGTCCTTTGGCACCGGAAGACCGGCGAACGGTCCATCGGCCGCGAACGAGGCGAGGTGCTGCGGCTTTTCCCAGGTAAGACTGCCGCCGAGGCTGCGTCCGCCGCGGCGCAGCTTTACCGGAACCAGATCGTCATCCGCCTGCGCCAGGCGCGGGCCGGCAAAACGCACCAGCACACCGCCTTGCTCGATCCACGCAGCTATGCGCTCGCGAATTTCGGGCGACAGCGTGCCGACATCCGCGAGCACGATCATCGGCAGCTTCTGGTCGAGAAATTGCGTGATCGCCTGTTGCGGCGCGCCGCGATCGCCCAGCCGCACGTCGGCGAACGGCGCCAGCGCCCGGGTGAGGTAGAACGTCGATGCCAGCAGTGGCTGCGCGGTATCGTTGGTCGATCCGCTGACGATGCCGATGGCGCGCCGGCGCCATCGCTTGTCGAGCAGTTGCACCGCGCCGGCAGATCGTTCGCCCGATATTTCAAGGCGCGCGATGTCGTTGCGCAGCTCCACCGGAAGATCGAACGCCGCTTCGGTCTCGCGATCCTGCGGCGAAAAAGTATAGCGGGCTTCGCCGATCGGCGAGCCTTTTGGATCGATCGCGCGCACGATGCCCGCGGCAACGCCGCCATCGGCGCGCAGCACCTTCACAGTCATCTTCGCCGCGGCGTTCTCGGCTGCGACCAAAGCCAGCGGGGATGGAGTGCCGCCTTCAAAAACCGTCAATGCACGATCCCCGATTGTCTTGCTTAAGCCTTCCAGAAACTCCGGCCCTCGCCCGGTATCGACGCCATCCGACAGCCAGGCGATCTCGCTGTCGCCGGTGCCTTTAAGGAAACGCTCGATCGCGGGCAAAGTTTCGACCCTTTCGATCGAGTAGGGCTTGGGCACAAGCTGGCGCAACGCCACGCGCGCAGTGCCCCCCGGCATCAGTGTGATGTCACGCGCGGGCTCGGACAGCGGAACCAGCGCAACGCCGCGCCGGTTGCTGTGATGTCCCAGCTCGAGGCCGCGCTCCAGCCGTCGTCGAGCAGGATGACAAGCGGAGCGCTATTGCCGGCAAGGCCGGTGTGCGGATTCCAGATCGGTCCCGCGGCCGCCAGGATCACGAGCGTCGCGGCTGCGAGCCGCAACGCCGTCAGCCACCATGGTGTATGCGACGGGGTTTCTTCCTTCGGCGCGATGTCCAGCAACAGCCGCGTCGGCGGAAACTCAATGCGCCGCGGCCGCGGCGGCATCACCCGCAACAGCCACCACAGCACGGGCAGGCTCAACAGACCCAGCAGCAGAAATGGTTCGGCGAAAGTGAGAGGCAGCCCTGCGATCATGCGCTTCGCCCCGCCTTGACGGTCGCGAAGCGCGCGCTTCCCTTGCTCGCCATCATGCCGCTGTGCAGGAACAGAAGCAGCTCGGCGGCCGAGCGGCTGGTGGTGTGGATCGAGAACAGCCAGTCCAGCCTGTTGGTCTCGCTGCGAATCTCGTCACGGTGACGTGCGACCCGCGCAACGTAGTCGTCCGCCCATTTTTCCGCGCGGCCCGCGGTGATGACGCCGCCGCCTTCCGGCTCGACGAACTCGATCCGGCCGGAATAGGGGAAGCTTTCTTCTGCCGGGTCCACGATCTGCACCAGGGTGCCGTGCGCGCCGGATGCCGATAGTCCGGCGAGCATGGTCCTGATTTCGCCGATCGGCGACCAGAAATCCGACAGCACCACGATTTCGGCCAGCGCCGACGGCACAAACGACGGCGGCAGGCTCAGGCGGGCTGCATCATCGTGCAGCATCGCTTGCGCCATCTTGTCGATCACGCTGCGGCTTGCGGTCGGGGTCATCAGGCCGGGAACGCCGACCCGTTCGCCGCCCGCGACCAGCAGTTCGGCCAGCGCGAAGGTCACGATCAACCCGCGCTCCAGCTTGCTGTCGCGGGCCTGTTTGGATGCGAACGCCATCGACGGCGAGCGGTCCGGCCACAGCCACACGGTGTGCGCGGCCTCCCATTCCTGCTCGCGGACATAGAGATGATCGTCGCGTGCCGAGCGCCGCCAGTCGACGCTCTGGGATGGCTCGCCGGAAACGAAGCGGCGATATTGCCAGAAGCTTTCCCCGGCGCCGGCGCGCCGCCGTCCGTGCAGGCCGTGAATGACGTTGGCGGCGATGCGGCGAGCTTCAAGCACAAGGCGCGGCAGCGATGCGGCGAGCGTTCGGCTTTCGCCGTCGGCACGTCGGATCGCCGTGATCTCCCGGGTTGTGTGCCTGGTCTCTGCGGCCATCAACCAATCCGCGTCTTCAATTGCCGGATCACGTCAGGAATGGTGCGGCCTTCGGCACGGGCAGAAAACGTCAGCGCCATGCGGTGCTTGAGAACCGGCTCGGCGAGATCGAGCACGTCGTCGATCGAAGGCGCCAGACGGCCGTCGAGCAATGCGCGGGCACGAACTGCGAGCATCAGTGACTGGCTGGCGCGGGGACCGGGCCCCCAGGCGATCAGCTTGCCGGCCTCGCCGCCTTCCGGACCCGGACGCGCGGAGCGCACCAGCGAGAGGATCGCTTCCACGACCGAGTCGCCGACCGGCAGTCGGCGCACCAATCGTTGCGCGGTGATGAGGATATCCGCGTTCATGGCGGCCTTGGCGAGCGTCTCGTCCGCGCCCGTGGTTTCGAACAGGATGCGCCGCTCGGCGTCGCGATCGGGATAGTCGACGTCGATCTCCATCAGAAAGCGATCGAGCTGGGCCTCCGGCAGCGGGTAGGTGCCTTCCTGCTCCAGCGGGTTTTGGGTCGCGAGCACATGGAACGGCTTCGGCAAATCGTGGCGCGCGCCTGCAACCGTGATGTGCTGCTCCTGCATCGCCTGCAGCAGCGCGGACTGGGTGCGCGGGCTGGCGCGGTTGATTTCGTCGGCCATCAGAAGCTGAGCGAACACCGGTCCGGAGATGAAGCGGAACGACCGCTTGCCGGAAGTGCTCTCGTCCAGCACCTCCGCGCCCAGAATATCCGAGGGCATCAGGTCTGGCGTGAACTGGATGCGCTTGGCGTCGAGCCCGAGCGTAATGCCCAAGGTTTCCACCAGCTTGGTCTTGGCGAGGCCGGGCACGCCGATCAGAAGCGCGTGACCACCGGACAGGATCGTCACCAGGGTATTTTCAATCACCCGGTCCTGACCAAAGATAACTGTGGAGATCGCATCCTTCGCGGTGCGGATTTGGCCGGCGACCTGTTCGGCCGAGCGGACGATCACGTCCTCAAGTTTTTCGACACTGTCTGCGCCAGCCATTGGTCACTCCTTGTCCAAACGCCGCCGATTGCGACGTCATGTCATGCACCCCTGCATAAACTTATGCGAAGGCCATGCATTCATTGAGTTAAACTATCCCCACATTATCGGTATTTAGGGGTATGAACTGCATCACGATGTGGCGACTTGACCTCAGGGTTTTCACCCGAGGGAACTCGCCCACACACACCGGAAGACGTGCACCAATCGTGCCAGATCGAGGCGATCAACCTCAGGGTAAACAATGGCGAAGCAAGGGCAGACCACCCATCAGGGCCTCGAAGGACTGACTGCTGCCGTCAGGGACGCTGCAAACGCCGCTCCCGCAAAAAGTCTTCCGCCCGTGCATTTATGGAATCCGCCGTTCTGCGGCGATCTCGACATGCGAATCGCCAGCGACGGTACGTGGTTCTACATGGGTACGCCGATCGGACGACCCGCTTTGGTCCGGCTGTTTTCCACAATACTCAAGCGTGAGGACGGCAAGCACTTTCTCGTGACTCCGGTGGAGAAGGTCGGCATCCGCGTCGACGATGCGCCGTTTCTGGCGGTTGAGATGCTCAAGGAAACGGGTGATCGAGGCCGGCTGCTGCGCTTCCGCACCAACGTCGACGACTGGGTGCCATGCGATTCCGGGCACCGGCTGCGATTCGAGGCCGCGGCCGACGGCGGCCTCACGCCCTATCTTCACGTCCGCGCCGACCTGTGGGCCAAGGTCACGCGGGCGCTTTATTATGATCTGGTTGACATCGGCGAGGAGCGAGTGGTCGATGGTCGTCCAATGTTCGGTATCGCGTCGGCCGGCGAATTCTTTGCGATGGCCGATGCGGAGCAGGTGAGGGGCGCGCTTTGAACGAGCCGATGCTGAAGACCGACCCTGCCGCGATCGGCTCAGTGGAGTTTTTCGATCGGGCCCGTGCCCGGCTGCGCTTCGAGATTCCCGCAGGGTTGACCGACGCCAGCGTGGTCCCCCCAAGCGGCGACAAGGGTACCGATCGGATGCTGCAGATCATCGCCCGCGAACAGCCGATCCGCCCCGCGGCGGTGTTGATCCCGGTGGTGGAGCATGCGCAACCGACCGTGCTGCTGACCCAGCGCGCGGCGCATCTCAACGATCACGCCGGCCAGATCTCCTTCCCCGGCGGCAAGATCGACGCGACCGACGCCTCGCCGCTCGAGGCGGCGATACGCGAGGCCGAGGAGGAGATCGGCCTTTCCAGGGAATTCATCGATCCGATCGGCTACCTCGATCTGTACGCTACCGGGTTCGGATACCGCATCCTGCCGACGGTTGCGCGGGTGAAACCGGGCTTCAAGCTGCGCATCAACGAAGCCGAAGTCGACGATGCGTTCGAGGTTCCGCTGGCGTTCCTGATGGACCCTGTGAACCATCAGGTGCACAGCAAGGAATTCCGCGGCATCGAGCGTACGTACTACGCCATGCCGTTCGAGGAGCGTTATATCTGGGGCGCGACCGCGGGAATTCTGCGCGTGCTGTATGAGCGGATCTGCCTGCCATGATCCGTCCGGCCTTCACCGAGATCGGAATTTTCCTGATCCCGTTCGCGGTGTATGCGCTGTTTTTGATCGCGACACGCTCCGGATTGTTGATTCAGTCATCATGGCCGGTGCATATCATTGCCAAACTGGTGCTCGGTTCATTGCTGCTTGTGGTGCTCAGCTTTATTTTGCTCGCGCATTTTTCCGGCGCGCCGCCGAATTCGACTTACATCCCCGCGCATATCGAGAACGGCAAGTTCGTTCCCGGAGTTGAAAAATGACCGACGCGCGCGTGCTCGACGACGCGCCCTGGCTCAGATCCGGTCCGGCCGCCCGCGTGCTCGAATTGCTGAACGGTAACGGCGAGGAGGCGCGGGTGGTCGGCGGCGCGGTTCGCAACGCGCTGTTGAAGATTCCGACCGGCGATATCGATATCGCGACCACCGCCGCGCCCGACGAAGTGATCCGCCGCGCCAAGGCGGCCGGCATCAAGAGCGTGCCGACCGGCATCGAACATGGCACCGTGACGCTGGTCGTCGATGCGCAGCCGTTTGAGGTCACCACCTTGCGCGAGGATACCGAGACGTTCGGCCGCAAGGCGAAGGTCGCGTTCGGGCGCGACTGGGTTCGCGATGCGGAGCGGCGCGACTTCACCATCAACGGCCTGTCCGTTGACGCCGATGGTGTGGTGCATGACCATGTCGGCGGGTTGGGTGATGTCCTCGCCAAACGGGTGCGCTTCATCGGCGATCCGAGCCAGCGTATCGCCGAAGACTATCTGCGCATCCTCAGGTTTTTCCGTATGCACGCCGCCTATGGCGCCGGCGAACTCGATCGCGCCGGATACCTCGCCTGCATCGCGGCGCGAGCAGGCCTTACGACCCTCTCCGCCGAACGCGTGCGCATGGAAATGCTGAAACTGATGGTCGCGGAAGGCGCGCCCGGCGCGGTCGCGGCGATGGCGGATGGCGGGTTGCTGCTGCCGATTTTCGGCGGTGTCGCCTATATAGGACCGTTTGCAGCCATGATATCGGCGGAGCGCCTGCTTGGACTTGAACCAAGCGCGGTTCGCCGCCTCGGCGCGCTGGCGGTCGCCGTCACCGAGGACGCCAGGCGGCTTGCGATGCGCTTGCGGCTGACCAATGCCGAAACCAAGGCGCTCGATTCCATGGGCCATCGCTGGTGGCGGCTCGCCGGCATGGACGAGGCGACCGCGCGGCGCCGGCTCTACCGGCTCGGCGAGGCGCGTTACCGCGACCGGCTGATGTTGGCGTGGGCGCGGGCAGGAGCGGGCACCGATTCTGCACATTGGCGCGAACTTGCCACCTTGCCGCAGCGCTGGCGTGCGCCGAAATTTCCGCTGAAGGCGGCCGATTTCATCGTGCGCGGAATTGCCGAAGGTCCCGCGCTCGGGCAGGTGATCGCGTTGGCCGAAGACGCGTGGCTGGCGGCGGATTTCCCTCTGGATGAGCCTGCGCTAAAAGCCATTGCCGACCAGACGGTCACGCGTTTCACCCGCGATCATCGGCTGTGAGTATCATTTCCGGCTTCGCCGATATTTCCTTAAGCCAACTCCTGCTGGTGGCGTGCGTGGCGCTGTTTGCCTCTGTTGTCGGCGGGTTGGCGGGCTACGGCACCGGCGCGCTGATGCCGCTGGTTCTGGTGCCCCTGATCGGCGCCGAACCGGTGGTGCCGATCATCGCCATCTCCTCGATCTTTACCAACACCAGCCGTTTCGCCGCCTATCTCCGCTATGCCGACCGCCGCCGCGCGGGAATCGTGATCGCGGCGGCCGCATTGACGACAGCGCTCGGCGCTTACGGCTATACCCGGCTTACCAACGCCGGCGCCGCGCTGGTGATCGGCGCCATGCTGATATCGAGCGTGCCGATGCGCCGTCTGCTCAAACGCCGCGATATCAAAATCAGTGACACCGGACTGGCCGCGGGCTCGGTGGGCTACGGCGTCGTGGTTGGTGGCACCTCGGGCTCGGGCGTCATTCTGCTGTCGCTGCTGATGGCGGCCGGCCTCGAGGGCGCGGCCGTGATCGCCACCGATGCCGTGATCTCGGTCGCCACCAGCATCATCAAGATTTCAGTATTCGGTCTGGCGGGCGTAGTCACCGCGCAAGTGCTCGCCTTTGCCGTTCTGATCGGCGCGATTGCGCTGCCCGGGGCGTTTCTCGCCCGCGCCTTTGTCGAGCGCATGCCGGTGCATGTTCACGCCGCGATCCTCGACGTCGCCGTGATCGCGGGCGGGACGGTCATGGTTGTCGAAGCGGCACGATCGCTTCATTGAACGAAATTACCGAAAAAGCGATGCCGCCGGGTCCAAGCTTCGGCGGCATCGCAAGCGAAGTCATGCGACCTCTTCCTCGTCCTCTTCTTCGTCTTCCTCTTCGTCGTCCGAATCCTCGACTTCGATCTGTTCGAGCACCGCGAGTGAAAGCGTTTCGCGAAACAGATCGCCTTCTCCGCCCATCCAGACGCATGCGATGGCGCCGTCCTTGACTTCCGCCACGGTCATCGAATGACCCCCGGATTTCAGAATGACAACATCGCCTGGCTTCAAGTCCATGATTGCTTTCCCCAAGTTGATTGACGCGATGGCCAGGCTATCGATCTGTCGTGACAGACCGTCATCGCCACTATCGCCCCAAGATGATCGCCGGCTTCTGTGTCCGGCCTGTGTCCGGCCGAAACATTCTGCCCGGCAGTGGCCCGATTGCTGGCGGCAATGACAAAAAAGCAACAGCCGGATTTCGAACGCTCGTCCGCAGCAGCTAACCGCGCCCCCGCAGCCGTTGCCAACGCGTATCGACAGCGCGCCCCACAGCGCTCTGCTCCGTGAGCGGTCTTGATAGCTGCCGCGGTTCATTGCGACGACGAGGTCGAGCTCGGGGGATACCAACAAGTATTGGCCGGCGTCCGCACCCTGAACTAATGCCGCTGATTTGCCCGACGTGTCAAATGCAGTCGCTGGCATCGCTCATGCCAGCGCCTACGGCTACTTTGCATGGGGTTGTTTTCGATATTTTTAGTTGGGAGCGAGCATGACGGGCCGATCACGGCCGCGCTGTTTGAATTCGTCATGCCCGGGCATAGCCGTCCGAAGGCATCGCGCGGGGTAGCTGCGTCATGGCTTACGGCCACTTCACTTCAGGCGGCATCGACGACAGGATGGAATCCACATTGCCGCCGGTTTTCAGTCCGAAGATGGTGCCGCGGTCGTAGAGCAGATTGAATTCAACGTAACGTCCGCGCCGGATCAACTGCTCTTCGCGGTCCTCGGCGTTCCACGGCGCATCGAAATTGCGCCTGACAAGCTCGGGATAGATTTTCAGGAATGCGCGGCCGACTTCCTGGGTGAAGGCGAGGTCGGCATCCCAGTCGCCGCTGTCATGCCAGTCGTAGAAAATGCCGCCGATGCCGCGCGCCTCCTTGCGATGCGGCAGATAGAAATATTCGTCGCACCATTTCTTGTATTTGTCGTAGTCGGCGACGCCGTTGTGCCCGTCACATGCGGCCTTCATCGCCGCATGAAAAGCAATCGTGTCGGCGTCTTGCTGGGTTCGACGCCGCTCGAGCACCGGCGTCAGATCCGCGCCGCCGCCGAACCACGCTTTGGTGGTGACGACGAAGCGGGTGTTCATGTGCACCGCCGGCACGTTCGGATTGCGCATATGCGCGATCAGCGAAACGCCCGACGCCCAGAAGGCGGGATCGTCGGCGGCGCCGGGAATTTGCGCGCGAAACTCGGGCGCGAATTCGCCGTGTACCGTCGAGCAATGGACGCCGACCTTCTCGAACAGCCGTCCGCGCATCACCGACATCATGCCGCCGCCGCCGGGCTGGCCGGTGTGGTCGGTGCGGTCCCAGGGCGTGCGTACAAAGCGCCCCGAGGGCCCAGGATAGAGCGATGCCGGCGCATCGTCTTCCAGTTTCTCGAAGGCCGAACAAATGTCATCACGCAAGCGTTCGAACCAGCTCCGCGCGCGCGCCTTGCGATCCTCGATCACGGACATGTCCATCTGCCGATCCACCTTCGTCTGACGCGTTTTCACGCGAACCGGTACCCAGTTCGCGTGAAAACGCTTAGCCCTGCGGGCCGAAATAGGTGCAACTCTCGTTGCAGCTGTCACGGTGCACGCTCACCCGCGCGATCCGGCCGGCGCACTCAACCCGCTCCCAGATAAAGCGCGAAAGGTTCTCCAGTGTCGGCGGTCCAAGCGCGTCGACGTTGTTGAGCAATTTGTGATCGAGCATTTTCCGCACCTCGGCCATGCTCCGTTCGAGCAGGCCGAGGTCCAGCACCATGCCTGTCGCGGGATCGGGCATGCCGCGCACGGT
>WNGP01004418.1_pt1 | contig 11724 bp, 13 predicted proteins | sample 5407671 | NCBI WGS metagenome assembly WNGP01 (sample SAMN13153381, study PRJNA577476) | soil metagenome | isolation source: 40 cm soil or saprolite under Garry oak tree replicate 2 | place: USA:California | collected 2016-06-15 | reverse complement strand
AGTTGCTGCATCTTTTGACGCAGGGATTGGACTTCTTCCCAGTGTCCCAGTTTTCTCAGACGTGAGGCACGCCCTTGGAGATACCCATAGGGTGCGTTGACTCGTCGTCGGGTTCCGCGCGTGTAGGTTGGCAGAAGCTCTGTCTCGACAAAGGTGTCCAATTTGTCCAGGTAGATATTTGACAACATTGGGCTGAGAATACCCCCTTGTGGGCTTCCGCTCACGGTGGCATGGTAGCGCCAATCCTCTAAATATCCAGCTTGTAAGAGGGTTTCAATCAGTCGCAGGAAGCGACCGTCATGGATATGCTCTCTCAGGATAGACAGCATGACCTCATGATTCAGGCTGTCGAAACAGCGAGCAATATCGCCCTCTACGAACCACTTTGTCCCTATCCACTTGTAGTACATCTCCGACAAGGCCGTGTGACATCCCCGCCCTGGACGGAACCCATGTGAGCATGGGCTAAATTGCGGCTCGTAGTACGCTTCCAGTAAGGAACGCAGCACTTCTTGCAGCAGTTTATCCGACCAGGAGGGCAAACCAAGCGGGCGCAGTTTGGTCGAGTTGGGTTTCTCGATGTAGATGCGACGCACAGGAGTCCAGCGGTAGCGTTCAAATCGCAGAGCTTCAATGATGGCTCCCATTTTGGACAGGGACATTGCATCCACGGTTTCCGTCGTGGCGCCTTTGGTCATCGCTCCGTCATTGCGGTAGATTTTCCCATAGGCTTTGAGATACAACGTGGGGTTGAACAACTGTCGATACAGGTCTTCTACTGGCAATCCTCGTTGACCGCGTTCGTGGATGATACCCAGCACGTGATTGGCCTCTCGCATCTCGCGTACCTCCTTTGCTCTGAGTATCGAAAACACCTGCCTGGCTTCCCCCTGTGGATGACTTTCTCACCCTCCCTGGTGGGGCGTGACTCCCACGAGTACTATCCAGGCTCCGTGACCGTACCGCTCTCGCGGGGTAGGCCATCCCAAGTTCCCTCATTGTTCGACGTGTCGAGCCTGATGTAGGTGCCTCGTTCGCTCCCTTGAGTGAGATCATTTCTCACCGCTCATCATGCGGAAGGTTTGCGTGCCGACGATTTTGACACGCTATCATGATGACCTCGCAATAGGCGCTGTAAGCGAGGGATGTACGCTTTCATCGCTGGAAGCTAAAGTTCAACCAATACAGGTTTCACCATGTCAGGCGGGTCTTGCAGGACAACGCTTGAGCGTCTCCACACGTTTCCTGCTTTCCCAACATGCTCTTGTCCCCTTTGGCTTTCGCCGCCAGGTAGGTTGGGTGACCCAGAAGTCTTCTCTCCCGAACTTCTCCTTTCTGCAAAAGGGATCGATCAATGGGTTAAGTGGCGCACATCATCTGCATACCGTATCAGGTGAATGGTGGCCTGGCGCCCTCGCAGTGTGGTCCGAGGAAACGCGTCCCTCAGCTTTTGTTCGAGGCCGTCCAGGGTCATATTTGCCAGCACGGGTGAGCAAATTCCCCCTTGTGGGGTTCCTGCTTCTGTAGGAAAGAGGATGCCTTGCTCCATGAACCCAGCTTTGAGCCATTTCTCTAGTAACGCCTTTTCCATCGGAATATGGGTTAAGAGCCACGTATGAGAAATCGCGTCGAAGCAGCCTTTGATGTCCCCTTCCAGAATCCATTGCGGCGATGTTTTCCTCGAAAACAGGAGGAAACATCTCTCCATTGCATCGGCTGGCGATCGTTCTTTGCGAAAGCCGTAGGACTGATGATCAGCCATCGTTTCCGCTATTGGATCAAGAGCCAACACATACAATGCCTGCATTGCCCTACATTGCATGCAAGGGATGCCTAACGGGCGTTTCTTGCCATTTCGTTTTGGTATGTAGACACGCCGAAGGGCAGGGGATGGTATCCCCGTTGCTTGAGCGTGGCTATTGCCTGCGCTTTCTTTTCTGGGGTATTCCAGATGACCTGATCTACCCCAGGAGTGCCACTGCCATCATTTTCCGTCACTCGCCGCACGGCTGCTGCTTTGCCGCTAAACGAGTGAGTCAGCAAGCGTTGTAAAGCTTTGACTTTGCCCCACCTGCCTTCCTTCGTTGCCTTCACAATACGTGCCTGAAGCCGACGCACATTGTGGTCGACAGCCTTCCAATCAATGTCGTGCCATCCTTCCACGATTTCGTGGGAGGCTGCACCAGTTTGTTCAACCGCCATCTGCTTTGCCTCCTGTATCGGTTTGTCAGTCTTTCTTGTGAGAGAGGACCAGAGGGAAGTCTGCCCGCTTTCGCGTGGGATGATGTCGTTTCCCACTCAATCCCTATCCACCCGCTTACCGGGTGGCGTTCGCTTTTTCCATCCTCTTGTACCCCCACCTCTATGGGCTTTCCTTGCGGATTGCTTTCCCTCTCGGGAGAGATAGGGGCTTACCACGTTTCGTCTCAATGCCTGAATGGGTTAGGTTCACCCTCTTCGCCGGGAGGTTGTCTGTTCACGAGAGGAGAATGAACAGCTCCTCTACCACCTCCATTCCCATTTGGGTCAAGCCTGTCAGCATCTTTGGCTTGTTAGCCGTCACGACGTTTACATAGGTGTTTGCATCTGCTAACCATACCATTCAATCCTAGCTCCTCACTGCATTGATGCTTGCAGTTGCCTCGTTTTCTCACGATTTCGATGCCAGCCTTTCGGCTGCGGCTACATTGTTTCGGGAGCTTCACACCGTTGCGTTACCACCACGGCGTGTCCCGATAGGATACTCCTGGTGAAACAGGAGGTCTCATTGCGGCGACGCCGCCGAGACAGCCAATTGAAACGACTTTCGTGTCGCACGTTCATAGCGGCTGTAGCGCTCAAAGACCTGGGTGTGGAACTGGCCTTCACGGTCTCGAGGCACTTTGATCTCCTCGATGCGACCTGAAGAGGTGACCAAATCGCGGCTGTAGGAGCCGTTGCGATACCCTTTGCGCTTGGGGCTGCATTCTCCCCAGCCCACGCCGATGAGCGCATCAAGCTCTTCGCGCATCACTCCCTCCAACACCACGCGCAGGGCCGCTCTCGCCAATTCGCGTAGATACTGCTGGAAGGTCTGCTGGTCAGGTAGCGGTGGGACGGTTGCTCCTGCGTTGAGCCAGGGGTAGGAGGTGTGGTATCCTTCTTCTGGCGATGCACAGGCATAGTGTTCTCCTTTTGTGATGTGGGTGAACCAAGAACGTCAAAGGGACGCTCTATGCCTGTAGTATTAGCTCACAGCAGTCTTCTTTCACAACTCGTCGTTACACAGCATTCGAGATGGCATCCGAATATGGACGTTAACCTTTGAACACCATCAATTACTTCATAATTGCCTGTCTCATTTTTCGCCAAGTAAATGACAGGTACTGGAATATCTACCAAAAAAGACTCAATCAATCTTGACGCACGACGCCAATCCCAAACATATGAACGTTGCCACTCTGGCTCGATGATTAAACGTCTTGCTTTATACCATCGGTGAAACTCAGAGAGACTGCGATCATTCTTTTCAATAATGACACCCTCTCTCGGATAACTAACCTTTAGCTCTCCTTCATCTGCTCCTTCGGTAGTATCTAACCCTACCTGTTCATCGGGTTGAATATCAATCTCAATTGCCTTATCGAGGTTTATCAATTCTTGTGTATAAGTTTGCATTGCTTCTCCCATCGTTTTCATGAGCTTGAGGTCTCTCTATATGTGCTATTCCAATATTCTAAACAGAAAAAAGCATCTAAACACTATCGATAAGATGAAGAATTCAGTCGTGATGAGGATTATGATAATATCGGTGGTTTCTAAAACATCCCTACCATCATTATCTGTCGTCATACTATCTATCTTTAATAGACATCGAGATGCAACTCTAGTGACATAGATGTATCTCTAAAGGGACTCAAAGTTACAAAAAATTGTCGGTTCGCAGAATAAAAAGTGTCCGGCCTGCTGTAGGACGTAGAGGCAGGTTAGGTGTAACAATTGCAAAAGGGGATTATATCATCACCTGTCTTTGATACAACTGGCATCTTCTCTGCATCATGGCTTTGTAACTGTCGCGCTCAAGTTTGTGCGCTCTCTCAATGATTTTTCTTCGTGCGGCTTTTCGTGCTGCAACATCCTGGGATATGCTTTGTGAGCGGGGAAGAGTATATGCAGTCATAGACTGAGGCAATTATACAAGCTGGTTGGTGAAAGTCAACCAAGAAAGAAACGTGCTGCTTTCCTGGGAGGAGGAGAGCAGCAGATCAAGGATTTCAATATGCCCAGCTAAGCAGTGCATATTGTGTGGCTAAAAACGGCATGTTTGCAATACCCCTTATTGTATCCCAATATGCCAATAATTCAGGAACTTGCTTTCATAAATTCGTATCCTAAAAGTTCTTCTTCTTATCGTTTTAATAGTAACTAATCGGGTACAGGTACTACTTGATGCCAAATTAGTCTAAACGGCAAATTAGTACAATGCAGATGTGGAATTTGTGGAACTCAGAAGTATGGAGGACTTTTATGTCTACCAAACATTGGTTTTATTATGCCATCTTGATCCTGTTCATCTGTATACTCCTTCTTAGTCTCTCGGGATGCGGTGAAGTTCCTCATATCACTTTACCGCATGTTATACCATAATGGTCCCAGAAAACTGGCTCTTCTGCACTTCTCGTGCTCAGCAATAAAGGGATAGTAGCGAGAGTAGACTCGCTAAGGCTGGACACACCATCCCTCCATTGTGAGAGGGATAATTACTTGGGGAAACACTCCTCAATGCCGTAGTGGATTGGTTTCTCGACAGATCGATTCAATGGTTGAGCACGAGAAGTGCGGAAGAGAAGCCAATGAAGCGTATACTATGACTAACTGTACAGTTAGTCATAGTTCTTTGAACTGAAGTATAGCGTTCAGATAGTGAGGAAATTGCTACCTTTACAGGGGGTCGTATGAGTGAGCAAGATAGTAAACAGGTAGATGATCGGGAAAAGCGAAGACCAGAACGTGAAAAGCAACAAGCTCAATTACTGTATCCTGGTATGATTGCTCTGGCTCTCATTGTTCTGCAAGCGTTTATATCAGCAGGACTATCTGATGTTGCTTCATTCATCTCTGTTCTAGTCTTTGCTCTTGTACTTCCCATATTGGGTGTATGTCTTTTCGTCCTCAATGATCCTAAACTAGATAGCAACAAAGTCAGTGATTTTTTTAAAAAGTTAGTGTTTTGGGCTCTTCCAATTGGCTGTCTTTTTATTTTTGTAGGTCTCGTTGCCGCTTTTTGGCACTTGTCATGGATTATGGGTGTGGTAAGTTTGATCAGTGGACTCGTTGCCGGTGCCATACTTGTTTATGCACTTGATTCAAAGCATCAAATACAGGAGTAAATGTCGGAAAGACCATAAATTCGGCCACTCCTGACGCATAAAATGGCTCATGGGCGCATTTGGTGAATTTATGAGTCAAACGACTTAGCCACGCAACAATGGGGAAAAATTTGCCGTCTCTATGTTTTTTTATAAACCAGTTAGAAAACCAGTAACCAATAAACCACGCACAAATTAAAAACACAATAGTTAATCCCATAGAGCGGCCTAGTTGAAAACTGATTGCGTAAGCAAGAAAACCTACAATAATGCCAACAATTGACGCCTTTGAAGATTTTTTCTTTACAGTGGTAGATGTCGTGTTGACAGTAGCTTCGGTATGATCTTCGCCTATTTTTGCACCACAATGTTTACAAAATTGGCTATCGTTGGGGTTTTGTTTTCCGCATTTGTGACAGTACATGTATTCTTATTGTTGTGCTTACCATAACATAGGTTTGTACCGTTGTCAAAGGAATATGAAAAACTCTGGTATACTACTTCTATATGCCGCTACGGTCAAGAACACATAAACGAAGCAATCAAGGATTTGCATCAAGCAAATATCCCTCTGAAAAAAGACGAGCTGCTCAAAGTGTTGGAGGACGTGCCAAAGTTGCGAAAGGGTTTGCGAAAATGAGTCCGGAAAAACGGCGAGAGGTTGCGCGGAAAGGCGGGTTATCCTGATTATTTACTATTTGCTCCTGGAATAATATTTTCTAAATCTTTGGTGAGCTTACTAAGTTTAGTTTCTGATGCTATCCTCTGGTTATTGAGTGCCGCTAGCTTCTTTGTCGAGTTCACAACATCACAGGTTGTTGGGTGAGATGCGCATGAGGTCGCTATTGTATATGCCTCACCGCAATTATCAATTAACGTTTGGCTTGTAGCCATTGACGCTGAACAGTTGTCAATAATTCGTACTGTATACCCATTGTTTCTGTTAAGAATGGACTTCATATAAACATATGTGGCTCCAACACCTAACAAAAAGGAAACGATCATTAGAACTGCATATTTCAAGGTAAGTGTTTTCATCTGTCCGGATAATAGAGGGTCAGCGTAACAATTGCAAGCGGTTAGTGTTTGTGGGTACTTTGTTGATCTTCTTCTAACGCTTCTATTCGTTCTTCGTGGTCTTGGAGGTGTTTATTGCTCTTGTCTATTTTCTGCTCTACTCGGTGAATATCCGCTTTCTCCGCTTTTTTCGCCAATTCTTCCCGTATATCATCCTGTCCAGATTTCAGAGCATCAACTGCTGATTTCACATGCAAGAGTTCTGTTTTGATGTGTGAGATGTCTTTCGCAATCGGGTTGAGAAACTCGGCAATTTTTCCTAATAATTCGTCATTGTTCATAGCAGCTAGGCAATTGTATCAAGGGCATAGGTTCGTTGCAACTGGCGTTTTCTCCGCATCAGTGCCTTATAACTCTCTCGCTCTATTCGGTGTGCTCTCTCAATGACTTTTTTTCGTGCTGCTCGTCTTTCTGCAACATCAAGGGAAAAGGTGTGTGTGCGGGGAAAGGTATATGCGGTCATAAACTGAGACGATTATACAAGCTGGTTGGTGAAAGTCAACTACAATGCAGGCAGTGACCGCGAACTACATGGCGCATCCCGCCATGTAGTTCGCGGTCACTGCCTGCATTGTAAAGTTCCGCATAAGCAATAGTAAAGCCTGGGAAGGTGTATTGTACCTGTTGTGAGAACTCCTACCCACCAGCACGCTTGACCTTGTATCCCAATTCAGTCAATTTCGCCATCACTTTATCACAATGGTCTCCCTGGATTTCGATATTCCCGTCCTTGACGGTGCCACCAGAGCCGCACAACTTCTTGAGTTGTTGTGCCAGCGTAGTTAGCTCTGCCTCGCTTCCCATTATCCCATCTATAGTTGTGACAGTTTTCCCTCCGCGCCCTTTACGGTCACGCATCACACGCACAAATCCATCACTTTTACGAGTCGGTTGGGTCGGTTGAGCGCAGCGACATTTTGTATATGGCAACCCGCAAGTGGGACACGTCGTTACGCGCCCACTGTCGGTTGAATAGACGAGCCGGTTTTGCTGCATGGGTCTTCCTCTCATCACTATTGTCTCTACGAACTTTCCCCGATATTATACCAGCACTGCGCTCCTTCGCGCTGACAGAACGCCTTGCTGCCGATAGAGTAAGCGTAAGCGTTTGAGCATAGCGTCTACGGTACTAATTGTGTCCGGTAATGACAGTCACGGTCTTTCCCCCACGATGCTTACGATCACGCATTACACGCACTATGTCATCGCTTTTTTTCGATGCGGACGGCTGATCACAGCGGCATTGTTTGTATGGTTGTCCGCATGTGGGACAGGTATTTACTCGACCACTGTCGGTGGAATATACAAGTCGATCCGGCATATGAGAATCCTTTCTTCTCAACACTTTGCATCAAGATGCCAATCCAGGAAATTGTATCATACGAGGAAAACTGTAGAAGAGAAAGAAATGAAACTTAACAGGCATTTTTTCAGTGTGTGCCATTACGTCTAAAGTTGACGTATAATGATTGTGGCGAATATACTGCTTAGACTGCTGCCGTAGCATCACTTGTGGTGAACGTATTGACATGCATAATCAAGGATTGTAGTTTATGTCCGGATTAGATGGGATCAAATTAGGCCGTTATCGTCTTCACCAACGCCTGGGCGAGGGTGGAATGTCAGAAGTCTATCTAGCCCACGACGAACTTATGCATCGTGACATAGCCATCAAGGTCATGAGTAGTAGTAATGTGGAATATATTGAGCGCTTCCAGCGCGAAGCAGAAGCCGTTGGCAATTTACATCATAACCACATTCTTCCCGCTTTCGATTATGGCCAGCAGAATCCCTGGCATTACCTGGTAATGCTATATATTGAACATGGTTCTTTGAGCGACTTACTGGATGAAGGCCCTTTGACGCTAGAACATGCGGGAGAAATGCTTTCACAAATCGCCAGTGCGTTACAATGCGCTCATGACCATGGTATTCTGCATCGAGACATCAAACCCTCAAATATCCTCTTGAGCGATGATCACTATGCATACCTGGCGGATTTTGGCCTGGCTAAGCCAATGGATGGAAGAGATAACGTTACACACACAGGTGTGTTGATGGGCACTCCTGAATATATGGCACCTGAACTTGCAGATGGTCATGCTTCTATCAGTAGTGACTTATACGCTCTTGGCATATTGCTCTACCAGATGGTCACCGGGCAACTGCCATTCACCGGTGACACACCCCTGGCAATTTATATGAGACAGATGCACGAACTACCGGCTCCGCCTTCGCGTCTCAATCCCGCTATTTCTCAAGACGTTGACCAGGTCATACAACGCGCATTGGACAAAGACCCTCGCCGCCGCTTCCAGACACCAGATGATCTTGCGCAAGCCTACCTGCAATCTATGAAAGCCCCACTGCTGGATGTCGTCTCATCCAATACTGCAAGAGTCGCTGTAAGCGATAGCGGTGAGATTCCTCCTCTTTATGCTATCACGGGCGTTGCTGAGAGCGAAGCAGGACACGATTCAAGGTATGCCCTGGCTGGATCACCCTATAGTGATATACAAGTCCCTTATGCTGAATCTGTTGTTGCTTCATTAGAAGCCGATTATGACGACAAGCTTGTTCTTCCAGTATACCAATTTCATACCAACTCAGTGGCTCCAGACTCAGGAGATAAAACCATTATTGAGCGCTCCAGCAGTCTATCACGCAACTCTCCCATTAGCGGACCCGTAATGCCCATGAAATTTCACGATGAGCGTTATAACCGAAATTTATTTAAGGTTACAGGTCTCATGGGCATTAGTTTTATGCTCATCATCATGTCAGTCATCCTTTTCGCTGTTTTTGCTTACAGCAATAACAGACAGGCGGAGAGGGATAGGGCATTGACGGCACAGGCTATCAGGACACATCAGCCTATCAAGATAAACAGTAAACAATCGAAAGGTAGCCCTATGCCGCGCGCAACAGTCATCCCTCTTTCACCCCAGCAAGCAGCCATTGCAACTGCCAGGAAAATCACCAATACCTCTCCTATCTTTGCAGATGACATGAGCACAGACTTTATCAGCGACTGGTACGTAGACTATACAAACTGCACCTTTGCCGGTAATGCTTACCACGCACTAGTGAAACAGAATAATGCCTTTCAGACCTGTAAATCAAGCTTCTTATCCTATGACAATGCAGCCTTACAGGTGGATATGTCGCTGCTTGCAGGGAGTGATGCAGGTTTGATTCTGCGCGCCACTGATCAGCAATTTTACGAGTTTGGAATCGATAATCAGGGAAGTTTTTTCTTACGTCGGCATGATCCCGATGGTGCAGGAGGAGGAAGTTTTACCGATCTCATCCCAGCCACCAGGAGTAATGCTATTCTTCCAGGTAAACGCAAAAATACGTTACTCGTGATCGCAAACGGCAGCAATTTTGACCTGTTTATTAATGGTGTCTTTGTAGGAGAACATCAGGATAGCAGCTATGCAAATGGGCAGGTTGGTTTTAGCGTCGAAACTTATTCCACAGCAAAAGCTGGTGAGGCCAGCTTCTCCAACTTTAAGGTATTCTCTGTTTCTTCATAAAATCTTCACATTCAAGGCATATTTTGTGAGATTTTTACAGATTTCTACTTGCCATATTGCAAAATCTTCGCTATCATATTCCAGGAGTCGATTGTCTTGATGGCCTGTATCTATATGAACCTGCCTCCTCAAACGCAATCGACGCACAAATACCATAAATTGCAATATGAGGAATGAATATGCAACTTGATACTGTAGCGCCGCAAACTGGAGCCGCCCGCTTTCTCGATGCTTGCCACCTCCGACAGCCGGATGCCACACCCGTCTGGTTTATGCGCCAGGCTGGACGCTGTCTCGCAGTGTACCGTGAATTACGCAAACGCTACGACATTCTCACGATGGCAAAAACCCCAGAATTGTGTGCGCAGGTCACGCTGATGCCAGTCAAAGAGCTTGGTGTTGATGCAGCGGTACTGTTTGCCGACATTATGCTTCCTCTGGAAGATATGGGCGTCTCGCTAGAAATTCAGCCAGATATTGGCCCAATCATTCATAACCCTATCCGCACCATGCAAGATGTTCATGCATTACGCATCATTGACGCAGAAGAATCTACACCTTTCGTTATGCAAGCTATTCGACTTGTTCGTCGTGAGTTGGAAGGCAAGCAGGCTGTCATTGGTTTTTCAGGCGCTCCTTTCACTCTGGCCTGTTATTTGATTGAGGGTCGACCTTCGCGCGATTACGCGCTGGCCAAATCATTGATGTATGGACAACCCGTAATCTGGCATGCATTGATGAATAAGTTAACTGAGGTTGTGTCACGCTACATGCTTGCGCAGATCTCGGCAGGTGTCGATGCGGTACAGCTATTTGATAGTTGGGTTGGTTCGCTGAGTCCCAGCGTCTATAGACAATTTGTGCAACCTTACTCTCAACGCATCTTTGAAGCCATCAAACAAACCGGAACACCTGCGATCCATTTTGGTACAGGTACTGCCAGTTTACTGGATTTAATGACCGAAGCGGGAGGTGACGTCATCAGCATCGATTGGCGCATGGACCTTGATACTGCCTGGGAGCGTATTGGCTATGATCGGGGTATCCAGGGTAATCTTGATCCGACACTACTACTGACACCCTGGAACGTAATCGAAAAAGGCATGCAAGATGTCCTGCAACGTGCGGCTAATCGTCCTGGACACATCTTTAATCTGGGACATGGTGTACTCGCTGATACTCCACCTGACATGCTTCGCAGGTTAGTCGATGCAGTTCACGAGTCAACACAACGCTAACATCAAGGATACAAAAATGACCAATTCACACGTTAAGGTTATGTTAATGACCTATGGCTCGCCAGCAACTCTCGAAGCTATCCCCACGTATCTGAAAAACGTACGTGGGGGACGTCAACCCGACCAGGCGTTGATCACAGAATTTCGGCGACGATATGCACTCATTGGTGGTTCACCTTTAGTGCGCATTACCCGCGAGCAAGCCGCCGCGCTTCAGGAGGAACTGAGTCGGCAGCATCCTGATGGCCCACTATTTCACGTGGTCGCTGGCATGCGTTTTGCGCCTCCATTCATCGCCGATCTTGTGCCTGAAATTGCTATAGACGCTCAACAGCTTATCGGGGTAATTATGTCACCACAGTATTCGCCGATCATTATGAGTGGCTATACTCGTACGTTAGAAGATGCTGTACAGCAACTGCATCGTGACGACCTCATATTAAAGATTGCTGGCGATTGGCATCTGCAACCCTACTTCTTGTTAGCATTAGCTCAACGTGTGCAACAGGCGCTCGACAGGTT
>WNGP01004416.1_pt1 | contig 11727 bp, 7 predicted proteins | sample 5407671 | NCBI WGS metagenome assembly WNGP01 (sample SAMN13153381, study PRJNA577476) | soil metagenome | isolation source: 40 cm soil or saprolite under Garry oak tree replicate 2 | place: USA:California | collected 2016-06-15 | reverse complement strand
TTTCCAATGAAAAGTTTCTGCATCGGTCCCTCTTCTTTCCTAAGCCGTTCTCCAAAAAGTATAAGGGTTGAAATTGGGGGAAAAAGTCAGCTTATTGAGGTTTCAAAGGTCGGAATCGGTCCTACAGAATCAAACTGGTTTTTCACTTGCCCGTAGTACTACTTTTCAGTCAAATGGCCCGCTGTCCAATCAGGAGGGTTCGATGAACAACGGAAGGATTTGGAAGACAGGCGTGTTGGCGGTGATCGCGACCATAGCTTTTGCGAGTTTCGTTTTTCGTAGCGAGGAGTGGACGAAGGGGCTCCGTTCGCATTTCCTGGCACTCGGCCAGACTGGCACACCACCCGGCGGCAAGGCAATCACGAAGATCATTCCGCAGATTGCAGTCGGCAGCTTCGACGGTAATGTCACGAGTTATAGGACGGTAACGGAAATCGTGAATACAGGTTCGAGCACGGTTTCAGTGACAGGTAATTTCTATAACCAGAATGGAAGCACGTCCACCCTGACATTCACCACGAATTTAGCTGCGATCCCGACGTTCAGCGGCATGCTCGCTCCGACCAACCTTTCTGCGAATCAGATCCTCGTCATCACAGGCGGCGCCGCCTCGACCGGTACGGTGAACTGGGGAAAAATCGTTTCAAACCCGGGAACTGTGAGCGTCTCGACGTATTTCGAATTCCGCGACGCTACGACCGACCGGCTGTACTCACGCGTTGGCGTCGAGGCCAGTGTCGCGGACATGGCCAGCTTCGTGATTCCACGAGTTCGGAACGTTGCCGATGGTCTGGACGTCGGTTTTGTTCTGGTCAACACTGGAACTGGTCCCGCTACAATTAATGCGACACTAAGAGACACCACCGGCGCAATTCTGAGCTCCAAAAGCCTGGCGATGAGTGCTGGACAGCACACGGCGCAGTTCATTCAAGGCTTTTTCGGTTTGCGTGCGGAACCGGGTGGAACCAGCTACTCGTTCGTTGTCTTCGATTCGGCATCGTCGCAGTTCGCAGCGGTTGCCCTCGCTATCGAGGGTGGGTCGCTGGCAAGTTTCCCTGTCGATCGGCTTCGCTAGCTTGGAGGTGTCGCAGTAATTCTATTCCGGGATGATCGTGTAAGAAGATGTGATCTCAATTGCGGTGTGCAGACTCCGGTATACCGGGCATCTGGTTGCAAAGAAGCCGTGGACACGCTCGATAGTATCCCGGACATCTCCTGGAGCACGAAGCCTGAACTCGACGTGTATCCGCCGGATGACGAGAACGCCGTCTTCAGCCTCTATCTCGCCGCGAACGTCGGCGGTTAATCGGCCATCGCTTGCGTCAATCTTTCGCGCTTCCAGCGCGCCGCCAAACGTGCCCACCATTCAGCCCCCGGTGGCCGCAACGATATAGTCGAGCGTGGCAGCGTGGGATTCGCCAAGCTTGTTTTCGTCGACTCCATAATGCTTCGCGATGCCGCCATGAACACTGAAAACGACCGGCTCCTTCTCGCCCGGCAGGTAAGCCAGCCGCAATGGTCCCTTCCGCCGCTCCAGGTGGACATTGGATACGTATACCACTTCCGCCATGGTAATACCTTACTGCAAAATCCAAAATCCGCGATCCGAAAAGTGTGCAATCCAGTGCGACTCCCGCTGGGTAGGGCGTGCATGACAGTGGGTGGCGCCCTGTCAGAGCAAAGCAATCGTAGCGATGGGGAGGGTGGAGAACAAGGCGGAAGCCAACAACGGCGTGGACAATTCCTGGCCGGTGAGGACGTCCGTCCATTGCGCGGGCAGGTTGGTAGGCAATTCGATCATCGTGTCGTTCCAGATCTTCTGACCCAGGGGCGGAGAACCGTGGCGAATGAGTTTGGATAGCAGGCGCGGAACGGCAGCGACACACCACTGGTCGTGAAGCCGGCGGGCGAAGGCGATGATGTGGTTCTGCCGAGAGCCGGTCACGCGTAAGGGAATGTAGTCGCCGTGGAGGAAGAGATCGGCGTGCGAGAGACGGAAGTTCAGGAGTTTCCAGATAACGTACATCTTCAGACGGCCGTCGCCCCAGTGTTTAAGCAATTCCTTGGGCCGGGCGTGCTTCTTCAGCTCTTCGAGCATCTGGGCGCGGGCGGCGAAGTCGACCCGGCGGCGATTATCGGGATCGGCGAGGCTGAGGTCCCAGACTTCGGTCCCGCGATAGAAGTCCGGTACTCCGGGGGAAGTGATCTTCAGAACTAATTGGGAAAGAGAAGAGAGGGCCCCGATGTAGCCGACCTTCTTTTGAAATCGAGTAAAGTCGTTGAGAAATTCTTCATTCCGACAAAGCGAATCCACAAATGAAAGCACACGGCGCTCATAAGCCTTATCAATATTGATCCAGCTTGAGTGGGTTTTTGCCTCGCGGAGCGCCTTCGTTACGTATCGCTTCAGCCGGACCGGCTCGATCGGCCACGCGCCGAGCATGGACTGGTAGATCAGAACTTGCTCATTCCTATTGGGAGCAGATTCGCTGGGATTCAGGCGGCTCCAGCGGCGCAGGCATCGCGCCCATTCCACAGGCAACTCGGAAAGCACGTTGATCCGAGCGCGCACGTCCTCGCTCCGCTTCGTATCGTGAGTGGAGCTGGTGTTCATCGTGTGCGGCCAGCGCGTGCAGCGCGCTAGGTTGCGGCGATGGAATTCTTCGACGCCAAAGTACAACTCGGGGCCGTTCGAGTCGCCGCCGACTTCGTTTACGGACATCAGCGGGTTGTGCACGTAAAACGCCGTGTCTTCCAGTCCCTTGGCCATCACCGGTCCGGTGAACTGTTGCCAGCGCATAACGAAGTCAAGATAGTCCTGCTTGCGCTTCTGCAAGTACCAGGCGGGCTCCACAAGGAGTACGCGACGGAGAAACGCGAAGGCCGGGCCATTGCCCGCAACCGCGATCACATCCTCTATACAAGCGCGGTCCGCTTCCGAAATCCGAGGGTCCCGGATGTAGGTCCGGTAGACCGGCAGACGCGCTGTCACCGCGATAAACGCGTCTTTCAACTCCTCGGTCCTCAAATCTCGTGCATGCCGATCTTCCTCCGCCAACTCCGCCAGGCGGCGCACGAGCGCATTGACCTCGCCGGCGAACAATTCTTTCATCACTTGACACTTTCGTTCGCGAAAGACTTCGGTAAACGTCCGGTTCGAGCCCGTGAATTCCGAATAGATCTTTTCGAGCCGGTGAAAGCCTTCGGGATCGATGAATGCCCCGTTGACGAAATTGAGGAAGTCATAGCCTGTGGTTCCGTGCGTATACCAGTCGAACGGGAGCAGCTCGTTTCCGGCAAGTATGTTCTCGACGACGACGTAGACCGTGGGCAACCTATCAAGATAGCCCTTGGGGTCCCGCAGGCCGTCAATGTGATCGATCCGCAGGCCAGTCACCTTGCCGTCTGCAATGAGCTTGAACACGTAGGCGTGAGTCGCCTGAAAAACATCCTCCCTTTCAATGCGCAGACCGATGAGATCGCTGACATCGAAAAATCGCCTATAGTTGATGGCGTCGGATGCCTTACGCCAGAACGCCAGCCGGTAATGCTGCCGGGAAAGAACCTGATCCACGGCAGCAGAACCCAAGTTTTCAGCGCCTGCGGCGACAGGCAGTTTGTGTTCATAGTATTGAAGGACGGTGCGGCCGTTTTCCACACGCAGCACCAGCTCGTGATTTTCGAGAGCCTCGCCGTACGGACGGGCGAGGATCGGCAGCAGTACCTTCTTCGACTCCCAATTCACGTCGAAGAACAAGGCGTATGGCGAGTCCTGGCCCTTCTCCAGAACATCGAACCACCACGGATTGTCGAGGCTCGCAGCCATGTGATTCGGCACGATGTCGAGAATGAGGCCCATGCCCCTGGCCTGAAGCGCGCGGCTCAGCTGATCGAATTCTTCGGCTGTGCCGAGCTCGGGATTGAGATGCGTCGGATCCGTAACATCGTATCCATGCGTGCTGCCCGGGCGAGCTTTCAGGAGCGGGGAAGCGTAAATATCGGTGATACCAAGTTCGTAAAGATAGTCGACAATCCGGCGTGCGTCCTCGAATCTGAAATCGCAATTGAATTGAAGGCGATACGTGGAGATGGGAATACGAACACACGAATTCCGCTCCTGGGACAGGAGGCGAATACGCTTTCCCAACCCGCGATGTTGCTCTTGTCCCCAGTTTCGCAATTCGCCATTCGCAATTCGAAATTTTCTCATGACACTTTTCGCATTTCCGGAACCACTGGCGGCGAGACCTTTACCGCCAGGCTTCTACCCAAGCTTACAAAGTGTTCCACCCAGTCTTGAGCACCGGCATCCCCTTGCAATGCCTTCTGCACCCACTCGGGGAAAACCGTCTGGAGCATGTCGTAATAGTTGTCCTGAGTTCTCCACACGCTGACCTCGAACGGTAGGCTCCGGCCCACGCCGGCGGCGGCTTCGAGCTTCTTCAGTAAGTCAAGGTCATCGGGATTGTCGAGAAACTGGTCCGACAATCGCTTGATCGTTTTTCGGAGCGCGAAACCGAGCGTCGTATCGTCGAGGGGAATGTTTTCTACCCGGGCTTCTTCCAAAAGCGCTTTGATACGGCCGAAATCCAAATTCTGGGGATCGGAGAGCACTCGGCGTAAGCTGCTGTTGAGGGCAAACTCCGCGGCCATCGAGAACGCGCGAGGCAGCGGTACGCGCAGATCGGATACAAAACGCATCATGGGAGCGTGAGTTTCATAGATTTGCCGGTAGACGGCTTCTACTTCAGCCAGCGTTGATTTCATGATCATGTCCAGGATCTTCCGCTGGTCGTCATGGAATATCGACCCTAGCGAGTAGGACGGACCAAAGTGTCGATCGAGAAGACGAATGACCTCTGGAAAGTCCGCGCGATTGAACGGATCGATAAGCTCACTCTTGAGCGCGTTGTAATCTTCTTCCCCCTGATAACCGCGAACACCTGCATTCATGAGGTGGCCTCCCATGTGCAGCGCTCCGAAACTCAACACGTCCGATTCCTGTGTGATTTCCGAAGCGACGCGTGCGCGCCCAACCACAAGCTTCGCCCGGCCGGCTTCGCTCGACTGGGAATCCTCAAGCCGCACCTTGTAGCAATAGACCTTTGCTTCCTTCGGGTACGGTTCAAAGAGCGAGATGAGAGCGTAGTGTCCCGCGACCTTTTGCCGGTCGACCATGGCAGGCCGGACGAACTTTTCGTAGATGAACCGGCCGTCGTGGTGTTCCGGGATATTGCTCTTGGCCGATGCCAGCCGATCGAGGAACCGCAGCTCCAGCGAGTCACCGAAGATTTCCTGATAGAGTTGGAGCGTGCGAGCGGCGTATTGAATGACTTGTGTGGTTTCGATACCGGAGAGTTCATCGAAGAACCATCCGCAGCTTGTGTACATCAGCATTGCGTGCCGCTGCATTTCCATGAGCTTCAGCGCGAGTATCTTCTCATCCTGACCGAGAGAGCGCGTCGCTTGCTCGGCGAAAAACCGGTCCGGATTATCCGGCCACTGGTTGAGGATCACGCTGATGTATTCGTTCCGCGCGCTCCATGGATCTCGGAAGATCTCGCCGGCCATCTGTTCGAATCGTGGCGTGATGGTATCGCGAACCCAGTCCAGCGCCTGGCGCAGCGGAGTACGCCATTCCTGGTTCCAGCCGGGGTGGCCTCCCGAGTTACATCCGCAGTTGCTGTTCCAACGGTCCACGCCATGCGCGCAGCTCCATGCCGTGTGTTCCCAGATTTCGGCCTCATGCGTTGGGGGGTGCCGCTCCAGGTACTCGCCGTAGTTGGTCAGCTTCGCAAGGTTGTTGCTTTCAATGTGGTGCAGGGCATAGGCGAGGGCCATTTCGCCGCGCTTGTGATGGTGGCCATAAGTTTCACCATCCGTTGCGATATGAACGATTTGCGGCCACGGCCGGCTGTCGGAAAACGCGGAGACGAGCCGTTCGGCGAAATTTTCGCCCCGCTCCAGCAAACGTTCGAATGCGATCGCCTGGGAGATGGGACCGTCGTAAAAGAAAACGGCGATTCGCCTGCCCGAACGCAGCCGAACTTGGTAGGGCATCGAGGGATCCACACGCCCGCCACTGGCATCGCGCCACGCGCGACCTCGGATCTTGCGCGTGCGCTTGGCCTGGTACGGCGAAAGAATCGTGAATAGAATTCCGAAACCGGCGAGAATGTCGAGCACTTCCAGATCGACCGCGGTTTCGGGCAACCACATACCTTCAGGTTTGCGTCCGAATCGAAATTGGAAATCGCGAATTCCCCAAAGAATCTGTGTGTACTTATCCCGACTTGTCGATAGGGGGAGGATCGTGTGGTTGTAGGACTGCGCGATTGCCGATCCGTGCCCTGAAAAATGGGCCTGGCTTTCCTTGTCCGCCTCGAGAATCAAACGATACGTCTCCGGCTCCTCTTCCGCCATCCACGCCAGCAGCGTCGGACCGAAGTCATAGCTGATGCGCGTGTAATTGTTCGTGATCCTTTCAATGTCTCCGTCGGCACCTATTATTCGTGATCTCCCGTTGGGCGCATAACATTCGGCCGTGATGCGCTCGTTCCAGTCATGGAACGGATATGCCGAGTCTTGCAGCTCGACAAATTCCAGCCATGCGTTCTCCCGCGGCGGTTGATAGAAATGACCGTGAATGCAGATGTACCGTTCCATCACTCGGAGATCTCCTTTTCAAATACCACTGCAGCTTGAGGCTGAAGCACGAGACCACCGCCTGATGCCGCATCGATGATGTCCGGCGCGGATACCCCTTTTCCCATCCAGCGCGTATCTTGTGAATCGAGCCGCTTGTGCCAGACGCCGTACGGGATGTTCTGTATCGGCCGAACTTCACGATCGTTAAAGTTGAAGACGACGAGCACTTCGTTGGCTCCATGCCAGCGCCGGACGGCAAGGACGCGATCTTTCTCAAAACTCACAACGTCCATTTTTTCTTTGCTCAGACAACGCAATGCCGGCAGGGACTTTCGAAGCCGAATCAACTCCGCGTGATATTCGAGAAGCGTCCGATGACGGCCTTGGTGCTTCAGCGGATGATTCAACTTCGAGGTTCTGAAGGTTTGCTCGTCTTGTGGGTCCGGCGGCTCATCGCTCCAATTGAATGCGGCGAACTCCTCTTTTCGGCCGCGGCGCACGGACTCGATTAGTTGCGGATCGGAATGGCTGACGAAATACCGGAACGGAGCGGTTTCGCCGTATTCATCTCCCATAAACAGCAGGGGAATGAATGGCGAGAGCAGGACGAGGCTTGAGGCGAGCTTACAGGCTTCGAATGAGACAAGCTGGCTCAGACGCTCGCCCAGCATGCGATTTCCAATTTGGTCGTGATTCTGGGCGTAGACGACAAACTTCACCGAAGGTATGCCGCGGGAGGAGTTTCCATGCCGCCGTCCTCGATTTACCGAATAGCGGCCCGAATAAACGAACCCTTCTGAGAAAGCTTGCGCCATGTGTTGAAAATCGCCGAAATCAACGTAGTAACCCCCGCGCTCTCTGGTCAGCAGCGTGTGCAACGCGTGGTGAAAATCATCGTTCCACTGCGCGTCGAGCCCGTATCCGCCAAGCTCTGTGGGCCGGATCAGCCGGGTATCGTTGAGCGTGCTTTCAGCGATGACATAGACGCGGCGATTGAGCGCAGTGCCTTGTTCATGGACGGCTTTCGCCAGTTCTTCCAGAAAATTCAGCGCGGAGTGATCGAGGATGGCATGAACGGCGTCGAGCCGTAAGGCGTCAAAATGATAGTCCGTGATCCATTCGAGTGCGTTGGAGATGAAGAAGTGACGAACTTCATCGCTGTGCGCGTCGTCAAAGTTCAGCGCCTGCCCCCATGGTGTTTTATAGCGCCCGGTGAAGTAGGGCCCGAACTTCGCTAAACCATTCCCTTCGGGCCCGATATGGTTGTAAACCACATCGAGGACCACAGCCAGGCCTCGTTGATGACACGCGTTGATAAGCGCCTTGAGGCCATCGGGCCCGCCGTACGAGTTTTGAACCGCGAAGGGAAAAACGCCGTCATAGCCCCAGTTTCGCGTTCCCGGAAACTGCGCAACCGGCATTAGCTGAATGGTTGTGATCCCGATCTGGGCGAGTTCGTCGAGGTGCGGGATGATTGCTTCGAATGTTCCTTTGGGAGTGAACGTTCCGACATGTAGTTCATAGATGATGTAATTTTCAATCGGTAGCCCGAACCAGTGGCCGTCCCCCCACTCGAAGCGCGGATCCACGATTTCGGACGGACCGTGGACACCTTCGGGCTGATGCCTGGACGCGGGATCCGGAAGCTCTGTGCCATTGCTCAGCCGATAAACATAGCGCGTCCCAGGCGCCACATGGTCGAGGGTGATCTTGTGATAGCCGCCATTGGCTTGCATCCGGATCAGCCTCTCCTCCGGAGCAACAATATGAACATGGACCTCCTTGGAAAACGGCGCCCACACGCGAAATCGGTATCGGTTATGGTCGAGCCACACGGCTCCCAGTTGGCGAGACATGACAAATTCATCCGCGGCTAAAGTCTTATCCATTTTTGAAAAACAACGCAGCCAGCGGCGGCACGATGAGATTCAGCGAATACGGGCGTCCGTGGGTTGCGATGGGTTGCGCCTCGGCGCTACCCAGGTTTCCGAAGTCTGTACCGCCGTAGTCCTTCGAATCGCTGTTCAAGATTTCTTTCCAGACACCGCCGCGCGGAACTCCTACGCGATAGTTGTGCCGGGGCACTGGCGTGAGGTTGAATATTGCAGCGATGACTTCCTCGCTGCTTTTCGCTTTGCGTAGGAAGCTGAGCATGCTCTGCTGCGAATCGCTGCCGTCGATCCACTCGAATCCTGCTGGCTCGCAATCCAGTTCGTGAAGCGCCCTCTCATTGCGGTACACACGATTGAGATCGGACACCCATTGCCGCAACTGGCGATGCGACTCGTACTGGAGCAGGTGCCACTCGAGGCTTTGCTCGTGCGACCATTCCGCCCACTGGCCGAACTCGCCGCCCATGAACAGCAGCTTCTTGGCGGGTTGGGCATACATATACCCGTATAGCAGCCGCATGTTCGCAAATTTTTGCCAGAGATCGCCGGGCATCTTTGATAGCAACGAACCCTTGCCGTGGACAACCTCATCGTGTGAGAGAGGCAGCACGAAATTCTCATGGAATGCATAAAGCATCCGGAACGTCAGCTCATTGTGGTGAAACTTGCGATAGATCGGATCGTGGCTCATGTACTGGAGCGTGTCGTGCATCCAACCCATGTCCCACTTGAGCCCAAAGCCAAGCCCGCCTACATATGTCGGCCGCGAGACCATCGGCCAGGCCGTGGATTCCTCCGCGATGGTTTGTACATCGGGGTGCGCCTTGTAGACTTCAGAGTTGAAGCGCCGGAGAAAGTCGATCGCGTCGAGATTTTCATTGCCGCCGTAGGGATTGGGAATCCACTGACCTGCTTCGCGTGAATAGTCGAGATACAACATTGAAGCCACGGCATCCACGCGCAGCCCGTCGATGTGATAGCGGTCCAGCCAGAACATCGCGCTGCTCAGCAAAAAACTGCGCACCTCGTGCCGGCCGTAGTTGAAGACGTAGCTGTCCCAGTCCTTGTGAATGCCCTCTCGTGGGTCGGAGTGCTCATAGACATGCGTGCCATCGAAGAAACCGAGCGCCCAGTCGTCAGTTGGAAAATGTGAAGGCACCCAATCGAGAATCACGCCGATTCCGCGCTGATGCAAGTAGTCGATCAGATACATCAAATCCTGTGGGGTGCCGTACCGGCTGCTGGGCGCGAAATATCCGGTCGTCTGGTATCCCCACGATCCGTAGAACGGATGCGCGGTCAGCGGCAGAAACTCGACATGCGTGAAGCCCATCTGCTCGACGTAGTCCGACAATACGGGCGCGATCTCGCGATAGCTCAGCCCACGATTGTTGTCCTCGGGTACTCGCCTCCACGATCCGAGGTGGACTTCGTAGATCGAGATCGGCGAGTGAAGCGTATTGTGGCTGCCACGCTCCGACATCCACGCCTGGTCGTGCCACTCGTAAGCGAGATCCCAAATAATCGAAGCGGTGTGCGGTGGAGTCTCCGTGTGAAACGCAAACGGATCGGCCTTGTCGACCTCATAATGGTGGTAACGCGATACCACATGGTACTTGTAGACATCTCCCTTTCGGGCGTGCGGGGCAAAAGTTTCCCAGACCCCTGACTGACCACGTGGATGAAGCTCGTGACCGGTCTTGCTCCAGCCGTTAAAAGCTCCCATGACGTAAACTTTTTTCGCATCCGGCGCCCAGACGGCAAAGTTCGTCCCCTCCGTGCCGTCAACAACGGCGGGATGCGCGCCAAGCCGTTCGTACAGCCGGGTATGGCTGCCTTCGTTAAAGAGGTACAGGTCGTGATCGCTGAGCAAAGACATTGGAAAGTACCTCGACCACAGCGGCCATCCCGCACATCTGCTCGATACTTGGCCGAATGCGGCGGCGCCAGTTGGGCCGTTCTTTTTGAGTTGCTGGAACATTTTGAGGGAAGACCTCTCCCCAGAGGTCTTCGAGATTCACTAGCACGATGTTCGCCATACTTTCGGCTAAAAATTGTGTGGCGGCACGGAAAAGGGAATGGGGATTTCGGATTTCGGATTTCGGATTTCGGACTTTGTGAATTCGCATGTCCCCGGGCGCTTGCCCGAAATCCGAAATCCGAAATCCGAAATCCGAAATTGCCTTCCTCTGCTTTCGTTCCTTCCGTGCCGTCTTCGTGTTCAGCAAACCGAGATCCATGCGATCCTCGATATCCAGCCCCTCCAGGAATGCGCGGAATGGCGGCATGTCGTGTGTATTGAGGCTTGCCACGCATTTTGCGGGGACCGGCCGAAGCCTGGGTTTTTGGGGGTCTCCCATAATCTCATATTGCAGAACATACATCGGCCGGATGTTGTGCCGTGCCAATGCCGCATTAACTGCTGGAGGGACAGTCCCAAGATTTTCACCGACGATTCCTGCCCGGTAACGATGCGACTCGAGGGAAAGGATCGCATACAACTCTTCGGCCGGATAATCGACATAGACGCCCTTGTCACCAGTTAGCTCGTCAGGAATCCAGTAGAGCCGATGCAAGCCCATCACGTGATCAATACGGAGCAGGCGCGCGTATCGCAGGTGATTGCGGATGAACGCAATCACGTACTGATAGCGATTCAACCGCATGGCCTCCGGATGCATTGGTGGAAAACCCCAGTTCTGACCTTTGGTAAATACCAGATCCGGCGGCGCTCCTCCGGTAACACCGCGAACGAAAAATTCGCGAGCATGCCAGACATCGTAGCCGTCGGGGTGCAAGCCGAGCGGCAAATCGAGATACAACATCTGGCCCCGGCTGCCGGCCTTTGTCGACAGCGACTGGATCTGCTGTTGCGCGGTCCATTGCGAATAGAGATAGTAGTTTTTCGTTTCTTCATCATAGTCGCCCGGCCGGATATCTCCATCGCGAAGCCTTGCGGGCCAGGCGTTCCAACCCGACCGCAGGCGGTCGGTCACCGCGCGGAAACGCGCGTAGTCTTCAACACCTCTGTTCTCTCGAACGAAATTTCTGAAAGCCTGAAGCTTCGCGGGCTCTACGGCTGAGAAAAACAGACGCGCCAATTCCTCAAGAACACCGCGCTTGTAGCGCATTACTTCGCGGTATTCCACGAATTTTGTCTTCCTCGGATGCTTTTCCGCCAGACGCT
>WNGP01004415.1_pt1 | contig 11728 bp, 9 predicted proteins | sample 5407671 | NCBI WGS metagenome assembly WNGP01 (sample SAMN13153381, study PRJNA577476) | soil metagenome | isolation source: 40 cm soil or saprolite under Garry oak tree replicate 2 | place: USA:California | collected 2016-06-15 | reverse complement strand
CTATTGAACAGTTCAATTATTTGAACCAACAAGTGAGCCGTTGTCTGTGGGGCGCAAACATGGGAGACGAGATGGGTTACACGAATTGGATGAACAGCTTGGCAGACGATACTTACATTCAGGGAGCCTGCTGTAACCCCATGGTCGCAACGGATTATCAGAATCAAATTTCCGAACTTTCGAACTATACTTCCTTATCTTCGCTGATTGCCAAAGACCCGTATAACATCCCAGCTCCAGTTGTCAAAGCTGACATTGCTGGGCAAAAACTGACTCTCACCACTGACCAGCAGTCCGTATTCGCAAGTGCTGCAACCTTGTCAAAGGAGAATTGGTGTTGTTGCCAGTGTTGGAGCTGGTATCAGCACGAAGGACTTGCCAAGATTTTGATTCTCAAATACGGATACACTGCACAACAGGTCGCTCATGTCAATGACCTCGAAGCGTGCTGTGGTACCGGTACCGGCCCTATGAGGATGAATTGAGATAGGCTTGGGGGCTCAATCTATCCCATTGCTAAGCCCGACGTCGCCGGCGAGAAGTTAGTCCTCACAACCGACCAGCAGACTACCCTTACCAGCGCAGCTAGCATGACCAATGATCACGGTTGGTGTAGTGGCAAGCGCTGGGCGTATACGCTCACGAGGGTCAGGCAAACGCGTTTGGTCGCACAGCACGGATACAATACCCATCAGGTCGTCACCGTCATCAATCTTGAAGACTGCTGTGGCGAACCTGGCCAGATGAATATGTAGCCCGCTGAATCACCAAGTCTACGCCGCAAGAGTTGCGGTGATGCCGACTGCGAGTTTTATGGACTGGATGCTCATGGAATGGCTCCGTAGTGGCGACATAACCGACAGGTTTTAGGGAGACTCGGGTCGAACCGAGGGGGTAGCATTGGAGACCGAGAGGTGTTCTGTTTGTGGGGCCTCTGTCAAGAGGGAGAATCTGAGGGGTCATTATGACAGAGTTCATTCCAAGCGGTCTGGATCAGTCATCGCTGAATCCAAGACGGTAACTTATTCTGGACAGAGGTCCGTCTTCCGAAAAAGTCATCGTCGTAGGAACTTGCTGGTGCTGTCCCTTGTTGCGCTGGCAGTGATTGGTGTAGCTTTCGCGGCCGCGAGCTATGATAGAGGGGTTCACTGGCATCCCATCCTGTCCATTACCAGAAACGGAAGCTCCTACACGGTACCCGCGGATATAGGGATAGTTGCGAGTTTGTGGAAGGATCACTCGTTGGACCAGTACGGAATAGGGATGGCCCCTCTACATACTCATGACACGACAGGAAAAATCCATGTGGAGGTCAACACATCCCATCGAGACTTTACCCTGCACGAGTTTCTCGCGATCTGGGGTCAGCCGAGTGATGGGAGTGCCATTGATGGGCATTCGGTAACTTCTCTTACGGTGGACGGAGTCCAGCAATCATCGCCTAAAGGTGACGTAGTTCTTAAGGACGGCCAGCAGATCGCGATGACGCTCTCAGCGTAGGCAAGTAGAAGAATCCATCTGCCACCGTTTCTCTCAACCAGCTCGTAAGATGTTGTGATCTCAGACACGTGAGAATAGCTTGGGACAAAGTAGGGACCTGTCTAAGGTCCAGTTCAAGCCTGCCAATGATAAATGTGGTGCAAAGACAATCGGCTAGCCTGTCGGGTACGGCACGAGTCTTAATTACGGCAGATGATCATCTGTCTGATAGGTGCATGAGGCGCATGAGCGCAGGGACTAGGATTGTGGCTCCTTTCGTTCTGAGCCTTGTTGGCGGGGTCCTCATCCTCGTTGGCGGGGTCCTCATCCTCGTTGGAGCGATAGTGTCGGCCATGTTCGCTTTTGGGTCGCCTACGATTCTCGGCTCGATGAGCGGGATGATGGGAGGTATGAGTGGTGGAATGAGTGGAATGATGATCGGGCTAATGATGGGCGCTTACCCAATCTTTTCAATCATCGGTTTAGCGTCCGGCGCTCTTGTAATTCTCGGGGCTGTTATGCTCTACAATCGTGCATTCGAGAAGGATCTCTGGGGAGCAGTCGTTATCGCTTTCTCAATCCTAGGCATGTTGGGCGGAATGGGAGGATTCATGGTGGGATTGGTTTTGGGGGTAGTGGGAGGATCTCTTGCTCTGGTCTGGAATCCAACGCCGAGGATCGCCACGTCGACGCCGGTAATTCTTTCGAGCTAGTAGCGGACTGACGCACGGCTCGCTGCTATCGCCCGCACCCCCTTTCTTAGCTCCCTCCGTGTATTGGCGAGAACCAAAACGTTGGTTCGAGGCCACGGAGAGTCTATACAGACTATCGGGTCCGTATGATGTGCAGAACAGAATAATCTATCAGGACAGAACAATGGCAGAGGGTAAGATGACGTCGACGGCTAACCGTTCGTCGGGATCATTTTCCCTAGAAGACGCGGGTCTAATCCGGAGAAACTGGAGGATGGGTCTGAGGGTCATCTTCGGACTCTTCTGGGCCGCGGACGCCTATCTAAAATGATCGCTGATAGCACAGGGAATAGATTTCCGGGACCTAGTTTCAAATGCCGCAGAAGGGCAACCGAGCACCGTCGCTTCATGGATAAGGTTCTGGGCTGATATTGCAAATTCGACCCCAGGTTTCCCCTACGTAATAGCCTTAGCAGAAACCCTCATTGCCATATTCATCATCATCGGACTCTTCACAAAACTTACTTCACTGGCAGGAATTGTTTTCAGCTTCCTCATCTGGAGTACCGCTGAAGCTTTCGGTGGAGTCTTCACCAAAGGCGCCACAGACATTGGAACCGCCCCCCTCTACATGGCCATGTTCGCCGGGCTCATAGTTGTCCGAGCTGGAATGCAACGGGGTTTAGACGGGCGCATCCTAAGGAGATATCCCCGCCTAAGGCTTCTACTTTGAACCCGCAACACTTTCTCCATACTAACTTCCGTTAACTCTCGGTCGATTGCGAATGGTCGTTGACCGGGTCTGACGCCAGGGTCAATTGGACGGTCAGCGGATACACTTCCTTGAAGTGAGCATAGGTTTCGTCGCTGCATACAAAGGGAACATCTGGTCGCCCTCAATCTTGATCTCTTCGTCTATTACCACAGTTGGAGCGACTCTAATGCCATATTTCTCAGCCAAGGCAGTATGGTCTGAGATGTTGTAGACTGCAAGCTCACACCGGGCACATTTTCCGGCCTCAATCTCAACCACAATTTCCCTACAGAGAGAAGAGTCATCGGCGAATACTACAATTCTATGTGGCAAAGGAAATTTCTCCAACCACGGTCTCCCCTTCGTCACGAATCTTTCTTACTTTTTCCTTGCATACCTCGTACGAATGTGGGTCTCTCGTACTAGGAGGGCTGTACCGCCACTGGGTGTTCAATCCTTATTTTTTCTGCGAAACCTTGAGGGGCGAGGCTCTTCGTTGAGTGGGGAAAACGTTGCCGGACCTTTACTAGAAGGTGACCAGATCTTTTTCCGTCCTTTTCAATAGGACGGCATTGGTCGCAACGATTATGGAAGACGCGCTCATGAGCAGGGCAGAGACTTCCGGTCGAAGGATTATTCCAAAGTTGGGATAGAGGATGCCTGCTGCGATGGGTATTGCGAGGATGTTGTAGAATGAAGCCCAGAAGAGGTTCTGCTTCATTTTCGTGACCGTTGCTTTGCTGAGCTTTATCGCCCGCAAGACATCTGAAGGGTCTGACTTCATCAGGACCACCTTTGCCGTCTCTATCGCCACGTCTGTGCCGGCCCCGATTGCAATTCCAACGTCTGCTTGAGCCAGAGCTGGTGCGTCATTCACGCCATCGCCCACCATTGCGACAAATTTTCCTTCATCTTGCAGCTTCTTAACGAATAGCGCCTTGTCCTTTGGGAGGACATCGGCAAATACCCGCTTGATCCCGACCATTCTCGCGACCGCTTCGGCTGTTGCCAGGTTGTCCCCTGTTATCATGGCTGTCTCGATCCCGAGCTGGTTCAGCCTAGAAGCCGCCACCTTAGCTGAGGGCTTTACAGTATCAGCCGCGCCGATAGTAGCTATGACTCTTCCGTCAACGGCTAGGACCACTATCGTCTCGCCCTTCTTAACAAGCTGGTCGATCTTCTCTTGCAGGGGACCTGTATCAATTCCACTCTGTTTCATCAGCTTCACAGTTCCCACTAGTACTTCCCTCCCTTCGATGGTTGCTCTGACACCCAGACCGGACAAGTTTTCGAAGCGCTCAATCTTTGTCGGTAACCGTAGCTGTCTCCTCTTCACCTCCTCAAGCACGGCATTGCTTAACGGATGATTAGAGTCGGCTTCCGCCCCTCCAACGAGTCTCAGAGCCTCGTCTTCATCCCACGCTTGAACGGTGGCGATTTCCGAGATTCTCGGTTTTCCATCTGTCAGCGTCCCAGTCTTGTCGAAGACTACAGCTTGGATCTTAGAGACTCCTTCCAGCGTCGGCGCGTCTTTGATCAGAATGTTGTGTCTTGCGCCCAGGCCAGTTCCGACGGCGACGGCTGTTGGCGTCGCTAGCCCTAGAGCATCGGGACAAGCTATGACTATCGCTGAGATTGCGAAGGTCAGGGCGGTGAGTACTGGCTGCCGAGCAATGGCAAACCAGCCCAGAAACGTGACCAGGCCAGCGCCTATTGCCAGCACCACAAGATATTGAGCAAACCTATCTGCGAGTCTCTGACCGGGTGCTTTGGAATTCTGAGCGGCCTCGACCAGCTTTACTATTTGCGCGAGGGCAGTATCCTCGCCTACTTTTGTCGCGTCAAACGTGACAGACCCAGATTGATTGATGGATCCACCAATCACATTGTCTCCCGCCTTTTTCGCAACGGGGATGGATTCGCCTGTTACCAGAGATTCGTCAATCGCCGTCTCACCCTCAACTATTCTCCCGTCAACAGGCACTCGATCTCCAGGCTTCAGAATTATGATGTCGCCAACTTGGACCTGTGAGGTTGGAATGAGACTCTCTTTCCCGTCTCGGAGAACTCTGGCTTGAGGCGGAACCAACTGGAGCAGAGCCTGCAAGGCGTCGGTTGTGCCGCGTCGGGATCTCATCTCCATCCAGTGGCCAAATAGGACGAAGGTGATGAGGAGGGCGGTTGCCTCGTAATAGGAGTCGGCGCTTTGCAGAATGGTGAGGAGAACGCTGAAACTGTATGCCGCGGTTATGCCCGTTGCGATGAGGACCGACATGTTCAGTGTTCTTTGTTGAAGAGCTCTGAAGCTTGAGTAGAGGAAAATCCAGCCTGAGTAGAAGTAGACCGGAGTCGTTAGCAGGAAGAGCAGCCAAGGAACGGGTAAAGGGGCTGGCGGCTGAAAGCCGAAGATGAATTTTCCGAGAGGCGAGTAGAGAATGATCGGAACTGATAGTATCAGCGCAAAGAAGAATTTCTGGCGAATGTCCAATTCCATCAACCTCGCCATTTCTCGGCCCGCGACCCCGATGTGTTCCATGCCCATGGTCATGGTCATACTCATCTTGAACCGCTCCCAGCGGGACATCTGGGAAGCAGGCTTCATTGCGCGCTCGTGATGATCCATTCCACCTTCGGTCATGGCGATCGGGACCAGTTTCATCCCACATTTTGGGCAAGTACCAGGAGAGGTGGATCTGACCTCTGGATGCATGGAGCAGGTGTAGATCGTTGGGTTAGCGTTCATGTTGTGATGACTGGAGTGATCTTCATGTTTCTCCGCGCCGGTCATCCTACTTCAACTCTCGAAGCTGTCTGGTAACTTTCTCGTTTGTCTCTTAAGTTAGACAAACTACCAGAGCGTCCCTTTGGCCATGAAGTTGAGTAGTGAATCGTTCTGCTATGATAGGAAATTGGCGTCCCTTCGCAGACAAAACTGACGAAGACAGCTAGGCTCTTACGAAGTGGGGCTTAGTGAGACTTTACATTGCAAAAACAAGTAGTTAGATATGCTTGAGCCCCTAGAATCTCATGGCCAAAGACCCTATCTGCGGCATGTTCGTAGAAGAGGGTCCGCATGCCCTTACGGGCACTCTTCACGGTGCACGATATTTCTTTTGCAGCGAAGGCTGCCTAGTCCAGTTTCAAGCCCCGGAGAAGGCCTTTGCCCAGCTGAAGCGACTCGTCGTAATCGGGGCGGTGTTGACCGTTCCCATTACAGCGCTAACCTACCTTCCCATCATCCCGTCCAAGGACATCAACAACCTTGTCATGTTCCTCCTCTCCATCCCGGTCCAGTTCGTTGTGGGATTCAGATTCTACCGCGGTTCCTACGACGCTCTCCGGTCGCGAATTGGAAACATGGACTTACTCATCGCTTTGGGAACGTCGGCGGCATGGGCGTACAGTGCCATAGTCACGTTTTTCCCATCATTCTTCCCAAGTAGCGGGACATACTTCGAAACGTCAGGAATAATCATTACCCTGATACTGACCGGAAATCTGCTCGAACACCTGACTAAGCAACGAGCCTCCGAGTCAGTTCAGAAACTACTGGAACTCCAGCCCACCATGGCCAGGGTCCTCCGAGACGGCCGCGAGGTAGAGATTCCCATCGAGGGCGTCCTAGTTGACGACGTGTTTGTGGTGAAACCCGGCGAGCGGGTTCCCGTGGACGGCGTCGTTGCAGAAGGAAGCTCTGTACTAGACGAGTCGATGATAACAGGTGAAAGCCTTCCTCGCGAGAAGAGTGTCGGAGATGAAGTCATAGGGTCCACCACAAACAAGACTGGACTCCTAAAAGTCCGAGCGACGAAAGTCGGACAGGACACCGTTCTCTCACAGATTGTAAAGCTTGTCGAAGAAGCTCAGGTAGGAAAAGCACCCTTGCAGAGACTGGCGGATAGAGTGTCGGCGTACTTTGTACCGTCAGTCATCTTGATAGCAACCGCCTCTGGCATCCTCTGGTACTTCGTAGGCGGAATAGGCCTCGCCTTTTCCCTCCTAGCATTCGTATCAGTAATTGTCATCGCATGCCCCTGCGCCCTTGGACTAGCGACACCCGCCGCGCTCCTGGTAGGAGCAGGTAAGGGAGCTGAGAGCGGGATCCTCATCAAGGGAGGAGAGAATCTAGAAGAAGCTCACAAAGTCGACACGATAGTGTTTGACAAGACAGGGACCCTCACAAAAGGCGAGCCTTCTGTCACAGACATCGTTCCCTTAAACAGGGAATCGGCAAAGACTATACTGCACTTTGCTGGGTCTGCTGAGCTGGGGAGCGAGCACCCCTTAGCCCAAGCCGTGGTCAGAGAAGCCCGGAAGTTACAGGCAAACCCGTTGTCTCCTAGGAATTTCGAGGCTATTTCAGGCCTTGGAATCACTGCAGATGTGGATGGTCATAGGGTCCTGTTAGGCAATGCTGACATGATGAGAAAGTTCGCCGTTCCGATCGAAGACTATTCCGAACGGCTGGAGCGGCTGCAAAACGACGGAAAGACGGCCACATTCCTGGCGGTAGACGGAGAACCGTGGGCGATTCTGGGACTCGCGGACACCTTGAAGGAGACATCAGTCAGCGCCATTAGGAGCCTAAAGTCAATGGACATTAATACGATAATGCTCACGGGTGATAATGAAAGAACTGCGAAAGCAATTGCCTCAAGCCTTGACCTAGACCAGGTCATCTCAAATGTCCGCCCTGACGAAAAGGAGAAGGTTATCGAGAATTTGCAAGTAGAGGGCAAGAGAGTGGCTATGGTAGGAGATGGGATCAACGATGCTCCCGCCTTGGCCAAGGCAAATATTGGAATCGCGATCGGGAGCGGGACAGATGTAGCGAAGGAGACGGGAGGGATAATTCTGATTAAGGATGACCTCAGGGACGTGGTCAAGGCGCTACAGCTGAGCAAGGCTACGGTGAGAAAGGTCAAAGAGAACCTGCTCTGGGCATTCCTCTACAATGTGGCTCTGATCCCAATAGCCGCAGGAGTCTTGGTGCCCTTCTTGGGCCCTGGAATCTATAACGTGCTCCCCCTCCTCGCTGGAGCAGCAATGGCATTCAGCTCAGTAACGGTCGTTTCAAACTCACTACTGCTACGAAGATTCAAGCCAAAAATCTAGGAGGTGAACAAGTGCAAAAAGACCCAGTATGTGGCATGATGGTAGACGAGAAGAAGACGAAGCTTACTTCGAAACATGAGGACAAGACCTTCTACTTCTGCTCAGCATCCTGTAAGACCACCTTTGACAAGGACTCTCACCGATACGGACACCAATAATCTAGGCGGTGGACGTGAACCCAGTACGGAAGTGGTCTCCCGCAAAACCGTCAGAAGGTGCGTGGAAAGGTAGAGGATGTGCCGTGGGTGCTGCTTCGACTGGGAGCACAACCGTTTGGGCTGCACTGTGTTGGAGCAAGCTAAGGAGATTGATGATGCTCTCACGAAGGGAGGTGACAAGGAATCTTCGTCGGCTCAGCCGGGCAAAGCAAAGTACGTGGGATAGAACAACACAGCAAATAGAGGGACAGCCCCGTCCACGGGACGTATTCTATTCGTCTTCTCTCGTCTCGGAGTCAGTCTTCATTGCGACCCTTCTCCTATCTTGGTTTTTCTGGGAGCTCTTTGGTAGACTGGTCAGATAGAGAGAAAGGCTTCCAACACCAATGCTGGATGCGAATCCTACTGAGACGTATGGTGCACTTGTCCGGAATATGAAGGGAAGGGTTGTTAGAGTCACATTAACTGTTACGAAGGCATTCACAGCGACGTTACTGTTGTAGGCTGTCAGAGTAACGTATCTCTCGCCAGGGTCTGCGGTCCAGGCCGCGGAGACCCTGAATGTGGCCGTTACTGGGTTCGGGGTTGGCTCGATCTGGCTCGGGACGGCGAATCCGTATAATAACGGTGGCAAACCGAACGGCCCGTCGTGGCCGTTAGTTGAGACATTCAGATAGACGGGACCACCCGCTTGATCCATGATGGATGCAGGTATGGCCTGAAATGCTCCCTGTTCGACTTTGACATGCTGGACTCCTGCGCTGATAGAGATAGGAACAGGTACGCTGGCATTAACGTATCCAATTTCTCCGAGTCCAAATGCTGTGAACCAGACCAGATTTCCCGGTCCAGGCCACATCCACCAAACGTACGGGATCGTAGCCGCGGGCACGAAGTATTCAGTCAATGATCCAGTAGTTGGATCGTACTTGGCAACTCTTCCCGCAAAATGCTCCGAGAACCATATCATCCCATTGGAATCGAGAGATATCGCGTTAGGGAGCCCGACGGGACAGTCTGGATTATATGACTCTGAACAATACCCGATGCCAAACACTCTCCACTCTCCGGTCGAAAGGTTGAAGCTACCGAACTGGCCGCGGCCATGATCAGTAAACCAGACTACGCCCCCACGGTCGACTGCTAATTGAATAGGGAAGGCAATTTCTACGCTGGGCGGCGGACCATAGTCAGTAACATTGCAGGACCCTGCCAGGCAGGGAATTATGTGTCCGATCCTCTTTGCGGTCGTCTCCGCGAACCATATTGTGCCGTCGGGAGCGGTTGCAATCCCCTGTAGCGACGCGCTCGTCGCCGGCGCGATGTAGGAATTGACTATTTTTTTCCCTAGAGGATCGTACTCTACAACTCGGTTGGTACCTAGAAGTGTGATCCAAATCCTCTCCTTGTTGTCGATGGTCATGAACTGAGGACTCCCGCCTGGGAAAGTCTGTTCAATGGTCACGTTCCCAGGTGAGGTTGGATTGTAGTAAGCGAGACTGTCGTTTTCGAGGAACCAAACTCTAGTTAGGTTATGGTCATAGACTATGTCGGATGGAATCGCGTTATGCAGTAGGATAACTGGAGTGACATTGGGTTTGCCGCCAGCTCCAATCGTGAAGTTTACTATCTGTGATTGAGGAGGCTCTACGACATTGCCGACAATATTACCTTGTCTTATTGTTACTACCCAGACGGTTTGGTTGCTGGCTGGATAAAGGACAAATGGAGTAAAATCAGAGTTCTTCCAAATAGGAAACGTAGCCACATAAGGACTAGTTCCCGCGGGACTATTCCGATAGAGAACTGGCGATGAAACATTAACCGAACCAGTTACGGGGACTCCTACGAAGCTGAAGGAAATCGTCAGGATAATTATCGAGATTGTAAAGGGTCCGATGCGGTTCGTAACAGCCCACTCTAAGTGACGTTTAACGATCCGTATAGCATGGAGGAATGTACGCTGCACGGGACAATGCAATACACTCTGAACTGACCTATCTTTGACGCTAGGAATTGGACGGTCAGAGATTGACCGCCTTGGACTTCGGTTCCCCGCGTGGCGTAGAAGTCCACCGCGAAACCGTGGGTCTGTATATCCTTGTTCTCAATCTTGATGACCACCATCTCGCACTGACGAACATTCATGACTGGCCAGGGGTTCGTGAGCCACGATCCCGAGTGGTACGCGCTATCGTTGTACCCGTTCAAGTTTTCGATGATAGTAAAGCTATGCGTGACGCTTGTTATCCCAGCACAAGGTGAACTGGGAAGACCAATTGCTAATGTCAGGATGCCTCCGCCCAGAACTCCCGCCACGGTGATAACGATGATTGTAAGCATCTTGTTTTTCATCATTATCCCACCGACGCGGATGTAGATTAGAACTAAGAGTTCTGCATGGGAAACTCGCTAATAGGGTCTTGGCCCATATCATGAGCTAGATCGATATTCAGTCATTCTTTCCAACTCAAGCATGCGACGACTAGGCTCTGTGGTCATCTTTTGTCGTCCACTCAAGATATATTTGCTTAGCAAGAGGAGCCTGTTTCACAGCGGGGGTACCAGAGTCAGGTCAAACGCTGACCATATGGGCGGGTCGCGCCTTAGCATGCGCGCGCTACACTCAAGACCCGAACGAAGAGAGGTGTCGAGGACTGCTTGATGCCCTCTGGGAGCGCGGGTGTGTTATCCCGTGGCGTAGGCCTTCGTGGGTTCGAATCCCACCCCCCGCACCACTTCTTGCCGGTACATACAAACGCGATGGGCGTACGGCACCGTGCCCGAGGAAACTTGGTCGATTGTAACATGTAGATCTGTGCGAGATGCCAATTCTACCGCGCGATAGATCAAATCGACAGTCTAACTTGCGCCCTTTAGGGCGCTCTCAAGCTTGTTGAGGAATGAATCAATGTATTGACCTGCCAATCCCCAATCGAGGGGTTGGGAAACGCCGATCCTTCCCATGTGTACGCGGGTACCGTTTTCGTCGATTCTGACTATGTTCACATAGAAAGTCTCTGTCCAAGTGAGGAGGTCCATGACAATCTTCGCTTCTAGACCACCTGTTCCCTTATCGGCGCTAACGACATTCCACCCCGGTTGCTGAAGAATCATCCGGGCCGAATCCCAAACGCTTTCAAATGGGTAGGGCAAATCCCTCACCTCGTCTTTTGCCAAGTTGTGTTCCCATCGCTAACTGGAGTCACCGGATGTGTCGATTTTTCCTAAGATCGGATTCACGGTTTCAGATCCTTGACAGTCGTTAATCCAAGCCTCCTTGATAAAATCGCGGCGCTAGCCACAGATACGCCGCTGAGAGCTGATGCAGAAACAATCGTTGAAAGCTCAAGATTCGCGATCGATACGATGGGATCCGGAACAAGGAAGAAGATCGAGACGGCCCATGCAACCGGTATCGCGATTAGCATGGAGATCGCGAGGACTCCCCACGATTCCCAGAACAATAGTTTCAGTCTGTACCAGACATTGGCGCCTAAGACCTTCAAAACTACGTAGTCATTGAACCT
>WNGP01004414.1_pt1 | contig 11728 bp, 10 predicted proteins | sample 5407671 | NCBI WGS metagenome assembly WNGP01 (sample SAMN13153381, study PRJNA577476) | soil metagenome | isolation source: 40 cm soil or saprolite under Garry oak tree replicate 2 | place: USA:California | collected 2016-06-15 | reverse complement strand
AGTCCCGTTCACCATTACCGGTATGCTGACATCTAAGGGATTAAGCCCTCAGGGTGTCGACCAGGACGACATTGTGATAATGCCTTATACGAGCGCAATGAAGCGCGTGATTGGGGGCACGAATTTGCGCAACATCAACGTGCAAATTGGCGATGCGCGCCAGGTCGAGGCAGCCCAGCAGCAGATTATCTCGTTGCTTCGACAACGGCATAATATCCGGCCCGGACGCGACGATGATTTCACGGTGCGCAACCAACAGGAAATCGCTGAAGCCGCCACGGCAACCTCGCGCGTCATGACGCTTTTGCTGGGCGCAATTGCCGGCGTCTCGCTGGTGGTCGGCGGTATTGGTATCATGAACATCATGCTTGTGAGCGTGACTGAGCGAACGCGCGAGATCGGTGTGCGCATGGCCGTCGGCGCTCACGGCAACGACATCCTCACGCAATTCTTGATCGAAGCCGTGACGCTCAGTTCCGTCGGTGGTGTGATTGGGATCATCTGCGGTATCGGCGTATCAAGGATTTTGTCGGCTTATGCGCAGTGGCCGACGCTTATTTCTTTTAGCTCCATCCTGATTGCGTTTTTATTCAGCGCCGCGGTTGGCGTGTTTTTTGGATTTTATCCGGCGCGCCAGGCCGCCCGACTCGACCCGATCGAAGCACTACGCTACGAATAGCTGTAGCCACGCCGCTGTGCAGCGTCCTGTGATGGGCGTAGGTTTTCTGACGGGCCACAGACCCGTGGCTGCAACTTGATCTTTCGCTATCGCGATGGACGCTTCTACAAAATGGCAGAGCACACACGTTTCGAAAGACTGGTCGCGGACGCGAAGAAAAGGATTACAGAAATTTCACCGCAAGATGCGGCATTAAAATCGCAAAGCGGCGAAGCGGTGATTGTCGATGTACGAGAGAAAGATGAATGGGACGAGGAACATATCCCAAATGTAACGCACCTGTGTCGCGGCACGATCGAGTTGGATATCGAGGAAAAAGTTTCCGATCCGAATACGTTGATCATTTGTCACTGCGGCGGTGGCGGCCGTTCCGCACTTGCCGCCGAAAGCCTGCAAAGAATGGGCTACAAAAACGTGCGCTCGATGGCTGGCGGCTTCAAAGCGTGGAAAGCCGCCGGACTACCGACAGAAAATAGCTAACCGCCGACGGCTTGATAATGGCCGAGCCCGCGTTTCCACATGGCGCGCGCGGCGGCCCACGTGAGCACAAGCCAGCTGGTTTGAATCGCGAGTGCTTGTGCGAGTGCCGCGCCTTGTAACCTCCCAAGAAAAATGGCGACGGGGCAAAACAATTCGTAATAGAACGGCAACCATTTCATCACGGCCTGTACCGCGTTCGGCATGATGTCGATGGGAAACATTTGGCCGCCGAGGAAGTACTCGAACGAATAAACGATGAAAACGATGGTCGATATTTCGAGGATCCAGAACGCCATCATGGCCAGGCTGTAGGTGATGAAAAATTGCATGAGCGCAGCCATCAACATCGAGATGCACGCAAACACGTACGTCATTACTTGATCGGGCAGCGCGATGTAGTGCCGGAAATAAAGGAAGATCAGCGCAATCGGTGGCAACGTGACGAATGTGTAAACAAGCCGTCCGCTTAAAAAAATGCTGAACCGATAAGCGAGATAACTGATCGGTTTCGTCAGGAACGAATTGATTTGCCCCTCTCGAATGTCGGCGGCGATTTGCCATTCGTCTTCCGTGGGCGTGACGAGGTTGCTCACCAGGATCGTCAGCAAATAATAATAAATCATCGACCCGTAATCATAGCCGTGCAGGCCGCCGCCTCGCTCTTTGAAGATGGCGCGCCAGAGAAAGACCGTGCCGGCCAACGGAATCAGCGCGAAGAGCGCGCGCAGAAAATAATTCCAGCGATAAACAAATGTGTTTTGTAGCCCGAGGTTGAAGACCGAAATGTACTTGTCGATCTTCACGGGGCGAAAATTCGATTGCTCATGAAAGCGGGAATGCAGGAAATTCAAACATTAATTAGCTGTAGCGGCGGTCTATGACGGTCGCAATTTTTTCGCACGGTCCTCCAAGCAAAACTCACGCAGGCTGGGAAGCCCGCGCGCCGCACAGGCAGGATGCCTATGTTCCGTCTGCAAGTTCCGTCGCGAGCGTGATCGCGGCGATCATGCTGTCAGGTCGCGCGATTCCTGTGCCGGCAATCTCAAACGCCGTGCCGTGATCAGGACTGGTGCGAGGGAAGGGGAGACCCAGCGTCACGTTCACGCCGCTGTGAAACGCGTGCATTTTCAGCGGGATCAAACCTTGATCGTGATACATGCAGAGAACGGCCTCGAATTCGCCCTCAACGGCGCGATGAAAAACCGTATCGGGCGAGACTGGGCCGATGAAGAGCAGATGTGAATGGCGATCAGGGACTAGTACTTGGTGATTCAATTCGTTTACCGCCGGGCTGATGATTTCGATTTCTTCGCGGCCGAGTTTTCCCGATTCGCCCGCGTGTGGATTTAAGCCAGCAACGGCAATGTGCGGCGCGGTCTTGGATCGAGAACGAAGAAAATCCACGAGCAATAAACCAACGCGAACAATCTCCGATTGCTTGAGGGCATTTGAAACGTCGCGCAACGGGACGTGCGTGGTAACTAACGCCACGGTGATTTTTCCGCCGGTCAAACACATTGCGAAATTCTTCACGCCGCAGCGCTCGGCAAAAAATTCGGTTTGTCCGGGGAACTTAAAACCGGCTTCGTACATGCGGGCCTTGTGAATCGGACCCGTTACGATGGCATCGATTTCGCCGCGCCGTGCGAGCGTGACCACTTCTTCAAGTGCGGCCGCGGCCGTGCGAGCGGTTTCAAGCGTCGGTTTGCCTAACGAGCAATCGGGGTGTTTCCCGATGATTTGATATTCAGCCGAACCGGGCAGCCGACCGGACTTCAGTGCAAGATCGACGATCTCCGGTCCGATGCCGGCGCAATCACCAAGTGTGATGCCGATGCGCGGTTGCATCGCAGATTGTCACGGAAGTTATGCGTCTCTGCAACGAGCATGACAGAGCGAACATTCAACATCGAAGTTCGAACTTCAGAAAGTCCGGATGTAAGCCTTGGAGCGCAGGCTGGCGATCCAGCGTTCCTGAAGACCTTGCGCTTCCAGTTGGATCAGTTTCTTCTCGATTTCGGGCCGAACTTCACGGAGCGAACGGGTCGTTCCGCCATGCTTATCCTCGACTTTGAGGATGTAATAATTGCCACTGAAATCAATAATGTTGCTAATTCTCCCGACGGGGATGTTGAAGGCGATCTTTTCGAGCGGGGCCGCAAGGGTTTTGCGTTCGATCCAGCCCCAATCGCCACCAAGATCGCGCGTGCTATCCTCAGAATAAATCTGCGCCATGCGATCGAACTTGGCGCCGCTCACCAGTTTGCCGAGCACCTCTTCGGCCATCGCTTTTTGTGCCGCGGAGTTTCCGGTATCGGCATGGCCGGGAATCATGATCATGCGCAGCTTGATCTGTTCTTTGGTGGTGAATTCGTCGCGATGCTTCTTGTAATAGTCTTCGACTTTCGGCGGTGAGATAACCAGGCTCATCTTGACATTCTTACCGCGCATCGCCTGCACGATCATTCTTTCGGTCTCCTTTTGTTTGAACTCGCCCAGCGTGTAATTCTGCGCCTCGAGCGTCTTGATAAAGGTGTTGCGGTCGCCACCGAACGACTCGCGGATGATCTCGTGCATCCGCTCATCCACAAAATGATCCGGGATTTCGTAGCTTTCTTTCTTAAACGCCTGAATGATGAGTCGTCGATCGACCAAGTCCTTGAGGGCTGCGTCCCGCGCCTCCCTCAGTTGTTTTTCCAATTCCTGGCCGGTGTATTGCGAACGCAGCAACTTCTCCCGTGGCGCAGACAACATTCGGATTTGCGAATAGGTGATCACATCCCCATTTACAATCGCAGCGATGCCGTCTACTACTTCGGGCTCTGCCCCGAATGCGGCACAGCAAAGCGGTGACAGAGCAAGGCCAAAAACCGCAAGGAACGCGGTAGCAAACGCACGGATTATACGCCTCATAGTTTTTTGATCAGCTCCAGAATCTCCCCCAGATGCTGTTCAATTCTGCCCGCAACTAAACGGGGGAATTTCCCAGCGACAAGTATAAAATCCCGGCGCCGGGTCAGCATCACCTTGCGCTCGCGCACTTCGACACGACTCACGCCGGAGTTTGCCGCAGCGAGCTTGATTTCGGTGAGAAGGAACAAATTGTCAACCGCGGGCGGGAATGGCCCAAAGCGGTCGCGCCAATCGCGTTCCAGGCGTTCCAATTCCTCGTGGGTCGTGATTTCCGCGATCTCGCGATAAGCTCGGATCCGCAAGGTCCCGTCGCCGATGTAACTGGTCGGGACAAACGCGGGCACACGCGTCTCTGGGCCGAGGTGGACGAACTCCGCTTCATTGGTGGCGACGAAATCGAGCCGCAGATCGACATCGAGCCGGAGTCGCAGTTTTTCACCTTTGCGTTCCGCAACGGACTGTTTGAGCAGTTGGCAGTACAGATCGAACCCAACCGCCATGATATGGCCGCTTTGCGCCGTTCCGAGAATGCTGCCCGCCCCACGAATCTCCAGATCGCGCATCGCGATGCGAAAGCCCGCGCCCAGCGAGCTGTATTGCTTGATGGCGCTGATTCGTTTTCGCGCGGCGCCAATTGTCATCATTTCCCGCGGGAGCAGGAGATAGGCGTAAGCTTTATGCTCGGCCCGGCCGACGCGCCCGCGCAATTGATAAAGGTCGGCGAGACCAAACCTGTCCGCGCGATCGATGATTATGGTGTTGGCGTTTGGGATATCGAGACCGCTTTCAATAATCGTCGTGCAAACCAGCACGTCGATCTTCCCCGTGATGAACCGTGCCATGACGGCTTCCAGTTCGTCCGCATCCATCTGGCCATGCCCGATCTCAACCTTCGCCTGCGGACAAAGATCGACAATACGATCCCGTGCGCGCTCGATAGTCATCACTCGGTTGTGCAAAAAGAAAACCTGACCTTGCCGTCCGAGTTCGCGATCAATCGCATCGCGAATGATCCGCTCATCGTAGCCGGCCACCACCGTTTCCACGGGCAGGCGGTTAAGGGGTGGGGTCTCAATGGTGGACATGTCTTTTATGCCAACAAGCGAAAGGTACAGCGTTCTCGGAATCGGAGTTGCGGAGAGCGTTAGGACATCGACAAGTTTGAAAAGCTCTTTGAATTTTTCTTTGTGCAGAACGCCAAAGCGCTGTTCTTCGTCGATGACAACCAGGCCGAGGTCTTTGAAAAGGACGTCGCCGGAAATCAGCCGGTGCGTGCCGATGACGATATCGACGCCGCCCTCGCGCAACAGCAGCAAAACTTTCTTTTGTTCGGATTGCGAACGAAAACGACTGAGCATCTCGATTCGTACGGGATAATCGAGCATGCGCTGACGAAACACCTCGAAATGCTGTTGCGCGAGAACGGTCGTCGGCGCGAGTACCGCGACTTGTTTGCCGTCCATCACGGCTTTGAAGGCGGCGCGAATCGCGACTTCGGTCTTGCCGAAGCCGACATCGCCGCAAATCAAGCGGTCCATCGGCTGCGGATGCTCCATGTCGATTTTCGTGTCGATGATCGCCTTCATTTGATCAGGCGTTTCACGAAACGGAAACGAGTGCTCAAATTCCGCCTGCCATTTGGAATCTGGACCAAATGCATGTCCGGCATGCGTCTGGCGCTCGGCCTGAAGCGCGAGCATTTTGCTGGCATAATCGTAGATGGAAGCAGCAGCGCTTTTCTTCGCGCGCGTCCATCTGGCGTCGCCCAGCGAGCTGAGGGGCGGCGATCTTTTCCCCACACCAACATAGCGGGAAACGAGGTAGGCTTGCTCGAGGGGGACATAGAGTTTGGCTTCATCAGCGAACTCGATCGCGAGTACCTCGTGGACCCCATCTGAAGTGGCGCCCTTGCTGGCAATGTCTGGCGAAGCAGGCGACACGCCTGCCGCTACAGGTCCGAGCTGGATCAAGCCCAAGAAACGTCCGATGCCATGCTCGAGGTGCACGACCAGATCGCCCTCGCTCAGCTCACTGAAATCGATCTGTGCGCGATGGCGTTCCGCGCGCCGCAACCGCCGGCGCCCGTGCGAAGCAAATCGGCCGAATAATTCGGCGGCCGAGAGGACGACAAGATTGCCCGCCGGAAAACAAAACCCGCGAGCGAGCGCGCCTTCAACAAGATCAACCTCGTCAAGCAGATCCTTCTCGCCAATGATCTCGCGAAAACGCTCGATCTCACCCTCGGTCTGAAAATAAATGACAATTTTCGCCCGGCTCGAACGCCATTCCTTTAATTGTGTGACAAACTGCGCGCGTTTCGCTTCGATGAGCATGAGATCACCGATCGCGAACTCAGCGACGTCGCAATATTGGAACGCGCCGCTGAAATCTTCCGGACCAAGCTCAATCCAGCCTTCACTGATTTGGATGTGCGCGTTGGAATGTTCTTCTGGTTCGATGTCGATCCGAAGGTGATCGCGTGCGACGTAATCGCGGACGAGGCCGCTTTCGTCGTCTGTCGCTCCGAGCAGAATATCCGCTGAGCTCAAATCACTCACCGAAGTCTGGGTATCGATGTCGAATTCGCGTAAGGATTCGATTTCGTCGCCCAAAAACTCCAAGCGTACCGGTAATGGGGACTGCCAGGAATAAAGATCGACAATTCCGCCACGCACCGCGAATTGTCCACGCGCGGTGACCTGGGCTACGCGTTCATAACCGGCTCCAGCGAGTCGTTCGAGGACATGTTCCATCTGCTCATTCGCCCCGCGTCGAAACTGGACCAAAGCGGATTGGAGCGCACCGCGCCTCGGTGCCGCTTGATCGAGACTGGCGCGCGTTGCGACAATCAGCGGGGAACCCAACTCGCGCTCAACTTTTGTGAGCAATGCGAGTCGTTCCGACGCGATTTCCGGATCCGGCAAAATATTTTCGACTGCGGCGAACTCCGCTTCCGGCAGGAAAAGCGCGTCTGGCTGCCAGTTGAGCAAACTTTCATAGATCAACTCCTGCGAATGAACGCTCGGGCTGAGGACCCAGATCGTCCGGTCAATCTTGGACGCAATGATGGCGACCAGAAATGCCTGCGCCGGCTGGATCACGTGAGAGAACTGCACCGGCCATTGCGCCGTCTCGCTTTCTCGAAGCTTGCGCGCAACGGGCTCGGTTTCCGCGACGATCTTTAGAATCTCTGCGCGTCCCGATTTCTGCACCGGTTAGCTGTCGCCGAAAAAAGTTAGAAGTTCAAAGGTGCCCGCGGGACAGGCGCTCTGTCGTCCCCGTGCGACTCATCATTGCTTCAGGCCACGGTCCAGCGTTGAAACGCACCATAGTCGAGCGAACTACAGCTTGCGGCCAATGGCTGCGGCGATCGCGCGAAGACGCGGAACAAGATCGGCGAAAACTTCCGGCGTGAGTGCTTGGTCGCCGTCGCTTTTAGCCAGCTCGGGGGAATCGTGCACTTCGATCATAAGCGCATCCGCACCGGCAGAGAGTGCTGCGAGGGACATCTGCGGAACAAATTCGCGCAGCCCGATCGCGTGGGTTGGATCGACAATAATCGGAAGATGTGTCTTGGACTTCAAGAGCGGAACAGCACTCAAATCGAGCGTGTAGCGTGTGGCAGTCTCAAAGGTGCGAATGCCGCGCTCGCAGAGAACCACGTTCATGTTACCCTCGCTCAAAATGTATTCCGCGCTCATGATCAAGTCATTGATCGTGGCGCTGAATCCGCGTTTCAGCAGGACCGGCAACCTGCTGCGGCCAAGTTCCTTCAAGAGAGAGAAGTTCTGCATGTTGCGGGTACCCACTTGAAGACAGTCCGCATATTTTTCGATCACGGATAGGTCCCGTGCGTCCATGATTTCCGTGATCACGGGCAGGCCCGTTTCCGCGCGCGCTTCAGCAAGAAAACGAAGCCCGTCTTCACGCAGGCCTTGAAAACTGTACGGTGAAGTGCGCGGCTTGAATGCACCGCCGCGCAAGATTTTCGCGCCGGATTTTTTGACGATCTTTGCGATTGAGAGAATCTGCTCCTCGCTTTCAACGGAGCATGGGCCGCAAATCAAAACAACGTCTTCGTTGCCGCCTACCCGCACGCCTCCAATTGTTACCGACGAGGCTCCGCGGGATTCGCGCGAAGCGAGTTTGTAGGGCTTCAGCACCGGCACGATCGCTTCCACGCCGGGCATGGCGGCGAGCGACTTTTCGCGAAGGAGCGCCTCGGGTCCAATCACACCGATGATCACGCGCGATGCGCCTCGGCTGATTTGCGCATCCAAACCGAATTCGCGCACCCGGGTGACAATCCGATTGAGCTGTTCCTCAGTGGCGTTCGGTTGCGTGATGATGATCATATTTCGAATCGGCGGAACAACGAGAATGCCGCCGTCGAGAATTTTCTGCAAGCCCGGATGCCGAACGCTCCGGGGAGCCTAATTCGTGATCGTAACTGGCGTACCGACTGAGACCGATTTGAAAAAGTCTTCCGCCATGAATTCGGGCATGCGGATGCAGCCGTGGGACGCGGGATAACCGGGCAAGTAACCTGCGTGCATTCCTGTCCCGGAAACAATGCGCATAAAGTAGGGCATCGGTGTACCTCTAAAATGTGTGCCAGGCGGTTTCGGATCCTTCGTCACGTCTACATTCGGCGTCACTACGTTTCCCGCTGAGTCGACGTAGTCGCCGAATAAGCTGGAGACGTGGTTGGCGTCCTTTTGAATGATCGAGAAGTGGCCGTATGGAGTGTTTAGCCCCTCGCGGCCAGTTGAAAGTTGTGAAACGCCGACGAGCACGCCGCTCTTATAAAAATATGCGCGCTGCTCTCTGAGACTGATCGTGATGGAAGGTTTTCCTTCAATTCCATCTCCATCCCAGTATGAAACAGAGTCTTGCGGCGGACCCGCCAGAGCATTTCCGTAGGCGCCCCCGAGATATTGTGTCTGGGCTGAGAACCGGGGATCTTCCGCGCAACCAGCTGCTAGAAGGGTGAGGACGGCGAGAACTGCCACCATCGAAATGCGATAAAGTGAATGGAGCATAAGAATTTTGGAACGGACTCTTAATGCGCAAACAATGCAAAAAGTCAAGGGAGCGACCTTGACTCAGCGATTCAAGAAATCTAAGGAAAAGCGGTCAATCTGCACCAGCTGACTGCGGCTTGAATTGTATGTGGTTTAATGCAGACTTCCGACCGTCTCCGCCGACAGCGAGTCAGCAAATCATGCCCACCTACGAATATTCTTGTCAGAAGTGCGGCCAAAATTTTGAAGCGTTTCAATCAATGCGCGATGAGCCATTTCACGAGTGCCCAAAGAACCTTTGCCAGCTGCCGAAATGGGGACGTGGAAAGGTGAAGCGCCTGCTTGGGACCGGGGCCGGCCTCATCTTCAAGGGCTCCGGCTTTTACGCCACGGATTATCGAAGCAATTCGTACAAAGAGGCCGCGAAAAAAGAGGCGCCTTCCACCTCAACTGCTGCGGAAAAATCAACCGTTGCCAAGAAAACCGACGGCAACGCTTCGCCGGCAACACCGACAAGGCCGCCTGAGAAAAAACCAGGAAAAGAATCCAGCGAGTGACCTTGAAGAAACTCGGAGCCAAGCCGCTTCCGCTTGTGTTGATTGCGCCGTAATGAGACAACCGGCGGCCCGCCCTCTTCGCCCTGCGAGTCCGCCGGTCAACCAACCGAAAGATCGACAATCGAACGCTGGATTGCAGGCCGATTGTCCACCAGAAACTAGTAGCGATTGGTCATGCCGTACTCGCGGCTGCGTTCGTACGCGCGAATCGCGCGTCGCGTTTGTGGTCCCATGATTCCATCGATAGAACCGTGGTAGTAGCCCGCCTGAGCCAATTGGCGCTGCACCTCAACAACCGTAGACTGACCCCGGTAGCGACTGCCGTAGCCATATCCGTAACCCGAGTCGCCGTAATAGTTATAATCGTATCCGTATCCGTATGGGTAGCCGTAACCGTAGCCATATCCGTATGGGTAGCCATAGCCATAGCCGTAAGGATATCCCCAGCCCCAGAACGGAAAGCCGAAGCCGCCGATGAAGATGACGTCATTATTATTATGATGATGATGACGCCAATTGCCGCTCCAGTTGTTCCAATTGCGGCCATTCCAGTTGCGGCCACTCCATGTTCCCGGTCCGCGGGCGAACGTAGGCCCGCCTCGCGCTGACATGGAGCTGAAGTGCCCGCCCCCGCCGCCGCGACCCATGCCACCACCACCGCGCGGAGCGGCATTGACGACCGACGCGGCTAACGTCACCGCAGCAAAGCAGCTCAAGAAAAGTATAAGTTTTGCATTCATAGATAATTCCCACCTTCCACTAATTAGACCCCGTAAGCCGCGCAAAGTTTCGCTTTTTTACGGGGCCATAAGAATAAATAAAGCCCTTTTTCGGCTCGCCTCCATCGTTTTTCCACGAATATAGTTCCACTTCGCTTTCGCCTCATGAAGTTCTCCGCTCATCTTGTTTGCTCCGCGATCAGTTTGTTCGCGTTCAGCCAAACCAGGCTTCTTTGCGCGCCGCTTGGGCGAAGTGTGAGTCCTTCGCAGCAATTCATCGTTTACGGCGCCAACGATCGGCTCCGCGGGGCGGTTTCTGAGCTTGCAGAACAAACCAAGGCCAATCTGCTCGCGCTACTACGACAGCCGGACCGGTGGAAAACGCCAATCGTGGTCAATTTGCAGTCACCGCAGGCTAACCTCCCGGAAATTCCACCTGCCGCGCTGCGATTTAGCCAGACCGGTTTTGGTTTAAAGCTGCAGCTCGACTTGACAATTACCCAAAACATCGATGGCGCACTGGTCGAGCGCGAACTGCTACGCGCGATTCTCCTGGAAATGATTTACCGGAGCGAACCGAACATTGCTCCCGGCACCGCCTTCGTCGAGCCACCGGATTGGTTGCTCGACGGCGTGCTTGGGCTCACGCCTGGGCGCGATCGCGGGACGCTTGTCGAAGCGCTTTCCGCGTCAGAGAAGCGGATGTCTCTGGAAGAATTCCTCCAGCAGCGTCCTGTGCTGCTCGATTCGCCCGGCCGCATGCTTTATCGCGCTTATTCCATTGCACTCGTGCAGTTGCTTGTCGACGGAACGGATGGGCGCTCGCGGGTAACGCGCTACATCAACAGGTTATCAGGTGCCTCAAATGACCCGCTTGCTGATTTGAAGGCGCAGTTTCCTCTACTATCTGGCGATGTTGAAAAAGCCTGGCAATCAAGCGTGGCGCGTCTAAATGATGTGCAGAGTTATCAGTTGCTCACCTTTGCCGAAAGCGAGCGACGCCTTGATGAATTGTTGCGCGTTAAAATTCCAGACGCCGGAAAGTCAACCAAAGCGGTTGAGCTTAGCGAACTTGCACAGCGAAAGACGACTGCGGCAGAGAAAGCGGCGCTCAGTCTATTGAGCCAGAACTTGCTCTTGTTCACGATCCGGGCGAATCCAATCGTGCGACCGATTGCGCGGGAATATCAGCAAATCGTAGCGCGACTCGAGCGCGGTAAATGGAAGGGAGTCGCTAAGCGCGTGGCAGATTTGAAAGATATCCGCGCCAGAATCGCTGCTCGCATGAGTGACATCGATGATTACATGAACTGGTTCGAAGCGACCCAATTGAAGAGTGGCAGCGGCGTATTCGCT
>WNGP01005275.1_pt1 | contig 11735 bp, 8 predicted proteins | sample 5407671 | NCBI WGS metagenome assembly WNGP01 (sample SAMN13153381, study PRJNA577476) | soil metagenome | isolation source: 40 cm soil or saprolite under Garry oak tree replicate 2 | place: USA:California | collected 2016-06-15 | reverse complement strand
AAGCCGCACGTGAACGTGGGGACGATCGGGCACGTGGACCACGGGAAGACGACGTTGACGGCGGCGCTGACGAAGGTGGCGGCGGAGAAGGGGCTGGCGACCTACGTGACCTACGACCAGGTGGCGAAGGCGTCGGAGTCGCAAGGGCGGCGCGATGCGACCAAGATTTTGACGATTGCGACGTCGCACGTGGAGTACTCGACGACGGAGCGGCACTACGCGCACGTGGACTGTCCGGGCCACGCCGACTACGTGAAGAACATGATCACGGGGGCGGCGCAGATGGACGGGGCGATCCTGGTGGTGTCGGCGGTGGACGGGCCGATGCCGCAGACGCGGGAGCACATCTTGCTGGCGCGGCAGGTGAATGTGCCGGCGATCGTGGTGTTCCTGAACAAGTGCGACCTGGTGGACGACCCGGAGCTGCTGGACCTGGTGGAGCTGGAGGTGCGGGAGCTGTTGTCGAAGTACGAGTATCCGGGGGACGACATTCCGGTGATCCGGGGGTCGGCGCTGAAGGCGATTGCGGGGGACAAGGAGGCGGTGGCGAAGGTGTGGGAGCTGTTGGGGGCGTTGGACAAGAGTATCCCGATTCCGCAGCGCGAAGTGGACAAGCCGTTCCTGATGCCGGTGGAGGACGTGTTTTCGATTACGGGGCGGGGGACGGTGGCGACGGGGCGGATCGAGCGGGGGAAGGTGAAGGTGCAGGACGAGGTGGAGCTGGTGGGGTTTGGGACGGACAAGAAGACGGTGGTGACGGGGGTGGAGATGTTCCGCAAGCTGCTGGACGACGGGCAGGCGGGGGATAACGTCGGCCTGTTGCTGCGCGGCGTGGAGAAGCACGAGATCGAGCGGGGGATGGTGTTGGCGAAGCCGGGGTCGATCACGCCGCACACGGCGTTTGACGCCGAGGTGTACGTGTTGACGAAGGAGGAGGGGGGGCGGCACACGCCGTTTTTCAAAGGCTACCGGCAGCTGCCGGGGGGGGTGGAGATGGTGATGCCGGGGGACAACACGAAGATGGGGATCGAGCTGATCACGCCGATCGCGATGGAGGAGGGGCTGCGGTTCGCGATTCGCGAAGGCGGCCGCACCGTCGGCGCCGGCGTGGCCACGAAGATCAAGAAGTAACATGCCGCGCGAGAACATCATTATGGAATGCACGGTGTGCAAGAACCGGAACTACTTCACCACGAAGAACCGGCGCAAGCACACCGAGCGGGTGGAGTGGAAGAAGTTCTGCCCGCGCTGCAACAAGCAGCAGCTGCACAAGGAATCGAAGTAGAGTGGCCACGGAGGCGCTGGCCACCCCGAAGGGGAACTGGTTTGGCCGGACGGTGGACTTCTTCCGCGACGTGCGGACCGAGGTCCGCAAGGTCACCTGGCCGACGTGGGAGGAGCTCAAGAAAGCGACGACGGTGATCGTCATCTTCGTCGCAGTGCTCGGGCTCGTGATCGGATGGATGGACTGGCTGCTACAGCAGATCTTCGTCGTCGGCGTCGCGAAGCTGTTCTGATGTCGGAACATCGCTGGTACGCGATCCAGGCGACCGCGGGACACGAGAACAAGGTGCGCTCGCTGGTCGCGCGCCGCATCAAGGACGATCTGCGCCCGGACGAGGAGAAGCCGATCCGTCAGGCCCTGGTCCCCGTCCAGGAAGTGGTGGAGATCAAGAACGGCAAGAAGGTGAACGTGGAGCGCAAGATCTATCCGGGGTACGTGCTCGTGGAGATGATCTTGAACCAGGAGACGATCCACGTCATCAACGGCATCCAAGGCGTGATCAAGTTCGTGGGGACGGGCCGGATGCCGATGCCGCTGCGCGCGGACGAGGTCAACCGGCTGCTCGGCATCGAGGAGACCACCAAGGAAGAGGAGCCGGCGGAGCAGATCCCGTTCCTCGTGGGTCAGGTGGTCGAGATCACCGAGGGGCCGTTCTCGGACTTCAGCGGCACCGTCGAGGAGGTGATTCCGGATAAGGGCAAGGTCCGCGTGTCGGTGTCGCTGTTCGGCCGACCGACCTCAGTCGAGCTTGATTACTTGCAACTGAAGGCGCACTAATGGCCAAGCCGATCGCTGCCATCGTGAAGCTGCAGGTGCCCGCCGGCCAGGCCACCCCGGCGCCTCCGGTGGGGACCGCGCTCGGGCCCCACGGCGTCAACATCATGGAGTTCGTCAAGCAATTCAACGCCCGCACGGCGCAGGCGCAGGGTATGACCACCCCGGTGGTGGTGACGATCCACAAGGACCGGACGTTCACTTTCATCACGAAGACGCCCCCGGCGGCGGTGCTGCTCAAGAAGGAAGCGGGGATCGAGAAGGGCTCGCCGACGTCGAACCGTCAGAAAGTCGGGAAGGTGACGCGCGCCCAGGTCCGCAAGATCGCCGAGCTCAAGATGCCGGACCTGAACGCCGGCACGATCGACGCGGCGATGGCCATGGTGGCAGGCACGGCCCGGTCGATGGGCCTGGAGGTGGTGGACTGATGCGCGCGCACGGCAAAAAGTACCGGACCGCCGTGGCGACGCTCGAGCCGCGTCGCCTGTACGGACCGCGTGAAGCCGTGGACCGCGTGAAGGCGACGGCGTACGCCAAGTTCGATGAATCCGTGGACATCGCGGTGCGGCTGGGCGTCGATCCCAAGCACGCCGACCAGATCGTGCGCGGCACCGTGTCGCTGCCGAACGGCACCGGCAAGACGGTGCGCGTCCTGGTGATCGCGCAGGGGGAAAAGGCCAAGGAGGCCGAGGCCGCCGGCGCCGACGCGATCGGCATCGAGTACATCCAGAAGATCAAGGATGGCTGGCTCGATACGGACGTCATCGTGGCGACGCCCGACGTGATGGGGCAGCTCGCCCCGCTGGGCAAGGTGCTCGGGCCGCGCGGGCTGATGCCGAACCCCAAGGCGGGCACGGTCACCATGGACGTCGCCCGAGCCGTGAAGGAGCTGAAGGGGGGAAAGATCGAGTTCCGCGTGGACAAGAGCGGGATCGTCCATGCGCCGATCGGCAAGAAGTCGTTCGCCGCCGAAGCGCTGGAGCAGAACCTCCAGGCGTTCATGGACGCGATCGTCCGGGCCAAGCCGGCGGCGGCGAAGGGCCATTACGTCCGCTCCGTCACCGTGTCGAGCACGATGGGGCCCGGGATCTCGCTGGATCCGGCGGGCTATCACCCATGATCCGCACCAAGGCGCAGAAGCAGGAGGTCGTGACGGCGCTCGCAGGCCGGTTGCGCCGCACCCCGACGGTGTACGTGACCGACTTCACGGGGCTGAACGTCGCGCGCATCACCGAGCTGCGGCGGCGCCTCCGCGCGGCCGGTGTCGAGTACGTCGTCGTGAAGAACACGCTGGCGCGGCGGGCCCTGGGCGAGGCGCAGGTGACCGGGCTCGAGCCGCACCTCGACGGGCCGACGGCGCTGGTGCTCGGTGGCGCCGATCCCGTGGCGGCGGCCAAGGTGCTGACCGACTTTGCCAGGGAGCACGAGAAGCCGGCGATCAAGGTGGGGCTGGTGGATGGGCGGACCGTGAGCCCCGAGCAGATCAAGCGGCTCGCGGCGCTGCCCTCGAAGCCGGAGCTGCTCGCCCAGCTGGGCGGGGCGCTCCAGGCGCCGCTCGCGGGGCTGGCGGGGGCGCTGAATGGCCTGCTGTACATGATGGTGGGTGCCCTCGAGGCGCTCCAGACGAAGCGCGCGGCGGGCGCCGCTTCTTAACCGGGCGGGAGAAACAAATGGCGACTCAGACGGGTTTGAGCATAGACGAGCTCCTGGACGCGATCGGGAATCTGTCGGTGGTGGAGCTGGCGCAGCTAATCGACAAGTTCAAGGAGAAGTTCGGCGTCACGATCGCGGCGCCGGCAGCAGCGCCGGCGACCGGTGCAGCGGCGGGCGGTGCGGGGGGTGCGGGCGCGGCCGCGGCGGTCGAGGAAAAGACGGAGTTCACCGTCGTGCTGAAGAGCGGCGGCGAGAAGAAGATCCAGGTCATCAAGGAGGTCCGGGCGATCACCAGCCTCGGCCTGAAAGAGGCGAAGGATCTGGTGGAAGGCGCGCCCGGGACCGTGAAGGAAGGCGTGTCCAAGCAGGAAGCCGAAGAGATCAAAAAGAAGCTCGAAGCACAGGGCGCGGTCGTCGAACTGAAGTAGACGCCGAGGCTGACGCCTCGGGCCATGGGGGTCCGCGGGCGCTTTCTCGGGTCTCCTTCGGTTGGATGACATGCGCGGACTTGCACCACTCCTGCTCGCTTGCACGAGCCCCTCAGTCCTCTCCCGACTCGACTGTACGAGCCGGGGGCGGCTGGGCCTTTTGCGTTTTCCCGAGGGTGTGACATGACCACAAAAACCACGCCGGCGCTGTCGTTCGCCAAGCTCGAGACGGGGATGCCGATGCCGCATCTCCTCGACATCCAGACGCGCGCGTTCCAGTCGCTGCTCCAGCCCGACGGCAAGGGCGCCGAGCGCTCGGACGTCGGGTTGGAGCGGGTGTTCAAGGACGTCTTCCCGATTCAGGACGTCAACGGCAACTACTCGCTCGAGTTCGTGAAGTACGGGCTGGGGGAGCCGAAGTATTCGGTCGAGGAGTGCATCGAGCGCGACATGACCTATTCCGTCCCGCTCAAGGCGACGCTGCAGCTCGTGGTGATGGAAGAGGTCGGCGAGACGACCAAGACCAAGCGGCCGAAGAACATCATCGAGAAGGAAGTGTACCTGGGCGAGCTGCCGATCCTGACGCCGCTCGGGACGTTCGTGATCAACGGGGCCGAGCGCGTGATCGTCTCCCAGCTGCACCGCTCGCCGGGTGTGGTGTTCGAGGAGAGCATTCACCCGAACGGGCAGCGGCTGTTCTCGGCCCGCATCATCCCGTTCCGCGGCTCCTGGGTCGAGTTCACGATCGATATCCACGACGTGATCTACGTCCACATCGACAAGAAGAAGAAGTTCCCGGCGACCGCGCTGCTGCGGGCGTTCGGCTACGGGACCAACGACGAGATCCTGAAGCTGTTCTACGCCACGAAGGAGATCGACATCACGGGGCGTCTCGAGGGGCGCGCCCAGAAGCGCGAGGTCCTGGGGACGCTGCTCGCGGCCGACGTACCCGACCCGGAGAACAAGAAGGGCGAGCCGCTCGGCCGCGTGGGTGACGAGCTGAGCCTGGAGAAGTTCAACCAGTTCCGCCGGGCCGGCATCGCGAAGGTGCGGGTGTTCGCGGGGTACACGTCGCTCGACCTGCGGGACGAGGCGCAGCCCACCACCACCCGCGAGCGGCAGGGGCCGCACGTGCTGGCCGTCGACGTCGCCGATCCCGAGACGGGCGAGGTGCTGGCCGAGGCCGGGCGGGAGCTGTCCGACACCCTGAAGAAGCGGCTGCTCAAGGCGAAGGTCGCGAAGGTGGAGGTGCTGCTGCCGCCCGGCCGGAGCGAGTCGCCGCTGATCAAGAACACGCTCCTCAAGGATCCGACGCACACCGAAGCCGAAGCCCTGGAGCAGATCTACACGCTGCTGCGACCCGGCGAGGCGCCGAACCTCGAGACGGCGCGCCAGGCGCTCGAGCGGCTGTTCTTCCACCCCAAGCGCTACGACCTGGGGCGCGTGGGCCGCTACAAGATCAACCAGCGGCTCAAGGTGAACGTCCCGCGGGACCACACGGTCCTCACCGAAGACGACTTTATCGCGATCATCCGCTATCTGATCGAGCTGTCCGAGGGCCGCGGCTACACCGACGACATCGACCACCTGGGGAACCGCCGGGTGCGCTCGGTCGGCGAGCTGATCGCGAACCAGTTCTCGGTCGGCCTGTCGCGCATGGCCCGGCTCATCAAGGAGCGGATGAGCATCAACAACGACCCCGAGCGGATCACCCTGGACGATCTCGTGAACGCCCGGACGGTGAGCGCCGTGATCCAGGCGTTCTTCGGCAGCTCGCAGCTGTCGCAGTTCATGGATCAGACCAACCCGCTCGCCGAGCTGACCCACAAGCGGCGCCTCTCGGCGCTCGGCCCCGGGGGCCTGACGCGGGAGCGCGCGGGCTTCGAGGTGCGCGACGTGCACTACAGCCAGTACGGCCGCATGTGCCCGATCGAAACGCCGGAAGGTCCGAACATCGGCCTCATCACGAGCCTGTCGACGTACGCACGGGTCAACGACCTGGGCTTCATCGAGACGCCGTACCGGGGCGTGAAGGACGGGCGCGTGACCGGGGACATCCGCTGGCTCTCGGCGTCGGAGGAGGAGGAATACGCCGTGGCGCAGGCGAACGCGCGGCTCACCGAGGACGGCCGCTTCGCCGACGAGCTGGTGCTGTGCCGCAAACGGGACGATTACCCGCTGCTGCCGCCCAACCGGATCGACTTCATGGACGTGGCACCCGAGCAGCTGGTGTCGATCGCGGCGGCGCTGATCCCGTTCCTCGAGCACGACGACGCAAACCGCGCGCTCATGGGGTCGAACATGCAGCGGCAGTCGGTGCCGTTGCTGTTTCCCAAGGCGCCGCTCGTCGGGACGGGCCTCGAGGACAAGGTGGCGCGCGACTCGGGCGCCGTGGTCGTGGCGCGCCGCGCCGGTGTCGCCACGCGTGTGACCGCCGACGAGATCATCATCGATACGGGCGACGAGGACGCCAAGGCCGGCGACCATCCGCTGGCGCGTTTGAAACAGCATGACCGCTATCGCCTGAAGAAGTTCTGGCGCACCAACCAGGACACCGCGATCAATCAGCGCCCGCTCGTGCACGTGGGGCAGAAGGTCAAGGCGGGCCAGGTCGTCGCGGACGGCGCCGGCACAGAGGGCGGCGAGCTCGCCCTGGGCGCGAACGTGCTCGTGGCGTTCATGCCCTGGTACGGCCACAACTTCGAGGACGCCATCGTGCTCTCGGAGCGCCTGGTCAAGGACGACGTGTACTCGTCGATCCACATCCAGGAGCTCGAGCTCCACGTGCGCGACACCAAGCGGGGACGCGAGGAGATCACGCGCGAGATCCCGAACGTCGCGGAAGAGTCGCTCGTCGATCTGGACGAGCGCGGCATCGTCCGCATCGGCGCGCACGTGAAGGCGGGCGATATCCTCGTCGGCAAGATCACGCCCAAGGGGGAAACCGAGCTGTCGCCCGAGGAAAAGCTGCTGACGGCGATCTTCGGCGAGAAGGCGAAAGACGTGAAGGACTCCTCGCTCAAGGTGCCGCCCGGCATGGAGGGCGTGGTCATCGACGTGAAGATCTTCTCGCGCATCGAGGACCAGGTGGTGGAGAAGGACCGCGGCGAGCGCATCGGCGAGGTGCGCCGTCTCGAAGGGGAGGAGAAGGGACGCATCTCCGATGCGATGTTCGCCGAGCTCAAGGAGCTGCTCGCGGGCCAGGAAATCGGTCTCATGCTCAAGGCCGGGACGGTGGAGGAATACCTGCCCGCCGGCACCAAGCTCGCTGCCGCCCAGCTCGAGCAGGTGAATTTCGCGGACGTGGATCTGAAGACCCTGCGGGTGGCGAACCGCACCGTCAACGAGCGGGTCCGGGCGGTGCTCGACGCCGCCCAGGCGGAGCGGGCCAAGATCGAGGAGAAGTCGGAGGATCAGATCGACAAGATCCTCCAGCCCGACGAGCTGCCGCCGGGTGTGATCCAGCTCGTGAAGGTGTACCTCGCCGAGAAGCGCAAGATCTCGGTGGGCGACAAGATGGCGGGCCGGCACGGCAACAAGGGCATCATCGCGCGCATCGTGCCCGAGGAGGACATGCCGTTCCTCCCCGACGGGACGCCGGTGGACATCGTGCTCAACCCGCTGGGCGTGCCGTCGCGTATGAACGTGGGCCAGATCCTCGAGACCCACCTCGGCTGGGCGGCGAAGCTGCTCGGCTTCGAGGCGAAGACCCCCGTGTTCCAGGGCGCCGACGAAACCGAGATCGGCGTGCTGCTGCGCCTGGCCGGGCTGTCATGGGCGGCCGAGGCGCTGCGCCTCAAGGTCCGCCCCCCGGTGCTCGAAGCCGACGCCGTGCGCGAGATCTCGCAGGACCTGCGGCGGATTCCGGCGACGAACGGCGAACGACCCCGGCTTACCACGTCGGGGATCGGTCTGCTGGCGTCGCGCGCGCTGGCCCAGGAAACGCGCGACGTGCATCACCACCTGGTGGATTTCCTCCAGGCCGCGGCGAGGGAGCTCGCCGAGCGGGAGCTGGCGCAGTGCCGCGTGGAGCAGGAGACGCACCAGGCGCTGCTCGAGGCCGACGCGCTGGACAAGGCGGATAAGACGGCCGTCAAGACCGCGCTCAAGGAGATCGACAAGCAGCTGGAGCACGACAAGCCGGCCGAGGTGCTGGCGGCCGCCGGGTTCCCGGCGCTCGCGGCGCTGCTCGGGCCCAAGTCCGAAGCGGACGTGGACCTGGCGGTGAACGAGCTGTTGCGCGTTGCCGGGCTGTCGCCGGCGGGAAAGGCGCGGCTGCGGGACGGGCGCGGGGGGGAGTTCTTCACTTCCGACGTCACCGTGGGCTCGATCTACATGATGAAGCTGTCGCACCTGGTGGATGACAAGATCCACGCGCGCTCGATCGGACCGTACTCGCTCGTGACGCAGCAGCCGCTCGCGGGCAAAGCGCAGTTCGGCGGCCAGCGGTTCGGGGAGATGGAGGTGTGGGCGCTCGAGGCGTACGGCGCCGCCCACACGCTGCAGGAGATCCTGACGGTGAAGTCGGACGACGTGAACGGTCGGAGCCGTGTGTACGAAGCGATCGTCAAGGGGCAGAACCTGCCGAAACCCGGCATCCCCGAGTCCTTCAACGTGCTGGTGAAGGAACTCCAGGCCCTGGGACTGAAGGTTACCCTGGGCGTCACCGAGGACGTTGAAGAATAAGGGGAGGGAGCGACGATGATCGATTTCCGGAGTGGGCGCGAGCCGAAGAGCTCGAGCTTCGATTACATCCAGGTCCGCATCGCGTCCCCCGATGAGATCCGGGGGCCGCGCGACTCGAAGGAGCGCGAGCGCCTCGAGCTCCAGGGACAGCGCACGTGGTGGTCGTGGGGCGAGGTGACCAAGCCCGAGACCATCAACTACCGCTCGTTCAAGCCCGAGCGGGACGGGCTGTTCTGCGAGCGCATCTTTGGTCCGGTCAAGGACTGGGAGTGCCATTGCGGGAAGTACAAGCGCATCCGCTATCGCGGCGTGATCTGCGACCGCTGCGGCGTCGAGGTCACGCTCTCGAAGGTGCGGCGCGAGCGGATGGGGCACATCGAGCTGGCGGTGCCGGTGGCGCACATCTGGTTCTTCAAGACGCTGCCGTCCCCGATGGGGAACCTGCTCGATATGACGCTGCGGGACCTGGAGCGGGTCATCTACTACACGAACTACGTGGTGATCGAGCCCGGCAAGCAGGAGGTCCAGGAGCGCGAGCTGCTCGATGAGGACCGGTTCCTCGAGCTGCGCGCCAAGGCGAAGGCCGAGGGCGATACGGCGTTCCGGGCCGACATCGGCGCGCCGGCGGTGCGGTCCCTGCTCGAGCACCTGAACGTCGACAAGCTCGCCGACGAGCTGCGCGAGACGGTGGCCACCGAGACGAGCCAGCACCGCAAGAAGCAGATGCTCAAGCGGCTCAAGATCGTGGATGCGTTCCGCAACTCCGGCAACGCCGGTGAGGCGCGCAATAATCCCATCTGGATGATCCTCGACGTGGTCCCGGTGATTCCGCCGGACCTGCGGCCGCTGGTGCCGCTCGACGGCGGGCGCTTCGCCACGTCGGACCTGAACGACCTGTACCGGCGCGTCATCAACCGCAACAACCGGTTGCAGAAGCTGATCCTGCACCGGGCGCCGGAGGTCATCCTGCGCAACGAGAAGCGCATGTTGCAGGAAGCGGTGGACGCGTTGTTCGACAACGGGCGCCGCTCCAAGGCGATCCGGGGGCGCGGCAAGCGGCCCCTCAAGTCGCTGTCCGACATGCTCAAGGGCAAGCAGGGGCGGTTCCGCCAGAACCTACTCGGCAAGCGCGTGGACTATTCGGGGCGCTCGGTGATCGTCGTCGGGCCGGAGCTGCGGCTGCATCAGTGCGGCCTGCCGAAGGCGATGGCCGTGGAGCTGTTCAAGCCCTTCATCATCCACAAGCTGGTGGAGAAGGGGATCGCCGAGACCGTGAAGCGGGCGAAGAAGATCGTGGAGAAGGAGAGCGAGGAGGTGTTCGAGATCCTGGAGGAGATCATCCAGGACCATCCCGTGCTGCTGAACCGCGCGCCGACGCTGCACCGCCTGGGGATCCAGGCGTTCGAGCCGGTGCTGGTGGAGGGCAAGGCGATCCGCATCCACCCGCTGGTGTGCGCGGCGTTCAATGCCGACTTCGACGGCGATCAGATGGCCGTGCACGTGCCGCTCTCGTTCGAGAGCCAGCTCGAGTGCCGGCTGCTGATGGTCTCGTCGAACAACATCCTGAAGCCCTCGGACGGGCGGCCGGTGGCCGAGCCGTCGCAGGACATGGTGCTGGGCTGCTACTTCCTCACGAAGGAGCAGGTGGAGCTCGAGGCGGCGCTCGCCAAGGCGCCCCGCGTGTCGTCGCTTCCCGAGCTCGAGATGGCGCTCGCCGTGAAGCGGCTCGAGTACCACTCACCGGTGCATTACTGGTTCGAGCCCCCGACGGGCGCGGGCCAGTGGGTCGGGACGACCGCGGGCCGCGTGATCTTCAACAGCCTGCTCCCCGTGACGCTGCGGGCCGAAGGCTTCCGCAATCACGTCATGCGCAAGCGCGACCTGTCGGAGCTGGTGTTCGAGAGCTACCGCAGCGCCGGACTGTCGGCCACGGTGCAGTTCCTGGACGCGTTGAAGGAGTTCGGGTTCCGCTACGCCACGATGGGTGGCGTGTCGATCGGCGTGGAGGATCTCGAGATCCCGGCGGAGAAGGCGCAGCTGCTGCACGACGCCGAGCAGCGCGTGGAGCGGTTCCAGCGGGCCTACACCACGGGGCAGATCACCTTCGGTGAGCGGTACAACAAGGTGATCGACGCCTGGACCCACGCCAACAACGACATCGCCGACGCGATGGTCAAGACGATGCAGCGCGCCAAGGGCGGGTTCAATCCGGTGTTCATGATGTTCGACTCCGGGAGCCGCGGCAGTCGCGACCAGATCCGGCAGCTCGCCGGCATGCGCGGGCTCATGGCCAAGCCGCAGAAGAAGCTGACGGGCGGCATCGGCGAGATCATCGAGAGCCCCATCAAGTCGAACTTCCGTGAGGGGCTGTCGGTGCTCGAATACTTCATCTCGACGCACGGCGCTCGCAAGGGGCTCGCTGACACGGCCTTGAAGACCGCGGACGCTGGCTACCTGACGCGCCGGCTGGTGGACGTGGCGCAGGACGTCACGGTCACCGAGGAAGACTGCGGCACGATCCTCGGCCTCGAGATGTCCGCCCTGAAGGAGGGCGAGGACATCATCGAGCCGCTGCGCGAGCGCATCGTCGGGTGCGTGGCGGGGGACGACGTGTTCGACCCGCTCGAGAAGGACGAGGACGGCGACCGCAAGCTGCTCATCGCCGCGGGCTCGCTGATCGACGAGGAGACGTCGCAGGCGATCGAGAACGCCGGCATCGAGAGCGTGAAGATCCGCTCGGTCCTGACCTGCGAGGCCCGGCGCGGCATCTGCCGCATGTGCTACGGCCGCAATCTCGCCACCATGGACATGGTGGACCTGGGCGAGGCGGTCGGCATCCTCGCCGCGCAGTCGATCGGGGAGCCCGGTACGCAGCTCACGCTGCGCACCTTCCACATCGGCGGCACGGC
>WNGP01005862.1_pt1 | contig 11738 bp, 13 predicted proteins | sample 5407671 | NCBI WGS metagenome assembly WNGP01 (sample SAMN13153381, study PRJNA577476) | soil metagenome | isolation source: 40 cm soil or saprolite under Garry oak tree replicate 2 | place: USA:California | collected 2016-06-15 | reverse complement strand
TTGATGGACGCGGCGGGGAAAATTCTTGCCCGCAGCGTTTCCGAGCCATCGAACCCGTGGCGCGTGGGCGTGGAATCGGCGACACGTGAAATCGAGAAAGCGGCGGAACTGTGCTTGCAAGAGGCGGGGGCTACGCGAAATGCGGTTGTTGCACTGGGTGCAGGATTGGCGGGCACGGGGAAACCGGAGCTGAAGGAGGGAATGAAGGCGTCGCTGGCAGGAGCGTTCCCGGGCGCGGCGGTGAGAATTTTTACGGATTTGGAAATGGCGCTGGCGGCCGCTGGGGAAGGGCCGATAATTGTCCTCGTCGCGGGGACAGGGTCCGCTGCGATTGGCCGCAATGCGCAAGGAGAAATCTGGCGCACGGGAGGACTTGGCCCACGGGTAAGCGACGACGGCAGCGCGTTTGACATTGGAAGCCGAGCGGTTGAGAGAGCCTTGAAAGAGCGGCAGCAGCGGCGAACGGATTCAATTTTGGGAAGGAAGATTTTGGAACAACTCGGCTGTGCGTCCTGGCAGGAACTGCAACAGCGTGCAACGCTGCAGGCAGACAGTGTTTTTCCAGCGGTATTTCCCGTCGTGGCGGAGGCGGCTGATGCCGGAAATCCAGTGGCGCGTGAGATTTTGCTTCAAGCGGCAAGCGAATTGTCCGCTTTGGTGAATGCCGTCGCCGAGCATTCGGGCCTGGGGCGAGAGAATATAATGCTTGTGAAGACGGGAGGAACCGTGGGCCGTTGCGATTTTTTTGATGCGCAACTTGACGCAGCGTTGAAGCGAGTTTTGCCGCAAGCGCGAATCGGAGTGCTTCAAGGGTCCCTTGCGGAGGCCGCGGCACACGCCGCGAAATACTGAGATGTCGGGAGAAGAATCAGTCCGCGAGCGTGCGCTGGTCGCCACTGGCGAGGAACTCCTGGCGCTGCTGCACCATCCGGCGGCGGATGTGCTCCTCGCTCTTTTCTCGACAATCCAGCGCTGGACGAAACGCATGTCTGCCTGCTGCTCGGAAGGAAGGATCTTCCGGGAGAAGTTCTGGAGGAGGTGGCGCGGCGCAAGGCGCTGCTCAAAAGCTACCGGGTGAAGCGGTCGCTGGCTTTTCATCCGCGCGCGCCACGCCTTGCGAGCCTGCGGCTTCTGCGTGACCTCTATTTGATGGACCTTGTGCAGATTGCGATTTTGCCAGGTGTTTCTGCCGAACTGAAGCGCAATGCCGAAGAGCAATTGCTGGCGCGCCTGCCGCAGGTTCCTCTCGGCCAGAAAATCACTCTAGCGCGGCGAGGACCCGCGCGCGTTGCGGGGGCGCTTCTTGCCGAAGGACATGCGCAAGTCATTTCGGTCGTTCTGGACAATGCGTACTTGACGGAGGCGCAGATCCTGAAAGCGCTGTCGAGAGAAAAGCTTCCAACCAGCGTAGTTCCGGCGATCTTTCAGCATCGCAAGTGGTCCGTTAGCTACAATGTGCGGCTCGCACTTGTCCGGCACCCCGCTACGCCGCTGGCGACAATTCCAGTTCTTTCCTACCTGCCTCAGCTTACGGTTTCCGACCTGCGGGAATTGGCGGCTCCAAGAATTGTCCCGGAAAGTTTACGTAAGTATCTGCAGGCCGAAGTGCAACGCCGGACGCACGCTGGCGGAAATGCAACTGGCGGCGCTACCTCCAAAGATTCTCGCGCATCCGGTAGGGAGTAAGCATGCCCTTTTCCAGGCACAGAATTTGCTTGTCACCGGCCTCACGTGTGCGGCATCGAAAAGCCGATTGCTGGGAACAAAACAGGCGCCTCCGGCGTCGTAGTTGTTATGACGAAAGATGGCGTATGCTTGCGGAAGTGGCACGACGAGTTCGACGGTGCGCCGCTGGACGTAGTGCTTGGGACGGAGTTGTACCAGATCTATGGACAGTGGGGATCAACCGGGCCGTCGTTTCGAACGCCGATGGGCGCCGCGTTATTCGTTCCGCGCAGACCTCGAGATCGAATGGGGGTCAGCGGTCCTTCGCGGAAGCACGCGCGACATCAGCGCCAACGGAATGTTTATCGAAGCCGTCGATCCGCTGTGGGTCGGAGCGGGGTTCACCGCGCGATTGAACTTACATCAGCCCGTAAGCCTCAACTGCTTTGTCAAGCGCATCGAGCCGGGGCGGGGCATGGGCGTCTCCGTAGCAGGTTCCGAGTCCGAAAGCCAGAAACTTTTTCACGATCTTCTTTCCTCGCTGTCCGGCACCGGTTCTTAATCCCGTTTTATACTAAGGGCGATGACACGCTGCCTTGATTGCGGTTCCGAGCGGATCGCGGACCAGTGTCCCTCCTGCGGGCTGACGTCGGCGGCTGCAGAAGTCATGTTCCGCCGGCGCTTGCTGAAACGCACGGCGGTGTTCCTCGTAGGTTCGCTGGCCTTCCCGTACGTCAGCCAGATTTATCCGCCGCTGGATCTCGACCTCATGCTAGTGTTTTTTGGAGTGATTTTTTCCATGGGGTTGACGATCGCCGTAATCCTCGACCGCCGCGCACAAAATCGGCAGGAGATTGAAGTGCTCAAGCGCGTGTACTCGGGATTCATTCCGTTGCCGTGGATTCTGGCGGCTACACTGCTTGCGAACGGAGCCCTGGACTCGCAAAACAACGTGGCCTATCACCCAACGACTGTGGATAGCCGCTACAACATGCCGGGAATCGTGCGCGGCACGCGCCGCTTGTTTGTTCATTCCTGGCGCGAGGGGCAAAAAATCGAGCGGCTAGCCGTGAATTCCGACGATTACGATCGATTTCGCGCCGGAGATTCGGTGGCGGTGGGGGTCAAACCCGGCGCGCTCGGTGTTCCGTGGTACTTAGGGGTTTATCGCCGGTGAAGAGAGTTTTAAGTCTTCGGAAATTTAGTACACCGGTTTGCCGTTGACCAGGAGAGGAAGTTGCAGCTCGAGGAAATGGCCGTCCTTGCCGAGGCGAAATTTCACCATCTCCATGCTGCGGAGATCGCGTGTCTTCCATTCGGGAGTTTCGAGCGGTTGATCGGGCTTATCGGCGAGCGACCATTCCACTTCTTGGCCATGGGGTTTCACCGTTTGCGGGTCGATCTCGTAAGCCTCTTGCTCTTTCATATCAATGAGCAGATAGCGCTTCCACAATTGAACCAGCAGCAAGCCTTTTTTCTCCGTGTGATAAATGTTCCAGGATTTTGGCGCTTCGTCATTGAATTTCACAATGGCAAATTCCACTGGCTTCCAAACTACCTTTCCTTGGGCATATAGCGCCGCGTTCAATGCTACAGCCGCCAAAACCGCTAAGCCTGTTCCTGCAAGACGAGAACTCATAGATTGAGCATTTCTGGACGTGCTTGCGCTGCCTTCGGATCTCGTGTTCCATCCGGTCTTGGAAGTGTGTCGCGACAGTATCCGTTCGGCTTTACTCGAATGACTCCGATTCGCGGAAATCGCTCTCTTAATTTATGGAATTCAGGCTGTTTGCAGGCCTTATCCGTAAACGCGACAAAAGCAGCGACTATGATCCTCTTCCCGTTATGTGTGGCCTGCAACCATCGGCTAAACTTCATTTGTGACTCTTCCTTGCTACTGACCACATCTAGAAATTTGGAAACTTGCTCATCCCCATCCAAGGTAGAGAGGTAGTTCACTGCCTGTCCGAAGGTTTTCGCACTATTTATTGGTTTGCTGTGTAGTTTGCATTCGAAGATCTTGAAAAGCTTCGCGTTCTTATCGTAGGCGACCAGATCAACTCTGCCCCTGCCCAGTTTCACTTCGCGCCAAACAATCACTTTTCCCGTATTCTTCAGATGGCGCTCCACAGCATCCGTCATATGTGCCTCGGTACGAATCCTCTGTTTCCGATGCCTTTGCACAATCACCCCCCTCAAATAGTGATCTCGCTAAAGGATTTGTCGAGGAGCTTGATGGCCTCGTCAACATCGGGTTTGGTGGTGTTCAGCATGGGGGCAAGGCGGAGGGTATTGCCGTAGAGGCCGCCTTTGCCGATGAGCAGGCCGTTCTGGCGGGCGCGCTCCATCACTTGGGTGGCGGCTTCGGGAGCGGGCTCCTTGGTCTTGCGGTCTTTTACCAACTCGAGCGCCTGCATCAGCCCCATGCCGCGCACGTCGCCGATGAGCGGATATTTGGCTTGCAACTCTTCAAGCTTTCCGCGGAAATACTTGCCGACCACATCCGCGTTCTCGAGCAAATTCTCTTCCTCAATCAGCTCGATGGTCGCCTTAGCGGCCACGCTGGTCACGGGGTTGCCGCCAAACGTGGCGATGTTCATGCCCTGGAAGCCGCCGGCGATTTCCGGCGTGGTGACCGTCAAGCCCACTGGCACTCCATTGCCCATCCCCTTCGCGCTGGTGATCATGTCCGGGATGACTTCCCACTGCTCGATGCCGAACCATTTCTTTCCAGTGCGTCCCCAGCCGGTTTGCACTTCGTCGGCAATGAACAGCGCGCCATACTTCTTCACAATCTTGAAGACAATCTTGAAGTATTCCTTGGGCGGAGTGATAAATCCCCCGACGCCTTGAATCGGTTCGGCGATGAAGGCGGCGATGTTGCCGCTGGTCCCGGTCTGAATGAGGTTTTCAACATCCCCGGCGCAGGCCACCTCGCAATCGGGATACTTCAAATGCAGCGGGCAGCGATAGCAATAGGGATTTACGGCATGCGAAATGCCCACGCTGATGACGCCGCTCTTGCGGTACGGGGCGTGCGCCGTGACGGCTTTGGCGAGCGCCGAGCCGCCGGAATACGCATGGCGCAGCGCCACTACGTCAAAGCTGCCGGTGGACATGCGCGCGAGCAGAATGGCCGCTTCGTTGGCTTCCGTACCGGAGTTGGTTAAGAAGCTCTGCTGCAGGTTGCCTGGGGTGATTTGGGCAATCTTTTCGGCCAGCGCCACGATGTGCTCGGTGGGATAGAGCGTCGACGTGTGCTGCAACCGATTGACCTGCGCGTTCACCTTGCTGGAAATCTTCGGATTGCAGTGCCCCACGGAAACGGTGAGGATGCCGCCAAAAAAATCGAGATACTTGTTGCCTTCGACGTCCCAGAGATGCTGCATCTCGCCGCGGTCAGCCACTAGCGGCTGCTGGAAGTAGTTGGTCACCGAGGGCCACAAGTATTTCTTGTGCCTGGCGACGAGTTCTTCGCTGCGCCCGCTGCGGGCGAGTCCGGATGCAGGTACGAAATGAGCAGGGGTGGTCACGGATGAGTCCTCATGCGAACTGTAGGATGCTTCAAAGTGTACGATGCGGAGTAGCAACCGGCAAGGGAGAGGGAAGGATACCAGATGCCAATCCTATTCGTGAATCGCCTCAGGGTCATCGGCCATAAGGGATTGTTCTGTAAGGATATTTGATCTCTATTTCTCCGCTCTCTTGCGCTGTGGAATTGAGTCAACCGGAGTTTTGCTGCCTGCCGCGCCGCTAGTACTACATGTTCAAAATTGAACAGACGTCAGAGAAGTCACTTCCTATCCTAAGCTCTGAACTAACACTGACTAAGGTGGGGGGGCAGTTCGGTGCGGAGAGGAACTGCCACCCCGGGATATTGAATCGCTTGTCATTGAACGCAAAGCCAGAACTCGAGCAAGTGGAACCAGCCTCCGCCTTTGACGCACTTGGGCTCAAACGAAATCTTGTGCGAATCCTGTTTGTACACCGTTTCCGGGTGGGCGTCGAGCATTGCTTGCATGAACTCCGGAAGTCACGATTCAGTGTCACCTCAGATATAGCCGCAACTCCCGAGCAGTTTGCCGAACGGCTCCGGTCGAAACCGTTTGACCTTGTGGTGGCGGAATTCCCCAGCCCGGATTGGCAAGAAACACAAATGCTGGAAGTTCTTCGCGAGATGAAGAAGGACATCCCCGTCATTTTTTTGGTCTCCGAGTTAAAGCGCGAAACCGCCGCGAAATTCATCCTTGGCGGCGTCTCCGATTGCATTGAAATGGATAGGATTAGTCATTTGCCTGTAGCCGTCCATCGAGCTCTCGATGAGAAAGCGTTGCGCGACCAACGCAACCGGGCCGAGAAGGAACTGCGGCGGTCGGAGGCACGCTATCGCGCCCTGTCGGGCAATCTAAGCTACGGGATTTGCCGCTGCGGTCTCGATGGCGGATTTCTGGAAGTCAACGACGCGATGGTAAGGATGCTCGGCTATGAGTCGCGAGAGGAACTCCTGCCTTTTGGCCTCGCCCGCGAGATTCTTCAAGACCCTGGAAGGCGGGCGCAATTGCTGGGTCGATCCGTAGCCAATGCTCAGGTCGATCCCATCGAAATAGATTGGAAGCGCAAGGACCTTACCACGCTGAAAGTGCGGCTGAGCGGACGAGAAGTCCTCAGCGAGCAGGGCGAGTTGGAAGCCTACGAAATTATCGCCGAGGATGTTACCCGGCAGCGAGAACTGGAGGAGCACCTTCGCACGCAGGCGGCGAGCGATTCGCTGACGGGGCTGGCCAACTATCGACACCTCGTGGATGTGCTCGATTTGGAGATCAAGCGAAGTGGACGCACCTGCCGGGAGTTTGCCTTGCTGTTCTTTGACATGGACGGACTGAAACGAATCAACGACCGCTTTGGACATATGGTTGGAAGCCAGGCGCTTTGCCGGTTGGCCGACGTTTTGAGCTCCTGCTGCCGAGTAATCGATACTCCGGCACGCTTCGGCGGAGACGAGTTTGCCGTGGTCCTGCCGGAGACCAATACAGAGCAGGCCGACCTGGTGGCCCGACGTATCTGCGAAAGAATTGCCGACGACGGTAATGAACCAAAGCTTTCCGTCAGCGCGGGTTTCGCTGTCTATCCCCAAAACGGCGACACCATTGAGAGTCTCTTGCGCAAAGCTGATTCGGCGCTTTATTTGATGAAGCAGCAAAGACCGCTGGCAACACAGGCCAGACATACCACTGGAGGGCAATAGATTTGTTACGGCAATCCAACGCCGCTCTATCGCGCTTCGCCCCCCCGGCTGAAACGATCCTGTGCGTTTATTGCGCCACATCGTTCCGGTGCCCAATCGACTGAACTAGGTTGCGTGCCCAGGTAACCTGGAATGCCCAAAAAGAAAGCCATAAGAAGATCGACCAGAGCGACACTTGCAGGCGTCAAGAAGGAAATGGGGAAGCCCCGCGTGGCGAAATCCGCAAGGAAAGAATACGCGAATCTCCAGTCTCTGGTCCCCTTGTCCAATGCAGGAAAACCGCCTGGCCGTAAAAAAGCACCGGATCAAGTCGAGGGCGAGCCTTGAAAAAGTAGTCAGACGCATCGTGGATAGCGTCCGAGGGGCCGCGGTTCAGACCTTACGCTGCCAACAAGAAAGACCTTGACTTTGCGCGGCGTGACTTTGCTAAAATGGGGTCTAAGCGGTGGCGTTATGATGGCAATCGCGAATCCTAGAACCAAAAAGCCCAGAAAAATCCCCAAGCAAGAGCCGCCTTTCGACGCGCAAGCTTTTCTCGATTCAGCTGGCGTAGCGAGAAAAGTCGTGCAGTATCGAAAGTCGCAGAAGATCTACTCGCAAGGTGATCCCGCTACAAGTGTGCTGTATATACAGGAAGGCAGTGTAAAGCTATCTGTTGTCAATGAGGTTGGCAAAGAAGCGGTTGTTGCCATGCTCGGGCCCACCGATTTTTTTGGTGAAGGGTGCCTGGCTGGTCAGGAAATTCGCATGGGGACGGCCACGGCAGTCGCCCCCACCGCCGTACTGGTGATTGAAAAAAAAGAGATGATGCGCGTGCTGCATGCCGAGCATGCGCTCTCCGACCGCTTCATGTCTTACATTCTTTCGCGGAACATCCGGATCGAGGAAGACTTGATCGATCAGCTTTTTAATTCCAGCGAGAAGCGGCTGGCGCGAATTCTTTTGTTGCTCTGCCGCTATGGCACGAAAGCCGAACCTCAGAAGGTGCGCCCCGAAGTTTCCCAGGAGATGCTCGCGGAAATGATCGGCACAACCCGCTCCCGGGTCAATTTTTTTATGAATAAATTCAGAAAACTGGGCTTCATTCATTACAACGGCGGACTTCAGGTCCACAGTTCGCTCCTAAGTGTGGTCCTGCACGATTAGCGCACGCCTGTCGTGCGGCGGCAAGATTCTGGAGGGAAAATCAAGCGCAAACCTGGCGCAGGCTAGCCATCGCCTCGCATCGTTCTAGTTGCAGTCAGGCAGTCAGGTTCTTGGAAAGAATCCAGTCGAGCGCTTTATCGAGGTTCCGGAAGACGCGGATTCCGTTGTCGCCATAGTTTTCGCGCAGAATTTCATACATCCTCCCGAACCCATACGCCAAGTCCGTCGAGACGATAATGGCCCGGCGCGATCCCGGAGAAAATAACGTTCTTTGAGCTAGTCTGCGAACACTGCTGGCTTCGAGATCGAACTGGGCAATGCGCGTAAAGTCCATAATCTGAGAGAAGCTAGGGTCGAAATCCGGATCTTGCGCCAGCTTTTCCTGATGTGCGAGTCCGTCGGCGAGGGTGAACGGATCGACTCCGGTGCTGAACACCAGTCTTCGTTGCTTGTCGATCTCGTAGCTGGCCGGCATGCTGTTTTCTCCACTCTCGCCGAATGGAAAATACGGGAGCTTAGGGTACTCCATTCCCGCCTTCGAAGCATTCCCTATAGGCTTCAGAATTCACAGACTGCCGGAGGTTTTGGCGACTCCTGCCCAATCTTCTTTTGTGAAACGATTCAGGAAACTTTGACGCTACCGTCATATCGCTTGCCTATGCTGAATTGGCGATTACTCCATCAGAATCAGACCATGGTATTTGGAAAGCCTGTGTTGCGACCCGAAACTTCCCCCTCCAGGAGAATGACGTCGCGCGTTCTGGCACCCGGAGATGTGTGGGTCTATTGGCATTGCAACGGACGCGAGGATGTCTCGCGGGTTCGGGACATGAGCATGGGTGGCTTGTTCATCGAGACAGATGATCCAAAGGCTGCGGGCGCCCTAACCAGGCTGCATTTTCTTGTACAAGAAGGACAGATCCGGGCCGATGCCGTTGTCCGGCATGCCAGGTCCGGCGCTGGGTTGGGGTTGAAGTTTACCGCGCTGAACGAACAAGACCGGCCCAAACTGGCCGCGTTGCTGGCCAGACTCGGCGGGACGCAACAATCAGGCGGAAAACGGTAATTCAGAAGCTCAAACTGTCGCACTCATCCTCCATTCAGCGATAGAATGCACATTCTAACTCCCGCTCTCGAACAACTATGCAAGCGAACATCGCCCTTCGACTTGCCGTCCCCGAAGATGTCCCGATTTTGCGCGAACTGATCGACGCGTCTGTGCGTGGATTACAGATGCAAGACTACACGCCGGCGCAGATCGAGGGCGCGCTTAAAACGGTTTTTGGTGTTGATAGTCAGCTCATCGCCGACGGAACGTATATCGTTGCGGAGGCCGGGCCAGCCATCATGGAGGGCCGTGGAGCGAGGAGGGCAGAATCCCGCTCGAAGATCGTTGGTTGTGGTGGCTGGAGCAAGCGCAAGACGCTCTACGGCAGCGACCATTGGACCGGACGCGAGGATGCGCTGCTGGACCCTCATTGCGATGCGGCAAAGATTCGCGCTTTTTTCATCCATCCGGATTGGGCGCGACGCGGAGTCGGCAGCATGATCTTGCAGGCGTGTGAGGATGCCGCGAGAGCGGCGGGGTTTACTCGCTATGAGATGGGGGCGACTCTGACGGGGGCAAGGCTATTCCGAGTAAAGGGCTATGTCGCCGTGAAACCCATCTCGATTCCGCTGGTGAATGGAGAATCACTTCCGGTAATCCACATGGAAAAGTCAGCGTGACACAGTCAGGGGGAAGCACGACTGCGTGTTCAAGAACCGTAGCGGGAAGATTCTATAACGGCGGCGCGGGAGGCACAATGTCCAAACCAGGTCACGTCACTATCGTAAACGTCGGGTACCGCTCGACGAATTACTGGGTCATTGGTGTCGGCAGGTCCCGACTCCTCGTGGACCTCGGTTATCCGGGCACAATGGGAACTATGCGGGCGAATCTCAAACGTATGGGTGTTCCGCTCGAAGAGATTCGGTATGGACTGGCCACCCATTACCATATCGATCATGCTGGTCTTGCGCAGGAACTCAAGAACGCAGGTGTTGCTTTGCTCGTCCTTGAGGCACAAGTCAGCGCCATCCCACTGATGAAGGCGTGGACCAAGCCCCGGGATCAGTACTTGGATATCGCGATGGACGACAATGTGACCATCTCATTCGCCGAGAGCCGCGCGGTGCTCGGCCGGATTGGTATTGTGGGCGAAATCCTGCATACGCCGGGACATTCCGATGACAGCGTGACCCTCTTGCTCGACGACGGCTTTGCCTTCACTGGCGACCTCACTCCTCCGGCCTTGGCTGGGAAGGACGAGGCGACCGTTGTGGCCGCGAGCTGGCGATTGCTGCGGGAGCATGGCGCCAATCGCGTTTATCCCGGGCACGGGCCGATGCGGCCGATGAGCGCGGAGTTGGCGGGCTGAATCGCACGGTGTAGGTGCCCGTGCAGGTATAATGCCCCGTTATGAATCCAGTCGCGAGGCTCCTCCGGCGGGCGTACCGGACATTTGCGCGGGTATTTCCGCGGTGCAGCATGATTTCGCAGGCGATTGCCTTCAATCTTTTTCTGGCGTTTTTCCCGGCGCTCCTGATTGCCGTGGCGCTGGCGACGAGCCGGATTGGCGGCAGGACGAGCCTCTTTGACCTGATCACGGATCTCATTCAGTTCCTGCCTCCGGGGAGTCAGGCGGTCGTTTCGGAGTTCCTGGTGAGGCGTGGCCCCGAAGCCTGGAAGATCGCCGCGCTGGGGTGGACGGGAACGTTGCTCGCCGGCTCGCAGGTGATGAAGCTCGTGATGCAGGGAATTCACAACATCTATGGTGACACGGAAGAACTGGGATTTCTGCACCGGCAAGTTCGCGGTCTGCTGTTGCTGCTGGTGACGATTGCTCCGCTGCTGGGGGCGGCCATCCTCGGCGTTCTGGGCAAACCCTTGCGGCGATGGATAATTCATGAAATCGGTAAGCACACCACTCTGCAAGGATGGTGGAATTTCTTTTTCCCCGCCGCCGCGATGGTGCTGGCCATGATGGCGCTAACCGTTATTTATCGTGTAGCGCGGCCCCAGGAAGACAGCATGCGCAACGTCCTGCCCGGAGCGATGGTCGCGACGCTCCTGTGGTGGCTGGTTGATGTGCTATTTGGGATTTACGTGCGCCGCGTGCCCTATAGTGTGGTCTATGGCGGGCTGGCCGCGGTGATCGGCTTGATCATCTGGATGCAGCTCTCCGCCGTAATTATTTTCCTGGGCGCCGGCTGGAACGCGGAGTTGGCGGAGAGCCGCAAAGAGGCGCGGGCGCATGCGTGAGCAAATAGTTCAAGTGGAATGTTATTGCGGATATAAGGCGGACGAGCGTCCCGTGAGACTGAAATTCGGCGAGCGCACGCTGGAGATACTAAGGATTGAGGACCGCTGGTATTCACCCGGAGCAACTTACTTTCGCGTGCGGGTGGAGGACGGGGACCGCTATCTGCTTCGCCATGAAGAAGCACAGGACGTCTGGAGCCTGGCCGGATACCGAGCATCGGCTAGTGGCTCAACTTCCGGTTAGCTCGTGATTCTGGAGCAATCGGGCAATTGAGAATTTCAGCCACCTCCATAAAGCGATTCTTGTCGTAGGTCTATTTCGTTTACTTCGGCCTTCCAGTTTCAGTTTTCCAATCTTGTTGACGGTTAGCGTCACAT
>WNGP01004406.1_pt1 | contig 11738 bp, 25 predicted proteins | sample 5407671 | NCBI WGS metagenome assembly WNGP01 (sample SAMN13153381, study PRJNA577476) | soil metagenome | isolation source: 40 cm soil or saprolite under Garry oak tree replicate 2 | place: USA:California | collected 2016-06-15 | reverse complement strand
GTTCCCAATAAAGTCTAGGAGATTTAGATGCTAGTCATGAAAATTGTTGCCGACGCGTTTGGCAACACGGAATGGGCCGGCTATCTTCAAAAGTATGACACTTCTAAATCAGATGAACACGGTTACGGACAACTCTCTGTGACCCACGATATTCGCAAGGCGATGAAGTTCATAGATATGATCGAAGCCCTCAGTTTTTGGAAGCAACAAAGCACACTAGTCCCCTATCGTCCTGACGGAAAGCCGAACCGGCCACTGACCAGTTTTACGATTACTTTTGAAACTGTGGAAATCGCCGATGCAACAAATTGAACTGGAACTGCGCGCCCGTCCGGAATTGGTCGAGATGCGCGGCAAACTACAGAATTTTCGTCGTACCACTTGGCATCAAATCATCATCAACATCTTTTTCTTTCTTGTGCAAATAGGCATCGCGGCTTCTTTTTCCGAAGCGGTCCTCGCCATGGCAGTCTCTTTCATGTTTGCTGCCCTACAACTGTATTTTGCGATTAAAGCATGGCGTCATTTAGTTCGGATTTGGGAAAGCCTTGCCCAGATCGATGAAATGATTCTTCTTGACAGGGCCGGCTTGCTGCGGTAACCGTTTACCATGAGATATCATCCGGTCTGCATCGAGCACAACATCCGCTTGAATTCCGATGGAACGTGTCCCCAATGCCGAGATGTGCAAGGACAGCCATTTATTCTGGATATGCAGGGTTATTTCTTGAAAATGGATTTCCCAATGATCGAAAAGGCTATTGCCCATTTCATGCAAACGGCTGGCGGGAATACGCCTCTTGATATTCTCGAATTACAAACGGAGATCGAAATTCTACGGAATCTGAAATTGCCTTCCGCGCAATCTGGCACATAGAGTCATGCTGCTGCCCTTCCAGATGAGCCAGTTCCCACGGACATACTTGCTAGGCAATGCGCAGAGCTTCTCCTATTCCCCACAAAAAACGGTATACTGTTTTTGATGCATTGGCAAACCATTCTGTCACTTCTGTCACCGGAATAAACGATGAGCACAATTAAATCCAAAGCAATCCCATTTCATTGTGTTCATGACCATTCACAAACCGAATCCTGCTCGGGCCATACCTTGCAGATTCAGTATCACAACACCTCCGATACCGTGAGCGTTCGAGTGGACGACGAAGCAGTTTGGGTGACGGAAGACGGATGCTGGAATGCTTTGCTCGAAGCTATAAAACAAGGTGAACGGTGATTCTCACAGACCCCGAACGCAAACGATTTTTGGAATATCTTGAGATCGAAGCCTATTCTTCGGAACAGCTTGTGGAACAGATGAAGAAAATCGCAGTTCCTGGGGAATTGTTGAAGCAGAACCAGGTCTTGGCTCTAGCCTGCCGCGTTCTCATCGATAGATTGCGTTCAGGAGAAAGCGTGACAACAGGATCGAACCGATGAAGCGATTCGAAATGCAAGTACGCAATCGCCTAATCGCTGTTATTCAGCGTGAAGGCACGATTGGCGATCAAGAACGCATGGCGGAATGGACGATTTTGAAGATTCTTCCGGAAGTCTTGAAAATCATAAAAGAAGAAGTACGGCAAGCCAAGCGGGAGAGCCAACGTCATGAATGAAATTCCTGTCCATTATTCCGCTCGTAGCATCGAACGACGCCGTTCGGTCCGAATGCTATCGGACGTCAGCTTATTCGTTCGTATACCAGTTGCTGATGGCGAACCCCATAGGGAAAAAACCTTCACTATGTCTGTCAATGCGCATGGAGCGCTTTTGTTTCTAGCCGCATCGGTCGAATTGGGACAACTGATTGTTCTTGAGAATCCAGACACGGAAAAGGAAATAGAAGCAACAATCCTCCGTGTAGGCCCGGCTTATTCGGGCTTAAGCTTAGTCGCAGTCGAATTCCTGAAACCTTGCGAAGACTTCTGGAAGTCTGCATAAGACGTGAGACGATATATGAACATTTTAATTCCAATTTTACTAGTGAGCGTTGCTCTCTTCTTAATTGGATTGCGTCTGCAACGCGACGAGAAGAAAAGGCGGTTGGAACGAAAGAAACTTTAATCAAGCGATTGACCTGCAATGTTTTAGCTACCATAATTCCGATTTAGTTTCCGCTATTTATCCGCTTATTTGGCCCTATGAATGGCGCTAGGATACCGGCATGAAAACCGTCGAGCAACTCACGAATGACTGCAAGGAAGGTCGACATCAAACCTTGAATACGACTGGATATCACGGCTGTGCCGGCCGTGGCATTGCCAACGACCCGACAACCAAAATGGGAAACTACGCGGGAGAACGTGTTCGAATTTATTGTACGTGCGCTTGCCATACCCCGTTTCGTCCTTGACATTTTCCGGCTTCCAATGTAAACGCTTACCCAGCATGGCCAAGGATCATACCCCCGACACAGAACCGGCGCAATTCAAGCAGGACAAGGAGACAATGATGCAATCGCATCAGGAACGAGTGATAACCGAACTGAACGAATTGTGCGAGAAACACATCAAGCTAGGACTTTTTCTAGACGGCGCTGTTTTCAAATCGCTTGATACTTCGGAACAATCCCGATTGAAACGTCAGTATATTGTCATGGGCGAATACGCCGACATTCTGCGTGAACGGATAGCGAACTTTCCGAATGACACACGCTGAACTCTGCGCTCGCGCTGTTCGCTGGCTCCACGGCACCATGCGCTGCGATCCTGAGTGCAAAATTTGCCTGACCATTTCCCTGATATCAGGAAGTTGGTAGGTCGATGGAGAAAACAGGAGAAAACCGAATCATCCTTTCATCCATTCCCATAGTTCCGATATGCCTTCGTGTGGAATTCCCGCGCCTGGAATATCTTGACAGTTAGGACATAGGCTGTCTCTCGGTGGACAGGCATTGATCCACCATCCCTGTTTTCGTACTTCATTCCTAGCTAGATGTTTAAGTGGCTTCGTGACCGAAATACGATTGGCACAGTGACAGCACACCAATGTCAAAGTCCATATCATTGTGGTTTCACTCTGGGATCGCGCGGCCGCATGAAAAATAATCGCCGCGCCCAACCCTAAAAGCAGCTCGGACGTGTGGAGAGCGCAATGGGAGTCCACGCGGGCATTCGCTATACTATACCCCATGACTAAGGATCATACCCCCGACACAGAACCAGCGCAATTCAAGCAGGACAAACCCAATCAACTCCACGAGGATCTCCGTCCACGCATCGTCCAGATTTTCTTGGAGCACGATACCCAATATCGAGGCCCTTACACCCACGCACTCGAATCTTGGATGATCTGGTCATGCTCCTGTGGTCTCACCGAAAAATTAATCATTCCAGGTGTCGACCTTCGGTGGGATATGTGCCACGTCCGGACCCGCGAGCACTGGGCCGATGTGATTGCTTCTCTCGTGGACAAATTGTAGATTTCCAATTACCAATGAAACATCATATACGTTTAGCTAAGCGAGATATTATGGCCCTTACTGGACCATGTGTTTATTTGTTCCGTAAGGAACACAAAGCATTATATTGCGGCAGTTCTAAGAACGGCATCGTCCGTGCCATTGCACCGAATCATAGCTTCGCAACAAAGGCACAAATAGGCTGCGATGAACTATTTTTATATTTCTTCAAAAAATTGGAGGATGCACGTTACCATGAAGCATATCTAATTGAGACGCTCCGCCCACTTTATAATGCACCCATTCGGAAACGCAAGATATATAATGCACCCATTCGGAAACGCAAGATACAACGCGATATTCCGCAGGAAAAGATCACCAAACGCTGGCAGATTCTTGTGAAAAATTTCAGGCTAATGCTTGCGGATAAACCTACCGATTACATTTAATCTGAAATCCTCAGCAAAGCATTCGCTTTTCTCTTCGCCTTTCCTTCTCCTATGTATCCTTCTATATGCGTTTGCGAAACCTAGTCCCTATGTTACAATAGCAGTGTAAGTTAGATACGCGCGCTAGACGCGAGAAGCGAGAGCATATGACTCCCGAACAATTGCTAAGAAAACTGAAAGTAATTTTCCCCAATGCTGACCTAATCATGCCTTGTATTTTCCTGTACGACTTGAATGGCGTCCAGTTGACGATTGGTCTTCCCGAAACCCCAATTACTCCTGACAGCATTCATATGATGTGTAGCGATGGAAATACCGTCTATACCATGAACGATGGCGACATCAACGCTGGCGAGTTTTTGCGTAAGTTAATCAGTTAATTCAGATAGCGCGACCGTGAGCACGACCGAAATGGTCACGCGAGAAACGAGGAAATGAAAATGAAAACGAAAACAATTACGCTCACGTTTCAATGTCCCGATTGCGGCAAGATTTACAGCTTGAATTTCGCAACTGACAAACGTGGTGTCGGTGTTGGCGTCCCCAAGACCGAATTCCGCCAAGGCAAAAGATTGATGGTCTGCACTGACTGTTCTGACGAAGGCATTCAACTCGGCGTTTGCTAATGGCAATACCGGGTGACCGCAGGCACCATTGGAAAATGGAGAAACGAAATGAAAAACGTACCAGTCATCATCTGTGAAATTCGCGATTCGTTTGGTCACGTCGAATCTGGTGCTACTCGCCTCACTTTGCGCGAATGCGAGCAATGGTATCGCGAGCACGGCGTGTCCATGAAACACGTTACCGTCATCGAAAAAGGCTACACATTCACAAGAAAGGCAAGAAAGGACAACGAATTGGCTGCGGAAACCTACATCCGGTCCTTGCACTCGGCCGCCAAAAAGGAATACGCCTGGGGCTATTGGCATTACCTCAACGGCTCACAGTCCATGCCCGTTGCCTCTTGTTCCTACATGGCCGCACAGGCCGTCCGCATGAATCTAGACGCTCTCTTCGGTGACGACAAGCAAGTGCGCGATATACAGCGATTTGACAGCGTGTACTATCCCGGCTGTTCCGTCTGTAAGGCTAAGACAGGCAGCAAACACTTTGTTGGCTGCACTTATAGGCCACCGTCCGAAGGCGAGATCATCGATCACTACCGGAGGTCACGCTAATGAAACCTGGCACGATTACAGTCGATGGCGTTAAGTTCCTCATCCGAGGTTTTTGGACAGCACAGGAACTAAAAAATCAGTACGACTCGTTTCAAGCTAAGTACCAATCGAAACTAAGTTTTCGGCAATGGCTAGTCGAACGAGGAAAGGTAGTAAAAAGGCAAAACACGTAATACCGCGAGCACGAACTAAGCGGCGCAGAAAAAGGAGAATGACAATGGGAAATCCAAAAAGGAAACCGGGCTGGCGCATACCGAATTTCAAGCGCGGCGAGTTTGGCATGGGTCCGACAGTCGAGCAAGAAGCAAGAAGGCGCGACCGCATGAATAAAAGGTCTTTGTCTAAATCTGCTGAACGGAAAATGTATCGGGAAATGGAACAGGCCGACAAGAACAACGAACGGCATCTTCGCTTTCAGGATATCCAAGAGGATCTGGAAACGTGTCTTGAAGGTTTGACCGATATCGACTTGCAAAACGATCGCGGCGGCTTTCCGGGTGATGATCAGGCCGACGTCGCCGGCATGTTTTCACAATTGGTCGAGAACAAAATAGGCCGTACTCAATGGGAATCCAATCTGGTCGCCATGCGCATCATTACACTCCGCAAGATTGCCCAGATGGCCACACAATATGGCTTGGCTGAACTCCGGGCCATCCTCAACGCTCACATTCAACTACGTTTAACTCCTAACGGCAAACGTTCACAAACCTAATCGAAAAACGTGCAACTATGGCCCGGGCTTCGGCTCGGGCCATTTTTTTTGCCTAGACTCCGCACCTAAATCGAGTGCGATTGCACCCAATTTGGTTACAGCCAGACGCTCTTCCCGATAGCGCACCTCCGTATGTTTCACGCATACCCCGCATTCCAGCAACGCTACTGCCGGCAACCCGCAAAGGGCGCAGATGTTCAAATAGACTCCTCGCAAACTAGACTTCGATGCTTTCCGAAATCAGTAACCACTTGTGGTTCTGGCAATTAGCACGAACAGCCGATTGTCATAATTTTTGTCATATTATTCTCATTTTTCAAACAAGATGCGCCGGCCACCCAACGGCTTGGCTGCAGGCTTTTCATTCGGAGACCACTGATGACCGCAGGCACCGCATCTTTTTTGCCCTGCCACATTCTGGATCAGCGTCTCCTGGCACTTAGGGCACGCCTCGGTCTTTTCATTCGTCATCACCGCACCCAGGCTCGAGGCCCCGACACTTTTCCCATGGAAATGACGGCCGTGGTGCCTATATTCGGCGTCGCATTCCCAGGACCTCGTGTGGGCTTGGCTTGATATCCCTGCATCGTCGTCTCCGCCTTCCCCGATTTGAACCAGTCCAATAATCCCAAGGAACCCATGCCCGATAGTTCTACTCCGCACCACGTCATGCTGTCGAGCCGATTGGGGCTCTTCTGGCCTGGCTCCGCCGTATACGTCACCAATTCTTCCTCCAATTCCGGAAATTGGCCAACCAAATGCATTTTATTTTGTTGGAATAAGGCAAGTACTGGCTCCGCTCTTACCAACTTTCCCCGCGTCGCTATGACGTCATGGTACGACACATTCTCATCCACGTTCCGGATCGTTTCAGAAACCATATCCCCACCATAATTCCGTTCTCCGATAATCCGATCGGCCAATAATTCATAGTAAAGCGTGACGGCCCTCTTGGCCCAATCGTTGGGCCGCGCCGCTTTCATGGATACATCCCGCAGCACATAATAATGCCCGTCTTCCCCTTCTCCAGCCGCCACGATTCCCACTTCCGTCGTGTTTCCGCCTGATGGATCAATTCCTACCACAATTCGCCGCAACGCGCACGGCACTGCCTTTACTCTGGAATCTTCTATGATTTTCCTCGTCCACAACGCTCCCGGTATCTCCTCTACATCCTCCGCTAAAATTTCCTGCCGGTACGCCAACGCCGTCATGTTCCTCGTTACTTCCTCCAACCCTTCCCTCGAAAGATGTGGATTCGCATGACTCGATGAATGTAAACACAGCCAGTGTGGATCCTTCCGATGCTCCTTGAACATCTTCGCCGCGTGTTGTGGATCCTTCGCCTTGCTGGCACTCCTCGATTCTAAACTCGGCGGCGTGTAAATAAATACCACGTCTCCGTTATTATCGATCAGCATTGGCGCTCCCACTTCACTCCACGCCGTCTCATCCATCAATTGGTATTCATCTAGTATCAATAGATCACAGTAATCCCCTCTCAATGTCGCCGCATTGAAGGCCGTTTTTGCCCGTATTCTTCGTTCTCCCTTCTTCCCCCATTCCATCTCATCCGTTTCTTGAATTGGCTTCCCTTGTATAATATGCTTGGTCTCATTCTTGTAGAGTTGCTTGTACCGTACCGGCTCATCAAAACTCCACTTTACTTCCCTCCAAAACTTATCTACTTGGTCTATTGTTGGCGCTGCATATAATACACGTTTCCCAGCTAAAAATGCCTCTACCGCCATGATCGCACTGCACGTCGTCTTTCCAGACCTCCGGCCCGCTCTAAACATCTTTCGCTTCAACGGACTCCTGCACATCTGTAATTGATTTGGATTGTCTGCCGGATTCCGTAACCTAATTCTATACTGTTGCGCCGACTCTACTTGTGGCGCTATTACTGGCACTACTACTGGCGGTGGACTAATCCCGTACTTCCGTATCCGCGCTATATCTTCCGGCGTTAACAGCGTTTTCTTAAGATCCTTTGTTCTTTGGCTTGGCATACTCGTCAAATCCTATACCTTCCCCTTGCTCTTTCCTAAATTCCGTATTATCGTTTTCCTTGATAGTGAAATTCAATGGAAAGTGCACTGATGCCTAGAGGATTTAGCAAAGACGGCACGGCAAATTTAAAACCCTGGAAACCAGGCCAAAGCGGAAACCCCAACGGCCGCCCGCGTAAACGCCCGCTATCTGAAGCATACGATGATTGGCTGCGGCAACCCGTGTCTACGGATCAGATCATAAAATTACGGGAACAAGGCGTGCGCCTTCCTGAAGATACTACGAATGCCGATATGGTCGCTCTGTCACAAGGACGAGAAGCTATGTCTGGCAATACGAATGCGGCAAGAGAAATGCGGGAAGCTGTAGAAGGCAAAGCCACGCAAAGGTTTGAGCTGTCACACACTAATGACCGCGCGCCTGAATTTCTTGTGGTGTATGCAAATGCCGTTCCTGGTCTGCCGGCCGCAGAACCAGAAAGGCAGGCAGTTGAGGCTGCAGAGGTTGCAGCGGAGCGCGTGCTGGAACAAGAAGTGATTGCGGCTGTGATAGCCAATCAAGACGAAGACGGCGAAAAAGACGAATAAACGGTAAAGCTAAAGCGAACGATAAACGGTTATTGGCGCGCAGTAGGCGAATACATCGCTTGGCTTCAATAGAATCAATAAGATAAACGGTTAGTAGGCATACAATTCATTATCAGACGTAAACGGTTATTGCGTAGCGTCTGACCATCCGTACCCCAAGGATACCCCGATGGCACGGCCCGATGGCACGGCTACCCACCTCCCCGAATTGAAATACCCCGAATGGAATACCCCGAATACCCCGAGGCGATACCCCGAGATACCCCGCGAGGGATTACCCCAGGCGAATGAAATAGGAATTCGAGACGCCGGCAACCGTCTGGCAACCGTTTTTAAATTAGCAATTCCGCCACGTGAACAAATAGCGAATACTGCAGCGAAATAAAAGGGAATCGGCAGAGCCGAAAATAAACTTGCTATCTTTGCGTTCTGTCAACTACAAACCTAGAGCCTATGTTATACTAGCGTTGTAATCGAATGACAGCGCAGCGTGCCAGCGTCCGCACTTGAAAACATTAGAACAGAAGATAGCCACGCGTTGCGAGTAACCTGCTCCACAAGCTGTCAAGTCTAGTTTCGACTAGCCTAAAATTCGATTAACGCTCGAATCAGAAAAGATTCGACGCGTCCCTGAACTAGCTAGACTCCCGTCAAGCGTACAGCAGCCCCGTGTTTGCCGTACGTTTGCCGATGCGCCTAGAGCATCATTGAGTCTAACAAACGCGAGCACGTAGCAAGTGACGTTAAAGACTCCTGAAAAGAGAAGCAATGAAAGCTAAGAAAGCAAAGAAGAGCAAGAAACGTGTTTCGCACCTGAGCGCTGCCCAAAAGACAACAATCTACACGCCAGCAGCGAAACTAGCCTGGGTGACAATTTATGCCAATCGTGCCAAAGAAACAAAGAATGCGACTGAGCGTAAAGAATTACTCGCCAAGTCGAAAGCACAGCTTGCGTCCCTTCGTCCCACAGATCGCGCAGCATTCAACGCGCGCAAAGCAGCGTAATCAGTAGCTACGCATAGAGCGCTCAAACGTCCCTGAGCGCTCCATTGTTTAGCTAATGAATCCAATCCAGAGAAAAGAGAAAATATGAAAACATTGTTCCAGCAATTACGAATACAGACACGCGAGTATTGCGAGCAATCTGAATGCCTATTTGATAGTTCAGACGTACAAGCATTACTCAATGATGTACCGTATGTATTAATGCTTCTTGAATTAGATTTTTTGTTTCCGAACCTTGAACCCGTTGATCAACCTGACCATACCGCACTGTTTGTGTTGTTGAGTAACATTTTACTTGCGAGACACGCGCACTAGCTACGCTCCATACGCTCAAACGTCCCTTGAGTGTATGATGCATTAGCTAGTGAAACCTGAGAGTACCGCGAATCGTGCGAGCACTAACAAAGCACGATAGCAGAAAAGAGACAATATGAAACGTCACAGTTACAATCCCTACCTACCAGAGCACACGCGCTACAGCACAACGTCCGATGAACGTCGCGTTCTGCTGTCCGCATCATTCCGTCCAATTAACATAATAACGCACCACGCGCAAGTATTCGCCGCGTTCGTTTGTTTCGCTGTGTGTGCCGCATGTTTGTACGTCCTACTGTCCAATTCATTGACAGTAGTTTCAAACGCTATCCGCGTTACATTGCAGTAGTAACCGAGCGCTCACGTGAGCACGAACCAAACGTGAGCGCTTTTTGTTGAAAGCGAGTGTGACCTGACCATGCGAGCATTAGTAGCAGCCCGACAAATTCACGCGCAGCCCGCCGTGACTCCGCGTCAAGCTATCGTGTCCGCGCTAGAAGATATTCAGATCCTATGCGCGCACGCGACCGAAGCAAACGCGCCTCTGCTCTCCCGTATCCATGAGTTAGCAGAGCAAGTAATCCAATCCATGAATGAGAGACACTAATCATGAAACTAACCAAACATGAAACCTACGCACTGAATTCCTACCTAGTAGTTTTGCGTGTTGAGAATCCGCGTATGTCGAAAAAAGAATTCACTTCGCGCAAACAAGAATCAATTCGTATTTTACTCGCTAACCGTAGCAAGAAGACACGTAGCAAGAAGAAAAGTATCCGTCCGATCTAACCCACTAGCGCGTGCCTAACAAGCACGCGCTATTTTTTTGTCCGCTTGCCTCAATGGAAACCAAACGGAATTCCTCTAAATAACCTATCAGTAATCTAGTATCCTTCTAAGTAACACCTCGCACCACGACTGTCAGTAGTACTAGTACGCTTAGTAGACTCATAACTTCTAGCACGTCCAGTACTGAAACACCCGTTTACAGGCACGAGGATTTGGCACTCAATTTCGGATTTTTTGAAACAGGCAAACGGGGTGAAAAGTTTTGGCTAAAAAATTGAAGGCGCAATTAATTAATGCGGACTTAATTTCCTTGCGCGCTCAAGCACTAGCAATACGGGCCCAAGAAACTGGTTCAGTGAACGAGAAAATGAAGGAGAAGTTGCACTATTTTGGTGCAAAAAGATATCCACGGATTCACAAGAAATCCACAAAGGAATTGGGGGGGGTGGATGAGGAAAAGGGTTGACGTGAAAAGACAGTAGGAATAGAGTGCGTGGCGCGGGTGGGGAAGGCCGAAGACCAGAGCCAATGGCTGACGGTCCTTCTTTCCACCGCAACCTTCTCCCACCCGCTTTTATAGAGGGAAGCCTTCCTAGATTTGAGGCAATTCTGGTGCCGAAGCGCGTGATTGACGGGGAAGCGATTTGGCAATCCCAAAAACTGAGACGGGTACGGGAAGAGTGGCGGGTGCACTACGTGTGGATGTTTATGTTGGCGATGGGGAATGGGAGTTTTGAGTGTGATCCGTACGTGGTGCACGCGAGGTGTTACGCTGTGGCGATGCCGCATATTGGGGTAGGGGATGTGGCTAATTTTCTGGATGAATTTGAACGAGCAGGGATGCTGTTTCGGTGGCGGGATGGGGAGGATGGAAAGGAGTGGGGGTATTGGATTGGGATCGAGAAACCGAACCGATTACCACCGGAAAGTAGGCGTGGGAGGCATGAGCGGGAGGGGAAAAAGCCTCCGGAAGGGCTTTTAGGGGAGTACATAGTGCAAAGCAATGAAAACAGTATGGATGCTAAAAACTTCCCAATGGGAAGCAAAATGCTGCATGGCTTTGGCTCTGGCTTTGGCTCTGGCTCTGGCTTTGGCCTTGGCACAGGGGAAGGCAGATCTTTAAACCCACAGCCCGAAAACAGCACAAAAACCAACAGCAGCGAAGGCTTAAAACCGCCTTCGCGGGGCTTACAAAATGGGCCCGCCCTGGATGGAGGAAGTGCAAAAAAGAGGCGAGAGGTGGTGGAGAAGTTGCGGGCAGAATTTGAAGAGAGGTATGGGCAGGCG
>WNGP01007262.1_pt1 | contig 11742 bp, 9 predicted proteins | sample 5407671 | NCBI WGS metagenome assembly WNGP01 (sample SAMN13153381, study PRJNA577476) | soil metagenome | isolation source: 40 cm soil or saprolite under Garry oak tree replicate 2 | place: USA:California | collected 2016-06-15 | reverse complement strand
TGTGCCTTCGACATCGAAATGACGATTCGCATTCAAGCGCAACGGGATTCGTGTAAATCCGCGACTGGACAGGAAACTGGCAAGGCTCTGACTTACTGACGAGTTCGGGCCATTTGGATTGATGTAAAGCATCTGGCGCGCACAATCGACAATCATCCCGAATTTAACCATTTCGTTCATGCCAAGGATGCCGTTGACGTGCGTGAGGTTCGCCGACTCTGCGATGTGCGATCCGGTAGCGGGACCCGCGCGGTCTCTGTTGAAGTCCGAGAGGTCTGTGATCGCAACCTGGACGTTTGTCACTATACAGTTGCCCATGGCAATGCTTTTTACCTTGCTCGCGTCATAGCGTTCCCAGCTACGGCCAAACATGCCGCCGACATTCGAGCCGGTTTTTTCCACAGTGAGCCCAAACGTTTTGGCGCTGTTGGTGTCAATGAGGCTGTATGGCGATCCGGTATCGATTAGGAGCGCTCCTCGCCGGTTGTTGATGGAAACCGGAACAAACAAATGATTGCCGAATCGCCGCTCCAGTTTTGCTCCGGCGAACCCTTGCTTTGCGAGAAACCCGACAAGTGTGCTGCCGGCTTGTTGTGCTTGCCCGTGAAATGGTGTCAGCGTTGCGATTAAGAGAATCGAGGAGAACAGCTTTTTCATAAGGGGTTATCGCAATTGAGGGGTCCGTATTTTCGGAATTCCGAACGAGACCTTCAAGTCGTTTTCAACGCCGCAAGAATTGGCGCCGTTCCCCAGATCACAGCAACTGATAAGGATCGACGTCGACGGTGACTGTGACGTCTTCGGGGAAGGGCAATTTGTCGACGGTTTCGCGGACGAGGCGGCTCAGACGCATGATGGCTTCGCCACGGACCAGGATGTGGAAGCGGAATTGGCCTTGTAATTTTTCGAGCGGCGCGGGGGTCGCGTCGCCCAAAATGAATTCCTGCGGCAGCGCTTCTTTCAAGCGGCGCTGTAATGTTTCCGCCGACAATTTTGCGCGTCCTTCGTGTGCAGAGCGCACCGTGATCAGGACGGCGTGTTTGAATGGCGGAAAATCGCAGCGCTCGCGAAATTCGAGCTCCTGTTGAAAGTAGCCGGCAAAATCGTGGTGCCTCGCAAACTGAATCGACGGACTGAACGGCGTGTAAGTTTGCACAAAGACTTCGCCCGATGTTTCTCCGCGTCCGGCGCGTCCGGCGACCTGTGTGAGAAGCTGAAACGTGCGTTCGCCAGCGCGAAAATCGGGCAAATGCAGGGCGAGATCCGCATTGATGATTCCGACCAGCGTCACATTTGGAAAATGAAGTCCTTTCGCGATCATTTGTGTACCAACCAGGATGTCGATCCTGCCAGTGCGGAAATTCCTCAGAGTTTCGCGATACGCTTCCTTGCGCGTCATCGAGTCTGCATCCATGCGGCGCACCACAGCTTTGGGAAAAATTTGCGACACGGTTGATTCGACCTTCTCCGTGCCGAAGCCCGCGTAAATCAGTGCATCTTTTCCGCAGGCCGGACACTTCTTGGGCACCGCAGCGGTGTGGCCACACAGATGGCAGCTCAACCGTCCCGCGACCGCGGGATGCCGATGAAAGGTGAGCGCGACGCTGCAATTGGGACAGTTGCGCGCTTCGCCACAATTGCTGCACAGGAGCGAAGTGGAGAAACCGCGCCGGTTCAAGAACAGAATGGTCTGTTCTCGTTTTTCGAGCCGATCAGCAATCGCCGCGCGCAATTTCTCAGACAAGATCGTTGCCGACTTTTCTTTCCGCCGCTCCTGGCGAAGATCGACAACGCGCATGAGGGGCATCTGCTTTTCGTCTATCCGCTGAGTCAGTGTAACCAGCCGATATTTTCCAATTAGAGCATTGTGATAGCTCTCGAGTGACGGCGTGGCGCTTCCCAGGACTGCGACGCATTTCTCGATCTTCGCGCGCACAATCGCGACGTCACGCGCGTGATATCGGGGAGCTTCTTCCTGTTTATATGTCGTCTCGTGTTCTTCATCGACGACAATGAGTCCCAGGTTCTTCAACGGTGCGAAGACTGCGCTGCGTGCGCCGATTACGATGCGTGCGCGACCGGAATGGATTTTGTGCCATTCATCGTGCCGTTCGCCCTCGGATAAATGGCTGTGCAACACGGCGACTGCGTCCTGCACATGGGCGAACCGGCCTTTGAAACGCTCAACCGTTTGTGGCGTTAGCGAAATTTCAGGAACGAGAACAATTGCCGTGCGCCCGCGATCAAGCGCGGCACGAATCGCCTGCAGATAAATTTCGGTCTTGCCGGAACCGGTCACGCCGTGGAGCAAAATCGGGCGCGACTTTTCTGGTGAATCGAGCGTTTGTGTGATTTCCCTGAGCGCATGCGTTTGTTCCTGGTTAAGAATCAGGTTCGACGTCGCGATGAATTGTTCGTCAGCATGTGGATCCCTTACGACTGCTTCTTCGCGCAACTCCACTAGACCACGTTTCACCAGCGCACGAAGCGTCTGGTTATCGAGAGAAGTTTGCCGTAGAAGTTGCGACGCACGGATTGGCGCTTCCAAACGGAGGATCCAACTTCTCAAGTTCTTCATTGTCGATCTTGCGCCCAGGCTGGACGAACAATCGCTTTTTCCATCCGACTTCCGCGCGCCGGATGACTTGCGGCAACAAGCTGCGCATCACTGTTTCGATCGGGCAGCAATAATAGGAGCTGATCCATCTGCCCAGCTCGAGCAATTGTTCGCTCAAGATCGGCGCTTCGCCCACCACCGCTTCGATTAGACGGATGCCTTTCGCTTCGCTCTGTTCTGTGACAGCGACCACCGTCGCAAGAGCGGATTTCTCTCGAAACGGCACGCGCACGCGGGAGCCGACTCCGACTCGGTTCATCAAGCCTTCCGGCACGGCATAGTCGAGCTCGCGGTGAATTGCCCGATCAATGATGACTCGAACGTAACTGGGATTCGTCATGGAGACCTCGTTAATTTAATTGCTCGCGAGAGCAGGAGCACGAGATTTGATGCCGAAGTGATACGATTCCTGTTCAAACTGCTCCTCTGCGTAATGCTGGCCCTGGCCGCAGGTTTCGCTTATCTCGCCGTGCGATCAGGCGATCCGGTCTACACGTTTTACGAATGGATGAGCCCGGCGCGGTTTCATCAGTACGATCGCCTGATTCGCGTTGTCGCAGCCGAACATCATCTCGATCCGATGCTTGTGAAAGCGGTCGTTTGGCGTGAGAGCCGCTTCGACCCAAGAAAACATGGGACACACGGCGAGCGGGGACTCATGCAAGTGAGCGAAAAAGCGGCCAGCGAATGGGCCCGCGAAAACAAGATCACGACTTTCCAAGTTGACCAACTTTTTGACCCGAAAACCAATCTGGAGGCTGGCACATGGTATTTGCATCGTGCCTTTGAACGCTGGGCAGCGCAGTCGGACCCCGCGCCTTTTGCGCTGGCCGAATACAATGCGGGTGCCAGTCGTGCGGAACGGTGGAGCGGCGGAAGCACTACCGACATCCCGGTAAAGCAGTTCTTACAGAACATCGACTTTCCCGGAACGCGGAAGTACGTCGACTCAATTATCGAGCGCTACCAATTTTATCAGCGGCGAGGGCAAATGTGACGAATCTGAACGCGCACGTCCAGCCGGATTCCGAAAGCCTGCGCGGATACAATTTTTCGGCTTGTGCGGTAAGAATTGTCCACTAAACTCGCGCCTTTCATAGTGACACAATGCTGCATATGGGTTTTTCCGTAAGGGGTGCGATTATTCTTGCTGGTGGCGTTGTGTTGGCACTCGGCGCGTCCAACACAAACTTAACGGGACAAAATCATCTTTCCGGCGTATCGCCTGCGTTCGAGGCAGGCGTTGGGACGCACCAAACGGGCATTGAGCTCCAAACAGCCCCCGGTTTTCCAAGCGCCACCGAAATGCCGGCACAAGGTGAAATTGAAATTCCGGCACCGACCCGCAGCACCTTTATGGCAAGTTGGCCCAGTGTGAACGGTGCGCTCGGTTACATCTTGGACGTTTCCACGAGCGACTCGTTCAGCAGTTACGTGGATGGTTACCACGACCTGGACGTCGGCAACGTGACCGCTCGAGTTGTGGCAGGCTTGAACCGGGGAACGACTTACTACTATCGGGTGCGCGCTTACGGTGCTACTGGTCCCGCCAGCTACTCCGCAGTAATGAGAATTACGACGGAGCCTACTACCGGACTGATTATCAACCCGACGTTTGACAGCTCCATTACCGGCAATCCAAACGCGGCAGCCATCGAAGCGGTGATTAACCGGGCCATCTCACTTCACGAATCGCTCTTTGGCGATCCGATCACAATCCAAATCCGTTTCCGCTATTCGACCAGTGGTCCAGACGGTACCCCTCTGGACGCGGGCACTATCGCCCAAAGTGACTTTGTTATTTACCAGATCCCCTGGAGTATTTACATCGACGCGTTGAGAGCGGATGCCAGAACCAGTAACGATAGCGTCGCAAACGCAAGTCTCCCGGCAACAGCGTTATCGCCAAACATCAGACCACGAAGTGCGGGCGGACGGGCAGTTGGATTAGACACACCGCCGGCGATGCTCCCTAACGGCACCATCGGCCAAGGCGGACCATACGATGGAATTGTTACACTAAATTCCTCGGCGCCTTATCAGTTCACCCGACCTCCCGGCCCCGGCAATCTGGATGCCCAGCGCTCGACGGAGCACGAAGTAGACGAGATCATTGGTCTTGGTTCCCGCCTTGGCCATAATGGGAACGATGTTCATCCGCAGGACTTGTTCAGTTGGTCGTCGCTTGGCGTCAGAAACATTACCTCCAGCCGTACCCGTTATTTCTCGATCAATGGCGGGGCCACGAATATCGTCAATTTCAATCAGAATCCGGAGGGCGATTTCGGTGATTGGCTGAGCGCGGCCTGCCCACAGGCGCATCCATACGTCCAGAACGCATTCGGTTGCGCGGGACAATATTCTGACATCGCAGCGACGTCTCCGGAGGGTATTAATCTTGATGTTGTCGGTTACGACTTGAGGACCGCGCCAGTGCCTGCGGGCAGCGATTTTAACGGCGACGGCCATCCGGATTATGTGCTGCGCAACGTTAGCACGCGGCAAACGGCGATCTGGTATCTAAACAACAATGTTTTCATCAGCGGCGCCTACGGCCCAACTCTTGTAGCTGGCTGGGACTTAAGGGGCGTAGCGGATTTCAATCGCGACGCTCATCCAGATTATGCGCTATTGAACCCTGCTACGGATCAAACGGCAATTTGGTATTTGTCCGGAGCAACATTCCTCAGAGGCGCTCATGGGCCGACTCTTCCCAGTGGCTGGGAGTTGGTGGCGACGGCCGACTTCAACGGCAATGGCTACCCGGACTACGTGCTCTATAACAGCGGCACCCGTCGAATCGCGATATGGTATCTCAACAACAGCGTTTTTGTCAGCGGCGCATACGGTCCAACTCTTCCGGCCGGCTGGAGCCTGGTGGGTGCAGCTGATTTTGATCGCAACGGCCACACAGATTATCTCTTGTTCAATTCCATTACCCGCCAAACGGCAATCTGGTATTTATCGGGACCGACATTCGTTACAGGCGCTTTTGGGCCGACTCTTCCCAGTGGCTGGGAGTTGGTGGCGACGGCCGACTTCAACGGCAATGGCTACCCGGACTATGTGCTTTACAACGCGAGCACTGGCCAAACAGCGATCTGGTACATGAACAACGCCGTGTTTGTCAGCGGCGCTTTTGGTCCGACTCTTCCACCCGGCTGGAGCTTGGTCGCGCCCTGACACCGGCGGCGTCTGGGTTTAGGCGTCTTTATCTTTTGGCGAATGCACGTGCCGCTCTTGCCGCGGCACAGTCCAGCGGTGCACCGCTTGACTATCGACGACGCGCCAATCTGGGTTAACGGTTTTGCTAATGACGAAAGACGAAATCGCTGGCGTGCTGGAGCAAATCGCGACGCTGCTGGAATTGAAGAACGAAAACCCTTTCAAAATCCGGGCCTACACGAATGCCGCGCGTGCGATCGAAACTTTTGGGGGGAATGTCACCGATTTTCAGGATGAAGACGCATTGTCGAAAATTCCAGGAATCGGGAAGAGCATCGCTCTTAAGATCAAGGAACTCGCGGCGAATGGATCGCTGAAGTATCTGGAGGAATTGAGCGCGGAATTCCCGTCCGGAATTCTCGAATTGTTCTCATTGCCCGGGCTTGGTGCCAAGAAGATCAAGGCTCTTTACGACAAGCTTCAGATCAGTTCCATCGAGCAGCTGCGAAAGGCGTGCGAAACCGGGCGCGTTGCTGAACTGCCCGGTTTTGGCGAAACAACCCAGCAAAAGCTTTGTGATATCATTGCAAGACGCGCAGCGCACGCAGGTTCGTTCCAATTTGGGCAGGTCGCAGCGGAAGCGGAAACCTTGCGGTCTGATCTTGCGGCGCTCAGCGACGCTTTGCAGGTCGATTTGGCTGGAAGCTACCGGCGGCGAAAAGAAATCGTACACGATTTGGATGTTCTGGTAGCGACAAAAACCCCCGAGAGCATCACAAAATTCTTCGTTTCCCATCCGCTGGTGGAATCGATTATTGCCCAAGGCCCCACCAAATCGAGCGTGCGACTGCGATCGGGCGTGCAGTGCGACCTGCGAGTGGTGAGCACGACGGAGTATCCTTTCGCGCTCGCTTATTTCACCGGAAACAAGGAACACAACATCGAATTACGCAGCCGCGCGCTTCAGCGCGGCTGGACGCTTAACGAATACCGGTTCGCTCCGCTTCCGGTCGATCCGAAAGCGAGAAAGAAAAGGCCGGTAAAAAGAATTCCAAAGGTGCACGACGAAGCAGGTGTTTATCGCGCGGTCGATCTCGATTTTATTGCGCCGGAGCTACGGGAGAATTGGGGTGAATTCGAGGCCGCCGAGAACCATGCGTTGCCAAAACTCATTGAAAAGGAAAACCTGCGCGGCGCATTTCATTGTCACACCACTGCGAGCGACGGGCACAACTCCATCGAAGAAATGGCGGAGGCCGCGCAAGAACTGGGACTTGAGTACCTTGGAATCGCCGACCATAGCCGCAGCTCGACTCAGGCACACGGAATCGACGAAGCGAAGCTGCGCTTCCAAATCGCCAGCATTCGGGTGCTGAACAAGAAGTTGCGCGGCTTTCGCCTGTTTGCGGGTGTGGAATGCGATATTTTGCGCGATGGTTCGCTTGATTTTCCAAACGAAATTTTGTCTGAGCTCGATTATGTGGTGGCGTCTGTTCATTCCGTTTTCAACTTAAGTGAAGCGGACATGACCCGGCGCGTGATCCGGGCCATGGAGAATCCGTTTGTTACGATGCTGGCGCATCCAACCGGCCGGCTGCTCCTGAAACGAGATCCGTATCAAATTGATATCTCAAAAATTCTCGATGCAGCAGCGAGTACCGGGACTTGGATCGAGCTCAACGCTGCGCCGAAACGCCTCGATCTCGACTGGCGGTGGTGGCCAATGGCGAAACAAAAGGGTGTTAAATGTGTCATTAACCCGGATGCACACCGCACCGAGCGACTGCAAGATCTATGGTTCGGAATCGGAATCGCTCGCAAGGGCTGGCTTACCAAGGCCGATGTGATGAATTGTTTATCGCTCGGCAAGATTGAGGGCGCGTTGCAGGCGAAGCGCGAGTCGGTAGGGCGCGATCGCTGAACGTGCCGAAACTTCACGGACGGCCCGACGGTCCGTCTCTACTGCTAAACACTTTCTCTTTGCGGCATAAACATGGTGAGGCATTTGCAGGCCCCCCCGGCTTTGATGAATTCGCTCATCGGCAATTCGTGGCAGCGACAGCCGCGATCTTGCAGCGTCTCGACGAGCCGCGGTGCGCCTTCGGGCAGGACAATGTCCCGTTCGATGATGACCGCATTGCATGAAAAGTGCGTTGCTTCCTCCGGCGAAACGTCAATCAATCCCGTCACATGTTCGCGAATTGCGCGCTGGCCGTATTCATCGAAGGCGGACGGAAACCAAAACGCGGAGCCGTCTGGCAGCGGGCAAAAGCAGGTATCGAGATGATAAAAGCGCGGATCGACCAATTCCACTGAGATCACGAGACAGCCAAGCATGTCCGCTATGGCGCGATGAGACTGAATGTCAGAACGAAACTTGTAACCGCAAAACAGCGCATCGCCGCCGAAAAGCGCGTCGCCTTCACCCTCGAAATAAAGATTCTCCGGCAACCAGTTCACTTCGTAACCGCGTTGTTTCATCCATTTCGCGAAGAAGGGCTGCTCGCCCGCGCGCTCCTTATGGCGAAAATTACTCGGGATAAATTTACGACCAACCGTCAACCCGGCGTTGGCCGTGAAAACCATATCGGGAAGTCCGGGCTGGGGTGAAATTAAATGAACCTCACAATCGAGATTCGAGAGTCGCGCATGCAATTGTTTCCACTGCTTTTGCGCCAGAGCCGCCTCGGCGCCGCGGGCGCGGTTCATCCAGGGATTGATCTCGTACTCGATGCCGTAGTAATCGGGCGGACAGAGAAGCAGCTCGCGCATAACCGTTAATCTACTCGCGAAGGCGGGGCTCACTGACGTAATCGGCAAGCTCTCGCAGAAACGGTTCCACGTCTGTGACCAGGCCGATTGATTGTAAGGGTTGATGTTCGATGGCTCTCTCTACGGCCGAGGGATCAATATCGACGCATACTGTTTTTGCCGTGGGCGCGAGCATGCTGGCCACCGCAAGCGAATGTTGGACTGTCGCCAGCAACATTACGTGACTCAGATCGGCGAGCTTTTGTCGCATGATTTTTTGAGCTTCGATAATGTCCGTCGTTACGCCAGGAATTGGTCCCTCATCGCGAATCGCGCCCGTCAGCACGATGTCAACATCGTGGAGGACGCAGGCGTACATGACACCGCGGGTGAGGATTTTTTTCCGCACGGCAGCAAAAATTCCGCCGGCCTCGCGAATTATATTGATAGCGCGCAGATGGTTCTCGTGTCCGCCTCGCGTGAAAGCAAGATCGGGATTCATTCCCAATGAGGTTCCGAATAAAGTGTGTTCCACATCGTACGCGGCGAACGAATTTCCCGCGAAAAGGCGATCGACATAACCCGCTTCAATGAGGCGCACCAAATGATCGGCGGCGCCGGTTCGTACAATTGCAGGGCCGGCGACAATCGCGATTTCACCTTTCGCGGTACGGGCGCGCCGCAACTCCTCGCCCAGTTCACGAACGATGGCCGATTTTGGTTCGTCGGCATCAACGATCGTATTGATGAATTGAAAGATATCAGTGCGCGTGGTTGAACGCTGCACGGGCACGACGCGGATCCCCTGATGACCGACAACAATTTCGTCTCCCTTCGTAACGTCGAAAAACTTGACCGCCCGGGCGGATTCTTTTTTTCGATCAAGCGCAATCGCACTATTGAGCATTGCGGGGCGCACCTCAATTTCTTTGCCGCCGAACCGAACAAACGTCTGCTGATTAGTCGTCACGTAGAAATCGCCGGGAAAAACTCCGTCTACAGGCGCGGTTGCGAGTTGCACATTTGCACGCTCAATCACTTCGGCACCGTGCTGGCGAAGACGCAGCATCAGTTCATCAAGCGCTTCGCTTGTTTCGGCGGACACTTCAATCCGCGCGAAGCTCTGGTCAGCGCGTCGTTCCCCAATCTTGATCTCGCCGATCTTGAAATTCGCACCATGGGTCAGAATTTGATCCAGAACCTTAGGCAAAATGAGGGAATCGATAATGTGCCCGCGTAACTCGATCGTTTCCGAAACCATTTGTAAACCTAGCCGATCAGAGTGACAGCGCCAGTTGCGCCAGAAAGCGTCCTCGCAATTTCCGGTCTCGTGGTTCAATTTGTCTTCTGATATGGAAAAACCGAGCGCGCACGGGCCTTCGCCGAGTCGCAAGGCGCATCGCGCGCTGGGACAGGTTCTAAATCGAAAACCGAAACGACCACCCTGCCTGCCTGCGAAGAAAACTCTCACAACCACAGGCCAAGCGGCGAGTCGTTAGAAAGTCATCGCCATGTACGAGCACCTGCCAGCTCTCGCCGCGAAGATCGGAAGGGCGCTGTCGATCAAGCCGGAGTACGTGGTGACACAGCCCGCGGAGCTGCGAATTCTCCGAGAAATGTCGGAGACGGATGTTAGCGAGTTTGCACAAAATCACGGCTGGCGTGTGATACGTCGTCTCGGGGGGCGGCAGATCGAATTCTACAATGACGCAAGCCGGCGCCCGCTTTAGCCGGTTACAACGACCACTGGACAGCGCAGAGCTGTTAGCTTACCAATGCGCCAGCCGTAGTTAAATGGAAGCAGCGAAAATTTATTTTATTGCTTTCGGCGTTCTGACGATCGCCGGCGGCATTGTCGGTTACGTCAAGGCAGGGAGCGTGGCCTCGATCATTGCCGGGTCAATCACTGGAGTGCTACTACTTGTTGCCGCGTTTCTGCTTCCCGAACACCGCGCAATCGGGCTGGCAACTGCGTTCATTATCTCGCTTTTACTCGCCGCGCAGTTTGTCCCCAAATTCATACAAACAGGAAGAGTCATGCCTGCAGGGATGATGTCGATCCTAAGTGTCATCGGGCTCATCGCGGCTATTGTCGCCTGGGTAAAAAAGTAATCGCGTGGGAAGAATTCGTCTGCGGACGTGGCGGCGGCTGGTGCTGGTGATTTTCGGCGCGCTGTTCGCTGCGATTGTTTATCGCTGGATTTCACTCGAGCGCCTGCAACACGTTGCGCCGTTGGAAGTCGTTACTACGCCGACTCCCACACCGACGCGGCCGCCCCTCATCACTGGAAAACTGGACACCGCGAAATTGTTCAACGGCATCACACTCCATTCAACAGTCGAGACGATGCCTGGCGCCGATGCAACGACCGAACGGGCGGAGACAGACAGCTATGTGCTCGACCTTAAATTACAAGCGCGGGTGCCTTCACCCAACAAGACCATTGAAGAACTGGCCAAGGTCAGTCCGCAGTTACCGGCACTTTTGCCCGGACTTGCGACGATGCTGCCACCTAATCCCGTTTCATCACTCTACGCTCAGCTCTACGATACGAAAGTCAGAATGTTACGCGAAAACCTCGCTCGCCTCGATCTACTTCTTTCGCGGCATAACTTTTTCGATTGCCAAACCGTGTTGCAGCTTCAGCATCCCCAGACGCATCGAAAAGCCCTCCTGTTCCAGGCGGATATGGATGTGGACGCTGACGGCTCTGATGCCGATCGGATGCCCATTGGCGCTGGCACACCGGCGAATTTCAAGCCGTCTACCAGTTATCGTTGGCCAAAGAAGACATCCGCGCCCAATCCATATCTCGCGGCTACCGAAGACCAATTGAAGCATGCGGAAGCTGAGTTTGCGCTTCCGACTACAACTCCCGCCCGCAAACGTGATCTGCGCAACATCATCGCGCAGTTGCGTGCGGAAGTCGGCACGTTAAAAAAGTTTAGCTTCCTTATCGGAGCGACGGACCCGTTTCTCGTGGTACCGGGTGCATTTACGCATGGCAGCGATCCGGTTAAACTTGGTGACTACGCGCTCGTCATGTTCGGCAATTCGATTTATCCGGCCCTCGTCGGTGATGTTGGGCCTAATGACAAAGTCGGCGAGGCATCGCTGCGTATTGCAAAAGAGATCAACACGCTTTCGACGCCGTACAATCGCCCGGTAAGCGATCTCAAGGTGACTTATTTGATCTTCCCCGACACTG
>WNGP01015578.1_pt1 | contig 11744 bp, 10 predicted proteins | sample 5407671 | NCBI WGS metagenome assembly WNGP01 (sample SAMN13153381, study PRJNA577476) | soil metagenome | isolation source: 40 cm soil or saprolite under Garry oak tree replicate 2 | place: USA:California | collected 2016-06-15 | reverse complement strand
GACCGCATCGATGAGATCGTGCCGCCCGGCACCAACCTGTACAACCCAGACGATGTCTGGAGCCCGCCGGCGCTGGCCGACGCCGCGCGCCGCCGCCGCCCGCTCGCCGAGCGCGCCGCAGCCCTAAGCGAAACGACCTGAGGCCTGCCGCAGCGACTCCGAAGTGATCATCTTGTGCTCGAACTGGACGAGGACGAGAGCAGCCTGGGCGATGTCGCCGATCTTGCCGGGGCTGAGCATGACGCGCTGGAGGGTGCGCCACCGCTAGGACATCAGGGCGAAACCCCGCTCACCCAGGCAGCGCAGCGAGCGGAGCAGCGCGTTGCGGGTCCGGGTGTCAAGATCAAGCTCCCGGCCGCCTGCGGGGTTCTTCGCCGGGACGTGCACGCCGCAGCCTGCGCCTTCGTACCCAGAGCCGGCCAGTACCGGCAGGTCCTTCAGGAAGGGCCGCAAGATCGCCAGGACGAGCTCGCGCGCGGCGGTGATGTCGTGGACGCCGCCGGGCAGGACGCCAGAGACCCACAGCGGGATGCCGCCGGGGGTAAACAGCGCCTGGATGTTCCCGCCGAAGCCGTGGGCCTTGCCGGAATACCAGCGGTCGATCTCGCGGCCCTTCCTGCTGATGGTCTTTCCTTGCACCGGTCGGCGGCGACGACCTTGCCGTCCAGGATCAGGTACGGCAGTCCCTGCTCCCTCGCCTTCTCCAGCGCCTCGCGCAGGCCCGGCGCGCGGGCTGCCAGCACCTCGATGGCTTCATCCAGGTACCGGCAGGCGGTGGCCTGGGAGATCCCGAAGCCCGTGCCGAGCCGGGGGATGCCGGGCCGGTCCCGGAACCAGGCCAGGGCGAAGACGGCCTGTTTCCAGCAGGTCAGCGCCCGCGTCCCGTGGCGGGTGCCGATCTCGCGGCCGTGAACGGCCAGCAGTTCTGCGAGGAACGCAGTTGGAGGGGAACGTCGAGCATGACACGATAGGACAGCACGCGGAGCCTTCCCGGTAGTCAGCGGATCTTGAGCGAGACCTCTTCTACCGGGGGGCTCCGCGCCTGCCCGGGGATCTTGCGCTATGTCCGCGTGTCTGCCAGTCCGTGCCGTCACGACCCGGATGACCGGATCACCCTTGTTGAGAAAACCTCAGTGATGGTCACGTCGTAGCGGCGGGGTGGTTCGGTCATGCCAGGCACTGTAAGTCCCGTATTTGACATTTCCGGCCTGGTAATGCCATTGACGATTAAGCGTCAACAGCATACGGAGTGGTGCAGCAGCAATGTGCAGCAACCGCACCGCACTACACCGACCCCATGCGACCGCCAACGCCCTTCGGCCTGCGCCAACGACCTCTACCGGTCATGTTGCCTCTAGATGGTAAGGAGATGGTCCATAGTTCTATCCCCAGGACTCCTGATGCCATGAAGGAGCGGGGCCTCCTCGCTCCCCGTAGCTGTCCCAAGCGTTCATGCTCGGGGTGTCTACGTCATCTACGACGATGGGAGGCCCCTGGTGGAAGCGTACGACGGCCCGCAGATCGTGGGCATGGACCTGCACCGGCGCCGGTCGGTGCTGGTCCGGATGGCCGAGGATGGCCACAAGCTGAGCACCGTGCGGATCGCCAACAGCCCGGCGCGGCTTGCGGCCGAGATCAAGCGGGCGGGCCTGCACCCGAAGGTGGTGCTGGAGGCCTGCTACGGCTGGTACTGGGCGGCGGACACGCTGACGGCGGCCGGCGCCGAGGTGCACCTGGCGCACCCGCTGGGCGTCAGGGAATTCAGTCACCGCCGGGTCAAGAACGACGAGCTGGACGCCCGTGACCTGGCCGACCTGCTGCGGATGGGCCGGCTGGCGGAGGCGTGGATCGCCCCGGCGGAGATCCGCGAGCTGCGCGAGATCACGAGGTACCGCGGCAAGCTGGTGCAGCTGCGCACCAGCTGCAAGGACCAGGTCCACGGGGTGCTGGCCAAGCTGGGTATCGAGGTGACCTGCTCGGACATCTTCGGCGCCTGGGGAACACAGTGGCTGGATGAGCTGCCGCTGCCCCAGCCGTATTCCTGGAAGGTCGCCTCGCTGCGGCAGCTGACCGGCTGGCTGTCCGCCGAGATCACCGTGCTGGAGCAGGTGACCGCTGACCTGCTGGCCGGGCACGACGCCTACCGCGCGGTCCAGGCGCTGCCCGGGATCGGGCCGGTGCTGGGCGCGGTCATCGTCGCCGAGATCGGCGACATCACCCGGTTCCGCCACCCGGCCCGGCTGTGCTCGTGGGCCGGGCTGACCCCCCGGCACTACGAGTCCGACACCAAGGTGGTCCGCGGCCGGATCACCAAGCAGGGCTCGCGGCCGCTGCGCTGGGCGCTGATCGAAGCGGTCCAGCGCACCCCGGCCGGCACCCCGATCCACCAGGCCCGGGACGCCATCATCGCCCGCCGCGGCCCCCAGGCGCGCAACATCGCCAAGGTCGCCGCGGCCCGCAAGCTGCTCACCTACGTCTTCTACGCGATGCGCGACGGGCACGTCAGGGCACTGGACACCCCCGGCGCAGCAGCACCGGAGACAGCGTGAGCAGGCCCGGCCGCGGGCAGCGCGTGATCGCCTCCGTGTCTGGCCCCGCCCCGCGCGGCGGCCGGCCTCCTGATTGATCCCGCTGCCCGCGCGGACCAGCCCCATGCCCCGCGGCCGTCAGCCGCGGGCCACCCGGAGGGATGACCGCAGCCAGGCGCGCCAGCACCGGAGCTGCCCATGGGGCCCGCAGCCACCACAACCGCACACCCGCCTGTTCCCCGCCGCCCGATTATCGGATCGCGGCCCGCAGCGTCAAGGACGCCTGACGGCGCCGGCTTCGCCGGCCGGGCTGCGCCCGGTCCTTTGACCCGCACGGGCCGCTCACCCGGATCGGCAGCAGCCGGGAAACAGGGCAGACCACGGCCCCAGGCTGAGCAGCAGGCCCGCGGGCCAGTCCGGCATGCCCTCGAACGCCCCCGAAACACGGGCAAAACCCTGTAAAACCCCGCTTGACACGGCCCCGCTCCTTCAGGGATGACATGGAGTGAAAATTAGTGTGAGGTATGCGGGCTCGAAGAGCCTCAAGACGAGGCTCGTCCGTTACGTTTTCCCTGCTCACAGTCTTGAGGTGAAGCAGCTTTACATAATTACCTTGCATCTATTCTCACCCGCTCCCCGCTGACCGGTCGCAAGCGATTCCAGTAAGCGCGCAGGTCAGCGACGTTCAGACCTCTCGGCGGCCCGCACTATGTCAGGAGTCCTGATCCCTCGCGCATGCCCAACATTGTCGAGTTGAGCCTATTGGATCTATGGCGCAGCATTCGCGTGATGGGCGACAGAATTGGGATCATGTAAACTATGGGCTTAATGGACCGGATGGTTCGTCCCAGTGAGCTGGACCTGTGTCATGTTTTGGGTCTACCCAATGCTCAGGGGGCTCGATCTTGGCGTCTACATCAGCGTGGACCTTTAGCAGATACAAAAGGTTGCTGCCTGCAAGCAGCTCAAGCGGCTTATCTTTGGCGAAGTCGAACGATGCTTTGCCAAAGCCCGAGGTTGTAACAAGGATGCCCTTTGAAGCCCCTTCGTTGTGAACGGTCCCGAACAGATCGCGTACTGCGCTTACTCCAACGGTATTCTTATAACGTTTGGCTTGGATTATGACCTTTCCTCCAAAGATTGGACGATTGTCAAACGCTACACAGTCCACGCCACCGTCGCGTGACGGCTGAGTCATCCGAGTCTCTAGGCCCATCTTGGTAAAGAGGTTAGTGATCAGCGACTCAAACTCACCTGGTTTCAGTTCCATCAAGTTCGGGCGCTGATCTAGCTCGGATAGAACGTCAGCCTCCTCCACGAAGCGTGGATCCACCATGTCGAATTCGAGGACTGGCCGAACAGGCGTCAGTTCGGCTGGGTTCTTAGAAACGCTGGCAGAAAGGTCCAGCAGGCAAGCGAGAGGATCGACACGGCGAAAGTCGCGATCGGTAAATGCATCACGCGTGGCCATAAGACTCACGAGGCATGGGTACTCTTGCCTGCCGGTTGCATCATTTACCGTGTCAACGTGGCCATTGAACGCGATTGTATCGACGATGCCAGACCGGTCGGCCTCGAAGATCTCGTGTAGTGTGCGGACACTGACAGCGGCCACGACTCTTCGATAAAGGTCTTGACGTGCTCTCACTGGCCGCGGCTTTTCCGTAATCTTGTCACCTGTCTTTACATACTTATATTCGACTACTGCGGGAACCCGATCGAAAGTGGGAAGCGTGTACTGAATCACGAGCTGGCGGGACTCAGGAACGTATGCCAGTCGGAAGAGCTGTGGAAATCCTTCCGGATAATCACTACGTTCGAGCACAAGCGCAAAGTACTGAATAACCGCATCAGGCTCCCCAGCCTCGAACGATGCTTTGAACGCCTCGATCTCCGCATGCTGCCGAGACAGCCTAGCCTCTATCTCTGCAACCGCACGCTGGTATTGTTCTCGAGCCTGCGCAAGCCGTCGCAGCCTTTCGGCTTCTCGTTCCTGGTGCGCGTGAACCGCAGATTCGTACTCATGGCGGCCAGCCTCAAACCGTGCCGCGTACCGCTGCTTCGCGCCGGGCACTAGCTTCTGTGCGGTCCCTAGGGGTGATGGCTGGAAGGCCGCTGGGTCCGGTGACGGCTCCGGTGTGCCAAGTGGTCCGGGTTCGAATGTCGGCCGGGGAATAACTTCCTTGAGGAACTCAAAATCTAGGAAGTCATCCACGTCCAACGTGTCAAGCAAAAGTCGCTCTAGCGCGTCGACATCAGCTGCCAGTTGCTCGTTGAGCGCAGCGACCTCGGCAATCCGGGCTTCTGTGTAGAGACGCGCTCGTTCCTTCTCATCAGCTATACGAGCGCGCTCGTAGGCCCGACGTGCTCGCTCAGCTTCAGCGGTCGCCCGCCGTTCTGTCGCCGCCCGGGCTCTCGCTTCGCGCTCCGCCTGACGCTGAATCTGAATCAGCGTAGCCGTGAACCCTCGATTCCTGCCCACTCCTACCACACTCCTCGGTAACCGTCCGACTACTCAGAATTTAGCGCCGAAGAGAAGAGCTGAGAAGGTGGTTGACGAAGATTAGGCTCCTTACAACGAGTGGTCACGTCCGCATATGGCAGCAGCAAACGGCAGCAACCGCATTGACCTCAGGTGCCTACTATCGCGCGCTATCAACGCTTTGACCTGCTTAAACGACCTTTATTGACCTTCCTGCCACTCGTTCACACCGAGGAGGTGACTGGTTCGGTCCCGGTATCGCAGCTCGGTCGGGGCAGCCAGCGATCTTCATGGCTGGGTGCTCATTCGTTCGGCAATCGAGATGGACTCCGGGCCTGGCTCACTGCTCAGAGACGGCGCAGTACGGCAGCCACCTTGCCAAGAATGGTGGCCTTCTCGGCGGGTATCGGCGGGTACACAGGGTTCTGCGGTATCAGCCAGACCTGGCCGTCCGCCCGGCGCAAGGTCTTAACCGTAGCCTCTCCATCGATCATCGCGACGACGATCTCGCCGTTCTCGGCGGTCTCCTGCTGCCGAACCGCTACCCAGTCACCATCGAGGATCGCGGCGTCGATCATGGAGTCCCCACGGACCCGCAGCAGGAATAGCTGCCCGTTGCCGACAAGCTCGGCGGGCAGCTGCCAGTCGTCATCCCTGATCTCACCCACCCTGCGCGCTCCAACTTGCAGATCTGGTAACGCACGGCACTCGGGCCCTTAAGCCCGACCGCTTTGCCGATCTCCCGGAAAGAAGGCGAGAAGGAAGACGGGCAGTTCCAGAGGAACTGCAAGATCTCTTGCTGCCGCTCGCTGAGCTCGGAGTATGGGACCGGATCGGGCCAGTCTGCGGCGCTGCTCGTCATCACGGCCTCCCACGACGGGCTTTCGATCATCTTAACAGAGGACGACCTCAAGGGAAATGTAGATTCGAAAACCTGGCCGGAAAGGATCATGCTCTAGCCGTGTACAGCGAAGGGAGTGCCAGCATGCCTGGTGCCTGTCAACCGGTCTTGACGGACGTCAAGACGTCGTCAGCGAATAAGACGATCGCTCTTCTGCGCGATCTTGTCCAGCGGCTTCGCTATGAACTTGACGCAGATACTCGCTAACGTGACGGCGCAGCGAGCGTACAGCAGGAAGGTACAGCAACCTCTCCGGCCAGCATTGACCTAATGCGACCGACGTAGGCTGACGACCTACGCCAATGGCCAGCAACGACCTGCCTGCAACTCGTTCACACCGAGGTGGTCGCCAGCTTCGCGATGCAGTTAGCGCCAGCGCCGGGCAACGGCAGTAGCCTCAGCGGGGCACATCGGGGGCACATCGCCCCAAGATCTGCCAGGAAGCGATGAAAACCGTTGAGATCTCAGCAGCAGGTCAGAGCACATGCGCAGCACGTTCGCCGAGGTCAGCAGAACATACGCACCAGACCCGGCCTACAGGCCGGCTCACCCACCCTCTACATTCCTGAGCTGCATGTTGACAGGTCTCTGGGCGTCGAGTCCGGCCTCCAGACCGAAAGCCGCGAAGACCTCGGAACCCTGGAACACCGAATTCCGGCTGATGCCCTCGGCGGTGACGGTGAAGAGCTGGAGCGTGTGCGGTTCGTATCTGCCACCGACGCGCAGATAGGCGGCGAAACCGGGCTGGCCGTTGGCCGCGACCGTCTTCAGGCGCCAGTCCGTTCCGCACTCCGCGAAGACCCATTCCATGAACAGGCCGTAGTTGCTGCGGCCGGCGAACCAGTTGAGCATCGGCGGCATCTCCATGAGCACGTCCTCGGTGAGCAGCCGCTTGAGACCCTCGACGTCGGCGTGCTCGAACGCCTTCATGTAGCGATCGACCCAGGCGCGCTGCTCGGCCGCGGACGGCTCGCTGACAGGTTCCTGCCTGACCCCGACTTCCTTCACCCGGGTACGCGCCCGCTGCAGGGAACTGTTCACCGATATGGCGGTGGTGCCGAGGATTTCTGCCGCCTCGGACGCGGAGAAGCTGAGTATGTCACGCAGGATCAGCGCACCGCGCTGACGCGGCGACAGGTGCTGCAGGGCGGCGGCGAACGCCAGGCGCAGGCTGCTGCGGTCGATCACGGCCCTAGCCGGATCGCCCGTGTCCAGCAACGAGTCCGGCAAGGGCTGGAGCCAGGCGAGGTTCTCTCCCTGGACGAGCGGCCCGAGCGGGTCCGACGCTGCCACCAGCCCCGACGGCAGCGGTCGGCGGCCGCGAGCCTCCAAGGCGGTCAGGCAGGCGTTCGTCGCGATCCGGTAGAGCCAGGTGCGCAGTGAGCTGCGAGTATCGTCGTACTGCCCCCGCGTCCGCCACGCCCTCAGGTACGTGTCCTGGACCAAGTCCTCGGCGTCGTGAGCCGAGCCGAGCATCCGGTAGCAGTACGCCAGCAGCTCCGTCCGGAACGGTTCGACCAGGCGATCGAAGCCTTCGTCTCTTGCCGTCATCCCCTCGCCCCTTCTCGGCCGATACTACGGGTACCCCTGAACGGAGCCGTCCGCCGTCCCGGGCTGGGGGACGGAGGACGACGCACTGACTCCGAACCCGCGGGGGCCGGGCGTCAGCTCGGCAGGACGGCCGGACTGTTGTGGTACGCCGCGAGCAGCCAGGTGCCGTCACGCTTCTCCAGCACCCAGGTCGCGTACACTATGCGCTCGGCGGGGACCTCGGTCTCGCCGGGGAACCTGACGCCGGTCTCGCTCACCGCGACCGCGGCGTTCTCGCCCAGGAAACGGACGCTCTCCAGCTTGTCGATGGCCGTGCTGCCCTTGAGGAAGGACGCGAAGCCGTCAGCCATGTTCCGGCGGACCTCCTCCTTGGACCTGCGGTAGATGCCGGGCATGATCACGGTGGCGTCCTCCGTGTAATCCGTAACGAAGGCGTCGGCGTCGCCAGCGTCCCAGGCCTTGTAGTGGTTTTCCAGGATGCCCTTAATGGCGGCTACGTCGTGCGGTCGGGTCTCGGTCATGGCTCTCTCCTCATCGCTTGCATTCCCCATGGCCTGGGACAGGCTCATCGATACATACCGGCGAGGGCCCCGGAATTCATCGCGCCGGGCTAAAGAACTTTTCCGCCCCGTCATATCTGGTTGTACTGATAGAGCGGCAGGCCGTACTCGTTCGCGATCGCCGTCCACAGCGCGGCAAAGGCCTTCTTGTACTTCGTAGCCTGGTCATCCGGCACCGTTGTGGCCTGGTAGTAGGCGTCGGACTGATAGTTCGTGCTGCATCCTCGCGAGATCTCGTCTTGCGCCCACCTGGCGAAGTCCTCGTCAGCCTCGCCGGAGGCCCGCCAGGCCGTGGTGAGGTCCTGCAGCATCGATGCGGGCAGGGCCGAGCGGTCAGGCAAGGTGGCGAGCTTGCCCAGTAGGGCCTGATGCGACGACGCGGCGTTGCTGAAGATCGTCTCGTCCTGGCTCAGGCCAGGAGAGCAGTCCGCGACGGCGCTGACGGCCTGCGTGACCCCAGCTCTATCCGTACCGCTCTGGGCCAGCAATGCTGCCAGGGCCTGCGCTGCCTGCCGGCGCGACGGTTGTGCGGGTGAGGACACGGCGGAGGGCGCGGGTGAGGAGGATACGGGTGAGGAGGATACGGGGGAGGCCGTCGGCCCAGCGGTCACCGGCAGCTGACCGGCAGCGCCGCTCCACATCCGGCCGTTCCAGTACAGGACCACGGTGCGGCCGCTGGCGGTGCCGCCCACTGCCCAGGCGCTGGTGGCGGAGGTCGCAGTGACCCCGGTCAGGATGGCACCGGATATTCCATGACCCAGCGTCCAGCTGCGGCCGTTCCAGTACGCAGTCGCCGCCCCTTCCGACGTGACGGGACCGCCGCCGCCGACCGTCCATGCGCTGGTGCCGGAGATGGCGGCCACGCCCACCAGGTCGTAGAGAGCGTAAGGGGTCGTGGGGGCAGCCACCTGCTTCCAGGAGCTCCCGTTCCACCGCTCGATCAAGGGGGTCCCGCCGACCGGGCAGCCGTCAGTGCAGCCGACGGCCCAGGCGCTGGTGGCGGAGGTGGCGGTCACATCGGCTAGGCCGTAGCCGAACTTTCCGTCGGGCGGGCTCGGACTGGGTACTGGCTGCCAGACGGTGCCGTTCCAGTGCAGGATCAAGCCGGCCGCGGGCGAGGTACCGGGGGAGACCGCCCCGACGGCCCAGGCCGCAACTCGGCGACCAGCGCGGTCCCGTCGGCCGGTCGGCGGCCGGGGTCCTTGGCCAGCCCCGCGGCCATCAGCGGCCGCAGCGGCTCAGGGACCGGCTCCAGCGGCACCGGCGCGGCTTGGTGCTGGCGCAGCAGTACCTCCGCGGTATCTCCGGTGAACGGCGGCTGGCCGGTCAGGCACTCATAAAACGTCGCCGTGGCCGCATATACATCGGTGGCCGGGCTGGCCGGGCTCCCGGCGAACTGCTCCGGCGGCGCGTACGCCAGCGTCCCGGCCGCCACCGGGCTGTCCCCGGCCCGCGCCGCGATCCCGAAGTCGGTCAGCTTGCTGGCCCCGGCCCCGTCGATCAGCACGTTCTCCGGCTTGTAATCCCGGTGCACCACCCCCGCCGGTGCGCCGCCGCCAGCCCCAGCAGCGAGCCCTGCAAGACGACCAAGGCCGCCTCGGCCGTGGTCTTGCCGTGCCTGGCCAGGATCTCCCGCAACGAGACCCCCTCGACCAGCTCCATCACGATCGCCGCCCCGCCCGGCGACTCCGCGTACTCATACAGCCGAACGACGTTCGGGTCATCCAGCGAGGCCAGCACCGCCGCTTCAGCCCGGAAGAGCGCCGCGAACTCCGAATCGGCCAGCAGGTCACCGTGCAGGTACTTGATCGCCACCGCCGTGCCCGAGGCGTCATGCCGGGCCAGCACCACCTCGCCGAACCCGCCCGAGCCCAGCACCTTCACCTCGGTATAACCCGGGACATCCCACTCTCGCGCCATCAGGTCCCCACCCATCGCCGGCTCTGCATCTGGCATCCGGCTGGAGCAATCCCCTCCCAGGGCTCCTGCTCGGCCCGCGCATCCAGGCCTGGCAACCCCACCTGATGACCGGCTCAGCATGAAGTGGGCGCGGATGCCCTGTCAATCCCCGGATTGCGGCCAGGAGGTCAGGCTGTGAGGGCAGGTCCGGCACCCCAGGCTTCACGGCCGAGGTATCCTCGGGCCGACGTAAACCGCCATATGCGTTCGGGAGTGCGTCATGCCCTATACCGTGGATTTCACCACCGTTTCGACCGTCGGCCTGGAGTCGTCGCCGGCCGCGGCGGCGCTCGCTGGTCTGCGAGCGAATGAGGCCCGCTACTTCAAGAACAAGTATGACCACGTCTTCACGGTGGAGCCTGCCAGCAACGCCAAGACGGCCATCGACTGGGTACACCGGATCCTCAGGGAAGAACGTGACATCGTCATCTCGTCTCGCCCTCTCGAGGCTACGGCCTTCCAGGTCGGGAATATCCGAATAGCCTACGTCTTCTACGAGAGCGGCCTGTCGATCAATGTGATGTACACCGTCGACGACCCCGAGAAGCGGGCGGTCGGGTTCAAGCTGTCCGAAGGGATGGAAGTCCCCGCGGAGCTCGCCTCGCGATTCGAGTTCGCGAGGCAGAAGTCGAAGCTGGCCGGAACCATTCGCGGCTCCTTCTTCGCGTTTAAGAACGAGTACTGACCCCCGGGGGCTCCACGCCCATCTGCGGGCAGCCCGGCTCGTCCGCGTGTCTGCCAGGATGTCCTCGCCTGGCCAGGAGAAAGCCCGGCTGTCCGAACCTATTTCGCTTACGGCGCGCAGAATCACTTGGCAATTAGGCGTCAGGACTAACCGAGAGCGGATGCGTATACAGAGATATTGTCGACAAAATACCTTGAAACGCCGAATGGTAGACAAGATACATATCGGATGGCCATATAGAGCGGACAAGGATCGCATATACGGCGATGGCCTCCACGCGGCCTCCACGCGGCCTCCACACGGTCTCCACACTGCTTTCACACGCTTTGGTCATTAAATTCGCCACTCCGTTCTTGTTAAAGGTGCGGCGGATAGCCGCCGACTAGCGCACACGCGAGGAGCCAGACGTGGCCAACGTCACCTGTTTCAAGCAAACGCACACATTCAACATACCCCCTGATGGCACCGACTTCTTTACTATTGGCCCTAATGAGGCTTTCGCTAATGGCGCCATAACCGTAACGGCCATTCCCAGGACCGGAACTCCTGGTGTCAGTTTGTTTATAGAAGTGGTACAAATGGCTACCCGGACCGCTCCGAGATTCGGAGCACCCCCGAACCACTTCCTCGATATCGTTGTCAGGAACAACTCCCATGCGAACAACCCGGCAGATTCGCTTTCGACCATCACGAGCTTCGATGTGTTCGTGTCGGTCGTGACTCCCTGAACCAGCAGACCTTCACCCCGCCGGGCCCGGGGTCGGCTTGCGGGCCGCGAACCCCGTAGGCAACAATGACCTTCTGGCGATGAGGCTCGCCATAACCGCACGGCCAGCAGGACAACTCTGAGCCGGGCTGATGGCCTCTACCCCTGTCGATGACATCTGGGTAGGAGGCCACGCCATGGAAGACCCGCTGGGACCACCCGGCAATGATTCCGGGGCCGCGCGGTGAGCCCCGCCCACCTCCCCAGCCCCCTACTCCTTCCGATACCGGTCATCCAGCTGCTGCAAGTGCTGACCGTCGCGCTGGGCGCGCCGGGCGTGACCGGTGTGATCGCCCGGGTGGAGGCGCGGCT
>WNGP01004402.1_pt1 | contig 11744 bp, 8 predicted proteins | sample 5407671 | NCBI WGS metagenome assembly WNGP01 (sample SAMN13153381, study PRJNA577476) | soil metagenome | isolation source: 40 cm soil or saprolite under Garry oak tree replicate 2 | place: USA:California | collected 2016-06-15 | reverse complement strand
TGCCATGCCCAACGGCCTGCATGCAATGCCTGCCCTCTTTACAGTGAATGTGCCTATGTGGGAAGTGTGAACCCTCAAGAAACTGCTATCCCAGGGATATAGCGGATTTTATTGTTGAAAAGATAGAGAGGATTTTCTCATGGCAGACCTGAATAACTCCAAGGTACAGAAAATACTTCACTCAAAGGAGTTTGCGCACCTTGCGACCATTGGACCCGATGGAGCCCCACAGTCATCTCCCATGTGGTTTTTGTGGGATGGAGAATATATCAAATTCACCACCACTCCCAACCGAAGGAAGTATCAGAATATTCAGCGGGACCCGCGTATAGCTGTTTCTATCATCGATGTGGATGATCCCTATATCGCTGCGGAGTTTCGCGGTGTTGTGGAGCGGATTGAGGAGGATCCAACAGGTGCCTTCTATAATACCCTGGCGAAACACTATGGTGCACCGTGGGGCTACCGTGGCGATCAGCGTGTGATCTTACATATGAAGATTCAGCATGTTACTGGTCAGAATCTCCAGGAACTCTAAGGGGCCAGGACAACTGCAACCTGATAGGCCAATTTCTTATGAAGCAGGGTTGATTAGAGCTTGTTCCGGTGTCATGGTGCGCCCCTCGGCCCACGCTCTGGCAAAGACCTCGTTGCCAACTTGGGCGCGGGCTTTCGCCACGGCTCGCTCATAACCGAGCCGGTAGACCGGTGGAATGGGGGTGCCAATGGCTTCACGCAGCGCCTCAGCTGCTCCCCACAGCTGTGTCGCCCGTACCAGCTCACCGAGTTCTGCTGCCACGGCAGCCAGCCCTTCCAGGCAGGAAGGGATCAATTCTTTATACTGGATCCTCTGGAGGATCGGAAAGCTCTCCTGGTAGAGGTCACGTGCCGCCGCAAAGTCGCCCTGCATCGTCACTGCGCTTGCCAAACCCAGGAGCGCCTCGGCCATGCCTGCCTGATCCCCCACATCTTTGAAGGAGATTCTGCTCTCCTCGAAAAGGTCACGAGCCAGTGCCTGCTTGTTGTACCTCGAAGTAATACTTGGATCTTACGCAACCTTGCTGATCCCAGTTGTGGTATGCTGAGAGTTTAGGAAGGGCGTTTTCCACGGCTCCCTGCTTCTTCGCTCGGCCCACCTGCCCTGCCGTTTGTGACTGACTTCTGATTTTGCACGCCTCTCGCACCTTTCTGGCAACGCTCACGGCCCTTCGCCACTTTTGATGAAGCAGCTTGCAACCCTCAAACGTAAATAAGATAAGAACACAATCGAAAGGATGTCTCTCTGTTTCCTCAAAGTCTTTTTCCACTCATTGATGGCCTTCATCTTGAAGCACTGTGCAGAGAGAAGCAAACGATCACACTGAAGCTGGCCGTAACGACTACATCAGCCGTTTGTCCTCTCTGCAGCCAGGAAGCCACTCGCATCCATAGTCGCTACATGCGCACAGTAGCCGATTTACCTTGGGCTGGGGCGAGCGTTCAGTTGCATCTGTACGTCCGCCGGTTCTTCTGCGATAATGCCAGCTGCTCTCGCCGCATTTTTGCAGAACGACTCGGTGAGTCGCTGCCAGCCTATGCTCGGCGAACCAGTCGTTTCGCCGAAGCCTTGTGCGCTCTAGCGTTTGCAGCAGGGGGTAAAGGTGGGGCGCGCCTAGCTCATGCTCAAGCTATGGATGCTAGTCCGCGAACCTTGTTACGTCTGCTCGCTTCTTACTCTCTGCCCGGCATGCCTCCGCCACGGGTGCTGGGAATAGACGAGTGGGCCTGGAAGAAAGGTCGCACCTACGGCACCATTTTGGTCGACCTGGAACGCAAGTGCCCAGTCGATCTCTTGCCTGACCGCGATGCCGACAGTGTTGCCGCCTGGCTCAAATTGCACCCAGGTGTTGAAATCATCGTTCGCGACCGCAGTGGTCTGTTTGCCGATGGCGCTCTGCGCGGAGCTCCACTGGCTACACAAGTGGTTGACCGCTACCATTTAGTGCAGAATCTGGTCGAAGCTCTCGAGCGGTTCTTCTTACACAAACAGGCCGTGCTTAAAGCAGTTCACAAGCAACAGCAGGCTGAAGTCGAGCAGGCAGATGCCGCCTTACGCGCTCTGCCTGTGATGAGCGGGCGACCTTCCAGCCGAGCTGCTGAGGTGGCCAGTCTTCGTCGCCATGCCCATGCTCTGGAATTGTATGAGAAGATCCGTGGGTACCACGCGAAAAACGTCGATGTTGCCTCAATCGCTCGCCATGTGGGAGTGAGCCGCCGAACGGTGTATCGCTACCTTGAGACGAATGAGCCTCCTGAGCCGACTCAAATCCAGTACACCCGAAAAAAGCTGATCGAGCCCTACCAGGCGTACTTAACGTCTCGTTGGAATGAGGGGTGTCGTAATGCTCAGCAAATGTACAGAGAACTCTGCGCCATGGGATACCGAGCTTCGGTGACCAACGTGAGTCGCTTCATTGGGCAGTTGCGCAAAGATAGTGGCAAGGCTGGCAGCTTTAAGCAAACACCGGCGAAAACGATCTATGCCTGGACTGGGGAGCAAAGGCGTCCTTTGACTGCGCGTCAGGCTGCACGACTCCTAGTGAGCCGAGAAGAAACCTTGCAGGAGTGGCAGAAAGAAGCACTCCTGCATTTAGGGATGGCAGATCAAGAGATTGAAAGGATCATCAGGGATGTCTCCAGTTTCCTCCAGATGCTACGGCACTTGCAAGGGAACCAACTAGACACCTGGCTTAATGAGATCGAGGCCAATGGAGTCGCCGAACTACGTTCGTTTGCCCAGGGGTTACGCAAGGAATATCAAGCGGTGAAAGCAGGCCTCACCCTCTCGTGGAGCAACGGGCCGACCGAGGCCCAGGTCCAAAGGTTAAAGCTGCTGAAAAGACAGATGTATGGGCAAGCGGGGTTCTCCTTGTTACGCCAGCGGGTCTTGCATCGAGAAGAGAAACTCCAAACGAAGCCCCGCAAAGGCAAGCAAGTACAGACGTTAGCAGCGTAATCAGGGGTCGCAATGCCCCCAAAACGCAGGAGCAACGCAACAGGCGAAGATTCTCTGGAGTATCGCTGTGGACATCTGCTCTCAGCTAATGAAGGCCATTTCTTGTGTGACCTCGTAAGAGTTCGTTTTCGGGGTCGATCTGGTGAGACAGCTCTGCTCGCATCCGTCTCGCTTCAGCTCTATCTAGTAGGCTTTGGTCGCCATAGAGACAAAACGCGATGAAGCGGCTTATCGCTTGTTTCCATCGTTTCACCAAACTGGGGCCTTTGTTCATGTGTTCAGACATGGGGTACCTTTTCTTTCTACTCTCAGTTCCCTCTCTTCATGATGAACGAAGAGACGGGCAGCTTATACAATCGTCTACTATCATGTTGCAATTGCCGGTGCGTCTACCAATCAGTATAATGAAACCCTGTTCAGATCCTGGTTTCATCAAAAGTGGCGAAGGGCCACGCTCACGACCACAGGAAGACCCCTGTATGAATCATTGAATCTCAAGAAATACAGAGACGTGCCGAAGAGAGAAGTAATATCACTGTGTGTCCCTTTGTCATTGAAAGAGGTGCCGTGTGCAAGGACAAAAACGGAGACGTCTCAACATTCCCTCTCTTCCCCGTTCCTTCTGGTATAGTGCCGCCTTTGTGGCTGTCTACTTGCTCGTTTTAGGAAGCTGGACACTGCTCAATGCAAGTCCCTCTCCCTCTTTTCAAGCAATCCAGTATGGAGGTATCACCCTGGCCGCTCTCTTGAGCTTTCTGCTTTCCTGGGTTGGGATCAGAAGAGACCACTGGAAGTATGGGAGCGCTTCCTCCCAGCAACCGCCGCAACACCGACTCCAGGTCTGGGTGCCTCTCATGTTCACGATGGCACTGTTTTTTCAGTGCGCTGGAAGCATCCTCTATGTCTACAATTACGCGCATCACCTGTACGCCTTCCCTTCCTGGGCTGATGCGCTCATCTTAGGTACCTATCCCTGCCTGATGCTTGGCGTGCTGGGCTTGCCTGCACGATCCCTCTCGGGAAGGGTACGCCTGCGTCTCATGCTCGATAGCTTGCTGGTGATCGTGGCATTGATGACCTTCAGCTGGTACTTTCTGCTCGGCCCCACGGTGTTAGGCGGAAGCGGCGGTTCACTGCTGGCCATCGTCACACATCTCGCCTATCCCGGTTTTGATCTGCTGTTGATCGGTTGTGTCGTCCTGTTCACGGTGTCTACTCCTGCTGGTCCCCTGCGCCTGACCGTCTCCATGCTCTCCGTGGCACTGGCCATTTTTGTGATAACCGATAGCTTTGAGCAGTACGCACTGCTGCACCATGTCTTTACGCTCGCGTGGGAGGGCCTGGGATGGCCGCTGGGGGTTTTTTTGATCGCCCTTGCGGTCCAGACGATGCGCTGGAAGCCGCTACAAGCTTCCGTCTCGACACGCCAGGCGTCTTCCCCGGGGACGGTCCCGATGTGGCGGACACTGCTTCCCTACGCCCTGGTGCCTCCCGTGTTCGGACTCGCCTTCTCTGTCTGGGGAACGGACAAGAGCAGTGCCCTGGCCGTGGGAACCTACGTCTGCAGCCTGCTGTTGCTGGTGTTGATCTTCCTCAAACAAATCCTCTCCATCCGCGAGATCCACTGGCTCAATCGCGGATTACAGCAGGCGCGGCACATCCTGCATGAGAAAAATGAAGCCCTGGAACAGGCCAATGCCCGTCTCGAAGGCCTGGCGACGACTGACCCGCTCACAGAACTGCCCAATCACCGAGCGTTACTCACCTGCCTGGAGAGTGAGGTCGCACGCGCCCAACGCTACGGTCATCCCTTGTCGGTCCTGTTCTTTGACGGCGATCATTTCAAGCGCGTGAATGATACCTACGGGCATAGCGTTGGCGATGCGGTCCTACAAGAACTGGCAAGCCTGGTGCGCAGCCAGTTACGTGGAGGAGATACCGTCGGGCGCTATGGGGGCGAAGAGTTTTTGGTGCTGCTGCCGCAGACCGATCTCGCCCAGGCATCCCAGCTAGCTGAACGGGTGCGCAAAGCGATTGCCGCACGTCCGCTGGTGGCATCCGTGGTGAAAGAGGGCGTTCCCACCACCATCAGTCTTGGTGTGGCCTCGTTTCCCGCTGACGGTACGACCGCGGGTGAGGTGGTGGAGCAGGCCGACCAGGCGATGTACTGGGCCAAGCGGCTGGGGCGCAATCAGGTTCGCACCGCGCGTGATGCCCAGCGGCTCAGTCGCGACCAGGCGCTGGCCGCGACCATCTCTAATCTTGAACGCGGAAACTCCCCGACAGACGATGGGTTGAGTCTTGAACAGGTGATGCGGGCGAATCAGTTGAACACGATCCAATCGTTACTGTGGCTGCTTGCCTTGCGCGACCAGGACATCAGTACCCATTCGAAGGAGGTGAGCGAGCTGGCGACAGCGATGGTACGGGAGCTGGGAGCCACCCAGGAAGAGGTCTTTGCCGTCAGCACTGTCGGCCTCGTGCATGATCTCGGCAAGATCGCGCTTCCCGACGGGCTTTTGTACAAGGCGGGCCCACTCTCTCCCGCCGAGCGGACCCTCATCCAGCAGCATCCGGCTCTGGGTGCACAGATCCTCGAGGTAAGCCCCTTTCTCCACCACCTGATGCCGGCTGTGCGGCACCATCACGAGAATTGGGATGGAACGGGCTATCCCGATGGACTCTGTGGAGAGGCTATCCCACGGGCAGCACGCATCATTCGGGTGGCGGAGGCGTACCAGGCCATGACGTCGGAGCGGCCTTATCAGCGACGGCGCACTGAAACATGGGCGTGCGATGAACTGGTGCGGTGTGCTGGGACACACTTCGACCCCGTCATGGTCCAGGCCGCGCTCCAGGTGCTGATTCACAAAGCGGAAGAGATCGGCGCGGGAGAGCACCTTCCTTCAGCGAATGTGCGAGCTCACTCCATTGAACCCATGGATCCAGCAACCAGCGAGGAAAGAACCGTCCATCCGTGATTGCTCTGAAAGTGAGGATATGCTATTCGTTTTGGAGGAGTTCGGGGAAAAGTGTTCAATCCTGTATGCTATCATACTTTGCATCAGCGAGGTTGCGTAAGAATCAAGATTTCTGTCAAAAGGCGGATTCTGCGGTCAATAACTCTGTCCAGGTACACTTGTCCTGCTGGAGCGTGATCTGCCCTAACAAGACGAGCGGGTAGGCTCTTTCCCAGGGATTGTCGATCTCCTGCAACTGCGTGAGGCTCTGCTCGGTCAGTCTGCTGGCGGCAGCAATATCGCGCTCTGAGAGAAAGAGTAGGCGGGCCTGCAAGTAGAGCACCCATCCGAGCCGCTCTTTGTCGCCCAGAGCGCGGTAGATCTCCAGACTCTGCCCTAACAGCTCTTGTGCCTGCTCATACTCGCCTTGCACAGTGGTGATGCGGGCCAATTGCGTGAGGCAGCGGCCACGCTTCCATTGCTCCCCCATCTCCTGGTAGAGGCTCGCTGCCTCCTCCACCTGAGGCCGGGCGAGTGTATACCGTGCCCTTGCCCAGGCGCTCGTTCCCAGGAGAAAGAGGGCATCCGCCATGCCGACTTTGTCTCCCAGTTCCCGGAAGAGGTGCAGGCTCTCGCTGCCCAGTTTCTCTGTCTGTTCTGGGTCGTCCAGGAGAAAGGCCAGATGCGCTGCCGTATAGAAGGCCTTGACCCTCACAGGGGCTGATACGCTCTCACGAAGCGCCAGGGCCTGTTCCAGGAAGTTCTGCCCTTCTCGAAAATACCCACGAATGGACCAGAACCAGGACAGGGCGGCACATAAGCGCAAGGCCTGCTCCGCCTGCTGCTTGTTTTGCTCTCTTTCTACTCGCGCTTGTTCTAACAGCCAGAAGAGGGCAGCCCGCAGGTTCTCATGCTCCTGCTCCAGGCGAGCCATCCACCTACCTTGCTCGGTTGCCTGTAGAGAAGGTTGTGCTTCCTCCGCCAGTCGCAAGTAGTACTCGGCATGGGCCTGGCGCGTGGCCTCCAACTCTCCGCTCATGGCCATCTGCTCCAGTCCGAACTCGCGCAGCGTCTGCAACATCCAGAAGCGGGTCTCCCCTGCGGTCTGCTCCTCTTGTCGCAGCAGGCTCTTATCCACCAGAGAGGCCATCCCTTCCAGGATATCTTCTGATAGCCCCCCTCGCGCCATGCAGATCGCTTCGGCCGCTTCCAGACCCCAGCCGTCCACAAAGACGGCGAGGTGGCGGAAGAGTTTTTGTTCCTCGGGTGAGAGCAGGTCATAGCTCCAGGCAATCGCCCCACGCAACGTCTGCTGCCGGGCAGGCAAATCGCGAGCGCCTCCTGAGAGGACAGAGAGACCCTGTTCCAGGCGGGCGAGCAGCGTGTGCGGCGAGAAATGCTTCACGCGGGCAGCGGCCAGTTCGATGGCGAGGGGCAGGCCATCCAGGTGGGCACAAATGGCAGCTACGGCAGGAGCATTGGCGTTGGTCACCGAGAAATCCGGCTTTGTGGTCTGCGCCCGCTCAATGAAGAGGGCCACCGCCTCGTAGTGCGAGAGGGTCTTGACATCAGGCAGCTGTTTCAGCGTAGGCACCGACAGCGGCGGCACAATGAACTCGTGCTCGGCCCGCACGTGCAACCCCATACGGCTGGTCACCACTATCTTCAGCCGGGGGCAGACAGCTAGCAGTTCGGCCAGCATCACAGCGGCCTCGACCACCTGCTCGAAATTGTCCAGCAGTAGCAGCAACTTTTTCCCTTTGAGAGCGGCTTCGAGCAGTGGGAACAGGGGGAGGTCACTGGCTTCGCCGATCCCAAGCGTCTGAGCAATAGCAGGGACCACCTGCTCTGGAGTATTGACCGGGGCAAGGGCAACGACGAACACGCCATCAGTGAAATCGTCGGAGAGTTCGGCGGCCACGTGCAGCGCCAGCCGAGTTTTACCCACACCGCCTGGTCCACTGAGCGTCACCAGCCGCACGTCTGGCCGCTGGAGCAACTGTGTGACCGCTGCCACTTCTCTCTCGCGCCCAATGAAAGGCGTTGGCTGGATAGGCAGGTTGTTGGGATGCGTATCGAGGGTCTTGAGCGGCGGGAAGTCGATTGGCAAACCTTCCAGGCTCAATTGAAAGAGGTGGCTGGGCCGTTGTAGGTCCTTGAGGCGATGCTCTCCCAGGTTCACCAGGAATGTGCCCGCCGGCAGGTGTTGCTCCACCAGATCACGCGTGGTGTGCGAGAGTAGGATCTGTCCGCCATGTGCCGCGCCCATGATACGAGCGGCGTGATGCACGTCCATCCCAATATAGCCATCAGCGGTCAACTTCGGTTCACCTGTATGCAAGCCAATGCGCACCCGGACAGAGGTACCGCCGGGCCATGAATGCTCAGTGAGGACCCGTTGTATAGCCGCGGCTGCCGCAACCGCGTCGCTGGCACGAGCAAAAGCGACAAAGAAGGCATCTCCCTGGGTATCGACCTCCTGACCATTGTATTGCTGGAACAGGCTGCGCAACAGGTGCCGGCAATCGGCCAGCACAGCGGCATAGTGCTCACCTAGTCGTTGCAAGAGGCGCGTCGAGCCTTCCATATCAGTGAAGAACAGGGTGACAGTTCCGGTGGGTAGATCGGGCATGAATGGGTACGCTCCTCCTCTAGCATCATCCTCTGTATTCGGATAAGCGTATTTCTGTTCGGTACTCGCGCTCGCGAAGATAGGCGGGCTAATAGTATTTTGCTTATTATACAGCAGATTCTGAACATGTGTAATCAGCAGCCAACTGCTCTGCTATTATCCTTCGTCAGTGTTTCGCCCATGCTGGCTATATTCTTTAGTTTCTTAGACTCAGATCAATTGAGGAAGTGATTGTCATGCTCTATCCCAAATCAGTTGTTATTATTGAACAAACATGTTCAGGAAAAGTTCTTATCGAAGATGAACTGGAAGACACGCCACAACTTCTCCCTCTACAATCTCCCCGGTCTTCTGGAAGCCCAGACTCTCATACAGTTTCTCAGCACCATGATTTGCCGGCTCATAGCTGATTTTGATGGCTGTGCAACCAGGATGTTCCTTGAGTAGTTCGATGAGCTGTAACATGGCATCCCTGGCATATCCTTTGCCCTGGTGTTGCCGATCAATCATGAGGCGTAGAATCCAGTATACCCCATCTTGTGGAACGCTATTATACATCAGGAACCCAACCATTGTATCTTCATGATAGATGGTCTGTGGAATTAGCTCCGGATAGACTTTGGAATCGGCGATAGACTGAAGATTTGAGGCGACAAAATCCTGCTGGTCTTCCTTGACCTCCAATTGGAGACATCGCAGGTAATTATCTTTGGTCAGGGCTCTCAGCATTACTTCCAGGAGGATACCTCTTTCGGATATCAATGTTTAGGCTGCTGTGCTGTAGTATAACATGAAGGTGGATTCTATTCGATGTTCATCTAGTCAATCATTTCGGGGTCTATGAATGATTGCCAGGGGCAAGCTCAATCAACACTTGCCCTTCCCGCTTAGAAAATGTGTATACTACAGGATGAACCTGTTACGAAATAAAGGAGAACTGAGCAGTGATCGATTTACGCAGCGATACCGTTACCTTACCGACACCTGCCATGCGCGAAGCTATGTACCGCGCCGAAGTGGGGGATGATGTCTATGGAGAAGACCCCAGCATTAATCGCTTGCAAGAACTGGCGGCGGAACGCCTGGGGAAAGAGGCCGCGCTCTTCGTCGCTAGCGGCACGATGGGCAACGCGTCAGCAATCATGGCGCATGCCGGGCGTGGCGAGGCCATCATCGTAGGGGATCAATCACATATCTACCGCTACGAGGTCGGCGGCGCATCAACGCTGGGCGGCTCACCCATGATCGTCATACCCAACGAAGCCGACGGCATGCTCAATCCTCACCTTGTCACCATCAATATGTCAGATGGCAGCGACGAACATTCCGCGCCAACCGTACTGCTGTGCATCGAAAATACCCACAATCGCTGCGGAGGCACCGTATTGAACCGGGAACGGATGGAAACGCTCACTTCGCTTGCGCACTCGCACAACATGCATGTACACCTGGATGGTGCACGCATATTTAATGCTGCCATAGCGCTCAATATCCCCGTCAGCGAACTGGTGCGCAGCGTGGATTCGGTGATGTTCTGCCTCTCAAAAGGACTCAGCGCGCCCGTAGGTTCGATGCTGGTTGGCAGCCGCGCTTTCATCAAACGGGCGCACCGCGTCCGCAAAGCCCTGGGCGGAGGCATGCGCCAGGCGGGTATTCTGGCCGCAGCAGGCATCGTCGCGCTGGAGCACATGGTCGATCGCATGGCCGAGGACCACGAAAACAGCAAGCTGCTCGCCCACGGACTGGCAGATTATCCCCAGATCGACCTTGATGTTGAGCGCGTGGTCACCAATATGGTGATGTTCTCGGTACGCAACGCGCAGCAGGAGCCGTTAAGCGAAGCGGAAACCATGCAATTTCTGGCGAAAGCCCAGCAACATGGGGTACTCATGGGCCACATCGGCGAGGGTAAGATACGGGCTGTTACGCATTATGGAGTGGACGCCGAAGATATCAAAACAGCGCTCGCCGCTATTCGCCGGACGCTGATAGACTTACAGGTATGACTCCTACCTGAAGCTATCATGACTTTCGACATAGTAGCCTGGTTTCAAAAATATGTCTTTCTACAGATGCGGTCAGGGGCAACTGTAGCGTACAATATGGGTATAAAAGATAGTCGTCTATCCTCAGATTGGGATGGAATACACGTTTTCAAGGCCAGGGACTATTCATATGCATAATGCTCCCGGTTCATCACGTCAGGAGGTTTGAATTATGTATTATCGTCGTAATACATTCAGCAGCATCTCAGGTGGCATTGTCCTCATCGGTCTCGCCTTAGCGTTTCTACTCGGTCGAGGCGACTTCTTCTTGCCGATCTTTTTTGTGGCACTGGCATTCGCTGCACTTTTCGGCTCCCTCAGTTCTGGCAATCCCAGAGCGGTCTACGGGGGCCTTCAAGGCTTTTTCTGGCTGCTTGGACTGGCTTTCTGCTTCCTCGTTGGCTTCTGGCCCTGGATTCTGGTTGTAGTCGGCATCTCGATCATCCTGGGGGCACTCATCCAACCCATCCTGGCAGGATTACTGGGCATTGGTTTTATTGCCGCGATGCAGTCCAACCGCCAACCACAGCAGCAATACCAGCAGCCTTATCAACCCTATCAGCAGGGATACCAGACGCCTCCAACGTATGTTGAGGGCGAACAGCAATACCAATATCCGCCGCAACCAAAACAAGAGTACGACCAGCCCCAGGCACAATATCCGCAGGAGATGCCGCCACAACAGCAATAAGGCGGACGACGAGAGGTACTTGCAGGAGTGCCTCTCTTTTTTTCTTCTCTCAGCCTGACACGCGGAAAAGTCTACCTCAACGGCATTTGACACCTCTTCTACTGGCGGGGTAAGATCAGACTGTGTACATCTCTTTCGCTATATTTCTGACTCTACTGAGAGGAGCAGCATCGCATGCCATTGACAAAATTTGCCGGATCGGTCGCCGTCATAACAGGTGGTGCAAGTGGCATCGGCCTGGCCACAGCAAGCGCGGCACACGCTCGTGGAGCGCATGTGGTTCTCGCTGATATCAACACAGAGGGATTGCTCAAGGCGAAAGAGGAGATTCGCCAGCATAATCCTGATGCACAGGGACAGATACTCACCGTCACTACAGATGTCACCAACGAACAGCAGGTTCGCGAACTGATGCGGCAAG
>WNGP01004401.1_pt1 | contig 11744 bp, 14 predicted proteins | sample 5407671 | NCBI WGS metagenome assembly WNGP01 (sample SAMN13153381, study PRJNA577476) | soil metagenome | isolation source: 40 cm soil or saprolite under Garry oak tree replicate 2 | place: USA:California | collected 2016-06-15 | reverse complement strand
TGGTCAGCCGCGCGGGTTTCGTTGACTGGCTGTGTTTTCCTCGCTTCGATGGGCCGTCGGTCTTTGCCCGGCTGCTGGACGAGCAGGCAGGACACTGGTCCATCTGCACGGTTGGCGCTACCGAAGTGAGCCGGCGCTACATTGAAGGGACGATGGCACTTGAAACGACTTTCCGCACCCCAACGGGCAGCGCAGTGCTGGTCGAAGCGATGGCTATCGGGCGCAATGAGCGCGGACACGAACTGGGCGTCGACTCACCTGGAATATTGCTTCGTTCTGTATCGTGCCAGAGCGGCACTGTGGAAATAGAGCTTGAGTATGCGCCCCGCTTCGAATACGGCCTCATCTTCCCTTTGCTGAGGCCAATTGAGGGAGGCATTCTTGCCCGTGGTGGCGCAGATGTCCTGGTACTATCCTCGCCGATGGCGTTGTCTATAGAAGGCTCGACCGCACGCGCTCGCTTCACCCTCCAGGCCGGTGAGCAGGCGAGCTTTGCACTACAGCACCGGGCGAGCTGGGAGAAAACTCCGGAGGTGTATACCCAGGCGGCGATCACTGATTACCTGCATGACACGGAGGTGGGATGGCGTACCTGGTCAGACCTGCATCAGAGATACGAAGGACCGTGGCGGGACCTGGTCCATCACAGTGGCCGTGTGCTGCAGGCGCTCATGTTCCGCCCCACGGGAGCAATCGTCGCCGCACCTACCACCTCGCTGCCCGAGTCCATCGGGGGAGAGCGCAACTGGGATTACCGCTACACCTGGATTCGTGACGCCTGTCTGACGCTGGAAGCCCTCTGGGTGGCTGCCTGTCCTGATGAGGCACGCTGGTTCTTCTCCTGGATGGCTGGTGCAGTGGCTACCCAGATCCGGCGAGGCGTTGATCTTCAGATTATGTTCGGAGTCGGTGGCGAGCGCGATCTGAGCGAACGCTCGCTCGATCACCTGGCTGGATGGCGTGCCAGCAGACCGGTACGCATCGGCAATGGCGCCTGGAATCAGCGCCAGCTCGACGTCTACGGGGAGCTCCTCGATGCCGCATACCGCCTGCGTGAGGAGCTCAGTGAGCTCGACGAGGTAACGCGCCACTTCCTGGTCGAGGTTGCCGACGCCGCGGCAGCACGCTGGCGCGATCGCGATCAGGGCATCTGGGAGGTGCGTGGAGACCCGAGGGATTTCCTGTACTCCAAGCTCATGTGTTGGGTCGCACTTGACCGCGCTATCAAACTTGCCGATATATTGAATGCGCATGACCGGATTGATACCTGGACAGCGACACGTGAGCAGATACGTGACGCCATCCTCACTCAAGGGTGGAGCGAGAAAGCTGGAGCCTTCACCCAGTCGTTTGGCTCCGATGACCTGGATGCCTCCAATCTTATGATGCCGATTATGGGGTTCCTCCCCGCCACCGATCCACGCATGCGGTCCACCATCGACGCGATCGCTGAGCGGCTCACCGACGAGCATGGGCTGGTCTACCGCTACCGCGCATCCGATGGACTGGCCGGCGAAGAAGGAACCTTCCTGCTCTGCACATTCTGGCTTGCCCAGGCGCAGGCCATGGCCGGGGAGGTCGAGCAGGCCAGGAAGACCTTCCAACAGGCAATTGCCTATGCAAATGACGTCGGCTTGCTAGCCGAGGAGGTAGATCCGGCGAGTAACGAGTTGCTGGGCAACTTCCCGCAGGCTTTCAGTCACATCGGCCTCGTGAATGCGGCCTGGGCCATCTCGCAAGCGGAATGACAGACGTGCGTGAGAAAAAGAAGAGATAAGAAGGAGGGTGCGCTTCGACTGGTATCTCAAGGCAGTACGCCAGCGCACAAAAGTGTATGGCAACCATTATGCAATTTCCTCTCCCGCGTGAGCATGTACTCAGCAGCGGGAACACAACGATAGGGGTAATCCCGGAATTGAGCCTGGTCTCGCACTTTCAGGTCGGATCCTGGCAGGTCCTCTATCGACCAATAGAGACGGGCAACATCGAACGCTGGGGACTGCCGCTCATGATCCCCAACTTCTCACGGCTCAAGAATGGTATGTTCAAGGAGAAGGGCACAATCCTCCCGATCCATGGTTTTGGACGCAGCTTTCCCTGGACGGTCATCGAGCAAGGGCCCACCCTCATTAGCATGCAACTCATGAGCAACGCTGAGACCCGGCGTAACTATCCTTACGATTTCACCTTTACAGCAACTATCGTCGCCGGTGAAGGGACACTCATGTACACGCTGACAATGGAGAACCGCAGCGATGAGATAATGCCTATCGCTCCTGGCTTCCATCCCTACTTTGCCGTAGCGCAACAGGACAAGGTGAAACTCGTCGCCGATGGCCCCTCCAGGTTTTGAGGTCGGTGCTTTTCATTGGGATACGGACCCGCCCGACAATCCCTATCCCTTCCCGCATCATGTTACTATTCGGTTCCCGGGTCGCGGTACACTACACATTGCCGAACTGCCATACGAAGCCCGGTATTCGCTTGCTAACATGCAAGTCTGGACCGAGCCAGCAGCGGCACCAGATCACGAGTTTGCCTGTTTTGAGCCAACGGTGAGCAGCGAAGATGCACTCAATCGCCCCGCCGATCGCTTGAATATGCCACTACACAGTTCACATGAGATTGTCTTGCAGTTGACCGCGACACCATTGTAGGTAGAGCGATGTAGAAGGAAGAGAGCAATGGACGATCACGTCTGGTGGAAAGACCTCCATTGGCCTGAATACGCGGCAGAACTCCTGGGAACCGCATTTCTCCTCTTTGCCGGAGTGAGTGCAGTTGTCTTCGATTTTGGCACGGGCTCACCGCTGGCTCAGGTGCTCCCCGATGCAAGTATCCGTCGGCTCATCACGGGACTCCTGTTTGCAGGGAGCGGTGCGCTTGTCGCCATTACGCCACTCGGGAAGCTCAGTGGTGGGCACATCAATCCTGCCGTATCGCTGGCGTTCTGGATACAGGGGAAGATGCATCATTTTGACCTGGGAGGGTACATTCTTGGTCAATTGCTCGGTGCGATCATAGGTTCCCTGCTGGTGGCACTTGTCTGGGGTGGACATGCTGCCAGTGTAGGATATGGAACGACGGTACCCGGAGCAGTTTATCCCCTTTGGATTGTCTTCCTGGCAGAGGTCAGCCTGACTTTTCTGCTCGTATCCTCCATTTTTCTTTTTGTAAGTAGCCATCGTCTCATGCGTTGGACACCGCTCATGGTATGGATTCTGGTGGCGGTGATGGTGTGGCTGGAAGCGCCGATCTCCGGTACCAGCCTGAATCCAGCACGAAGCTTTGGACCTGCTCTGATCTCCTGGATCTGGAATGACCATTGGCTCTACTGGCTGGCTCCTCCCCTTGGCTCTTTGCTGGCCGTAGGAGCCTTTCGTCTCCTTACTGCCGGTGAGCGCGATGTGCTGACTGGCAAACTGTTCCACGTCCCGCACTATCGGAGCGTGTTCATGCACGTCAGCGCACCGCATATGCCTGCCGATGGAAGGCTCAGGAAGACAAGATAGGTCGTGTTGATGCAACCATAGAAGAGGCTGAAGATGACGAACAATGATGCGCTCACCTGCCAGGAAGTCGTGGAACTGGTCACCGAGTATCTGGAGAACGCCCTGCTTCCAGAGATGCGCAAGCAGCTTGAGGAGCATGTCGCCGGCTGCCCTGGTTGCAGAACCTATCTTGAGCAAGTACGACAAACGATCGGCATGTTGCACCGGTTAGCCCAGGAGCCTGTCTTTTCTGCATCGAAGCAGGAACTGCTTGAGATATTTCGGACCTGGAAGCAAGGTCCATCGTCGGGTTGAATACGCATGGTCAAACGATTGGGAACCAACCCTTGCGTCTCTGTTGGCTTGTAGAGCTTTGGGACCCGCTTGAACTGGATGGTCAATTCAGTGCTGCGTGCAGGGAGCTGTTTTCCCGTACACAGGTAGAAGGGAACGCCCGCCCAGCGCCAGTTCTCAATGAGAAGTTTGAGCGCTACGTAAGTCTGCGTCGTTGAGATGGCATCTACGAAAGATCAATACAGAAAACCTCCCTGAACTTAGCGGGCCAGACGGATATCGACCTCTCGCTCCACATAGGTCCACTCTTCTGTCCCGCGGAGTGCCCCAACGAGATCCTCGAACACGCCAGCATCTTCAGGGGCGTATTCGAACCACGTCAGGAAGTCGAAGGGTTCGCCCAGGTCATAGCCATGATACAGGCGGCGTGCAATCCTTGCCACATATTTCAGACCAATGGTAATGTGGTGCGATCGCTCTTCAAAGATGGCCCTCCGTTCGTCCTGGGCCAGTTTCCACCAGGCAATTGACTTTTTTATAGGGATGAGCGCTGCCCGGGCTGCCTCGATGCGACCCAGTTCAGATTGATGGGCAACTAATGCGGACCGCTCCGTCTTGTGAACGTAGCGTTCGTAACTGGTTACACCGCTCAGAAGCCAGATACTACCTTCCAGGGTTGTGGACTGATTGCCTTCAAAGATCGACAATCGTGGAACCGATGGCAAAGTCTGGCCAACGATGACTCGCATGCGTTCGACCTGCCACCTTCCAGCGGTGCCACCTACAAACGTATGGAAAAGTGAAGTCATAGCCCCGGTTCCTTGATCTGCTGAATATTACGGGCAGTCGGGCCAGTTCTCGTCTCAACAACCTCAAAGTGCACCGGAATACCCGACCTGATGGTGCGATACCCCTGTCCAGGAAGCGCCGTAAAGTGAAAGAACACATCATCACCTGATCCTGTTCGGGCAATCATGCCAATGCCCGCGTTGAGATCGAACCAGCGCACAACGCCTTGTGCTACCGGCAGGCCGTTCGCACCCAGGGGCGGCGCTCCATCCGCCCAATCTTGCTGAGGGATACGAATGTATCGCACCTCTGGCGTATTATATGCCTCGTAGTGGTAATCAGAGCGAGTTTCCATGATTGCCCGTAGGTCATGTCGCAGCTCCTCATTGGTGGGCCGACCGACAAAGTACCAGCCGTTATAGATGGCGTGGATGCGCAGGTCGGGCCGCAGCACAAACGTGTACGGCTGCGCGCGATAAGCATACTCGCCTTCCGTCTCGTCAAGAATGTTGATCTGCTTGATGATGGTGCGCTGCTCATCGGACAAGAAGCTCCACTGCCCTCCCAGACCGGCGCGAAACGCAGCCTGAACGAGTGGAGGGTCCGCACTCACGGCCACCAGCTTGCCATAACTGACTGCCAGTTCCTGTTGAAACTCCACGAACTGCCGCATCTGCTGCTGATCGCGCGGGCAGAAGAACCCGCGAAAAAAGACGAGGATCAGTGGGTAGCCATCCAGGAATCCCAGGTGCTGGTCGAGGAGACTGGGCTTCGTGAAGTGTGAGAGTCGCGTCAGTTCGTTCTGGTGATTCGGCAGAGTAATGTCGGGAAACTGATCGTTTACCTGAAGGTTGGTTGTCATACGTATATTCTCCTGATGATCCATGAGCCGCTTATTACGTCAGAGGTATTCAGTTGTATAGTCTCACCGGCGTGCTCAACGTTACGTCTCTACCGATCAGGATCGATCTGAAATCGTCAAAATCTGCCTGTAACGAATGTGGGTGCATCCAGTCTATATAGTAGTAGAGTTGTTTCCAGCGTGTTATCCATCGCTCTTATGAAAGAGGTGCTCGTATGATTTTAGCCGTCATCTTCGACCTGGATGGGACGTTGGTGGAAACAGAGGAGCTCAAAGCGCTCTCCTACGCTCGCGCCGCTGTTGCATTACGACCTGAGGACCTCAGTGTAGCAGAAGTGATAGATGCGTTTAAAGAAGTGGTGGGCCTTTCGCGTCGGGAGGTGGCGATAGCATTGATCCAGCGTTTCGGGTTAGAGGAAGCTGCAGTGGCGCGTCTAGCTGAATTTGGCGTTGATGCGCCCTGGCAGGCCTACGTTCAGATACGGTTGGGCATCTACGAAGACATGCTCAATGACCCAACGTTGTTGTGGCGTTATCGCTATCCACACACGCTTGCGCTGCTCCATGAGGTTCGGCAAGGGAGTTGCCTTACCGCCCTGGCAACAATGTCCTACTGCGCTCAGGTACGTCGGGTGCTGGACATATTAGGCATGTCGAATGCGTTTGATTTCGTTGCTTCAAGAGATGACGTGGAACATGGCAAGCCCGACCCTGAAATCTATCTCTTAGTGGCACACCAATTGGGCATCCCGCCGGAAGATTGTTTAGTGGTGGAAGATTCACCGACAGGTGTGAAAGCGGGCCTGGCAGCAGGAATGAATGTAGTGGCTGTGGCTACCAACTTCACACGCCAACGTCTTCACGAGAGTAGGCTCCTTCCAGCAGGTCATATTGTGGACGATCCTGCAACGTTGCCACAGGTCGTTGCTCATGTGATTGCTCATCACCGCCATGAAGACCAGATGAGTCCGCTTGATTGAGCATCGGTGGGGAAGGAAGAATGGGATGACGATTTGGGTCCTAATGTAACGTTTTGGGTTTTCCGTAGACTGTTCGCAGGAGAGACATACCATTCCCTCCGTGTCTCGGCGAAGCTGAGATCACAGTTCGAAGTGACATCTCGAATCCGTTGTTGAAAACCGTGTACAACAACACACTTGGCTTCGGTCGTGACCATGTTCACTGTCCTGTTCACCCTCTTTCATCAGGACCATCCTGATGCTGATCCTTTCCAGATGAGCATCGTTGAGTGCTCGCTGGAAACTAGCACCATGAGTTATCTACTGCGTAACGTCTGACGAGGATAAACATGCAGTAACGTACGGCAAATATTTGCCGGGAAAGGAACACACTATGCAACTTGGAATGATCGGATTGGGCCGCATGGGCGCATTTATGGCACAACGCCTGATTAGGGGAGGCCATACGGTCGTCGGTTACGTCCGTCACGCAGAAACCGTGGAGGCTCTCGTTAAAAGAGGAGCCATCACGAAAGGGGCCACATCTTTGCCCGACCTTGTCAGCAAGCTTTCCACGCCCCGCGCCATCTGGCTAATGGTACCTGCTGCCTCGGTAGATGCCACATTGGAAACCATTGTTCCGCATCTCGCACCAGGGGACATCGTCATCGATGGCGGTAATTCCTACTACCACGATGATATTCGGCGCGCTGCCAAGCTTCAACGCAAGGGTATTCACTATGTGGACTGCGGAACGAGTGGAGGCGTCTGGGGCCTCGAGCGCGGTTACTGCTTGATGATTGGCGGTGAGGAGGAGGTCGTCCAGCATCTCGACCCGATCTTCTCTACCCTGGCTCCCGGCATCAATGCAGCACCACGCACTACTGGGCGTGAAAAGGTTGGAGGAACTGCCGAGCAAGGGTATCTTCTTTGTGGACCGAATGGCGCCGGTCACTTCGTCAAGATGGTCCACAATGGTATTGAGTACGGCATCATGGCTGCCTACGCTGAGGGCTTGAGTATCCTGCATCATGCAAACGTTGGGAAACAGGAACGAACCGTCGATGCTGAGACATCGCCGCTACGAAACCCCGAATACTACCAGTATGATCTCAACCTATCCGATGTGGCAGAGCTTTGGCGTCGTGGCAGCGTCATTGGTTCGTGGTTGCTGGATCTCACGGCCGATGCGCTCATCAATAGTCCAGACCTGGCCAACTTCCAGGGTCGCGTATCGGATTCTGGGGAAGGACGCTGGACTATTGCCGCCGCCATCGACGAGTCCGTTCCAGTACCCGTACTCAGCTCGGCGCTCTTTGAACGATTCAGTTCGCGTGGCCAGGCTGATTTCGCAGATAGGTTGATGTCTGCAATGCGCTTCGAGTTTGGTGGTCACCTGGAAAAAGCTGAACCAATGGGAGGAAACGCTTCATGACAGATCCAACTCCCTCTTCGGACGCACTTGTTTTTTTTCTAGGATGGCAAGCCTATCTTGAGGAGGATATCCTCAAGGGCCGCCAGATAGGCAGCCGGATCCTTGCGGAAGCGCAACTGCTTGCGGCGGGCCTCGCGCCGCAAGGTGAGTTGCTCACGCATGGCGTACCACGCCTCTGGATCGTCCAGGACTAATGCTCGCGGTAAGAAACACTGCCGTCGCAAAGCCAGCGCCGTCAGCACCCGCACTGGTCCTCGCACCACCAGAGCAGCAATGGCTCCTCGTCGACCTGAGGCGCGCCGTTCCCCGTAGCGCACCGAGCCAAAGCAGTGCTCCAACTCATTGTTCGTTCGAGGCAGATCCGCGACGTCATAACAGTGGAACAAGCCTGGCCAATAACTCTGGGTCACCTTCTTGAAGGTGTCGATGGCCTCGCCGAGCGTTCCCAGCGACGCTTGCTGCTCGCGCATGGTATCCAAGACCCTTGTGTAGCGCTCACGCACCGCCTGACCCTTCTCGTCTTCGTGATTGGCCAGCACGTGCGCTGCTTGGTGGACCAGGGCATAGGCTTGGGAGAGCGCAGGCCAGAGCGCCTCGGTCTTCTTCAAGGCGCGCGTGAGCAAACGGTGCAGCTCGTTCAAGGCCGGAGGAAGTGCCCCCTTTTTTCCTCGACCCGTGAAAGCCGAGTCGGAGATCTGGGCGAGGCGATCATGCAGTTTGAGGCCAGAGGCACACAACCGATGATGGCCATCATCGGTGAGCGCGACTCGGCACCGCTAAACAGTAGCTGCGCATCGCATCAGTTTGCTCGTCCTCTCCTCCCTCTAGCGTTCGCTCAATGGGCCGCACCCCACGCACCAGCTTTTTCAGTTCCGTCTTGGCATGTCGGTCCGCCTCGAAGATCGGTTCGGCCGCTTCATCCAAATAGTGAAAGTGACAGAGCTGATGCGGCACTCCAGGCAAGCAACGGTCCACTGCCTGGCGGATGGTCTGCTGTCCATCGGAAATCACCCCTCGGATGGGTACAGGCACCGCCTCCTTGACCTCGCTGAGCAAGGTGGCGAGGTCCCCTCGCGTACTGCTGAGCAAGGTCCGTGCCAACAACACCTCGCCGGATAAACAGTCGCGGATGACCCAGAGGACCTCGTGGCCCACATCTGGCTGCATGCCATCAATAGCCAACAGCACCTGGCCCTGCTGCTTGAGCCGAGCCTTGACCCGCTCCTCATCCCCCAGGTGCAGTGCCACTAACTCCTCGTAGCGTTCCAGCAAATCCGTGACGGTGCGCTGGGCGATGGTCACTCCCTGCTGGACCAGGCGCTGATGGATCTCTGGGATAGAGCGGTGCTCCCCGTAGCGCAACTGACCAATCACGGTGATGATATCCAAGCCAAACTCGCCATGAGGCAGCGCCCAGGCTCCTTCTTCTTCTGCGCGATAGGGCACATGGTACAACTCACACTCTGCATTACGACACCGGCGCACCACCAGGGTGAGGCGGACCAACCCCCGGAATGTCATGAGTGTGCGTTGGGCGTGGTAGGCCACCCACAGCCGCTCTCCACAGTTCACGCACTCTTTGGAGAGCGGGGTCAGTCGGATTTCTCGCTGGGCGGGGGGACGAGCTTCTCGTCTAGCCATTTCCTTACTTCTCCGTTCGGGAACTCCTCAGCAACCTTGCTGAGAAAGAGGTTGCGGTCGTCTTTGAGCGTCCAGAGCACATCCTCAACGATTGCGGGAGCAACCAGGCCAGTTTCTCCCATCCATTTAAAGAATTTCTTGAACGAGGCGAGGTAAACCCTCATGCTGGAAACGGAAGCCCACAGGGCTTTGCGCGGGAACCAATCCTCTAAAAAGTCATAAACCGCCCCCTCGGTGGCCTCATCGAGTCGGCGCAGGGAATGGGCGTATAAGAGCAGATAGCGGGAGAAAAACCGCATATTGTCGACATGGTCCCTGATGGTTTGCTCGCTCAGCCCTGCTTGCTTCAGCGCGTGCTCAAAACCATCCAGGATCGGTTGGTTCGCCAGTTGAATCGCGTGAACCCGTTGCTCATACATCTTGGCATGCTCAGCTTTCGTCATGGAACCGCTCTCTTTCCGATCGCCGTTCTTCTTCCCTTAGTATCCCCCTCCCGTCAAGATAGGCTTGCCATCCTAGGTTTTTTTCCGTCAGGGCAAAGGATGCGGGGGAGCAGCAGCGGTCCAGCGTTCCTCTAACGAGTTGAGATAGGCCTGGCGTCGGTGGCGGAAGCGAAAACGCGTCAGTTGCTCACGGTGGGCGGCGGTCGTCTCCCGTCGCAACTGACGCCACCGAGCGCGGTCGAGCCTGCCAGCATGTAGCTCCAACTGTTGGCGGTGAGTGGCATCTTGCTCCCACCAGGACGCATAGGCCACACAGCGTCCGTAGCGCAGCAGATACGCGTTCCAGTTCTTGCGCCCACTGATGCGGCGATACTGCGTGCTTCCGCCCCCGAATACTGCGTTCCATCTCATTATTCGTGCGGGGAAAGCCCTTGCGGTCATAGCACTGCACCAGGTAGGGGCGCAGGTTGGAGAGGATCTGCAAGAACTCGGGAAGACACTCCCGCTCCAGTTCGCCAAGCGTCCCATCGGTCAGGAGCTTGGCCATGTGCTCGCGCCATGCATCCAGGCGGCTTCCCACTGTGGCGTTGCTCACCACCTCCCCAGGCTGAGCCCAACTGCCGTCCAGCAGGTGTTCGACCTCCAACACCCAGCCGTGCATGCGTTTGACCTGCATGAGCGAGCTTGCCCAAGCCGCTCGCTCGGCCACGATCGTCTGCAGGCGCGCTCGCTTCTGGGCCGCCAGTTCGCTCACCGCGGCCCCTTTTTTTCCAACCACGGCCTCGCTGGCTTCCACCTCGTCTCAGGCCTGGGCGGCTTCCACTGCTGCGTAGGTGAAAGGCTGCAGCCCATCCGTGTTGAGAGCGGTCACGATCCCTGAGGCGTACTCATCGAGCACCGCGAGCTGCTTGGCTTCCTCAGGCTTGGCTTTGGGCATCTGCTTGCTTCCGCTGCTTGCGCACCGCTCGTCCCTTCGGCTGCATGTGTTTGCGTAGGGCCGTTTTGATCTTCTTCTCGGCCGCGTAAGCGCCCTGCGACGCATCGCGCAGTGCATGAAACTGGCAGACCTGGTGCGGCACCTTGGGCCACAGCTCCTCCACCGCCAAGAGTTCGCTCTCCTGGGCGTCGGTGATCGTGCCCAGCACGCGCGCCTCTAACGCCACCACCGGCGCCAGCAGTGCTTTGATCACCGCGGTCTCCGACGAGGTCACGTTCTCGGCCGCCAGTACCCGCCCGGTGAGCGCATCGCGGACCAGCTAGACCTGATCAAAGCCCTTCTCTGGCTGGATGCCGTCGACTGACACAATGATCCCCCCGTTCTTCTTCACCTGGGCCAACCACTCCACGTCGTCTTTGGCCTCGCTGCTCGCTCGCAGGAGCGTGCAGTACGCCTCGAACAGGTACAGGATCTCCCGCCGCGCCATCTTCACGCCCAGCGGTTCCAGTCGCTTGAGCACCTCCTGATGGATCTCATCGACCGTCTGGTGCTCCCTCAGGCGTAGTCGTCCCACTAGCAGCACCATGTCCAGGCCATAGGTGAAGTGGGGCAGCGCTAGCGCATCGGCCTCCACACTCCGATACGTCCGAGTGTGCCCCACACACTGTGGGTCCGGGCAGCGATACCCCGCATGGTTCAGCTTAATCACTCAGGCCCTCGTGATCACGGTACGTCTGGACACCGCCACGGCCACGCGCCTCGTGCGATGACACTCCAAGCACTTGTGCTCTACGGGTCGATACCATCGCCTGATTACGTTCGGATACCTTCGGGAATGTCTCATGGCCTTTCTCCTGGTTGCTCTTTGACCACCACCTTTCCCTTCTTCTATC